>OGYD01001207.1_pt1 | contig 20050 bp, 14 predicted proteins | sample 1576441 | NCBI WGS metagenome assembly OGYD01 (sample SAMEA3541537, study PRJEB24748) | human gut metagenome | biome: human gut; feature: human-associated habitat; material: faeces | place: China | collected 2012 | reverse complement strand
AACACCATATGAGGTCTATTTCTCAAAGGTGTTGCACTTAGCTTGACAATTCGCTGGTCTATTTCTCAAAGGCGTTGTACTTAGCTTGACAATTCACCGTTTATAACTTCTTCAATTATCTGCTTAACTTTTTTATTGCTCAACTGAGTATGAAAAGATACTTTGTAGCCATCAATGGTTAACTGCTGGAAAAAAATCTCGGCGCATTTTATCTTTGCTTCCTCTTTGCCGCGCAGCGTCGATTGATTTTCTACCAGCTTTGTTTTCACGACAATGTTTAATTCCTTTGTTCCATCGGCCTTCTTGACAACATACATAAAGTCAGGACTATAGTTCTCGTCCACAATAGTTGGAATCGCAATACTTGAGCGAGGAATTTTCCCGTAAACGATAACTTCCGAGATATCTGTCATAATGTTATCTTTCTCTAATGGAGAATCAAAGGCTATGGTATCGTACAAGTATTTTGCTGATGGGGTGCCAGGAGCCAGCATCGTGCCAACCACGCCTTGCTTTATAACTTCCCGCAGTTGTCCATCTTTGTATGTAAGAGCGGTTTCTGTAACCGGCTGCAGTGATTTAGCATAGCGAAACCTTGTCTGTGTGTTATTTATTTTCCAATCTCTGAATTTGCTGACTATCTGTGCGGCAGAATATTCATTTATAACATCATTTTCAATAGCTTTATTCTTTGCAAACCGGCACATGGCTGCATGAATTACAGTGATCGGAATACTTGTCTGCTGGCTGATTCTTCGGAGAAAGTCGTTATATTTTAAAGGATGGTTAACAGTGTACGTTACACCTGTGTCCTCTTTCACCGCCATTCTGCCTACATCGTTTGTCTCAACTTCTTCGCGATGACTGTAGATTGTTGTTCTCGCAAAAGTGTCATGTTCACAAAGGATGTCAAATAAAGCGTCCGGAATTTCGGCTTCTAATTCGCGCTCATAAAACAAATAGTACTTTCTATTAATCGTCTCCCATAATTCTTTCAGCTCTGAATACACAGCCTTTCGAATTTTGATAGTGCTGTTGTTTTTCTTATTACGGTCTGTAACCTTTCCGCTTTTAACTCCAGAAGTGAATTCTGGGTATTCAGCAAAGAATTCGTTCCGATGCTCAGTATTGATATTCATATGTGAATCAACATATTGCTTTGTCAGCAATTCAACAAGGAGCGTCGTCGAATCTATGTTTCTCGCTTTCGCCACGCGATCCAGTTCATTCAGATCAATTTTTGTAGTTTCAGGAATCTCGCCGTTAATTTCATCTACTAGCTTTTGAGCAAAATCGGCCTCAGTGAAATCTACAATATAATTCAGCTGAAACTCCTCATTTGAAATGCGGTTTCCGTTCTCATCTACAGGGAGCCGGAGCCCACGCCCTACTTCCTGTAGCTTGCTATTTTCACTGCCACTTGAGCGTAATTTTGTAATAGTAAATACATTTGGATTATCCCATCCTTCTTTCAGCGTCCATTTAGAGAACAGGAAACGGCGAACATTATAAGAGCCATCTCCATTCACAAATGAAAGCAATCCTTTCTTATTTCGAAGGATATCATCTACTTCCTTTGCAATATCCTCGTCTGAATCACTGTTATCCTGTGCAAAATAACCTGCATGACAGCCGGGAATATCAGCAAGGCTTGCCTTCAGATATTCTCTATATTCATCTTCTTCCGGCGGCAGTGTAGAAATCAGTTCTGTCAGTTTTTCCTTAAGCAGGCGTTCAAACATTTCTCTGAGATACGGAGCTTTCCCATCATCTGATTCACGATATGATGAAATATCATCAATAAAAAACAACGCCAATGTTTTTATTTTGAACTGGCGTCCAGAAAAATTTTGCCGTTCAGTTTCAAAATGCCTTTGGATAGCCAGTTTTATCATCTGCTCCTGATAGGAAGACGAATAAATATCTGTATTAAATTCCTCTCCCTGATATTTTGTCTGTCCATTAGATAATTCGATGAAGTTCTTTCCAATTGCAGCAATTCTTATGCCCTCAAAGACAGGGTCTATAATCGATAAAGAATCGCCTGCTTCAAGAGTAAATGTTTTTGTGGCTTCGTTTTGCCTGCGAAATTGAAAATTCGCGGAGGTCTTGGCGGCAACAGAAACGATTTTAACCTTTTCTTCTTTTGCGGATAACGGCTCAAAATGCTCCTTCGCAACTCCCTTAATCAGGTTTTGATTGAAGGAGTCACATGCGTTAAGATTGTAAATCAGATTGTTATAATCTTTGACAGAGGCTTTATTCTTTCCACGCCCGACAGTGATTTCTGGGAATGTTGCTCCAAACCGGATAATCGCCTGCGGCTGAAGCTCTGTGATAATGGCTTTATATGCTTTCTGTTCGCGGGAAAACCGATGAGGCTCATCGATAATCACTAAAGGCCTTGTCGCACGCAGCGCATCAAATGGTCTGTAGAATCCTTCGACAAGATAATCATAGTCTGATCTGGTCAGCATATTGCCGTTAGTCAGTAACTGCATATTTGTAAGCAGGACATAGATTCTGTTTGTATTCTGACAAGAGCCGGTTACAAAGTCCCTGACGGGAGCGGGCATAGCAAGAAAGCCTTTTTTCTTTTTCTTAGGACTTTCTAAAATTCCAAGTTCAATTTCACAGTTATAACCGCAGGCGTCTGCAAAATGATGCCTTACATACTTATCCTCGATAAACTGCCGAGTGCCAGCTTTTATCGGCAAAGATGGCACAGCAATTATAAATTTATTAAAACCATATCGTTTGTGCAGTTCATAAATGGTTTCAGTGTATACGTAGGTTTTGCCGGTGCCTGTTTCCATCTTAACATCGATATTCAGGTAAGTTCCGGTATCTGGATTAGCATTATGACGATAATCTTCGCGAACGTTCTTCTGTAGTTCACGGATGTTATTCGAAATACGTGTATCATCATATGAAAATGTTGGATTTTGGTACGCTACCGTAGGTGAAGTGATAGCTACTCCCTCGAAAACAGCTGAAACAGCATCTACTGCTTTTTGCTGATGTTCGAGACCGCGTTCGAGTATTAGTTCCACGCTACCACCTCCTTAATAGCGGATGTCAAGATTGACTTTTAGATTTTTCTCAGAATCACGCAGTATTTTCACATTGGTCTTCAGGTTTTCCATATTTACAAAGTTAAAACTGTACCCGAATACTACAATGTTCTGCGGATTGAATTCACCATCACTATTGTAACGATCAATCAGAGCCTTTATGGCATTCTCATCCATTTCTGGTTCGATCAGATACAGGTGATTCTCACACCAATAAGCCGTATATCCGGCAAGATCGATCATCTGACAGTTGTTCGTGAAAGTATATCCATCATGGATGAACCATGTAGTCAGAATCGTATTTGTGCCGAACAGGTCATATACAGTCTTGTTTGTAACAAAGCCGGAATTATCGAATTTTTCCAGCTTATCCAAGGTTGGCTCGTCAATAGTTTTAAGCGTATAGTGCTGAAAGCCGAGATCAGCCGAAGTGTCTGGGTGTTCTTCCTTGATCTTTTTTGCAGCACGAAGAATACGTTCATAACCAATGAAATCTAACGTATGCGGATATCCAAGGTCATCAACGAAAGTAATCATCTCTTCAAACTTGGACTTGTCTGACTTTGAAGCCTTTTTTAATTTTTCATCAAGGTTTTCTGGTAATTGAATGGTTATTATTTTTCTATGTCCATTATCTTCGGCGTTTAGTTGAAAGATCGCATCAATTGATGTGGCAGATCCGGAAAAAAAATCTACAAATACGTCATCTGTATTTCCTCCAATAGCAAATATCTTTTTTATCAGATACGTAGGTTTTGGAAAATCAAATACTGTACCCATACCGTATGTGCCAAGTTCAGTAGAGCCTTGCTCAGTGATAACTCCAGTTTCCTCCCAAATATCATCCTCCTCGTCTGGAAGTTCTCCGATTACATTATCATCGTACCAAATCGTTTTTGCCTTGAAAGTCCCTTTGCGGTATTTCTCGTAGCAACCATATTGGCCAGTAGTCTTTTTCCGGGCAACAACTTCGCTTATCATAGAATTCTTGTTGTTATTAGCATTAAATTTTTTTGTGCCCCATCTCCAACAGCTTTCTTCGCCTTCACTATTCAATGGTAATATTTCAACACAGAATTCATCACTTTTTTCTAATGAAACAGGGGAATAACCACATGCATCCACAACGTCAGGATTTGTGTATATTGGATAGAACAGATTAGGTCTGTTAAATCTTCCAAATTTTGGATTCCGATTCCTTAATTCACGTTCTTCAAATTCTCCAACCTCGTCTTCCAATGAGAACGCTCCAGAACCTTTTGATAATTCATTGAGAGAAGTATTCGGATTCCTTGTGTATACCAATAGATATTCATGCGTTTTAGCAAGTTGTTTATATGTTTGTCCTCTCTTATTAGCTTGTATAATAATATCAGCAATAAAATTATCTTCGCCAAAGATGTCATCACAGATCAGCTTTAGATTTGCCTGCTCGTTGTCGTCTATCGAAATAAAGATAACACCGTCATCAGAAAGCAAATCTCGTGCTAATTGAAGGCGCGGATACATAAACATAAGCCACGCAGAATGAGAAGCCGACCCTCTGCTTGTAAGATCAAGAATACGGTTGGCTTCATCCTCATCAATGCTCAACTTTTCCATCAGGCTTTCGGTTGTGAATTCGAAATTGTCATTGTAAACAAAACCATCCGTCCCCGTATTATAAGGTGGATCAATATAGATACATTTCACCTGTCCAGCGTAAGATTTGAGCAGATGCTTCAGTCCGTCCAAATTGTCTCCACTTATATATACATTCTGGCTATCCTTGTTCTCGGATTTTGAATTATGCTCATCATCAGGGACGATTACAGTTTCTGTATCCAGTGCGGCAAGCATTTTTGCGTAGTTTTTGCCGAGAAAACGAAGTTCATATCCTTCCTGAGATACAGTAACTTTATCGTTCAGAAATTCTTTGAAACGCGCCATATCGAAACTGCTGTCAGACCGGAAGCATGACGGGAAATTCTCTTTCAAAATCTCTATCTTCCGGCTGTTTGGAGTAACGGATTCGTTCTTCTCTATAATATCTTTAATCATTTTAAAACCTCCGCTTCGGTTTTATTATCTTCCTCAGACTTCGCACACCTGAAACCCTTATGAGACAAGGCTTCATCGGCTTTTCAGACATCCATCATCATCACATCATGCACACTGTTTCAGGCACTTTCCCCATAAATCGGGCAGTTTTTCCACGAACAGATTGAGCAGTCGGTTAACCTGCTCTTCATCAAGAATCTCTGCTTCTTTAGCGCAGTCCATCAGCAGGCTCAGGAGTGAGGCCAGAGCGTCCAGATAATGCAGGTCTTCCAGCTCGTCTATCGTCAGATAAAAGAGCTCGCCAAGGCTCCGTTCATCCATGTTGCACCGCTGCTCTAAAGCGAGCATCATGTACCGCGCGAAGACAATGGCCGTGTGAGCGTTCAGAGCGTCGTAGGAGATGAATCTTGTCTCCTTGCCCAGCTTCAGATAGGATTTGCACATCTTGAAGAAGACCTCGATGTTCCAGCGCTTGCCGCCGTTGCTACGCGGGTCGACGTCTTTCGACGCGCCTTGCAGTTGCTGCTGCTTCGACGACGAGGACAACAGGCAGTGGCTGAGCGGCAGGAAGGTATTCCCGTCGCTCCAGCCGAGCGTGAGCATGCGGAAGCCCTTCATGTACGTGCCGCTGACATGGTCGTAGACGCGGGCCAGCAGCTCTACTTTCTTGTAGCGGTTGCGGCTGAACAGCGAGTCGTCGATGATGAGGACGTTCCTGCGCGCCTCGCTCGTCAGCGGTGCGATAGCCTTCTGGATGACGGCCGTGCCCAGGAGCAGCGTGAACTTGCGCCAATGGATGGCGCAGGAGTTCAGGAAGCGGTAGAATGTATCCCTCTCGAACGGGATGGACTCTGGCGCATCCTTCTTCCGTTGGTAGAAGGAACGCCGCTGGAACACCGCCTCGAACGCAACGAGGAAGATGGCCATGACCGCAAAGCCGCGCAGCTTGTAGGCATTGCAGCTCCACAGTATCTGGCCGACATGGAACTCAGCAAAGAATTGCTGAATCTTGGAAGAAGCAGCTTCACAGGAGTGATGATGATGTGGTACAATATTCGTAGCATAAGCCCTCCGGTTTTGTTGTGGATTTTTGTCACTTTCATTATACAAAATGGAGATAACTTATGCTATTTTTATTTTGCAGATTGCCGCTAAGAATAACTCAGCGGATTAGCAACTGCGAAGTTTAAGTTTATTATAGCATCATTGCACCTAATGAGAAAGAACTATATTTCAACGTCGATTTTAATGCCCAAATGTCATAAGCACAATCTCCTTTCTCGACTCAGTTGGTCGGTATGATGGTCTGTGGATAATTATGTGGATAACTTGTTGATAAACTAGGTAATCCTGTGGATATCTTTTCGAGTCTCCCGCTTTATGTGTCAGGTTGCGTTCACTTTGGGGTCTTTTTTCGCTCTCCTGTGAAAGGGGTAGATTGCCACGAAGCGTTGGCATCGCTGGGCTTGCGGGCTCCTTAAGACGTAGCTAAGCAAAAACAAAGAAAAAATACCGTAGGAGCGGTTCATCTTCTCTGCACACTGTGGATCAGCTCGGTCGGGCCTTCTTCTCTCATCCACAATTTTTCGAAATGTTAAAAATTTATTTTGTCAAAGGCTTGCATTTGACAAATCACCCCCATACAATAAAACCAAAGCTGCTGAAAGGAATGACAAAAAAGCCAGCCCCCTTGCAGCAATCGTTCTGCAGGAGACTGGCTTCATGTCGAAGGTGATAAATGTTTGCGTCGGTTGCGTCTTATCCCTGAGACGTGTCCGACGTGATCAACGCCACGGTCTCTACATGCGAAGTCATCGGGAACATGTCGACGGGCTGGACTTTCTTGGCTTTGTAGCCGAGCTGCTCGAGGACGGCGAGGTCGCGGGCGAGGCTGGCTGGATTGCAGGAGACGTAGACGATGCGGTCGGGCTGCATGTTGGCGAAGGTCTTGAGGACGGTCTCGGTGCAGCCGGCGCGCGGCGGGTCGACGACGACGACATCGGCGCGCACACCCTGCTTGTAGAGGCGCGGCATGACCTCGGTCGCATCGCCTACGATGAATTCAGCGTTGCGGACGTTGTTGTCGCGCGCGTTCTTCTGCGCATCGAGGATGGCGGGCTTGACGATCTCGATGCCGTAGACCTCGCGGGCTTTCTGCGCGAGGAACAGCGTGATCGTGCCGGTGCCGCAGTAGGCATCGATGACAGTCTCCTCGCCCTTGAGGTTCGCGAATTCCAGTGCCTTGTTGTAGAGGACTTCGGCCTGCTTCGTGTTGACCTGAAAGAAGGAGCGCGGTGAGATGTGGAAGGTCAGGCGGCCGATGCGGTCGAGGATGGTCGGCTTGCCCCAGAGCAGGTTCGTCTCGCGGCCCATGATGACGTTGTTGCGGTACGTCTGGATGTTCTGGTGGATGCTGACGACGTGCGGCAGGCGCTTGCGCAGGGCCTTGACGAATTCCTTCTCGCGCGGCAGCTGCTTCGTGGCCGTGACGATGACGACCATGAGCTCGCCCTTCTCGCCGACGCGGCCGACGACGTGGCGCAGCACGCCGGTGTGGCGGTCCTCATTGTAGACGGGGATGCGCAGCTCTGTGATGATATCGCGCACGGCATTGACGATCTCGTTGTTGCCCTCTTTCTGGATGTGGCAGTCGCGTGTGTCGATGATCTCGTGCGTGCCCTGCGCAAAGCAGCCGATGACGGTCTTGCCCTTGTTGCGGCCGATCGGGAACTGCATCTTGTTGCGGTAGTTCCACGGGCTCTCCGCGCCGAGCGTCGGCTCGACGAAGAGGTCCTTCTGGCCGCCGATGCGCGTGACGGCGTCGATGACCTGCTGGCGCTTGGCCTTGAGCTGGGCCATGTAGTCGAGGTGCTGGAGCTGGCAGCCGCCGCACTGCTCGTAGATGGGGCAGATTGGCGCAACGCGGTCGTGGCTCGCGCGCAGGACCTTGACGAGATGGCCTCTCGCGTACGTCTTCTTGACCTCGTCCACGGCGGCCTCGACGGACTCGCCCGGCAACGCACCCGGCACAAATACCGTAAATTCTTCGTAGCGCCCTACGCCTTCGCCGCTCGTGCCTAGCGTGCGGATCTCGATCTCATATGATTTTCCTTTTTCGACGGGAACTTTGTGTTTCATGATGGTTATCCTTTTGCAAATGTCAGTTTTTCAAAGAGTTCCTCTGGGCTAGCGAGGATGACCTTGGCGCCGTGCTCTACGAGCTCCTTCTCGGGGCGAAAGCCCCAGAGGACGCCGACGGGCAGGAAGCCGGCGTTGACGGCCGTGTCCATATCGACGCTCGTGTCACCAAAGTAAGCGACTTCTTCGGGTCTTACGCCGTACTCCTTGGCCATCATGAGGACTTTCTTCGGGTCCGGCTTGATGGGCAGGCCCGGGCGGTCGCCCATGACGGTCGTGAAGGTGCCAGCAGGGAACATGCCGCCGATGATCTCGTCGGCTGCCTGCTGGTGCTTGTTGGTGCAGACGCCCATCGGGATGCCCTGCGCCTTGAGCTTATCGAGCATCGCCTGGATGCCCGGGAACGGCCCCGTATGGTCGCGGTGGTGCTCATAGATGGCCTGATAGCGCTTCATCGCCTCGAGCACGAAGACCTCATCGGCGGCCTTCTCCTTCGGCAGCGTGCGCTCGATGAGCTTCTTGGAGCCATTGCCGAGGTAGTAGCGGTATTCGTCTAAAGGATGCGTCGGGAATCCGTAGGATGCGAGCATCTCATTGACGCTGATAGCCAGATCTTCGAGCGTGTCGACGAGCGTGCCGTCGAGGTCGAAGATGGCGGCTCTGTACTGCATGAGAATTCTCCTTTCTCTTTTCTCTTTGTCAAAAACCTTCCCCAGAGGGGAAGGCTTTGCTTGTGTCTATCCTGTTTTAGTCGGCGAGCTTCTCGGCGAGCATCTTGTTGACCATCTGCGGGTTTGCCTTGCCGCGCGTGGCCTTCATGACCTGGCCGACGAGGGCACCGATGGCCTTCTTCTTGCCACCCTTGTACTCGGCGACGGCCTTCGGGTTCGCCGCAATCGCTGCGTCGACGGCCGCCTCAATGGCGCCCGTGTCCGTGATCTGGACGAGGCCCTTGTCCTTGACGATCTTCTCCGGGTCGTCCTCGTTCGTCCACATCTCCTTGAAGACCTTCTTGGCAATCTTGCCGGAGATCGTGTCCTTCATGATGAGACCGATCATCTTGCCGAGGCGCTCGGCGCTGACCGGGGACTTCGCGATGTCGATGCCGTCCTCATTGAGGTTCTTGGCGAGGTCGCCCATGATCCAGTTGGCCGCGAGCTTCGGGTCGGCGCCCGTCGCAACGACGGCGTCGAAATACTCGGCCATGGCGCGCGAACTCGTGATGATGCCGGCATCGTAGTCCGACAGGCCGTATTCCTTCTCGAGGCGAGCGCGGCGGGCATCCGGCAGTTCCGGCAGCTCGCTGCGGTACTTCTCAATCGTCTCCTCGCTCGTGACGATTGGCGGCAGGTCCGGCTCCGGCATGTAGCGGTAGTCGTGCGCATTCTCTTTGCTGCGCATCGAGAGCGTGATGCCGCGGGCCGGGTCGAACGTGCGCGTCTCCTGGACGACGTGGCCGCCGTCCTCGAGTACTTCCTGCTGGCGCTCGATCTCGTAGTTGATGGCATCCTCGAGATTCTTGAAGGAGTTGATGTTCTTCATCTCCGTGCGGGTGCCGAGCTCTTCCGTGCCAGCTGGGCGCAGGGAGACGTTGATGTCGGCGCGCAGGTTGCCCTCTTCCATGCGGCAGTTCGAGACGTCGATGTACTCCATGATGGCCTTGATCTTCTCCATGTAGGCGCGGGCCTCTTCTGCCGAGCGCAGGTCCGGCTCCGAGACGATCTCGAGGAGTGGCACACCCGTGCGGTTGTAGTCGACGTTACTCGTCGCGGAGTCCTTGATGGTCGTGCCCGAGTGGACGAGCTTGCCGGCGTCCTCCTCCATGTGGATGCGCGTCAGGCGGATGCGCTTCTTCTCGCCGTCGACATCGATGTCGACCCAGCCGTGCTCAGCGATTGGCAGATCGTACTGGGACGTCTGCCAGTTCTTCGGCAGGTCCGGATAGTAGTAGTTCTTGCGGTCGAACTTGCTGTACTTGTTGATCGTGCAGTTCGTCGCGAGGCCGGCCTTGATGCCGAACTCGACGACGCGCTTGTTGACCGTCGGCAGGACGCCCGGCAGGCCGAGGCAGACCGGGCAGACATGCGTATTCTGCTCCGCGCCGAAGCCCGTGGCGCAGCCGCAGAAAATCTTCGTTTTCGTCTTGAGCTCGCAGTGGATCTCAAGGCCAATGACTGCTTCGTATTTCATCAGTATTTCCCTCCCAGCTCAGGCATCTGCTTGTGGTAGTCCTGGCTCTGCTCATACGTGTAGGCCGTGCGGATCAACGTTTCCTCCGCGAGCGGCTTGCCGATGATCTGCAGGCCGATGGGCAGGCCCTTGCTGCTCTTGCCGCACGGGATGGAGATGCCCGGCAGGCCGGCGAGGTTCAAGGGGACGGTGCAGACATCCTGCAGATACATCTGCAGCGGGTCTGCGATCATCTCGCCGATCTTGAAGGCCGGCGTCGGGGCCGTCGGGGCCATGATGACATCGACCTTCTTGAAGGCTTCCGTGTAGTCCTGCTGGACGAGCGTGCGGACCTTGAGTGCCTTGAGGTAGTAGGCGTCGTAGTAGCCGGCGGAAAGTGCGTAGTTGCCGATCATGATGCGGCGCTTGACCTCCTCGCCGAACTTCTCGTCGCGCGTGTTCGTCATCATCTGGACGAGGTCCTCGCCGTCGACGCGCTCGCCGTAGCTGACGCCGTCGTAGCGCTCGAGGTTCGTCGCAGCCTCAGCCGGCGCAATGAGGTAGTACGTGGAAATCGCATACTCCGTATGCGGCAGGGAGATCTCGACGACTTCCGCGCCGAGTTCCTCGTACTTCTTGATGGCCGTGCGCACGGCCTGTTCGACCTCCGAGTCCATGCCCTCGACGAAGTATTCCTTCGGCAGGCCAATCTTGAGGCCCTTGACGTCCTCGACGAGGGACTTCGTGTAGTCCGGCACCTCTGCAGCGCTCGACGTGGAGTCCATCTCATCGTGACCCGCGATGATGTTGAGCAGGTTCGCGCAGTCCGTGACATCGCGCGTCAGCGGGCCGATCTGGTCGAGCGAGGACGCATAGGCGACGAGGCCGTAGCGCGAGACGCGGCCGTACGTCGGCTTCATGCCGACGACACCGCAGAAGGAAGCCGGCTGGCGGATGGATCCGCCCGTATCGGAGCCGAGCGCCCAGATGGCCGTGCCAGCGGCGACGGCTGCGGCGCTGCCGCCCGAAGAGCCGCCCGGCACGCAGTCGAGATTCCACGGGTTGTGCGTCACGTGGTAGGCCGAGTTCTCCGTCGAGCCGCCCATGGCGAATTCATCCATGTTGACCTTGCCGAGGATGACGGGATTCTCGGCCTTGATCTTCGTCATGACCGTCGCATCGTACGGCGGCACGAAGTGCTCGAGGATCTTCGAGGCGCACGTCGTCTTGACGCCCTTCGTGCAGATGTTGTCCTTGATGGCACCCGGGATGCCCTCGAGGAAGGAAATCGCCTCACCCGCTGCAATCTTCTTGTCGACAGCCTCTGCCTGCTTCAGCGCTTCCTCGCGCGTGACCGTCAGGTACGCCTCGACGTCACCCTCGACCTCATCGATGCGGCTGAGCACGTCCTGCGTCAGCTCGACCGACGTGATCTCTTTGTTGACGAGCATGTCGTGCAGGACATGCGCCGGTTTATCATATAATCTCACAATCGTTCCCTCCGTCAGTCTCAGTCCTCAAGTACCTTCGGCACCTTGAAATAGCCGTCTTCCTGAAGCGGCGCATTCGCAAGCGCAGCTTCGCGCGGCAGCGACGGCTTGACGACATCCTCGCGGAAGACGTTCTGCATCGGCAGTGCATAGGTCGTCGGCTTGACATTCTCCGTATCGACTTTGGAAAGATTATCCATATACGTCAGGATCGAGTCCATCTGCTGGATGTAGGTCTCTGCCTTGCCCTCCGGCACCGAGAGGCGGGAGAGGACAGCGACGTTCTCCAGATCTTCTTTCGTTACTTTCATGTTTTCACCATCCAAATCAAATTGCATGTTCATACTCGTGCGGAAAAACACCTTATCATTATAACACATTATGGGGCAGCAAAAAAGAGAGCCGCCCACAGCGGGCGGCTCAGAACATCGTGATGGGGTCGATGTCGATGGCGACATCGGCGCGCAGGTGGAGCTGCTGCTCCTTGAGGAAGTCGTGCACGGCCGGAAGATTTGCCGTCTTGATGAGCACGACGAAGCGGTAGATGCCGCGGAAGCAGGCGATGACGGCGGGCGCCGGGCCGATGACCTGATGGCCCTCGCGTCCGGCGAAGGCGAGCTCGAAGGACTTGACGAGCGCCTCCGCCTCCGCCTTCGCCTTTGCCTCCGACGCATTCTGGTAGAGCAGCTTGACGAGGCGGCTGTAGGGCGGATAGAAGAGCTCCTGCCGCAAGGCGATCTCCTTGTGGAAGAAGCCCTCGTAGTCCTGCCGGATGCCGCAGGTCACGGCGTAATGCGTCGGGTTGTAGGTCTGGATGACGACCTGGCCGCGCGTCTCGTGGCGGCCGGCGCGGCCCGCCGTCTGCGTGATCAGCATGAAGCAGCGCTCTGCCGCGCGGAAGTCCGGCATGTTGAGGCTCGAGTCCGCGCTGATGATGCCGACGGCCGTGACGTTGGGGATGTCGTGCCCCTTCGCGACCATCTGCGTGCCGAGCAGGATGTCGTACTCGCCGCGCCGGAAGCTCTCGAGGATCTCCTGATGCGCGAATTTCGTCGTCGTCGTGTCGCGGTCCATGCGGATGACGCGCGCCGACGGCACGAGCGCGGCGAGCTCCTGCTCGAGCTTCTCCGTGCCCGAGCCGAAGTACTTGATATAGCGGCTGCCGCACTTCGGGCAGACGTCCGGCACGGGCTCCTGCACATCGCAGTGGTGGCACTTGAGCTGGCCGTTGCGGTGGTAGACGAGCGGCAGGCCGCAGTGGCGGCAGCGGATGACCTCGCCGCAGGAGCGGCACATGACGAACGTCGAGAAGCCGCGCCGGTTGAGCATGATGATGACCTGCTGGTGCCGCGCAATTGTCTTCTCGATGAGCTCCTGCAGCGCGCGCGAGATGATGTGGCGGTTGCCCATGCGCAGCTCCTGCCGCATGTCGACGCAGTGGATGACGGGCAGCGGGATGTCGCCGATGCGCCGCGGCATGACGAGCAGCGTGAGCTCCCCCTGCGCCGCGCGGAAGTACGACTCAAGCGACGGCGTCGCGCTTCCGAGGAGCAGCACGGCCCCATGGACGCGCGCGATTTTCTCGGCCACGACGCGCGCGTGGTAGCGCGGCGACTCATCCTGCTTATAGCTCATGTCCTGCTCCTCGTCGAGGATGACGAGCCCAATATCGTCGGCCGGCGTGAAGAGCGCCGAACGCGCGCCGATGATGATGCCCGCCTCATTGCGGCGCACGCGCAGGATGGCGTCGTTGCGCTCCGCGAGGCTCAGGCGGCTGTGCACGACAACGAGGTCGTCCGGGAAGTACGATTTGAAGGCCATGACGACCTGCCCCGTCAGCGCGATCTCCGGCACGAGCACGATGACGCGGCGGCCCGCCGCCCGCACGCGCTCCGCGAGCTCGATGTAAACCTGCGTCTTGCCACTGCCCGTGACGCCCTTCAGGAGGAAGCCCTGATACCGCGCCGCATCGATGGCAGGATAGACCTGACGAACGACCTGCTGCTGGTCCTCGGTCAAGGCCACTTCTTCTTTCGAGGCCCTGGCATCGCGGTAGCTGTCGCGCAGCACGCGGCGATGGCGGATCTTCGCGAGGCCCGCCGCCTCGAGGTTGTGGACCGTCGCGAGGCTCACGTGCTGCGCCTTGAGCGCGGCGAGCGGCACCTCCGGCGTCTGCTGCAAGAGCTCTAAAAGGTGCGCCTGCGCCTTCTTGCGACGGTACGAATCGAGCAGCTCCGGCGTGACTTCGCCGCAGAGCACGACGATCTTCTCGTACTGTGCCGCATCGCGCTTCTGCGCCTCGTAGACCTTGCGGACGATGTGGTACTTCAAGAGCTTTGCAAGCAGGTCATCGAGCTCTTCCTGCCACTCGGGCAAGGCTCGTCGGAGCTCCGCTTTCTTCTGCGGGCCCTCGCGCAGCAGAATATCGTAGATGGCGCGGCAGCCCGGCATCGCGAGCATCATGTGGTCCGATTGGCTCTCGTCTGCCTCGTAGCGCACGGTGATGCGCAGGCCGCTCTTGCCCGGCATGAAGAGCCGCATGATCTCCGCCAAGGAGCAGAGATAGAAGTCCGAGAGCCAGCGCGCAATCTCGATCATCTGCGGCGAGAACCAGCACTCCTCGTCGACCGCCGCGATGATGTCCTTGAGCGTGATGTTCTCGGGCGCCGCCGCGAGCTCATGCGTCTCGACGACAAAGCCCTCGACCTTGCGGCTGCCGAACGGCACGAAGACGCGCCAGCCCGCCTCGATTTGCCGGAGCTCCTCCGGCACGCGGTACGTATAGGCCCGCGCAATGCTCTTGACGGGGATATTCACGAAAACATCGGCTGTCTTCATCGACTCTTCTCTTCCTTTCTTGAACGTATCTCTTTATTATAGCCGCTCCCCGTCCCGCGGTCAAAAAGCTACTCGACCGCTAGCCCGATATCGCTGCGCAGGCCGATGGCCTCGGCGACGTGCTGAGGGCCGAGCGCTGCGGCGGCTTCCGCCCCATCCTCAGGGTTCTCGAGGTCCGCAATCGTTCGCGCGACCTTGATGATCCTGTCGTAAGAGCGGGCCGAGAGACTCATGCGGCGGAAGGCCATCTCTAAGAGCGACTGCGCCTCCCCCGTCAGATGGCAGGTCTCCCGCAGGATCGTGTGGTTCATCTGCGCATTGCAGAAGCGCCCGTAAGGCTGCAGGCGCGCGAGCTGGCGCTGCCTTGCCCGCTCCACGCGGCCGCGTATCGTCGCCGAGTCCTCGGCGCGCCGCTTCGAGGCGAGCTCCTGATAAGCGACGCGCGGCACGCGGATGTGGATGTCGATGCGGTCGAGCAACGGCCCCGAGATTTTGCGCGTGTAGCGGCGGATCTCGCTCGGCGAGCACTCACAGCTGCGCCCGCCTGACTCGTCGCCAAAGTAGCCGCAGGGACAGGGATTCATCGCACAGATCAGGATCATGCTCGACGGGAACGTCAGCGTCGCATGGACGCGCGAAATCGTCACAGCGCGGTCCTCGAGCGGCTGACGCAAGACCTCGAGCGTCGCCTTCGAGAACTCCGGCAGCTCGTCGAGGAACAGCACACCATGGTGCGCGAGCGTGACCTCGCCGGGACGCGGCACACTGCCGCCGCCGATCATCGCGACCATCGACGTCGTGTGGTGCGGGCTGCGGAACGGCCGCTCCTGCACGAGGCCGCCGCCCTGTGGCAGGAGGCCCGCGATGCTGTAAATCTTCGTGACCTCAAGTGCCTCCTCGCGCGAGAGGCGCGGCAGGATGGAGCTCAGGCGGCGCGCTAGCATCGTCTTGCCTGACCCCGGCACGCCAATCATCAAGAGATTGTGGCCGCCCGCCGCCGCGATCTCGAGCGCTCGCTTCGCCTGGAACTGCCCCTGCACATCGGCAAAGTCATCGCGAAGCACCGGGGCTGCTTCTTCCATAGACGGCACAGCTGGCGTAAGTGACTCCTGCCCGTTGCAGAACTGCACGACCTCGTGCAGACAGTCGATCACGTAGACCGTCACGCCCTCGACGAGCAGCGCCTCATTGGCATTGCCGCGCGCGACGAAGACCGAGGTCAGCCCCTTCTCTCGCGCGGCGATGACCATCGGCAGGATGCCGCGCACCGGACGGCACTCACCCTCGAGCGAGAGTTCCGCCGCAAAGAACGAGGTCTGGAGGCAGTCTGCCGGCACGACGCCGTAGGCCGCCAAGAGGCCCACGGCAATCGGCAGGTCGAGCCCCGGGCTGTCCTTGCGGATGCCGGCCGGCGCGAGGTTTATCGTGACCTTCTCCTGCCGCAGCTGGATGCCGGAATTGCGTATAGCCGTGCGCACGCGCTCCTTCGACTCGCGCACCGCTGTGTCGGGCAGTCCGACAATGTCAAAGGCGGGCAGTCCCGCCGCCGAGTCGACTTCCACCGCGATGATGAGGCCGTCGACGCCCATCGTCGTGCCGCCAAATGATCTTGCAAACAATCGCTCCCCCTCCAATCCTCTTTTTCCTCATCTCTTTTCTCACATAATCTGTCATGTCTCAAAGGCGCCGGGCAGATGCTCAATCTGCCAGCGCTCTCCCGCGCGATAGACTTCAATGACATCAAAACGACAGAGACAACCTTCAAGATGTCTCTGCCGCAAGAACCAGCGCGCAGACTGGATGATCTTCTGTTGTTTGCGATAGTCGACAGCAGCTGCCGGCCGGCCGAAGCGCTGCGTGCGCCGCGTCTTGACCTCGACAAAGGCCAGCATCCGCCCCTTGCTGGCCACGATGTCGATCTCCCCGCGCGGCGTGCGAAAATTGCGCGCAAGAATCTCGTAACCAGCCCGCTCTAGAAAAACGGCCGCGGCCTCTTCGCCCTGACGGCCAATCGTCGTCGTGTCCATAAGCCTCTCCGCATTCTCTTTAATTATCAAATAATTCGTATAGTTTTATTATACGGGCTGCGGGGAAATGCGTCAAGCTTCACGGATGCCATCGTCACACATCAAAATCGTAGGCGATGGAACGCACGGGCTCGAAGGAGCGGCGGTGAATCGGGCACGGGCCGTACTTCTTGAGCGCCTCGATGTGCTGCGCCGTGCCGTAGCCCTTATGCTGCGCGAAGCCGTACTCTGGGTAGATCTTGTCATACTCGTCCATGAGGCGGTCACGCGTGACCTTCGCGATAATCGAAGCCGCCGCAATCGAGGCAGACTTCGCATCGCCCTTGATGATCGACTCCGAGGGCATCGGCAGGCGGTCGAGCGGCACCGCGTCAATGAGGACCTCCTGCGGCGCGGGCTGCAGCGAGAAGATGGCCTCGTACATGCCGTTGATCGTATCCTGCGGGCGTTCCGGGTCTGGTCGATGGCGTCGCTGGTGCTGGTGCCGCCCTGCACGGCGGGGGCTGTCCTGCTCGAGCGCGCCACCGGCTGGCAGGTGTGGGGCGCGGTGCTGGTGGTGTATATCGCCTCGCTGTTCGGGGCTATCGTGATACCGGCGAAGAGGTTTGAGTGAGGGCGAAAGCCCCTCCGCACAGGCGGCGGCAAATATGCAGAATCATTCAAGCACAGCGTCTGCAAAGAAGGAAGATCCGAAAGCGATAATGGAGCAGATAAAACAGCTTCACGAAATGAAAGAAAACGGTATACTGACGGAAGAAGAATTTGCAGAAAAGAAGAAGGAGTTCCTCGAACGGCTGTAAGCGATTGAATTCCTGCCATAAATAGTGTATAATTATATATACTATGATATACACAAACGGAGGAACGGCAATGGGAAAAACGTCAAACTGCCTTAAAATGCTTCAGATTTTAAGCTCGGGCAGAGTGTATAAGGGTCAGGAGCTGGCTGATATTCTTGAAACAAACGTCCGCAATATAGCCGAGTACCGCACAGAGCTTGAAATGGCAGGCTATTATATAGAGGGTATCCCCGGCAAATACGGCGGATACCGTCTGATAACGCAGAGCGTGATTCCTACGGTAAGGCTCAATGAAGCCGAACAGCGTGCGTTATCCTCCGGAGCGGAATATCTTAAGAGCCGCAACGATTTTCCTTACTCAAGCGATTATGAAAAAGCGATGGGAAAGGTCTTTGCGGCGGTAAAGCACGAACAGCCGCAGGAAATATCCGTTGCCAACCGTTTCCCGCTTGCCGTTGACGAGCAGGAGCTTAGCAGACGGTATGATACGGTGGCACAGTGCATCGCTCACAGAAAAGAGCTTGAGATGGATTATCTGTCGCTGTCAAACAAGGTGTCTCACCGCCGCTTTGATCCGTATAAGCTGTTTATGTATAACAATGCGTGGTTTATGCTGGGGTATGATAAAAAGTCATACGAGATCCGCTATTTCAAGCTGAGCCGTATTCAGTCGATGGTTGTCACGGAAAACCGCTTCACAGTTCTTGCGACATACAAGGAAAGCGACTATCTTGACGATTTCGGTATGAAAAAGAACGGCGAATGGTATGAGATAGTTATGCTGCTGCACGGCAGATATGCAATGCTCGCCCGTGAACGTATCTACGGCAGAGATCAGACGGTTACGCCGATAGACGAAGATACAACAGAGCTTCGTTGCACAATGCAGAATGAGGAGAATATCATGTGCTTTGTGATGGGGTTCGGAAGTCACTGCGAGGTCGTTTCACCGCAGTGGTTGAAAGACAGGGTGAAAGACGAGGCGGAAAAAATATTATCGCAAAGTATGCGGTAATCACATTATGCAAAAAATCACCCGATGCTAAAATGCATCGGGTGATTTTTTTAATTACGGCGTTACGCCTTCATTATCTGCTTTACCCTGTATGGTATTTTTCAGATATTTTTCTGCCTCCTGCACGGGCATAGGCTTTGCATAAAGATAACCCTGTGCCGTATCGCATCCGCAGTTTTCGAGGAACTGCGCCTGATCTGCGGTTTCAACACCCTCAGCAATAAGCCCCAGACCTACGTCCTTGGACATTGAGATGGTGTGCATTATTATCTTCTTTCCACGATCGTTTGACATATGTGTCGAGAAGAACTCACGGTCGAGCTTCAGCACATCGAACTTTGTATCCTGCAGCGTATTCAGCGAGGAGTAGCCTGAGCCGAAGTCGTCCATCAGCAGAATGTAGCCGTGTTCCTTTATCTTTTCGGTCATACGCAGTGTTGTGTCATTTTCTATGCTTTCGGTTATTTCAAGCTCAAGCAGATGCTTCGGCAGACGATATTTCTCAATAAGCCCGTCAAGGACATTGAGGAATGATTCATCGTCAAGGTTCGCACGGGAAACATTGACCGAGATCGGAAGCGGCGTGAAATGCCTGTCTATCCAGTCACGCAGTACCATGCAGGCACATTCCCAAACATAAGCGTCCAGCTTTGTGATAAATCCGTTTTCCTCAAACAGCGGTATAAATCCGCCCGGGTATATCATTCCCCTTTCGGGACTTTGCCATCTTACAAGCGCTTCATAGCCGACAGCTTCGCCGCTTGATATGCTGAACTTCGGCTGCAGATAGATGATAAATTCGTTGTTGTCCAAAGCCTTTTTCATATGCGATTCGACAAACTTACGTTCCTTTATCTCCTTCTGCATATCCTTGTTATAGAATGCAACGCTTTCAAGAGCGTTTTTCTTGATAGATTGTCTTGCCATAGCGGCACAGTCGCACATCGTTCTGACAGATACGCTCCTGTCCTCTATAAGATAAATACCGAACACGAATTCATAGCTGTATTGACGGAAATTCTTCAGACAACGCTGAAGCTCGGATACAACGGAGAGCAACCCATCCTTATCTTCGTAAGGGGTCAGAAGTGTAAAGACGTCACCGCTCATTCTTGCTCCCATCTGCTGTTTTCCGCAGAAGTTGCTGAGCTGACGTGATATGAACTGGAGCATTTCCGTTCCTGCGTCTTCGCCGTAGTTTTCATTTATCAGCTTGAAACGTTTTATATCAAACTGTACAAGAGCAAATTTTGTGTCCGGATATGCCGTGAGCCTTTGCGAGATCATATCGTTGAACATTATCGGATTATCGGTAGTGGTGTAATAATCCAGAATGTCTATGCTCATTATTTCGTTGATTTCGAGTTTTTTGATAGAACCGGCTATCTCTTCCATTTTACCGTCCTTGCCCGAAAGCTGTACATAAATACCGTACCATACAGGCTTGTCGCCTTCGCAC
>OGYD01001202.1_pt1 | contig 20180 bp, 14 predicted proteins | sample 1576441 | NCBI WGS metagenome assembly OGYD01 (sample SAMEA3541537, study PRJEB24748) | human gut metagenome | biome: human gut; feature: human-associated habitat; material: faeces | place: China | collected 2012 | reverse complement strand
AAGAAGATGTTGTCAAGGCATTCCTTGATGCTCTTGAATCACCAACGGCATCACGGCCAGTTTCACCGGAGCCAGAGCAGCAGGCAATTTCAGCACGACACGAGTTTCACCACTTTCCAATGTTTCTTCTGTATAAGCAGCACTCATAATGCTAAGGAACATACGGTCCACACCGATAGATGTTTCAATAACATACGGAGTATAGCTTTCGTTCAATTCCGGATCGAAATACTTGATACTCTTGCCACTGAACTTCTCGTGCTGGCTCAAGTCAAAGTTCGTACGGCTGTGAATACCTTCCACTTCCTTGAATCCAAACGGCATCAGGAATTCGATGTCTGTAGCTGCGTTGGCATAATGTGCCAGTTTGTCGTGGTCATGGAAACGGTAATGATCATCACCGAAACCTAATGCTTTATGCCATTTCAAACGAATTTCTTTCCATTTGGGGAACCACTCCAGCTCAGTACCAGGTTTTACGAAGAATTGCATCTCCATCTGTTCAAACTCACGCATACGGAAAATGAATTGGCGGGCTACAATCTCGTTACGGAAAGCTTTACCAATCTGAGCGATACCGAAAGGAATCTTCATACGGCCGGTTTTCTGTACATTCAGGTAATTGACAAAAATACCCTGCGCTGTTTCCGGACGAAGATAAATCTTCATGGCACCATCGGCAGTAGAACCCATTTCGGTGGAGAACATCAAATTGAACTGACGTACTTCAGTCCAGTTCTTGGTTCCCGAAATAGGACAAACAATCTCTTCATCAATGATAATCTGACGAAGTTCATCCAAATCATTGTCGTTCAAAGCTTTTGAGAATCGTTCATGTAAAGCGTCACGCTTGGCCTGATGCTCCAGAACACGACCGTTGGTGCTACGAAACTGAGCCTCATCAAAAGCATCCCCGAATCTCTTGGCAGCCTTGGCCACTTCTTTGTTTATCTTCTCGTCATATTTGGCAAGCTGGTCTTCAATCAGCACATCGGCACGATAACGTTTTTTAGAATCGCGGTTGTCAATCAGAGGATCATTGAACGCGTCCACATGTCCGGAAGCCTTCCAAATAGTAGGATGCATAAAAATAGCAGAATCAATTCCTACGATGTTCTCGTGCAGCAGCACCATACTCTGCCACCAATATTGCTTGATATTATTCTTCAACTCCACTCCCATCTGACCGTAATCGTATACAGCGCCTAGTCCGTCATATATATCACTGGACGGAAATACAAAACCATACTCTTTACAGTGCGATACTAATTTCTTAAAAACATCTTCTTGTGCCATTTTCTTATCTGTTTATTCTTACACTTTTGTTGTTTTTTCCTGTTTTCAACCTTTAATAAGGGCGAAATAATATGCAAAGTAAATGATTTTTTTCAATAAAAGTCGTATTTTTGCGTGCATATCATCAGAACATTAAGGAATTTAAATATATATGAGCGACGATTTTATTGATAAAGAGGAACAAAACGAAGAAAATATCCCCACACCGGAGAACGGACACTCGGACTATAAACCTACCGATACCAAAAACACAGGGGTGAAGCACCAGCTGAGTGGAATGTATCAGAACTGGTTTTTGGACTATGCCTCTTACGTAATATTGGAACGTGCCGTACCGCACATCAATGACGGTTTGAAACCTGTCCAAAGACGTATCCTCCACTCTATGAAAAGATTGGATGACGGCCGATATAACAAAGTAGCAAATATTGTAGGACATACCATGCAGTTTCATCCGCACGGCGATGCTTCCATAGGCGACGCGTTGGTACAGCTAGGCCAAAAGGATCTGTTAATAGACTGTCAGGGAAACTGGGGTAACATACTGACAGGAGATGGTGCCGCTGCCCCCCGTTATATCGAAGCACGTCTATCCAAATTTGCATTGGACGTGGTTTTCAATCCCAAAACCACCGAATGGCAAGCGTCATACGACGGACGAAACAAAGAGCCGATCACCCTACCTGTCAAATTCCCGCTCTTGCTCGCTCAGGGAGTAGAAGGTATTGCTGTGGGCCTTTCTTCCAAAATCCTACCACACAATTTTAACGAACTGTGTGATGCCTCCATTGCCTATTTGCGTGGTGAGGAATTCAAACTCTATCCCGATTTCCAGACAGGAGGCTCTATTGATGTATCCCGCTACAACGATGGAGAACGCGGCGGAATGGTGAAGGTACGTGCTAAAATCAATAAAATAGACAACAAAACATTGTCCATAGCCGAAGTGCCTTTCGGAAAGACTGTCCCGGGGGTATGCGACTCTATTGTCAAAGCCAGTGAAAAGGGAAAAATCAAGATTCGGAAAGTAGAAGATCTTACTTCTGAAAAAGTGGAAATCCTAGTGCACCTTGCTCCGGGAGTATCCTCGGACAAAACCTTGGACGCGCTCTATGCATTTACTGATTGTGAAGTAAGCATATCCCCCAATTGTTGCGTTATTGATGAAAAGAAGCCCCACTTCCTTACTGTCAGTGCCGTCCTTAAAAAAGCCACAGACAACACGTTGTCCCTGCTTCGTCAAGAGTTGGAAATACACAAAGGAGAATTGCTTGAAAACCTTCATTTCGCATCATTGGAAAAAATCTTTATCGAAGAACGGATTTATAAGGAAGTAAAGTTCGAGCAATCCGAAAATACAGACGCCGCCTGCGAGTTCATTGATGAACGGCTGACTCCTTTCTATTCGCAATTTATCCGTGAAGTGACCAAAGAGGATATTCTGAAGTTATTGGATATCAAGATGGCCCGAATTCTGAAGTTCAACAAGGATAAAGCAGATGAAAACATAGCCCGTATCAAGGAACAGATTGAAGAAATAAACAATCATCTGGCACATATCGTAGAATATACCATTGACTGGTATCAGATGTTGAAAGATAAATATGGCAAACAATACCCCCGCCGTACAGAGTTGCGTAACTTCGATACCATTGAGGCGGCGAAGGTAGTGGAAGCTAACGAAAAACTCTATATCAACCGCGAAGAAGGCTTTATCGGCACCACCTTGAAAAAAGATGAATTTATAGCCAACTGTTCAGACATAGACGATGTGATTATCTTCTATAAAGACGGCAAATATAAAGTAGTTCGCGTAACAGACAAAATGTTTGTCGGCAAGAATGTTCTCTATGTCAATATCTTCAAGAAAAACGACAAACGTACCATATACAATGTGGTTTATCGTGATGGAAAAGAAGGGTTTCACTATATCAAACGGTTCAACATTACCTCCATCACCCGTGACCGTGAATATGATGTAACGCAAGGTACACCCGGCTCACGTATTGTTTACTTTACAGCCAATCCTAATGGAGAAGCAGAGGTTATCAAGATTACCTTAAAACCGAATCCACGTATCAAAAAAATCATATATGAAAAAGATTTCAGTGACATCAATATCAAGGGACGCCAGTCCATGGGCAATATCCTGTCTAAATACGAAGTACATAAAATAGCCTTAAAACAACGTGGCGGCTCTACTTTGGGTGGAAGAAAAGTATGGTTTGACCGGGATGTGCTCCGCTTGAACTATGACGGACGCGGTGAATATCTGGGAGAATTCCAAAGTGACGAATTGATTTTAATAGTCCATGAAAATGGAGAATTCTATACTAGTAACTTCGATTTGAATAATCATTATGATCCGGGAATCCGCATCATTGAGAAGTTCGACGCCAACAAGATATGGTCTGCCGCTTTATTTGATGCCGATCAGGGATATCCTTATCTGAAACGATTCACTTTTGAATCCACTTCACGCCGTCTCAATTATTTGGGCGAGAACAAGGAAAGCCGTTCTATATTGCTTACTTGTGTGGTTTATCCACGCATACAAGTCATATTCGGAGAACATGATAGTTTCCGTGATCCATTGGAAATAGATGTGGACGAATTCATCGGAATTAAGAGTTTCAAAGCGAAAGGAAAACGAATCAGTACTTACAACATTGAACAAATAAACGAGCTGGAGCCTTTACGTTTTCCCGAACCTCCCAAAGAAGAGGACGGTGCGGAAGAGGGGACTGATAAAAATGAAGAAGCTGCTGAAATTGAAGATCCGGATCATGGTAAGAGTGAAACAGATATCATTGATGAAATTACCGGCCAGATGAAACTGTTTTAAGAAATGAAAAAAATTCTCCTATTATTACTGTCCCTGTTTCTTGGTCTGCCTTCACAGGCTCAGGAAGACAGCTTACGAGCAAACCGCTACGTTATGAGGGCTACTCTTTACGGTGTCGGTTTTACAAATATATTGGACACCTATCTTTCACCGATGGAATATACCGGACCCGAAATTCGTATCCTGCGTGAAAGTATGCGCATGACCAAACTGATGAATGGCAACGTATCTGTTCAAAGTCTGTTCCAAGCCAATCTGTCCCTGACTGAGAATAAAGCAGAAACAAGTAACGAAATGTCAGGTATGGTCAATTGGAATTATGCACTGCATTACCAGTTCCGGCTGACAGAAAACTTGAAGATACTGGCGGGTCCCATGCTGGACTTGAACGGCGGATTCATCTATAACATGCGAAATTCTAATAATCCTGCCCAAGCCAAAGCATATGTCAATCTGGCGGCATCGGGTATGGTCATCTATCGGTTCCATATCGGTAACTATCCGCTGATAGCCCGTTATCAAGCCAATTTGCCTGTCATGGGGGTTATGTTTTCCCCGGAATACGGACAATCTTATTATGAGATATTCAGTTTAAAGAATGGCGGCAAGAATGTGCTGTTCACTTCCCTGCATAACCAACCTTCCTTGCGGCAATTGGTTACATTGGATTTTCCTATCCGGTCAGTCAATATGCGTTTCGGATACCTATGTGATATCCAGCAGGCGAAAGTCAATAATCTGAAAAGTCATATATGGTCACACGCCTTTATGATAGGTTTCGTGAAAAACTTCTATTTATTAAAAGGTAAGAACAAAGTGGCGATGCCCAGCCGGGTCAGCCCTTATTAATATAGAGAATGAAAAGAAATAGTTATTTTTTTATCAGTCTGTTATTGTCTGTTGTATTATTTACTTCGTGCATCACGGAGGACGAATACGACAACTCCCCCGAAGGCAACTTCGAAGCGTTATGGCAGACTATCGACCGCCAGTATTGTTTCCTTGACTATAAAAAGCAGGAATACGGATTGGACTGGAATGAAATATATAGCCAGTACAAACAGAGAATATCAAAAGGCATGAATAATGAACAGTTATTCGAAGTTCTGGCAGATATGCTGAACGAGTTGCGTGACGGACACGTAAATCTGTCTTCCAAACTGGAGTACTCCCAATATCGTGAATGGTTTGACAGCTATCCGGCCAATTTCAGCGACAGCATCCAACGTGTCTATCTAGGTAAGGACTATGCCCAATCCTCAGGCATGAAGTATCAGGTATTCGAGGATAACATAGCCTATATTTATTGTGGCAGTTTCCAATCAGGTATCGGCGAAGGAAATCTGGACGAGATTCTAAACAAGCTGGCTATTTGCGATGGATTGATTATTGATGTGCGAAACAATTCCGGTGGTAACCTTACCACAGCCGAGAAATTAGCCGCACGTTTCACGAATGAAAAAGTGTTGGTAGGCTATATGTCCCATAAAACCGGACCGGGACACAATGATTTCTCAACTCCTAAAGCTGTTTGGCTGGAACCGTCACTAGATCGCGTACGCTGGCAAAAACAAGCGGTAGTGCTGACTAACCGCCGCTCTTTCAGCGCCACCAATGATTTTGTGAACAGAATGAAAATACTACCCAAAGTAACCATCATCGGTGACAAAACAGGTGGCGGTTCTGGTCTGCCCTTCTCTTCTGAACTGCCCAATGGCTGGTCTGTCCGCTTCTCGGCCAGTCCAATGTACGATGCGAATATGCAACATCTAGAATTTGGTATAGATCCGGACATCAAAGTCAATATGACCTCAGAGGATATGCAACGCAATGTGGATACAATTATTGAGGCTGCACGTGAATATTTACATAACCACAAAGAATAATTTCCTAAAAATCTTTGGTACTTAAGAAATATTCCTTATCTTTGCACCCGCTTACCGAAAGCAATTCGCGCGTGTGGCGTAATTGGTAGCCGCGCCAGACTTAGGATCTGGTGTCGTGAGACGTGTAGGTTCGAGTCCTATCACGCGCACAACATTCCATATAGAAACAGACAAAAACTCTCGAAATTAGATAATTTCGAGGGTTTTGTCTATACCTGAAGAAACGAAGGCTCAAAAATTTCAGTATTGATAACACTACCAATCACCCACTTTTATCAACTTATTGGCTTTCCGATGATAAGCAATGGGTATTGATAAAACAAGCATTTCTTTTTCTATCCCACGCCGTTGTACAATCTTTTAATCACTAAATTATTCAATATGCCTTCTATTATATTTTGAGGAAAAAGAGAATACTTCATCAGTTCCCTCTCTTTTCAAATTATTCATATAGATAGAACATACGCTCCATCATACTCCATTTTTCTTTAGCAAGTTCCCCTTTCCTACACTGTTGGAATATCGATACAAAGTCTTCCCATTCTTGCTGTCGAGGTAAAGTCGCGAGTTTAGCCATAGCAGATTCCCAATCAAAATCAATAGGAGTTTCGACAATCATGAACAATCGATTACCGCATATATATATTTCCATTTCTAAAATACCAACTGAACGGATCCCCTCTCTGATCTCCTGCCATGACTTCGCCTTACTATGATACTCCCGATACTTCGCTATCATCTCCGGATCATCCTTCAAATCCATTGTCTGGCAATATCTTTTTACCGGGTAGTCATATCTTTTCATTTCATATCCATTTTCTTTCATCTTATCTTAAACTTATGCCTGCTTAATTATACCCTTCATTCTGTTTCAGATTTTTATTCACATTCAAATCATTTTGAGGAATAGGAAAATATCGGTTATGTGCAGACCATGTACGTTTTTCAAACTGATAATACATATCTTCATCTACAGGAGAAGCCGTAACACCACTTCCTCTATAATTACGAGCTTGCGGATCATCCGACAATTTTACTCCGGTAAAAGTATGATTAAGTTCTTTCTCGGCAATGCCCCAACGTAACACGTCATAATATCGAAGCCCCTCGAATGCCAGTTCCACACGTCTTTCTTTACGAACCGCTTCACGAACAAGTTCCTGTGTTGCTACGTCTGTCTTTTTTATTCCAACCAATTTCACACGATCACGTATATCATTAATAGTCAGATCTAATAAGTTCTGGTCTACTGCATTCGGCTGCGATTCATTTACCGCTTCCAAATAGCTTAATAAGACCTCAGCATAACGCATTATAGGAGTATAAGTGGGAGTAGAACCTAAATTATTAGTTATAGACGGATCACAACCTTTCTTCGGACAATATCCATTAAATAAGGCAAACTTATTATAGCTATCTGCAGTATTAGCCCCCTTAAAGCAATCATAAATTATATCATTATACTTAGTTCCCTCATAACTTCCCAAAGGAGGTAAAAAAATAGAAGCATACAAACGCAAATCCCGATTAACATAAGGATCATTCTCATCATAAACCTCAGAAGTCTTAATATCCTTGCCGTCTGCACAAAAATATTCTTTCACTAATTCGTTATATGGTGAGAACTGATGCCACCCTCCATAAGCAGCTTCAGGATATAAATATTGATAACGTGAATTAGTATATAGATCCTTTATCCCCATAATACAAAATATTATCTCAGGGCTATATTCACCTCCTATTTGAAAAAGTTTCTCATAGCTGTCCTCTCCATTACGACGATCCAATTCATATATTCCCGAATCAATCACACTACGTAAAACAGTAGCAGCATCTACCCATCTCTCTTGCGCTAAGTAAAGACGACTTAAAAGTACCTTAGCTGCCCCCCTAGTAAACCGGCCATATTCCTCTGAGGAATATTGGACAGGCAACAAGTCTATAGCAGTCTTCAAGTCCTTCTCCACTTGCGAATAGACTTCAGCCTGAGGTGTTTGAGAAATAGAATTCGCTTCGTCCACCGACAGAGTTTTCAAAGGCATAGGAACATCCTTATAATAAAATGCCAAATTTAAAAAGAAATAAGCTCGTAAACACTTCACTTCGGCAGACCACTGTTCTTTTTTAGATTCTTCCATCGGACAATCCGTAATATTCTCTAGAAAAGTGTTGTACTTAGCTATTTGCGTATATGCATTTCCCCAATACCAACGTAAATTGCCATTAGTAGCCACCGTATTGGAACTAGCCATTAAAGTTGAAAAATTTTCCTTTTCTGTTCCATTTCCACCTGCAAAATCCAAATAAAGCAACCCTTGTGGCGTAGCAAAATCATCATGCGACCAACCAGTCTGGAAACGATAACATCCTGTCAATGCCAACATGGCATCCCCTTCACCAGTCCCAAAACTACCATCAGAAATTGCTGAAGGTGGCTCCTTATCTAATAAATCCGAGCAACCAGTTGTTACTAGTGATATAGCCAAAGCACATAAACAAGCCTTTGTCATTCCTAATGTATTATATATATTTTTCATAATGATTCTTAATTGAATGATTTACTTAGAACTTGAAATTAAATCCGAATGAATAAATACTATTGACCGGATAATAAGAGGGAGAATCCCCTGTTCCTATCTCATTTTCCGGATCCCAACCTTTATAGAAACTATTGAAAGAAAACAGATTTTGTCCGCTTACATAAACACGCACATTTTCCAAACCTATTTTTTTAGTCCATGCTTTGGGGAATGTATATCCTATTTGTATATTCTTTACTCGTAAGAAACTAGCATTACGGACCCAATAATCAGAAGTTTGAAGATTAGTGTCGTTCATATTCAAAGTTTCCAATCGAGGGTATTCAGCCCATTTATCAGGATTTTCTTCCTTCCAACAAGATTCAGCCTGCCATCTCTGTATCTGTCCACCGTTGTAGAATGCATAAGCCATATAAGATCCTATCAAACGCTTATGACCTCCTAACCCTTGTAACAAAGCTGAAAAATCAAAACCTTTATAAGAAGTGGAAAGATTCAAACCATAATAAAACTTCGGGGTAGTACTTCCCAATACGGTACGATCATATTGCGCATCTACCTTACCATCGGGAACCCCGTCGGGACCACTAATATCTTTGTATTTCACATAACCAGGTTTCAGTCCTGACTTACTTACCAATTGTTCGGTAGCCGCATCTACTTCCGCCTGGTCTACAAACAGTCCATCAGTTTCATACCCATATATAATACCTATCGGTTGCCCTACAATTCTGTTATTATTAATTTCTTCGGTAGCTCCGTTCGCCAATTTCTCAACTGCATTTCTTACCCATGTAAAATTAGGAGAAATACTAAACCGGAAATCACGTCCTATTTGTCCGTTATAAGTCAGATTTACTTCAATTCCTTCGTTCGAAACAGCTCCAACATTAGATTGTCCGACTTCACGTCCCATAATACTAGACACCTCAACAGGTGCTAAAATGTCCGAAGTATATTTATAAAAATAATCCAATGTTCCACTAAAACGTCCATTCAATAAACTAAAATCTAAACCAATATCCGTTATAGCCGTCTTTTCCCAAGTAATTTCCGGATTATTATAGGTTTTCATGTAAGCCCCAGACTGAAGAGTTGCCGGATTTCCAAAAGGATAATCATGTCCAAGTTCATAAATCTGTTGGTAAGGATAAACACCTATATTTTGATTACCAAGTACACCATAGGAAGCACGCAATTTCAAATTATCAACTACAGCTGAAACTGCCGCATTCTTCCAAAAGTCCTCCTCAGAGATTCTCCACCCTGCAGAAACTGACGGGAAAAGTCCCCAACGATGACCGTCCGCAAAACGTGACGATCCATCATAGCGCAAATTAACCTCTAATAAATAACGATCTTTCCATGCATAATTTATACGCCCGAAAAAAGAAAGCAACGCATATTCTTCCAATGAACTATCATTAGTAGCTGTTGATTTATCTCCAGAACCTAATTCATACAAATAATTATTAGGAAACGTATTTCTATAACCTTCCAAACCTTTATTATTAGATTGTTCCACAGAAGTACCCGCCAATAACTTAAAGGTATGATTTTTAATTTGTTTTTCATAAGTAGCTAATGCTTCAAAAGTAGTATACGTATTATTTGCAGTCCATACATTTAAAGTAGCGGGTCCCACTGTCTTACTCTCATCAAAATAAGTATCAGCCCGGTAGGCTTTATCATATTTAGTCCAGTAATTCATCCCTACTTTGCCTATAAAAGAAAGTCCGTCTACAGGAGTATTCCATGTCAATTGTCCGGAAGCACTTATATTTCTACTCACATTCTGCACAAAAGATTCACTCGCCAACCACGCTTCCGGACTATAATTATCCTGATATCCAAAACTTCCATCCGACTTTTGCCCGGCATAAATAGGTCCCTGACGAACAGCATATCCTATCATTCCATCAATACTTTGTGGTTCGCCATTAGGAGCATTATATTTATTATTATAAGCATTAATATTCAAATTAAGCATCAGCCCTTTGGCGATTTCACTTTTCATAGTAAACAGTGCAGTCATTCTTTCATTAGACGTTTTTGCCGTCATTCCTTCCTGATTTCTATAACCTACTGATAAATTATAACTCGTCGTAGCATTTCCTCCTTGTATGCTAAGATTATGTTGGTGTTGAAAACCAGAACCGGATTCCAACAGCCATTTTAAGTGATTTACATTCGGATAATTATCCGGATCAGATCCATCTCTATACTTTTGAATCTGTTCAGGTAAATAAGCTTCCTGCTTACCCATATTCCGCATAGCCATATTATAATATTCCGCATATTCCCATGATGGTAAAAAATCAGGCAATTCCGTAGGCTGTTGCCAACCAAAAGAATTACTATATGTAATAGTCGTTTTACCTTGTGCACCCTTCTTTGTTTCAATCAAGATAACCCCATTAGCAGCACGATTACCATAAATAGAAGCAGAAGCTGCATCTTTCAAAAAAGAAATGCTCTGAATATCATTAGGATCTACATCATCAATGTTACCTGATAAACCATCAATCAAGACCAATGGATCTGTTCCAGCTTTTGAAAATGTACCAGTTCCACGAATTTTAACAGTTGCTCCTTGTCCGGGACGACCTGAAGTTTGCAATACACTTAAACCTGGAGCCAAACCTGCCAGTGCTTGAGCAGTACTCATAACAGGTTTACTAGCCAAGTCTTCAGCTGAAACAGCAGCTACGGCTCCCGTTAAATTCACCTTTTTCTGTGTTCCATATCCAATCACAACTACTTCTTCCAACTTTTTTGTATCTTCTTCCATTATAATACGAAGTAACTTGTCACTTTCCACCTTTACTTCTTGCGAAATATAACCTACATAACTTATCTGGAGCATGTTTCCCATTTCAGCAGACAGAGAAAATTTGCCATCCAAATCAGTAACAGTTCCATTGGAAGTACCTTTAACCAAGATACTGACCCCAATTAACGGCTCACCGGAAAAATCACTAACCAAACCATTGACATTACTCTGTATCTGTGCCCAAGTAGTATAGCTCAGGCAACACATCAACAAGACCGCCAAGAATCTTATTGACTGCATACATTCTAATCTGTTTTTCATTATTCTATTGATTATTGGGTTAATTTTCAAGACATAACAAGGGCTTACCGACCTAAAAAAGCCGATAAATAAACCTACTTTATGCTATATTCACTTCTTTATCTTAAATACGGGAGCAATCTTATTCAACTGTACATCAGGCATATCAATAACAACTCCTTGCGCTGTACGAGTAAAAAATACCTTTCCATAACCTAACAACTCAATTTTAGTAATTTTATCAGGGTACAACTCACTTCCCGTTGCCAGCGATTGAATGACAACTTGCTTTTCTTCCGGCCATGCAAGAACTGTAGCATAGAGATATTTCTTGGTTTGAGTAAAACGGATTTCAGATGCAGTGGCTTTAGTGTAAGCACCTTCATTGAAACCTTGAGCATTAATCTTGATATCAGCATTGGCTATCGGACCTTCTCCGAAGACTTTCCACGGACGTGTATCATAAATAGCCTCTTTATTCATACTCATCCAGTCACCAAATTCATTTAAAATGGCTTCTTCCTTTTCATCAAAAGTTCCGTCAGCCCGAAGAGGAACACTAAGCAACAAATTCCCGTTCTTACTGATCACATCCACTAATAGTTTCACTACATCGGAAGCACTCTTATACCAACCGTTCTCCGCCAATCTGGTATCATAATGCCAACCGCCTAAACAAGAACAAGTCTGCCATGGCTCTTCATAAATACTATTGGGAGATCCCCTTTCCACATCCCATACCAAAGCTTTACGTTGCTCATCGGTAAGAATTTTACCAAACATAACAGCACTGAAATCCCCCTTACGAGCAACCATGTTGTGATTATAAAAATGTGCGGCAATCTTCAAACCCGCATCACTGATAGGATAAAACGGTACACCAGTCACATCAAAATAAATCAAATCAGGATTATAACGGTTTATTGCATCAATTGTACGATCATAAAAGTTTGTCACATATTCTTGAGTAGGAATACAAACACCATTTCCCCATGCCCATTGACGGTGAATCATACCGTCAGCCCAACTTCCAGCGCTTAACGGGTGATTCTGTGCATAAAGTTTTTGAGGATCGTAGCCTTCCCACCACTTACCCTTACCATCTTCTTTAGTCAAACATCCATCATAGGGTACACCTGCCTTCTCGCCATGACGGTCGTATCGTTGAGCCGGTTCATACCAGCTCCACGCATGATCCGCATGAAAACTGATACCAAATGGAAGACCGTTTTTCTTTGCAGCTTCAGCCCAGCCCGCCAATATATCCTTCTTAGGACCTATATTCACGGAATTCCATTCCTGATATTGGCTATCCCATAAATCATAATTATCATGGTGATTACCTAAAGAGAAGAAATACTGGGCACCAATCTTCTTATAAAAGGAAACCAATTTGTCCGGATCCCATTTCTCGGCTTTAAACAAAGGCAATATATCCTTGAAGCCCACTTCAGAGGGATGGCCATAATGTTCCACATGGTGCTTATACTCGTGCGAACCTTCCAAATAGAGAGAACGCGCCATCCAGTCGCCGGACCCTTCCACACATTGCGGTCCCCAATGTGCCCAAATACCAAATTTGGCATTTCTAAACCATTCAGGAACTTTATAGTTCTGCAATGATTCCCAAGTAGGTTCGAACTCTCCTTCCTGCATTTTTTCATTTTTCTCTGAAACAGGTACCTGGTAAGTCTGAGCCTCCAAAACTCCCGCCCAAAGCAACAAAGCCGAAGCCAAAAGAAAATGTTTTGCTTTCATAGTATAATTGCTTTATATATTTTTCAATTATCAATAGTGCAAATATACAGAGTTGAAACCAATTTATATTATCCAAATGCGCCATTATGTAGGACAATATCGACTTTTACCTGAGATAATTCAAAAACGAATACCAAAACAGGTGATTTGATATGAAAATATCGATTTCCCATTGGATTATATATATACTTTTGCTTACTTTGTACGAAACTGAATCTTTCATTCTAATACCTTAAGGAATATGACACAATCAATCGACCAATTACATTTACTTATATTAAATGTAGGACTAGCCATTCACAATGCAGACTGGAACTGGAAAAACGTAAGCAGCCCTTTTACCAGACTCTATTATATAATGGAAGGAACTGCCCAAATAATATTTCCCGACGGAATACAGGAACTAAAACCACATCATCTATATCTGGTGCCATCATTCACTACCCATAGTTATCAGTGCAATTCTCATTTCACTCATTATTATCTCCATATATATGAAGACCATCAATCAGAATCCGGCATTCTGGAAGATTGGAATTTCCCGATAGAAATACCTGCGGACAACCTGGAATTACCACTTATTAAAAGGTTATGTGAAATAAATCCTACCATGCAGCTTCCTCAATCCGACCCGACAAGCTATGACAACAACCCCACATTAATCAGAAACATCATTAAAAATAAACAGCGTACCTTCTGTGACAAAGTCGAATCCAGAGGTATAGTATATCAACTTATTGCCCGCTTTTTAAAAGACGCCAAACCTAAAGTGGAAGTCAACGATAACCGTATCCAAAAAGTCTTGTCCCACATCCGAAAAAATATCTATAAAACAGTAGATATAGACTCATTGGCAGCAATCTCATGCCTCTCAAAAGATCATTTTATCCGTCTTTTCAAAAAAGAAGTCGGTAACACACCGCTGCAATATATTAATCAGAAAAAAATAGAGAAAGCCCAATTAATTCTGATTACAGAGGATATTCCTGTAAAAAACATAGCTTATCTCCTTGCTTATGAAGACCATTCTTATTTCAACCGCTTATTCAAAAAAATCACAGGCGTTACTCCTCAGCAATATAGAGAACTATATAAAAAGTAACCGTCTTATTATTTTTACGCAAAGGTTTACGTACTTTTTTCAACCTCTTCCACCACATACCTAAAGGTTATTCCTCTATTTTTGATTCCGGAAATAAATCTAAAAATAAATAGAACTATGAATTACAATGAAATCGGGAAAACCGGTATGCGGGTTTCCAATCTTAGTTTCGGCGCATCTTCATTAGGAGGAGTTTTTCATGATATCCGCGAAGCAGAGGGTATCAAAGCTGTTTACACAGCAGTAGAGAATGGAATGAATTTTATTGATGTATCTCCCTACTACGGGCACTACAAGGCCGAAACCGTATTAGGCAAAGCATTGAAAGAAATCCCACGTGACAAATATTATCTCTCTACCAAAGTGGGACGCTATGGAAAAGATGGAATCAACACATGGGATTATTCCGGAAAACGTGCAACGGAAAGCGTTTATGAAAGCTTGGAAAGACTCCACATTGAATATATCGATCTGATTAATGTACACGATGTAGAGTTTTCAGACATGAATCAGGTAGTCAACGAAACATTACCTGCACTGGTAGAACTTAAAAAGAAAGGTATTGTGGGACATGTAGGTATCACAGATTTGCAATTAGAAAACTTAAAATGGGTCATTGATCACTCGGAACCAGGAACAGTAGAAAGCGTACTTAACTTCTGCCATTATTGTCTGAATGACGAGAAACTGACTGATTATCTGGATTATTTTGAATCAAAGAATATCGGCATCATCAATGCCTCCCCCCTTTCAATGGGCTTGCTCTCCCAACGTGGGGTTCCTGCATGGCATCCGGCCCCCCAATCACTGGTAGAAGCCTGTCGGAAAGCTGTTCAACATTGCCTGTCCAAAAATTATCTTATAGAGAAACTGGCTATTCAATATTCTGTCAGCAATCCACGTATCGCCACCACTTTGTTCAGTTCGGCCAATCCAGATAATGTATTGAAAAATATAACATACGCTGAAGAACCCATCGATTGGAACCTTGTAAAGGAAGTACAAGAAATTATCGGAAAACAAATGCGTGTCAGTTGGGCTAATTCATAATACAAAGGAGAATAATGATGGATTTTAACATAATAGATGCACATTCCCATCTTTGGTTACGGCAAAATACGGAAGTCAACGGATTGCCTATCCGTACTTTAACCAACGGACGTTCGTTATTTATGGGAGAAGAACGTCAGATGGTTCCGCCCTTTATGATTGACGGGCGGAATAGTGCCGAGGTTTTTCTCTCGAACATGGACTATGCACAAGTATCGGCTGCCGTAGTCACTCAGGAATTTATTGATGGCATCCAAAATGAATACCTCGCAAAAGTGGCCCATAAATACCCGGACCGTTTCTTTGTATGCGGTATGTGCGAATTTCGTAAACCCGGTTATCTGCAACAGGCCAAGGAATTAATAAGTTCTGGTTTCAAAGCAATAAAAATCCCAGCACACCGCCTTTTTCTAAAAGAAGGAAGAGTCATGCTGAACTGTGACGAAATGATGGAAATGTTCCATTACATGGAAGATAAAAACATTATCCTTTCCATTGATCTAGCCGATGGAAACACGCAAGTGCAGGAGATGAAAGAAATTATCCAGGAATGTCCGCAACTAAAAATCGCTATCGGACATTTCGGTATGGTTACAACTCCTCATTGGCAGGAACAAATAAAACTGGCCCGGCATACCCATGTCATGATAGAGTCAGGAGGCATTACCTGGTTGTTCAACAGTGAATTCTACCCGTTTGCAGGAGCGGTGAAGGCTATCAAAGAAGCAGCAGATTTGGTCGGTATGGACAAACTGATGTGGGGATCGGATTACCCGCGGACCATTACGGCCATTACTTACAAGATGTCTTACGATTTCATCCTTAAAACGACTGAAATGACACAAGAAGAGAAAGCACTTTTTTTAGGTAAAAACGCCGAAAGATTTTATGGTTTCAAAAATCTCATATCTCTTCCTTACATTAAAAACATGTCAGAATAATCAACTGACACTTATTAATCCATACCATGAAAAATAAGACCTATTATGTACCATTGATGCTCATATTCTGCCTGTTTTTCCTATGGGCTATCAGCAGCAATCTACTACCTACTATGATAAGACAGCTGATGAAAACCTGTGAGTTAAACGCTTTCGAAGCATCATTCACAGAAACAGCCTACTGGCTTGCCTATTTCATCTGTCCCATTCCCATCGCTATGTTCATGAAAAAATACAGCTACAAATCGGGAATTATTTTCGGGTTATTACTGGCAGCATGTGGTGGGTTACTGTTCTTCCCCGCTGCTATGCTGAAAGAATATTGGGCATATCTATGTATATTCTTCATCATTGCCACTGGAATGTGTTTTTTAGAAACAGCAGCCAATCCTTATGTAACCGCTTTGGGAGATCCAGAAAGTGCGCCCCGTCGATTGAATCTAGCACAATCATTCAATGGGCTGGGAGCTTTTATAGCCGCCATGTTTCTCAGCAAACTGATTCTGAGTGGCAACCACTATACCCGCAACACCCTGCCCGCTTCTTTTCCCGGTGGCTGGGAAGGTTACATTCAAACAGAAACAGACGCCATGAAACTTCCTTATCTGCTGCTAGCTATGTTACTCATTGTTATTGCCATCATCTTTATCTTCTCCAAATTACCTAAAATCAAAGAAGGAAATACGATGGAAGGAGTAGAATATAAAGGAGAAAAATTAATTGATTTCGGAGTCTTAAAACGTTCTCACCTTCGTTGGGGAGTCATTGCACAATTCTTCTACAATGGTGGTCAGACAGCCATTAACAGTTTATTTCTAGTCTACTGTTGTACCTATGCAGAACTACCTGAAAATACAGCCACCACCTTTTTCGGTCTTTATATGCTGGCTTTTTTGGCAGGAAGATGGACAGGCACACTACTCATGGTAAAATTCCGTCCACAAGACATGCTCTTGGTATATGCGCTGATTAATGTCTTGCTATGTATTGTTGTGGTTTGTTTTGGTGGTTGGACAGGTCTTTATGCCATGCTGGGCATTTCTTTTTTCATGTCTATCATGTATCCCACTCAGTTCTCGCTTGCTTTGACTGATTTAGGCAGCAACACAAAAAGCGGCTCGGCATTTCTAGTTATGGCCATCGTTGGAAATGCTTGCTTGCCCCAACTCACTGCTTATGTGATGCATCTGAACGAACACATTTATTATATAGCTTATGCTATTCCTATGATTTGTTTCCTGTTTTGTGCCTACTATGGTTGGAAAGGATACAAAGTAATTGATTAAAAACTTATAAAAATAAACAGAAGATGAAAGCAATTCAAATTACTGCTCCTTCCGAGATGAAGGTAGTAAACATTGAGAAACCCGCTCTTAAACCGGGAGAAGTTCTTGTAAAAATTAAATATGTAGGCTTTTGCGGCTCGGACCTGAATACATTTTTAGGACGTAATCCAATGGTAAAACTACCTGTCATTCCGGGACACGAAGTAGGAGCTATTATTGAAGCCATAGGCAAGGATGTACCAGAATCATTAAAACCGGGTATGAGCGTCACAGTCAATCCTTATACCAATTGCGGAAAATGTGCTTCATGCCGTAACGGCAGAGTAAATGCCTGCGAACATAACGAAACCCTGGGAGTACAGCGTAATGGTGCCATGTGTGAATATATCGCACTGCCTTGGAACAAAATAATCCCGGCAAGCCATATTTCTCCTCGTGATTGTGCACTAATCGAACCAATGAGTGTAGGTTTCCATGCAGTTTCACGAGCGCAAGTTACAGACATCGATACAGTTATGATTATTGGCTGCGGAATGATCGGTATGGGTGCTATTGTACGTTCAACTCTTCGTGGAGCTACCGTTATTGCCGTAGATTTGGACGATGAAAAATTGGAACTAGCCAAACGGGTAGGCGCTCACCACACCATCAACTCCATGACAGAGAATGTACACGAACGCTTGACAAAGATTACAGAAGGATTTGGTCCTGATGTGGTCATCGAAGCTGTCGGCAGCCCTGCAACCTATGTCATGGCAGTCAATGAAGTTGGATTTACCGGAAGGGTCGTATGCATAGGTTATGCAAAATCAGAGGTGTCTTTTCAGACTAAATATTTTGTACAGAAAGAGCTTGATATCCGAGGTTCTCGTAATGCACTACCCGCAGATTTCAGGGAACAGAAAAACTTCATCCACCAGACGCTGGGATGCTGCCGGCAGATTTCAGGGCAGTTATCCGCTATATGGAGCAAGGTACTTGTCCAAAGGATGAATTAATCAGCAAAGTAGCCAAACCCGAAACCGCACTACAAGCTATGGAAGAGTGGGCGAAAGCCCCCGAAAAAGTATTCCGTATATTAGTTGAATTTGACTAATAACCAGCACCCAGATACAAAGAATGTGCTCAAAGTGAATTAAATAATCATATTCTACTTTCAGCACATTCTTTCGTTGGTTAAACCCTACTTGATTGGATAATATCAATTAATATCGGACGAAGTCCGCTAACGAAACATTCCACAGCTATTACCATCAAAATAAGTCCCATCAAACGCATCATTACATTATTTCCAGTTTCGCCAAGAATAGAAACCAACCGAGTAGACGCCCGCAATATAAGATAAGTGATAAAATAAATCAAACCAATCATCCCAATCAATACCCCCTTCATAGTCCAAGTATTGGCATCATCCATTAACATTATTCCGTTAGCTATAGCACCGGGACCGCAAAGCATAGGAATAGATAATGGGGTAATTGAAATATCATTGGCATACGTTTTAATTTCTTCGTCTTTCAACTTAGTATTAGTAAAACGTGCCTGTAACATATCATATCCAATCTTCAAAATAATAAAACCGGCAGCAATACGAAAGCCATTGGTCGATATTCCAAAAAATTTGAATAAAAATTGCCCGGAGAAAGTAAAAGCCAGAAGTGTAATAAAGGAAATGATAGTAGCGCGTTTCACAATATGACGCCGTTCTTCATCATCCATTCCTTTAGTCATAGTCAAAAATACAGGCATGGTTCCCAACGGGTTGGTTAATGTGAAAAAAGAGGTAAAGCATAGTAATGCAAATGGTAATAATGTATCCATTGACGTATTATTTTTAGGTTATGGGCAAAAGTAATCCATAATTGGGAGATGAGCAATAGTAGAGGTCATATTTCACACGTGGATACAAAAAAAAGCCTCCGGAACTTCTTCAAGTCCGGAGGCTTCAATCAAAAACGGCAGCTACCTACTCTCCCACTGTGACGCAGTACCATCGGCGTGACAAGGCTTAACTTCTCTGTTCGGAATGGGAAGAGGTGGAACCCTTGTGCTATAGCCACCTGAATAAGGGCGACATATCGACAAGCCATCAGCGTTATCTTATCCTGTAGTAATAACCGAACGTATACACCATCCAAAATATAAGGAAAGTGGACGGGCAATTAGTAATGCTCGGCTTTGGTATCTCTACCTTTACACCTGCATCCTATCAACGTCATCGTCTATGACGACCCTGAGAAATCTAATCTTGTGGCCGGCTTCGTACTTAGATGCTTTCAGCACTTATCCGATCCAGACTTAGATACCCGGCAATGCACCTGGCGGCACAACCGGTAAACCAGAGGTCTGTCCAACACGGTCCTCTCGTACTAGTGTCAGAGCCACGCAAATTTCATACGCCCA
>OGYD01001189.1_pt1 | contig 20325 bp, 21 predicted proteins | sample 1576441 | NCBI WGS metagenome assembly OGYD01 (sample SAMEA3541537, study PRJEB24748) | human gut metagenome | biome: human gut; feature: human-associated habitat; material: faeces | place: China | collected 2012 | reverse complement strand
ACAAAATTTCAAAGAAAGTTTCACTAAAAGAGCAAGTGATCGACTTCCCTCCACAGCATGGAGTGAATAAAACGATACCTTCTTGTAAATCTTAAAAAGTAAGGGATTACCACGGAATCAAGAATAATCAATAACAATTACTTATTTAATATTTTTAACACCTGAGCCATAGGGCTCTTTTTTTATGCCTAAAATTCTTGTATACTCATTTTTCGTGTTGCAAGAATGGGTGACAAAAACGGTTGAATAGACAGAGTGAGAGATAATTGATTGCATGCATCATCTTGACTGCTGATAGGGGTTGATGATGTTAAGATAATTTATATAGTGGACTTTTTGTTAATCGCTGAATACTAATTTATAGAATTATTGAATTTTCGCTTGTTTTCAGGTGGGAATTTTTCTGCTATTTTCATGGTATGGTTAGAGTGAAGATAAATATAGTTTCTTTGAAAAAATGTGTGAAATCGCAGTAATAAAGTTAGTAAAATGTGTAATAACTCATTGATAATCTCAGAAAAATGTGCTATACTCTTATCATCCCCTTGAAAGGACAGTGATTGCTACGAAACGCAATGCAATTCAAGATTTGATAAACTGGAAAAATGACGAGGAACGAAAACCTCTTGTCTTGAAAGGCGCACGACAGGTTGGTAAGACATGGCTGATGAAAGAGTTCGGAAAGAACCATTATAAGAGTTTTGTTTATTTTAATTTCGACGAAGAGGACGAACTAAAATCCATCTTTGAAGTGAACAAGAATCCACAGCGCATTTTGGAACTTCTATCACTAATTTGCGGAGAGAAGATTTTGCCGAGAGAAACCCTGATCATATTTGACGAGATACAGGAATGCCCGGAGGCTCTGAACACACTTAAATATTTCAAGGAAAAAGCAAATGAGTACCATGTCATTGCGGCAGGAAGTCTCCTCGGCACACTTTTGGCGAAACCCAAATCTTACCCTGTTGGCATGGTAAACCTGCTTGATATTTATCCTATGAACTTTGAAGAGTTTTTGAAAGCGACAGATCCGGTGCTTTATGCCTACTATGACAGCATTCAGAAGGAGCAACAGATTGAGGAGATCTTTCATAACCGACTGTTGGAAGCCTATAACAACTACCTTATTATAGGCGGAATGCCGGAATGTGTGGCATCATGGGTTAATCATAAAGATCCCGCAAGGGTTGCTCAGATTCAGCGTGAGCTTGTTGAAGTTTATGAAAATGACTTTTCTAAGCATAACGGCAAAGTCAATAGTGGTCGCATTCTTATGGTGTTTCGTAGCATTGTTGCACAGCTGGCAAAACCTAACGAAAAATTCATGTACGGTGCTGTTAGGGAAGGCGGTAGGGCGCGAGATTTTGAAGAAGCTATCGAATGGCTTGTTTCTGCCGGAATGTTGAACCGTGTCTACAATGTTTCTAAGATGGAACATCCGCTGTCCGCCTTTGATAAGCTGGATCAGTTCAAACTCTTCGTCTTTGATACCGGACTTCTCAAACATATGGCAGGCATTGACAACAGTGCGATCCTTCTGAAAGCTGACTATCAATTTAAAGGTCCGTTGACTGAAAACTATGTTTTACAGCAGCTTCAAGGACAGTTTGAAGTTGCTCCCCGATATTACTCTGATAAGAATAGTGAAATCGACTTTGTTCTGCAATATGGGACTGAGATTATTCCTGTGGAAGCCAAAGGCGGTGAGGATAAGTCTGCACCATCGTTCAAACGATATATTGTAGAACATCATCCGAAACATGCACTGCGTTTTTCTAAGCGTGGCTACTGTAAGAATGGCGAGATAACGAATATTCCGCTTTATCTTGTTGGAAAAACAAAGAATTTGTTGTGATAAACAATATGCAACATCAAGGCAGCTTTTATTTGCACAACGAAATTCTGAAACTAAATATTTAAATAGAATAAAATTTCCAGCAATAGTTATGTTGAATAAGTTAGATTCGATGTTTTATGAATACGCCATAATAGAAAAAATAGAAAGAGAAAAATTTATACTAAAGACAAACTTTAGTGATAAGTTGATAGAAATTGGTTGCCAAGAATTTCTTGACAAATATTCTGATATATTAGGATTTTAATAGTATTATAGTAACTTAATTGGAGGACATATAATGAAGAAATATTTACTTACTGCATTTATGTTTTTAATAATAACTTTTCCTGGGTGTTCTAGTTCGCAGACATCGGTTATGAATGAGGAAACTACAAATAATATTGTTGTTGCGAATGAATTACTAAAAAGCAAAATTGATAAAGTTGTTGAAAGCAGTAATTTTAGAGGTGTTGCTTCGGTATATTATAATGGCGAAAATATATGGTGTACCGAAAATGGCTTTGCCGATAGAGAAAATAAAACAAATAATAGCGTGAATCATATATATCGTATTGGCTCTTGTACAAAGCAATTTACAGCGACAGGAATTTCCATTTTATATGATCAAGGTAAGCTTGATTTTGGTTCAACCATAGATAAGTATTTTAAAGGAACTAAATACGGAAATAAAGTAACAATAAAAGACTTACTTAATATGACATCTGGAATACCTAATTTTTCAGGTAGTGATGACTCTTTATACGAAGAATCTAACCTTGGATTTAAGATTTCGCCTGATAATACACAAGAAGAGAATAAATCTTCTATAGAAAAATGGATATTATCACAAGAGCTTTCTTTTGAACCACAGAAAAAATTTGAATATAGCAATAGCAATTATTTTCTTCTTGGCAGAATTATTGAAATAGTCAGCGGAGAAAAGTATGAGGATTTTATAGCTGAAAATATTTTTGAGCCTCTTGATATGCGCTCCACGTCCTTTGACAATGATGACCTCACCACGAAGGGTTATATTTACGATAGCGTAAAAACAGAGGAACAATTGCTAAAAGAGCAGGATACACAATGGATTTTTTATCCAGGGGCGGAATTTGGGGCATCTGGTATAAATTCATCTATAGAAGACTTGTACAAATGGATTAACGGATTATTAAACAGTGAAATTATCAAGAATGATACCTATGAAATGATGACTGAAACAAATAATCTTGGTTACGGTTATGGTTTGTTTACAAATGATTATATTTGTTTCCACGATGGTGCATGGGGAAGTTATGAATCGGAAATAATATTTTCAAAGGATAAAAAGTATATATCTATAATATTAACTAATTATTATCATCGGGATTTTTATGGAGGTATCGGACAACTGATATATAACACAATTGGTGAGAATAAAGAATTATTGGGTTAGTTATAAAGGTGCATGTTCAATAATAGTTTACAGATAAATATAAAGATATACCCTAAAAATTAATGTGTGAAGAGCTCAGTTGACCGTTTGCTTGCATGATTTTGCGCTTTTTGATGGATTTTCTAGTGGTGCAGTCGGAGTACTGTTTTTTGGTTGCCCTTGATTAATACAAATAAGTAGCGGAGTTGATATCATGTCTGGAACTGTCAATAAATGTGCAGTCAAAAAACACCCAAAATTTACTGAGATATATTTTGAGTTTCTGTTATTCTACTATGACAGTGACGGAAGTGCAACCTCATTCTCATATAACGGTACAATGTACTTTTATGTGAAAAACTTGCAGGGAGATGTAGTAAGAATAATTGACCTTTCGGGTACAGAAGTCGCAAGCTATGTTTATGACGCTTGGGGTAACATAAAAGATACCAAAGGCGAGCCGACAATTCGTGAAATAAATCCGATTCGCTATCGTAGCTATGTTTACGACACCGAAACAGGCTTGTATTATCTCCAGTCTCGTTATTACGACCCACTCACAGGCAGATTTTTGAATGCGGATGATGCGGAATTTATTGGTAAGACAGGTACAGCACTGAGTGGTAATATATTTGCTTATTGTGAAAACAATCCTATAAGCAATACTGATGAAAATGGTCATTGGTTGGTACGACTATTTTGTGGTGTTGCTGGTGCAGTAGTTTTTGGTACAGTTGCGAATATTTTTTGTAGAATACTCGGTGTGAGTTCAACAGTAAGAAGATGGATTACAGCTGGTTTTTCTTTACTTGGTGGAATATTGGGTGCAGTTTTTGGACCTTCTCTTTTAGCTAAATTTGCCCCTAAAGCACTGAGTTGGATTAAATCAGTTGAGAAGGCTGGCTATGAATAAAAAAATTCAAACCTTTTTCTAGTCCTCAATGTATAATTGGTGTTGTCATTTGTAATAGACTAAAATAATGGTACATTATCCACACCATAACAAAGGATATCATATAGCAATTGAACATAAAATAAATAAAAGATGGAGAAAAACTATAGATGATATTGAACTTAGAAAAATTGGCAAACGCTTTTTAAAATGGATTAGAAGGAAGTAAGATGTTTCATGAATATTTCATATGGTAAATATATTAAAATCAGGAGAAAGAAAATATATGTTCCATCAGATTATTTATATATTGAGTTATATAATATGACAAATACCAGTCAATTTGTTCGTTGTATTATATCAAGATTTGGAGACTCTTTTTCTTTAACTGGAAAAGTAAAAGACTTTTATGATGAGTTAGTCGAGTATAACACTTCATTACCTGAAATAGAAGTTAAATTATTTGAATATAAAAAGCACTCTATTATAACAAATATTTTTTCTGAATTATTGCTTGAAGATATTCATAATAAAGACTTGAATAAAATACTATCTCTAACTAATTGCACGGGAGGTCTCCAATTATTCTTGAATCCTGAAAAGGAAAGGAAAAATCTATTAGAATTTTTATGTTCAAATACATTTAGGGACGATTACTATATATTGAATGATTTTTTTAAGCAGAAAATTAATTCGATTTATGCATTTGTATATGATAAATCAATTGATATTGTGTTGCCATTAAGTTATTTTTCATTGTGCCAAGGAGCTATTAACGAGTATGTCAATAATCAATTTACGCATAATTTAGCACAGTAATATTGATTCATTATAATAATGAGCATCATTAGCACAAATTAACAACATTATTAACGATGTTGTTAATTTGTCAGCAATGACGGTGTAACCAACGAAACATCAACCGATGATTTTGGCAGAACTACACAGGTCAGAACTGTCCGCAGTGACGGTACTCTTGTATTTAATACAGACTATGAGTACGCAAACGGCAAGGCTGAAAATTCAACTACTAACCTTGTCAGCAAGTACAGTCAGTCATACGGCAGTGATAGCGTTTTGTCATACGATTATTCTTATGATGCAAACGGTAATATTACCGAGTTTAAGCAAAACGGTAAACTCATAAACAAGTACACTTATGACAGCCTTAACGAGCTTAAAGAAGAATACGACTATGTAAATAAATTTTACATTAACTATTCTTATGACGGAGCAGGAAATCTGCAAAATAAATATGAACAGGCTCTTGATCCAAACTACGGTTATCCGACAGAAACGCAGAACGGTAATACATACGAGTATACCGATACCAGTTGGAAGGATAAGCTGACAAAGGTTAACGGCAGTAATATTTCATACGATGCAAACGGCAATCCGCTTTCATACCGTGACGGAATGAGTTTTGAATGGGAGAACGGAAGAATTCTCAAAAAAATCAACACTTCCGATAGTTCTATTCAAATGAGTTATGACTCAAACGGTATGAGAACACAGAAAACCGTTGACGGAGTTAAGACCAACTATTACTATGACAGCAACAAAAACCTTATTGCCCTTGTAAAGGGTAATGATACTCTGTTGTTCTACTACGACAGTGACGGAAGTGCAACCTCATTCTCATACAACGGTACAATGTACTTTTATGTAAAGAACTTGAAAGATGGTAAAGTGTTAAGCTTGGATGCCTTCGTGGGATGGGCAAAAAGTGTTGTTGGAAAATTATTAAAGTGATTTATATTTGTTATAAGTTTGCTTTAAGTATCTATTTTTTGTATAGTAAATGTAAGGGAGAATGTTGATGTTTCAAAAATTTGATTTGATAAAACCATATGATAACGATGAAGGTTATTTTGATTATCAGGATAAATTGTTACAAAATATTAGTAATAATGCTGAGAATGCATTGAGATTAGCTATATTGCAAACTCTTGCTCCCGTAGAAAATTATGAGTCAGCAATATGTTTGCTACAATATGAACAGGATATTTTTGATGATAAAAGAATTAGTTTAATTGGTTTCTACCTTTCGATAGTTTGGAATGGTGAACCAAAAAAATTTATAAATAAAATGCTGTCCTATTCTCAAAAAGCAAGTAATGAATATAAATCTATGGTTGATTATTTGTTAGCATTACAATCGCTCTACAAAGAACAAGAAGATGAGATGATGGATTTTTTAAAAAAATCTATTGCCTTATATGAATTTCATGTTAATAATTTTTTATTACTATCTAAATATAGTAATAAAAAAGATTCTAAGCTTTATATAAAAAAGGCACGTGAGAATATTATAAATATGACTGATAATGAAACAATAGAGTATTTTACTGATCCGAATAATTTTATCGGAGAATTTATAAGTGGATGTTTAATGCCTATTGAAACTTTTGAAGAATTGATTAGTTAGTTTAAAAAACGGAAAACGGTGTCATGTTTAACTGTTTTCCGTTTTTTACTATATTATGGGGTTTGAAATTCAATGTCAATACCTCCAAAATCAGCAAGAAAGTTTGTCAATAAGTCCCGAAAATAGTGGCGAAAGAGTAGATTGTGTTGCATTTGTATTTATGCATGGTTATAATGAAAGTGGAATGCCAGTGTAACAAATCAAGCATAATGATTTCGGTAGAACAACACAGGTTAGAACTGTTCGCGGGACGGTGCATGTGGAGACGGTGGTACTGCTTTCCCACAAAAAGCCAGACGGACATATCAACGTAAAAGTTGAGTTTGGCGAGGGTGAGGGAAAAGTTCCACTTGATAATATTACTAAAAGAGCGGAAGGCTACAAGCCCAAAGAACGAGTGACCTACAAAATGATAAAGGAGTACATAGAAGCTAAATATGGCTTCAAAGTACATACCGCATATATCGCAGAGGTAAAGAGAGATTTAGGCTCGCCAATGTATGATGCTCCTAATGCGACAGAAGAATTGAAACAGACGAGGAAGCATCCGACAGCGGAGAAAGTGGAAGCGATAAAGGATGCATTGAAATATTTTGGCGTATGTAGCTAATTTTTAGTGCATAGTTATAAATTTATAAAACGACATTTACCATTCTATTTGGTAAGATTAAATATAGTAACGATTTTATAAATGTAGGTGATAAATATGGGAGATAATCGAAGGATTTTTAGTGATAATGAAAAAATGGTATTATTTAATGAGGTCGATGGGCGATGTCCAATTTGTGGAAAGCCATTAACTAATACCAAGAATGGACAAATTATTAAAATGTTTGAAGTGGCACATATATATCCTGCGAATCCTCGTCCAGAGGAAGTCGAATTGTTAAAAGACGAGGAACGTTTGAGTAAAGACGTTAATAGTCTGGCTAATGTCATAGCGGTCTGTAGAATATGTCATAAAAAATTTGATACACCACGAACTATAGAAGAATATCGCTCGTGGGTAAGACTTAAAAAGAAATTGTTGCAAGATGCACAGCTAAAAGATACATATGCACTTTTTAATATAGAGGAAGAAATAAAGGAAATATTAAAGAATTTAAATGATGAATCTTTAGAGGAAGACTTGGTACGGTTAAGTTATGAATCTTTGAAGATAGAACAAAAAGCCAACGACACCTTACCTTTTGCAATAAAACGTACCATTAAAAACGATGTGGTAGATTATTTTGACTATATTCATAAGATATTTATTGAAATGGACAAAGTAACACCATATAAATTTGATACCCTAGCGGCTCAAATAAAGGCATTTTATGGCAAAACTATGCAAATTAATCCTAACCAAGAATTCGTATATGCTTCTTTAGTGGATTGGCTTAATGAAAAGACAGGGTCATATTCAAGAAGGGCTTGTGAAATTGTGATTGCATATTTTATACAAGATTGTGAGGTGTTTTCATGATATTGCCGAATAAGCTAATAAGCTTTCAAGATTGTATTCTGGCAAAAACGGTTTATATTTTAGAAAAGATTAGTGATTCAGATTTTTCAGTAATTGGGTTATACGAACAAGTGGAAACTCATTTTGAAGATTTAAATGAATATATGTTGGCTCTGGACGTTCTATATGTTCTTGGCAAAATAAAATATAATGAGGGGTTGCAGGTGATACAGTATGTTGAAAAAAATTAGTTGTAATATATTTTTGCAGAAAGAAATTGTATTTCATGAGGGTTTAAATGCCATTGTAGGAGATGATATTGCTTCTAATTCGATAGGAAAATCAACTATGCTTATGATTATTGACTTTGTTTTTGGAGGCGATGATTATATAAGTAAAAATCATGATGTAGTAGATAATTTGGGTCATCATGATTTCAGATTTATTTTTAATTTTGATAATAAGGATTACTATTTTATTAGAAGTACAAATGAATACAAATTTGTATCTTTTTGTAATGAGAAATTTGAAATTTCACAGAGTGTAACAACGGAAGAATTTACCGCATGGTTGCAAGAAAAGTATGATTGTCAATTAGAATCGTTAACATTTAGAAATATTGTTGGTAGATATTTCAGAATTTATGGGAAGGAAAATTTAAATGAAAGAAAACCTATCCAGTATTTTGAAAAAGAAACAGCACCTAAATCTATATTAGCTCTTTTAAAATTGTTTGATAAATATAAATCATTAAAAGCATATGAGGAGCAAATAGAAAAATTAAAAAGTGACAAAACTACATTGGTTGATGCAGCAAAAAAGAATTTTTTGCCGAATGTCAACACAAAAAGTTTATTTAATAAAAATGAAAAAAAGATTGAAGAATTAAGCGTACGATTAGAAAAAATAAAGAAGGAAATTGTAACAACATCGCTTGATTTAGAATCAATGGTTTCTCAAGAAATATTAAAACTTAAGAGGGAGAAAAGCCAACTTACTATTAAATTAAACTCATATCAAAGTAGATTGCTAAGAACACAAAATAATATAAAAAATAAACCTGTGAAAATTAGTGCTGAGTTAGAACAATTTGTATATTATTTTCCAAATTTTAATGTAGAACAGGTTAATAAGGTGGAGAATTTCCATAAAAATATAAATAAAATATTAAAGAGTGAACTTGTAGCAGTAGAGAAGGAATTAAAAGCTAAAATCGAGGAAATTAATAATCAGATAATAGAAATAGATAAGGAAATTGAACAGAAATTGTCCATAAAAGATGCACCTAAATTAGCAGTAGATGAAGTGGTTGATTTGGTGGCACAAATAAAACAGCTTAATGATGAAAATGGATACTATACCAAGAAGAAACAATTGGAGGGGACTATATCACAGGCTAATGATGATTTAAGTGAATTAAAAGAAAAGGCATTAGATGAAATATGTAATGAAATAAATGTCAAAATGTACGAGCTAAATAAAGAAATATATGTTGATGGAAGGCGAGCACCGACACTGAATATTCACGGAAGTAAATATTCGTTTAATACTGCGGGGGATACTGGAACAGGTACAGCTTTTGCTAACTTGATATCATTTGATCTTTCATTGCTGGAATTAACCCGTTTGCCGGCTATAGCTCATGATTTGCCATTGTTAAAAAACATTGAAAATGTTGCAATGGAAAACATTATTTCAATATATAGTAGAAGTGAAAAGCAAATATTCGTTGCTATTGATAAATTGAGTTCTTATGATGAGAAAGCGGCACAAATTATAAATAAAAATAAAGTATTACAACTTTCGAAAGACAAATTACTCTTTATCAAAAATTGGAAAAGCAATAAATAAATCTAAAAAGCGTATCATTGGAAATAATGGTACGCTTTTCCCCTTTTTGCAGATTTGTCCTTTCTCCCGCTTTCGAATATAATGAAGCTAAAGAAATGGAGGTGTGCTTATGGGAGAGAAATTTAATCATCTGTATTTGGATAGCCACGAAAGAAAACTTTTAATACATAGTCTTGTAGAGTTAAAAAATCAGCTCATTAAGCGAGGCAGATATACGGATTGTGTTGACGAGCTTATTTTTAAGATCATAAATGCACCGTCCGAGAGAATGAAAATTGAATATGTCTAAGGCAGATTACAAAGCCGCTTATTCTTATTGATTTTAAGAGTAGGCGGCTTTTTTGCGTTCTCTGGTACTGTTTACATAGCCACCTTGACAAAGTGGATAAATCTATGCGAAAGGAGGACGCATCTATGTCAAATTGCAAAGTGATTGCTCTGACTAACCAGAAAGGCGGTGTCGGAAAAACAACAACAGCGGTCAATCAGGGTGTAAGTCTGGTGCAGCAGGGTAAAAAAGTCCTGTTGATTGATGTCGATGCACAGGCAAATCTCACGATGGCTCTGGGTTATAACAGACCAGACGATATTCCCATAACGCTCTCTACTGTGATGCAGAACATCATAGACGATACAACGCTTGATGTTTCACAGGGTATTATCCACCACAACGAGGGCGTTGACCTGCTTCCGTCAAACATTGAGATGTCGGGATTTGAGGTAAGGCTAATCAATGCAATGAGCCGTGAACGTGTGCTGAATACCTATATAAATGAGGTTAAAAAGAATTACGACTATGTGCTTATTGATTGTATGCCGAGTTTATGTATGATAACCATCAATGCTCTGGCGGCGGCTGATAGCGTGACTATCCCGACACAGCTCCATTATCTCTCAGCTAAAGGTCTGGAGCTTTTGCTTCGCTCCGTATCAATGGTCAAAAGGCAAATCAATCCAAAGCTAAGGATAGACGGTATCTTAATGACTATGGTAATGCTCCGCACCAACATTTCTAAGGAAATTACGGCAACGGTCAAAAGTGCATACGGTCAGTAAATCAAGGTGTTTGATACCGAGATACCACATTCTATCCGTGCGGTGGAAGCTACCGCAGAGGGCAAAAGTATTTTTGCCTACGACAAAAGCGGCAAGGTTGCCGCCGCCTATGAGCAGTTCGGAAAGGAGGTGGCAGAGATTGGCGAGAAGCAGAGAAACCAAAATCGAGCTGACCGCATACGATGACCTTTTTCAGACGGACGAAAGCCGTGAGGAAGCAAAGCTAAGCAAGATACGGGATATTCCTATATCGGAGATTGACGAGTTTCCAGACCACCCGTTCAAGGTTTTATGGAACAGCTTGTCGAGAGTATCAAGCGGAACGGTGTATTGACCCCTGCGACAGTTCGCTTAAAAGAAGACGGACGGTATGAGCTTATCAGCGGTCACTGGCGAAAAAAAGGCTTGTGAACTTGCTGGGCTTGAAACGCTGAAATGCGAGGTTAAAGAGCTTACCCGTGGCGAAGCCATTATTGTTATGGTGGAAAGTAATCTCCAACGCTCTGTTATTTTGCCGAGTGAGAAAGCGTTTGCGTATAAAATGCGGTTGGAAGCTATGAAACGACAGGCAGACCCTCGAAAGAAAATTATTCCCCAGTGGGTAATAATTTTGAGTTTGCTACTTCAAGTGATGAACTTGCCGAAAAAGTCGGCGAAAGCAAAAATCAAATCTTCCGCTATATTCGTCTAACGGAGCTTGTACCCGAAATTCTGCAAATGGTAGATGAACGGCAGATTGCTTTCCGCCCTGCGGTTGAGATTTCCTATCTGACCGAGAGACAGCAATACACCCTGCTTGAAGCAATGGAGTACAACGATGCTATCGCGTCATTGGCACAGGCTATCAAAATGAAGAAGTATAACCAAGACGGCAAGCTCACTTCCGAGGTTATCCAGTCCATTATGGAGGAAGAAAAGCCCAACCAGAAGGAAAAATCTGCTTTCCGTGACGAGAGGATAACCAAGCTCATTCCCAAGACTGTTCCCAGAGGGCAGGAAACGGATTTTGTTGTCAAAGCGTTGGAGTTTTATAACCGACACTTGCAGCGGAACAAGGCTCACGAGAGATAGCCACACACCGAGGGCGAGGTCTGCCTTTTTGAGTGGATAGCCATTATTTTGGCTTCCCCCTCTCCACACCTCACCCCCTAACTACTGCCAGTAACTATCCGAGAAAAGAAATACTTTAAGCTGTCCATAACGGGCAGCTTTTTCGGTCAGTAAGGCAAAATATTCAATCCAAATTACAGGAGGTAACTATGAAAATCCCTAAATTATTCAAAAAGGCTGCGGCTTTTGTAATGGCTGCGGTCACGGCATTATCCATAATGCCTGCGACGGCGTTTGCTGCGGGTGACATCGGGACGATTTCCTTTTCCCACACCTATGACAGCAACGGTAATGCGATGAGGTACAATTCCAGTGCGAATATCGGCGGCTATACCGCAGGCGGAACGGGAAATTACAAGTACCGTATGTTTGTGGACGGAGAGAATGCATTTTGTATTCAGCCGGGAGTACCGCTGAAAACAGGAAACACCTTGAAAAAGGCTTCCTCTGATACTTGGAACGCCCTTTCAGCCAATCAGAAAAAGGCGGTTGGACTTGCCCTGCTCTATGGGTATCAGGGCAACCGAAATAATCTGTCGGGAAGTGATGATGAAAAATGGCTTGCCACGCAGACCCTCGTATGGGAGTTTGTCACAGGCTGCCGTGAAGCCACAGGCTCATATAACCAGACAAGCACCACCGTTTACAGCCTGCACTTCGGTTCAAATTATGCCAACAGCGGAGCAAGGGCAGTGTATGACCAGATTGTTGCAATGCTGCGTGAGCATAACACCATTCCGAGCTTTATGTCGGGCGGTAAGAATGACATCACAAAGGAGCTTGCCTACAAGGACGGAAAGTACAGCATCACATTGACGGACAGCAACGGCGTCCTTTCCGATTACAGCTTTTCAAGCTCTGACAGCAATGTGAGTGTATCGAAGTCTGGAAATAAGCTGACAATCAGCTCCACCGTAGCTATCAGCGGTTCTGTCCGCATTACGGCAAAGAGGAACAATGTGCCGACTGTCAGCAGCAGTGCAAAGCTCATTGCCTATGGCGACCCGAACTTGCAGGATTTGGTAACAGGTGTGGAGAATGCTGATACCGTGTCTGCATATATCAATATCGAAACGCCGACAGGCACGATTGCCCTCAAAAAGACTTCTGAGGACGGAGTTGTGGAGGGTATCTCTTTTACAATCAAAGGTGATAACTTCAATAAGACAGTTAAGACAGGAAAGGACGGCTCTGTCTCCGTGGAGGGATTATTCCCTGGCACTTATACCGTCACAGAACAGTCCATTGACCGTTATGAGCCGCAGAAAACCCAGACCGTGACCCTTATTGGAGGAAAAACCTCTACTGTGACCTTCAGCAATACTTTGAAGCGTGGCAGTCTGGAAATCGTCAAGACTTCCGAGGACAATCTGGTGGAGGGAATGAAATTCCACCTTTACGGCACATCTTTAAGCGGCTTGCCTGTTGACGAGTATGCCGTGACTGATAAAAACGGTCTGGCAAAGTTTGAAAATGTCCTTATCAGCGGCGATACCCCGTATGTGGTTGAGGAAGTGGATACCGCAGTCCGCTATGTCGTTCCTGCTTCCCAGACAGCTCCGATTGAATGGAACAAGGTCACAAAACGCAGCTTCGATAATGTATTGAAGAAATTCCAAGTGACTGTGACAAAGACCGATGCAGAAACAGGTTCTCCGCAGGGCGACGCTTCTCTTGCGGGTGCGGTTTACGGCATTTATAAGGGTGAGGAACTGATTGACACCTACACGACTGATGAAAACGGTCAGTTTACGACCAAGTATTATATCTGTGATAATGATTGGACTGTCCGTGAAATCAGCCCGTCCGAGGGGTATCTTCTGGATACTGCAATCCACAAGGTAGGTGCAGAACCAGAGTTATACACGGTAGAGCTGAACAGTACCGCAAACGATGTGAATGAACAGGTCATCAAAGGCAATATCGCAATCATCAAGCATACGGACAACGGAGAAACCCAGATTGAAACACCTGAAGAAGGTGCGGTATTTGAAGTGTTCCTCAAATCCGCAGGCAGCTATGAAAATGCAAAGGAAACCGAGCGTGATGTGTTGACCTGTGACGAGAACGGCTTTGCCCAGACAAAGGATATGCCGTATGGCATTTATACCGTCCGTCAGACCTCTGGTTGGGAGGGACGTGAACTGATGAAAGATTTTGATGTGTTTATCAGCAAGGACGGTCAGACCTACCGCTACCTTATCAACAACGCTAACTTTGAGAGCTATATCAAAATCGTAAAGAAAGATGTGGAAACAGGTAATACAATCCCGTATGCAGGTGCAGGCTTCCAGATTTACGACCCAAATGGAAACCTTGTGACTATGACTTTCACTTATCCCGAAGTGACGACCATTGACACCTTCTATACTACGGCAGACGGCGACCTTATCACACCGCAGACGCTGGAATACGGCAAAGGCTATTCCCTCGTGGAAGTGCAAGCCCCGTATGGGTATGTCTTAAATTCCGAGCCTATTTATTTTGATGTGGTGCAGGAAAATTCCGAGGAAGAAAGCGGCATTACCGTTATTGAGGTAGTACGCTCCAATATGGCACAGAAAGGTACAATTACAGTAGAAAAGTCTGGCGAGGTATTCAGCTCCGTGGCAGGCGATAAGGGATTGTATCAGCCGATTTTCTCTGTCAGAGGTCTTGAGGGTGCAGTCTATGAGATTACCGCAGCCGAGGATATTGTCACTCTGGACGGAACGGTCAGAGCCAAAAAGGGCGAGGTTGTGGATACCGTTACGACAGGAAAGGACGGTACAGCAAAATCCAAAGAATTGTATCTCGGAAAATATGAGGTTAAGGAAATCACAGCTCCGTATGGAATGGTGCTGAATGAGGAAGTCCATTCTGTTGAGCTTGTGTATGCAGGACAGAATGTTGATGTAACGGAAACGGGTACTTCTTTCTATAATGAGAGACAGCGTGTTGAAATCGACCTCATCAAGAGCCTTGCCATTGATGAAGCCTATGGCATTGGCAAGAACGGGGAAATCTTTGATGTGACCTTTGGCTTGTATGCAGCGGAGGAACTCACAGCCGCAGATGGAAAGACCATTCCTGCGGACGGTCTGATTGAGGTCATTTCCCTTGATGAAAGCGGTCACGGGAAAGCTATCAGCGACCTGCCAATGGGCAGCTATTATGTGCAGGAAATCACGACCAACTCCACATATATTGTCAGCGATGCAAAATATCCTGTTATTTTTGAATACGCAGGACAGGATACCGAAACTGTCCGCATCACAGCCAATGAGGGCGAAGCTATCACAAATGACATTATTTACGGCTCTGTAAGCGGTAAGAAATCTAATGAGGACGGAAAGGCTCTGGGAGGTGCAGTTATCGGTATCTTTAAGACAGGAACTACCGAGTTTACAAAGGAAAATGCGATTGCCGCTACCACATCAAAAGATGATGGTAGTTTTTCTTTTGCCAAAGTGCCGTATGGAACTTGGATAATCCGTGAAATCGAAAGCCCGAAGGGATATGTACTCTCCGAGGAAGAAATCGCCGTGACTATAGGCAAGGTGGACGAAGTTGTGGAAATCGAACTTGTCAACTACTTCATTAAGGGCAACATCGCTTTGACAAAGGTTGATGAGGATTATCCCGACAACAAGCTGTCTGGTGCGGTATTTGAGGTTTACTCCGATACTAATGGCGATGGGAAACTGGATAAAGACGATACGCTGCTTGGCGAAATGAAAGAACTTGACGGCGGCGTTTACCAGATGAGTGAACTCCGCTACGGCAAATATCTGGTAAAGGAAACCAAAGCTCCGACAGGCTTTGTACTTGATGAAAATGTGTATTCCGTATCCGTTGAGGAGAACGGCAAGACCTACACCGTGGAAAATAAGGCGGGTGTAGGATTTATCAATGCAGCACAGAAAGGCTCTCTTAAAATTGTAAAGACTTCCTCTGACGGTAAGGTGGAGGGCTTCTCTTTCCGTGTGACAGGCGTGGACTATGACCAAACCTTTAAGACAGATAAGAACGGAGAAATCGTGATTGAGGGCTTGCGGATTGGCGACTATACCGTATCCGAAGTAAGTGACAAGGCTTCCGCAGGATATATCCTGCCTGCCGATAAACAGGCAACGGTCAAGGTGGACGCTACGGCTATCGTGCAGATGCACAATGAGTTCAGGGATACCCCGAAAACAGGCGATGACTTCAATCTGGGCTTATGGGTAAGCCTTGCAGCTCTGTCTGTTGTCGGTGCGGGCGTTCTCGGATTTGTCAGCTATAAGAACAGAAAGAAGAAAAAGGAGGACTAATTGATGGACGCTAAAACCATTATCGCAATCGTGCTTGTCGTGTTCATTGTGGGTGCGGCGGTATGGCTGAATATCCGTAACAGAAAGAATAAGTAAGTGGTTGGGGCGGCTGAAAGATGCCGCCCTTTCCTTTATGGAGGTAAAGATGAGAAACCTAAAAACCATTGAAAAGAAAGTCAGAGCTGTTCTGGAAAAGAATGAAGATGCCAGAAATGACGATATGGTGCTGTATCTTGCACTTTGTAATGCCTGTCTGAAGGATGCAGGGGCAATGCCGCTTGCAGAGATAATGACGCAGCACAAATATCTCGGTCTGCCGAGTTTTGAGAGCGTCAGCAGGACACGCCGCAAGCTGCAGGCACAGCATCCAGAGCTTGCAGGGAGTCACCCTGTGCAAAAAATGAGAGCCACGGGCGAAAAAGCCTATCGGCGTTATGCCAAAGAATAGAGAGGTGCTTATGGACGAAGAAAAACGCTCCAATCAGAACTATGAAATCATCGAGAGCTGTACTATCGGGAGTACAGAGCTTGTCATCGGTCACAATCCCAACGCACCCAATCCTTATGTGTGTTGGTACTGCAAGGGCGGCTCAAATTATTTCTGGGGTTATTACACGAATGAGCTTGATGCTGCACGGCAAAAGCTGAATGAACGATACCAGTCAGAGTGCCGTATGCCCTATAATCAGCCTTCCCAGAAGGAGAAAAACGGTGATGACCGTGAGCGATAAAATAAAATATGACTGCACGACCTGTCCTTATCCCCGATATAAGGATGGGTCAGTTATTTTCTGCGATGTCTGTATTCGCAAGATTTTAGACGAGCAGAAAGAGAAAAAGGAAAGAAAGGAGCAGCCGAATGAGTAATGAAATAAAGACAAGACCTTTAACCCCGACAGAACAGAAATACACCTATGCCCAAAGTATGCAGCTTGAGGGGCAGACAGGCACTATCGGGCATCTGCGTGGTGACTTTGCCACGACGGGCTATGGCTTTTACACCACTTGGTTTGATACTAGACCACAATGGAAATCTGACGAATTTAAGGCAGACCTTGATACGGTCATCAATGCTTTACGGGAGGATAAAGGGCTTTTGCATAACCGCTATGATATGAGTGCGTTTGCAAGGCATTTTCCCGAAAGTGCTATCAAGGGTAACTATTGTACGGAGTACGGTTTCCGTGTGGATACGGAGAAACACGCTTTTCTGCTTCGGTGCAATCCCGCCAAAGGCGACTATAATTTTTACTGCTATTGTTATGTGAAGGAATGGCTTGATAAGCATATCCAGAAAGCAGAACAAGGTATCCGATTTATTGACCCTCAATATAAAGAACTGTTCCGTATCCCAGACGGCGGAAAGGTCATTGTCACAACCTCTTGGGGAGAGAAACGGGAGTATCCCTGCCGCTTCATTGATGAATACCATACCGAAGTCGGCAGCAATCTGTACCACATCTGCGAGTTTGCCGAGCGTATGCAGAAAAACGGGGCGACCTATGAGCCGAAACCTGCGGAACAAACGTCGCAGAAAACACCGAAGCACAAGGATTTAGAACGATAAGGAGGATTTAGAATATGGCTGTTAATCAGAAAGCCGTCAAGGTCTTGAATAAGGTCTTGGAAGCAGGTTTTACCGATGAAAAGGCGATTGCCGCTATGACTATGGACGATATTCTTTCTATGCAGGGCATCACGGTTGGGGATATTACCCTCATCAATGACCTGCAAAAGAGCATTAAATCGAACAAGATCATTTCTTTTCTTGGCGGTGATGCGGAGTGAGTAAACAGAAATATTTGAAACAGAAACGATAAGGAGGTGTAGGTTGAATGGCTGCGAAGTATCAGCTAATCACAGAGCTGTATCGGCGTACAGGCGTTGCGGTTGCAAAAAATCCGCAGGCGTGGCAGGGCTTTCTGTCCTCTGCCTGCCGCAACTATAAATGCCGTTATGACGAACAGCTTTTAATATACGCCCAACGCCCCGATGCTGTCGCCGTTGCGAAGCTCGAAACTTGGAACAGGCAGTTCAAGCGTTGGGTCAATAAGGACAGCAAGGGTATTGCCGTATTTGACCCGAAAGGTCGCAGGAATACGCTGAAATACTATTTTGATGTGTCCGACACCCACGAGGGCTATTATGGCAGCCGCCCTGTTCCGATATGGCAGATGGATGAGCGATACGAGCAGGCTGTTATGGAAAGGCTCTCGGACAGGTTTGGAGATGTGGAAAGCACTGACCTTGCTTCTGCCCTAATGGAAACGGCAAAGAACGCCGTGGAGGACAATCTGCAAGACTATTTTTCTCAGTTAAAGGACTGCACGAAAGACAGCTTTTTGGAAGAACTGGACGACTTTAATATAGAAGTCATTTACAGGCGGCTGGCAGCAAACAGCGTTGCTTTTATGCTGATCAGCCGCTGCGGTCTGGATACGAATGAGTTTTTTGACCGTGATGATTTTGCGGATATTGTAAATTTCAATACCCCTGCAACGATAAACGCCATCGGCGTTGCCACGAGCGATATTGCGGAAATGGCGTTACGGGAAATCTCACAGTCTATCCGAAATGTGCAAATGGCGGAAAAAGACCAGAATCGCACCTTTGCACAAAGAACGCAGGCTCAGTATGATAAAGGCAGACAACAACCCGAAAGGAGCGAATACAATGAGCAAAATCACTTACAGCAGACAGGGGGATTATCTTATTCCCGACCTAACATTACCGACAGAGCCAGAGCTTCCGCTTGGCAGGTACGCTTTGATGCACAGGGATTATCTGGAGAAGCACAAGCGAGTGACCTATCTCAATCTGCTGACATCGGGCAGGCTGAACGGGCATCTGCACGAGGTAGAGCAGACAGCACTCCAGAGTTTGGAGCTTCTGACGAAGCAGCTCTCAGCCGAGCAGGGCGTGACAGAGGAACTGAAAGAGAAAGCACCGATGCAGTGGGTCGGACTGATGAACAACATCCGCAGCCAAGCGGAGGAAGTGATACTGACCGAACTGATTTACAAGTAAGCGTTGCCAAAGAGGATGAGGTTAGGGTCAATCTTCCAACCGTAGATGAACAAATCGAAATGATAGCAAAAGCAGAGGACGAAAATGCCTCTGCTTTTGCTATTTCCAAAGAAGATATTGACTCCGTGCTTCAGAAAGGCAGTGGCGTTGCGGACGGAAAATACCGCATCTACCGCCAATTCCAAAAGGGCGAGGACAGACAGAAAAATATTGAATTCCTTAAAAATGAGTATGGAACGGGCGGCGGTACGCACATCTTCCCCGATGGTTTCAGCGGTCATTCTTGGCATGACAGCAAAGGTCTTGCCATTGACCGAAACGGCACTTATACCAATCACGACCTTGTGTTGAAATGGTCACAGGTTGAAAAGCGTCTGCGTGAGCTGATTAAGGATAACCGCTATCTTAATCCGAAAGAAAAAGACCATTATGCCGATTATCTGGAGAGCGTGTCAGCTCCCCAATATGAGATTGACACCCAGAGGAAAATAGCAAGGCAGCGTTTTATTGACGCCCACCGTGACTTGCCGCTTGCCGACAAACGGGATACCCTTGCTTTGCGGCTATCTGACTTTATCCGTGACTTGGACGGGTACGAAAAAGACCTGTTATCTGTTGTGGGACGAGGCGACCTTGCAGATGTTACCGCCGAGCAAATGGAACAGCACTTATCCGACCCCTCAACTGTTCAACAGCTCATAGACTTTCTTGCACAGGTACAATGGAAAACGACCTCAGTTTTCAGCCGTAGTAATGGGTGGAAGTTTACCGAGGAATTAAGGGAGCTGTACCCACTTTGCTACCTCTACAATGAGAGCGATGTGGTGTATATCGGTGCGGATAAATATGAGATTGCAACACTTACCGAGGAAAAGGTCTATCTGCAAAATGCCGAGTTCCCTATCTTGGGGCAGGAATACAGCCGAGCCGACTTTGAAGAAAAGCTAACGGACAATCCTGCAAACGAC
>OGYD01001186.1_pt1 | contig 20396 bp, 14 predicted proteins | sample 1576441 | NCBI WGS metagenome assembly OGYD01 (sample SAMEA3541537, study PRJEB24748) | human gut metagenome | biome: human gut; feature: human-associated habitat; material: faeces | place: China | collected 2012 | reverse complement strand
TTTTGACAGCGTGTGGAAGTACAAAGCAAAGCAGATGGGTTCATCGTTTATGCAAGATTTTTCACACTATGCAAAAAAGTGCATAGAAATGAGGGTTATTATGAAAGATGATAAAAAAATTGATGAAAGTCTTTTAGGAAATGAAAAAATCGAGGAGGCAATAAAGCTGCTTCAGGGAGAGTGCACACAGGAAATGCTGGCACATACCCTTACAGTCATAAGAAAACAGATGAGAAAAGGCGGGCAGTTTATAATTGCGGTAGAGCCGTATATATCATCTGAAAAAATAAATATCGGTGTGGTACAGTCTCCAGACGGATTAAAGTGGTGGAGTGCGTTCACAAGCTTTGATGAAGAGCTTAAAGGCGGTAATGAAGTTAAATCTACATTTTTAACAGATATAGAACAGCTTTTTAAATCGGCACTTGAAGTTGGTGAAATATCAGGAATTATATTAAACCCATGGAATCGTACAATAATGCTTGATAAAAAACTTACAACCAGAAACCATAATGAAGCCTTGCTGTCCCCAAGTCCTCTTAATATTCCGGCATTCATGTTATAGCCCAGATTACCAAGCGTACCTAAGAATACTAATCTCGTATAGATTAGTGCAGCATCCCATACATCCTGCGGAACCTTCATAAATTCAAGAATATACGGTGCTGCAAACCACCCTAGAATTCCAACCGGAATTCCTATAATATAGATAAATGTTATTGAGGTTCCACATATTGAAACAACCTTATCGGATTCCTTTGCTCCGGCATATTGTGATATCAGAATAGACACACCGGTTCCTATTCCCAAGAAAACACATAATAATACTTCAACCGGCTGCGAACTCGTTCCGACCGCCGCCAGCGATGTATCACCACAATATTGACCTATTACAAGTGCATCGACTGTTGTATATAACTGCTGCAAAACATTTCCAATAATAATTGGTATCGCAAACAGTATAATGTTTTTCATAATATGACCTATCGTCATATCAATCTGCCCTTTTCGTGAATTTGCCATCATTTACTCCTTATTATAAAATAATCCATTCATTTCTGCTATTTATAATAATACTGTAATTTAATGCCATTTTCTAGCGATTTATGGCATGAACTACAGAAAAAGTATCCATATTTTATTTTATGATATCAGGAGCAGACGGTTTGAATCTGCATAAGCTATGTGCTTGTAGCGCGCAAAAAATGCAGCAATGATTTTAAATTCATTGCTGCATTCTTTTCAACTGTTCCCTGCGGGAATCGAACCCACAACTAGCGCTTAGGAGCTCGAGATACCACTGTAAATACATACAATGATTAGTCAACCTAAGTCAAGGAAATCCTTGGTTTTCCTAACTATTCTGTTACTCCCTGTCAAAATAAGAAAACCTGTTTTCATCTCTGTAAAGCACCTTTCGGTGCTCGTCCGGTGCTCGGAGCACCCGGAGGATATAACCATTCCGTTCCATCGAGTTCACTCAGTTGGCCACCATTACGATTCAGCTTCGTAACAATGATCACTTGGTTTTCTTATTAGATTAACTATATTATAACGTGCTGTAGGTCGGATGTCGATGATTTTTTGACCATATTTATTGTTTTATATGTTACTTCTCTATTAGTTCTGCAAACTTGAATTTCTCGATGGAATTACTGACCTACTTGAAAAAGCTCTACACTATATTGGGCAGGCTTATCCTTGTCAAAATAAACATTCGCATACAAATCTTCCTTCCGCTGAAATGGTGTCAAAACATAATAATTGCTTACCGCTTTGTATTCCTTGCCCTCATACATAAATCCACAGACAACTCTGCAACTGGTATAATTTCCAACTCTAATCCATACTGCCGGAATTATATCCTTGATTTCGGTATCTATGCAAACACCCAAGTACTTCATTTTTTTCAATTTTTTCTTATCGTATGCCAGCTTACTCATTGAAACAAAAAACAATACCAGCCATACAGAAGCATTGATTAACATGGGTTTCAGAATAGTCGAACTATAAAAACTCCCAACAAGGCCAATAACTAATTCAACCACTGCTACAAGCAAGGTGACATTGGCACATATGTAGAATAAATATTTTACAGGCTTAAGATTGGCGAGTTGTTTTTCCTTAAAAAGATTAGAAATATTTTCTTCTGCCTTTCCTTTATATTCTTCCGCTGATATACGTTCTCCTGAAAAGAGCTCATTCAAACTAATTCCTAAAGCAGTGCACAAAGGCTGTAAAAGCGATACATCTGGCATCCCTTTTCCATTTTCCCATTTGGAAACAGCCTGATTAGTAATATCTAATAATTCAGCAAGCTGCATTTGTGTGAGTTTTTTTTCTTTTCTACACTGTGCAATAAATGCACCTATTTTTTTCTGATCCATAAAACGACTCTCCTTTTCTATCCTTTGACCACAGCATATCAAAAAAGAAGTTATTTAGAACATACAAAGCGTTGATGAGAGTATCAACGCTTTGTTGAATTGAATAAATTCCGATTTTCTCAATTCTCCAAACTTGAATTTACCTTCTGCTCATATAAAATATATCAATAGCTTTACTTGCAAACTCTGCTGTGCCAACTCCTCCAACATCATCAATATTTTCCGTAAGTTCTCCTCCACCGGCATACATTCTTCCAAGACCGCATAAAATTTTATCAGAACATGTATAAAAATGACCTGTAAGTGACATTGATTCAGAACCGTCTTGAGTACACTGTCAAAGTCGATAACAACACATCTGAGAACCTGCAGTCCGCTGAATCCCGTATCCGTGATACTGATATGGCAGATGAGATGACAAGATTCTCGAAAGAGAGCATCTTGCAGCAGGCAGCTACTTCCATGCTTGCTCAGGCAGAGGATGAATAAATTCTTCTTTTTCCCTTTGCAACCCCCCCATTTTCCTGTATGATAGAGATAGATTAACAGTAAGGAGGCATACAGTTATGTTGCAGATTAAAAATCCGGTTTTGCCGGGATTTAATGCAGATCCATCCATTATCCGTGTGGATGATACATATTACATTGCGAACTCTACGTTTGAGTGGTTTCCGGGAGTTCGTCTGCACGAGTCAAAAGATTTAGTACATTGGAATCTTCTTCCATCCGCATTGTCCACGACGACATTGCTTGATATGAAAGGAAATCCGTCATCGGGAGGTATCTGGGCGCCGGATCTTTCCTATGCAGATGGAAAATTCTGGCTGATTTATACGGATGTAAAAGTAACCGAAGGACCGTTCAAAGATATGATCAATTATCTGACGACGGCAGAAGATATCCGCGGACCATGGTCGGATCCGATCCGTGTCAATGGAGTGGGATTTGACGCATCGTTGTTCCATGATGATGACGGACGCAAATACCTTGTTCAGCAGACATGGGATCATCGCGAATACCACCATGCTTTTGACGGTATTACAGTGACAGAATTTGACACAGAGACAATGAAATTAAAACCGGAGACAGCACGTACGATCTACGCCGGAACGGACGTTAAACTGGTTGAGGGACCACATTTGTATAAGATCAACGGATATTATTATCTGTTTGCTGCACAGGGTGGAACCGTTTGGACACATCAGGAAGTAGTAGCTCGTTCAAAGACGTTAGATGCGTTGAGTTTTGAGACAGAGCCTGGCGATCCGTTTATTACAAACTTTGATACGCCGGAACTTGAGATCCAGAAGCAGGGACATGGTGCTCTCGTAGAGACTCCCGGCGGTGAGTGGTATTATGCAAGTTTGTGTGGAAGACCGTGGAACCACGAAAATGAAAGTTCGATCGACCCACGCGGCTGGTGTCCGCTTGGCCGTGAGACGGCAATTCAGAAAGTATACTGGGATGAAGAAGGCTGGCCTCGTATCGAGGGCGGACATGGCGGAAAAGTGCTTGTGGATGCGCCGAAAGATGCAATCTTGACAGAAGCACCGGCAGATCATTCGATGCATGATGAATTTGACACACCAAAACTTCATGATGAGTGGAATACCCTCCGCGTACCATTTACCGAGGAAATGGGTACGACAGGGGATGGCAGGCTGACATTGGTTGGAAAAGGATCCCTCAGCAATAAGCATGAGCTTTCGTTGGTGGCAAAACGCTGGCAGGCATTTAACTTTGATGCCGAAGTGAAAGTGAAATTTGATCCGTTCAACTATCAGCAGATGGCTGGATTGACAAATTTTTACAATGATAAGCACTGGTCATTCGCTTTCGTTACGTGGAATGAGAAAAATGGCCGCGTGATCGAAGTGGCAGAGTGCAATCGTGGCGGATATCGTTCGTTCCTTCGCGACGATGCGATTCCGGTACCGGATGATGTTGAATTTGTATGGCTTCGCACAAAAGTAAGAAAGCAGTCTTACAGCTACGAGTATTCCTTTGACGGAAAGAACTATACAGAGATTCCGGGCACACTGGATGCCGCTGTATTGTCCGATGATTACGTACTCCAGTCATACGGTGGATTCTTCACCGGAGCATTTGTCGGCATGGCATGCGTGGACTACTCCGGATACGATCAGACAGCAGAATTCCGCAGTTTTGACTATAAAGAACTGGATTAATCAATAGCAAGAGCCTTTTTTAAACCAGGCTCAATCAGATGGCTGGCGATGCCGCAGAGGATTCCGGGAAAAAGGACGAAAAGTCCGGGAACCAGGAAGACGATGAGGCAGGCGCCGGCCATTGTAAATAATAAGATGAAAGTTTCTTTGATGTGACCTGCCATCAGGCGCACGGAGAGCAGAAGAACTGCCGGAAATGAAGCGCGCAGGTGTGAGATCACGGCAAAGATATAATTGGCGAGAACCCAGAGGACGAGGCAGATTACCATCCATAAAAAGGGCGGTAAAAGATTGCCGTTTTTTCCGGTAAAGACTTGGGAAAGATCTACAGCCATCGTGGCACCGTAGCAGAGAAACAGGATTGTTGGTGCAAGAGACTGGAAAAAATTGGATTTGAATGCCGAAAAATATTCCCGGCAGATGTATCACTGTTCAGTGTTTGGATGAGAGTATCATTAACTAAATAAAAGTCATTCATCCAAAAGCAGTTAGTCGCTTGGCTGATTTTCTACTTTGTCACTATCCTCTTCTCTAGACAGTATACTATAGAATTTTTCTAATTCATCAATGACTATATTTGTAATTGTACTATCGAAAAATTTTTTCTCATTAATGCCGTGTTCATTCAAAACGCAGAACAGCTTTGAATTGAAATCATGCTCCTGTATTTTATTCAAAAACTCTTCAATATAAACTGTCGAAAGCCTGTTCTTATCACAAAGCTTGTAAACAACAAATGCCACACTCATCTTGAAGCGAAGTGTAGCAATATGTTTAATGTTCAACATATTTTCCGACAGTAAAGAAATATAATGAAACGCAACTGGGTATCTAATATACGGAATACAACCGTATTCCACACACGAAACTATAACATCTATGCTTTTTCTATATTCTATCATATATTTCATTCCTGTGCTTCCAATCATTTTCAGACAAAGTGTACTTTCATGTCTGATAATGATGTCCACTCTTTTTGCTGACGTTGCATTCACATATATTTTGATCAGGTTCTTTTCTGTCATCTATAATCTCCTCCTGTTTCTCGTAAATCGCTTTCGTTTACTCTTCTTTACAAGAATTATTGTAGATAAACACGGAGTAAAAATCGTTCCCCAAACAATAGACAAAAAGTATATTCTGAATAGACTTTTTTCAATGAATCAAAATATTTATAAACGGAACACTAATTTTAATCTTAATTGATTATATTGAAATTTTGTCCCGAATAATATATAATATTCAGGACAAAAGGAGGTTTTCTATGGCAAATGGTTATTCAAAACAAATTCAGCTGCGAATTCATGAATCACCTGAAGGAAGCATTTTTGTAAATTCTGATTTTGCTGATATTGCAGATACAGAAACTATCAGACGTAATCTTAATCGCCTGACAAAAGTTGGTATTCTTCGCAGAATTATAAATGGAATTTATGAAAAACCAAAATACAGTAAATTACTCGATGAATATGTAGCTGCTGATCCTGCTTCCGTTGCACAGGCATTAGCCCGCAGTTATCATTGGACCATCGCTCCATGTGGAAACACTGCCCTTAATTTACTTGGACTTTCCACTCAGGTAACAGCTGTTTGGTCCTATATTAGTGACGGACCTTATAAAACCTATGAATGGAATTCTACAAAACTTGAATTCAAACACCGAACCAATAAAGAAGTTACCGGTCTGTCCTATATGACAAGTCTGACAATTCAGGCATTGAAAACCTTAGGGAAAAATAATGTAACCCCGGAAGTTATCCAGACTCTTTCAACAAAACTCTCTTTCTCAGAAAAACAGGCTTGTCTGAAAGAAGCAACGGAATCCACCGACTGGGTTTATGATACAATACGACAAATATGCGGAGGCAATACACTATGAGAAAAATTGCATGTCTGCCAGATGATGACCGGAGAGAACTCTTCCGAAATACCGCTGATAAAATGGGCTTAAATGATGCTATTGTAGAAAAAGACTTCTGGGTATGCTTTACCCTGGATTATTTGTTTCACCGCTGTCCTTGGAAGGACTCCATCACCTTTAAAGGTGGAACAAGCCTTTCAAAAGCGTTTAATCTGATCAGCCGTTTTTCAGAAGACATTGATTTGATCCTTGACTGGCGCGTACTGGGCTATGGAAAACTGGAACCCTGGGAAAAACGATCCAATACAAAACAGGATGCATTTAATAAAGAAGCTAATAACCGGGCTGAGATTTTTCTTGCAGAACAGTTCTGTCCTACCATAAAAAAGGAACTGTCATTAGAACTGAGGTGTGACGCTAATATTTACATAGATGAGAATGACAAACAGACTGTTATTTTCGCTTATCCAAATCTGTTCACAAATCCTTCTACCCTACAGGTAATCCGCCTGGAAATCGGAGCATTAGCAGCCTGGACACCTGCTAAGCTTGCAAGCATTGAACCATATACAGCTGTATACTACCCAAAAATCTTCGAGCAAAAAAATACTGAAATTCTTACCGTTTCACCAGAGCGTACCTTTTGGGAAAAGGCAACAATTCTTCATCACGAAGCCAACAGACCGGAACATCTGGATATGCCACAACGATATTCCAGACATTACTATGATCTCTATAGAATGGCTCAGACCCCAGTAAAAGATGTTGCTTTTTCTCACATAAACCTTCTGAAAACAGTCGTTGATTTCAAAATGAAATTTTATCCAAGAGCATGGGCTAAATATCCAGAAGCAATTCCCGGCACCTTAAAGCTGATTCCACCGGAATACCGCTTTCCTGCCCTCATCAGTGATTATGAAGTCATGAAAGATATGTTATATGGCGATATTCCAAGCTTCAATACTATTATGGAATCGGTTTGCCAATTAGAGAAAGAAATCAATTCCCTTTAAAAATCATCTGAAACTGCACTGGCCATTCTATTTATTCGAGTGGTCGGTTTCTATTTCAGTTAATACCTGTATTTGTTTTAAAGCAATTTCCTTGAGTGCTTGGATAGATTTAGTTCTCGGTGCCCGTTTTGTCTTTCTATTCTCTTATCTTCTGTTCAGCGTCAACCTCTAAAACGCTTCGCACTTCTTCAATCGCAAAACACTGACAGAATATGCCGGTGCCTCGTATACGAACTCTGAGGAAGCGCCATGCATATTCACGGTAATATTCTTCACCTTCTCCGGCTCTTCAAAGCTGTTTTCATCCCCCTTTTCACCGCTAAGAAGTGTTACGGTATAGTCGCCCTGTACCTGACAGTCCAGTGTAATGGAAACCGGATCCACATCTCCTGCAAAATTAACCGCCTTAATAATGATTTCGTCCTTGGTGTCAGTTACTACCGAAACAAAAGCAGGTCCGTAGGGAATCGAAATTTCCTTCTGAAGCTCACCATCAACATACAGGCGAATCTGTTTTCCGTCCGTTTCATATCCAAAGCGGTGATATTCTCCCGGTTTTACTGAAATAGCAAAGTCCTCAGTCAGCTTGTTGTCATGCATAAAGCCAAACTCTTCCAGTGAACATTGTCCTCCATTAACCTTCCAAAGGAACGGACGCACCAGAGCTGCATCCCATTCTTTTTCCACTCCGGCCGTAATCACGAGCTGATCCTCATAATAGGAACGAACCACCCTGGCACTGAATATACCCAACTCGAAGTAAGCATTTTCCTCAACAAAAATATCGGTCTCAAATCTTCCATAAGTCTGGTCTTCTTCTCCAAATACCACAAAGCTCTTGGTCTCATCAGCCCATTCCAGAATACTGTGAAATTCCTTTTTCTGCTCCTCATCCGGGAGCTGAAGCAGGCGGCCATCCTCTGTATCCTGCACATGTCCCATTAATTCATGAGTAATCTTTGCTTCTTCTCCATTCCAAATGGGATTTCTGAAGCGAAGTTCCTTATTGGATTTTAAAGATGCCATTCCGGTTCTCGGACGATAAACACGTCCTCCCTCATCTTCGGATCGCACCACATAATCTCCGCGATTTTGACCGAACATTTTCCAGACATAATAAGTAGGAATTCCAAAGCTCTGATGATTATTGAAACGAATCAGATTAGGATACCACGCTCTGTAATTTACATTTTCAAATAATGGAGCATAAGAGGCCAATGTTACGATATCCTGATTTTTCTCAATACCCATAAGGAAAGCCGCTTCTCCCAAAGCCGCATACAACTGTCCCATATAGTTGCCTTCGTTTACAGCCACCTCTCCTACAAAGATTTTTGGTCCCTTACGATCGTAGTCATCATAATAATTTACACGTTCTGCAAAGAACTCTGTTGTATTGTAAAAATGTTCATCCACGCACTCGGCAGGACAACCATTTTTCTCTACATGCTCATTGGCTATGGTTTTAATCTGGGGATACAGTTCCTTTACCTTCTTATAAATCATGTTGTATCGCTTTTCATAATCCGGACCCCAGTTTTCATTACCAATTTCCAGATAGGTCATTTTAAAGGGTTCCGGATGCCCCATAGAAGCACGAAGCCTTCCCCATTTGCTTTCCTTAGAGCCGGTAGCATATTCAATGGCATCCAGTGTATCCTGTACCATTTCATCAAGAGCCTCTCCTTCCAGAAGGACACTCTTTCTTCCCTGACAGGTCATTCCGCAGTTACATACATACAGGGGCTCCATCCCCAGATCCTCGCAAAGCTGCAGATATTCATGAAAGCCAAGTCCTAATGTACTTCTGTAATGCCATACAAACAGCTTACTGGGTCTTTCCCATGCCGGACCTACCGTATCCCGAAATCTCATCGCTGTGGACGGTGTCGTTCCTTCCACAATACAGCCTCCGGGAAAACGCATAAACTTTGGACTCATTCCCTTAAGCTTTTCTACAAGATCTGTTCTGAGTCCATGCCCCATGTAGGTATTGTCAGGCATCAGTGAAATAAATCCCAGCAGAACCTCTCCGCCTTCTTTGCAGGAAATAGTAAGCTGTGCCTCGTGACAATCCTCATCTGCTGTCAGCTTCATGTCATATCTTGTATACTCCTGACCGGAAACCACCAGACTGTTTCCAGCCAGTACTTTTCCCTGGTATTCGATCGCTACGTCCAGTCCTATTTCTTCCTTTGCTTTTGCAAATAAATACAAAGAATAACTTTCTCCAGCCTTTACGGATATACCGCAGTAACCGGTATTAGTCAGAGATCCATCCTTTTCAAACTGCATACGCAGAGCTGCGTCCCGATGTTCATTCAGGGTATCCGTCAGTTCCAGTTCCATCTTTGCATTGTGTGTATACCATGCCGGTATTTCTGTCTCCGGAATATTGTTGCCCTTTACCCAGCGGCATAGGCCTTCTCCGTTGCAAAACTCATCCAGCCATCCGGATACGGTTTTTACATGGATGCCATCCTCCTGCTGTATATAACCCTCCGGTAAAACGGAATCTTCGAAGCTTCTGTTTCGAAGCATTTCCGGATAAAGTCCTCCGTCTCCGGCACGGTTAATATCTTCAAAAAAGATTCCGTATAAATCCCTGGCTGTCTCAAATCGTCTTTCCTTTGTTTTAATCTTTAACTTGCTCATTGTAGTCTCCTTTTTTACATTCCTAGAGTTTTGATCACTGCCTGTATATGCAATAACATAGATTATGATAACTCAAATGATCTTAATGCAGCATTTCCGTTACCGCGATAGGTCAGGTAAAGCGCCTGTATTCCATCCGGAATCGTAACCGGTGCAGTATACTTTTCCCAGACATTGGTATATTGAACCTCTAATGTCGCCAGTACCTCTCCATCCCATGCTGTCTTTACTTCAAAAGTGCCATCTGCATAGCCCCGGATCCAAATACTGATTTCACGAATATCATGGCAGTCAAAATATTTGAAACCGATGGTAGTTGAATCTGTAATATTGGCAATATATCCAACTTCTTCGTCTCCATCCCTGCCGTCCTGCATTACTCGTGGAAAATTCCCTTCACCCACATAAACTGATGGGGTATCGGTAAACAGATTACATGCAAGATAAGCGGGGTATTCGCCTTTACCCTCAAGCGGACCTCCATTTAAACCGCAGGAGGTAATTTTTACCTGTGGAATACTGCCGTCCGGCATAATCTGCAGCTTTTCAGCACATCCCTGTCTGCTGTACCAGGTATTATTGGTATGCCTGTGATAAAAAATGTACCAGTCCTCTCCGATCTGCACAATACTTCCGTGATTATTGGCACCGTAAGCTGTTGGCATATCTGCCGGCTTGTAGGTATCGATGTGCAGATCACAATTGCTGACAATAACTCCGCCATAGACAAAATCCTTAGTAGGATTCTTGCTGGTGGCATAACATAATTCGTGCATTAATATGGATGAATAGACAAAATAATAGGTGTCACCTACTTTACGGATGGAAGGTGCCTCAAAAAACTCATGTCCCTCAAATCCGGTACCGGCACCATATTCACAGCCGGGGGCCACAAACACCGGAGCTTCCCTGATCGTCAGCATATCTGCTCCCAACACCGTAACCATAGCTCCGGTACGGGATTTATCACCTTTTCCGCAAAATCCGGTATAAAGATATGTCACATCTCCTTCCGTCAGAACCCCCGGGTCAAACTGGGGCTCATCACCTTCCTTTTCGCCCAGACGTGTGCCATCTTCATAATGAACATAGCCATAAAATTCATACTTTCCTGCCGGAGTATCACATACAGCAACTGAAACTACCGAAACCTTGTCCAACACGTAATAAAGATAGTACCTTCCGTCCGGTCCCACCGTAACATCCGGGGCATACAGACACATTTTGCCTTCCGGGTTCAGCGGATCGGCTGTCTTCGGATAAATCACACCCTCATATCTCCAGTTGCCCAGGTCATCGACCGGAGCTGACCAGCACACATAGTCTCCCATGCAGAAAACATATCCGTTAAAGTAATCATGGGATCCGTAAACATATACGCGATCGCCAAAAACATAAGGTTCTCCGTCCGGAATATACTCCCAGGACGGTAAATATGGGTTAAACGCTTGTTTTTTCACTTTGATATCCTCCTTTGTAAGCCTAATCCATGTACATTGTTTCATAAAGCAAATTACTGGGTGCTAGTTTAAGCCTTCAAGCTGACCACACGATCATAGTCATATCCTCGATCCGGATTCACCTTTCCGGCATTCAGTTCGAAATAAACCACACCGTTTTCGTTTACAGGAAGCTCTACGCAGATATTTCCGTCCTCCTGCTTTTTACGCTCTGTTTTTACAAAAGGTCTGGATGATTCCCGAATCAGCTTCGTCTGTTCCTCACTCAGATTGGCAGGTTCTCCCATATCATGCCATACCTTCAAGGGATTACATGTTTCCTCATCTACCGTCTTAGTCAGGAAGCAGTACTCCTCCTGTTCAGCCGGAAATGTAAACTCCAACAGCATTTTTTCTTTACCCTGTTCTGTACTTTTACGGGCAATATTCCAGGCTACACCTAGATAATCACCGTTTGCACGTTTCAAAACGACAATATCGTCATCCTTATATACACAATTGGCTTCACTTTCCTCAAGCTTTTTATAAAAAGCAAATGTCCAGAAGGTCGGCTTGGTAATACAGCCATTGGCAACCAGTCCAAAGCCGCCGTGGAATGGTGTAAAAGGAACTCCCTGCTCTTCAAACACATCACCAAATGTCCAGTAGGAATAGGATTCATTCACATCTCCCAATCTGGAAAGCTGCTGTGCTATAAGGGCCGCATTCAGGTTTGTATCATGAATGACGCCCTGAGGAGTATAGGAGCTGTTGAACTCCGTGATATGAATCTGCAGACCCTTATATTCCGGGAAACTGTCAATAATATCTCTGGTTGTTTTTAAATTGGCAAAGCCGTCCTCTGCCTTCATCAGTTCAGAATATGCATAATGTCCAATACATTCCGGCGGATCAATGGTGTAATGATGTCTGGTTACGAAATCCACAGGTATGTGATTCTCATGGCAATATTCCATAAATGCCTGAATCCATTTCTCATCCGTTCCTCCACAAACAGCAGGGCCTCCTACACGGAACCCCGGATTCACTTCCTTTATGGCATCAAAGGTTCTATGGAACAGCTTAAAATATTCCTGCATATCCGCATTTTCCCAGAAGCCGCAAAGATTGGGCTCGTTCCATACTTCAATGGGCCATTGAATAACTTCCTCTTCTCCATAGCGTCCCATCAGATGCTGCAGCAATGAACGCACCATATTACACCACATATCATAATCTTTTGGAGGAGTGGTATTTCCCTGCCAGTAAAAGATAGTCTGGCTTCCACTTGCCAACTTTTTAGGTATAAAACCCAGTTCAAGAAAAGGTCTCAGCCCCACCTTCTTATAGGCATCCATTACTCTATCCAGATAAGTATAGTTGTACTCGACCCTTACCTTACCATCCTCCTCATAGGTCTGAAAGATCGCCATATCATCACAGAATAATCCATGTCCCCGGATATGCTTAAATCCAATTTCCTTTTGAACCAAGCGCAGCTCCTCCTGATATTCTTCTGTCAATGCAAGCCCCATTCTTCCGGTTCCCACACAATAATCTACATTATTGTGAAAAAAGGCCTTTGAATCCTTTCTAATCACGATCTTTTTTCTGTCATTCTCTGTTGCTTCACCCATATTTACCATGCATGTATCTCCTTCTTCTAAATCATGTTCCTATGCAGTCACGCATCCGATGTCTGACCGCTGCACGATCCGCAGCTCTCTGATGACGATTGCCATATTAATCTGATACTATCGCATTGATCTAAAGTTTCCAATGATTTATACTATAAGAAAATTGATATATCCTCTGATGTATCAGAACGGAGATTCCAGATGACTGAAATTGAATTTGTCGGCTACAGTGCCGTTCACCCCTCAGATTTTATATATGATGTTCCAAATGGCTTTACAGGCTATCTTCTGCTTCTTTTCGACTCTCCCTCGGAGCTGCTCATAGACGGAAGACTAATGCGGACAGCCGCCAATTCTGCTATTCTGTATACACCAGGAAGCAGGATTTATTACCGTGCTGCCGGTGAAGAATACCGGAATGACTGGATTCGTTTTCGTTCCGATCACTCCTTCGTGAAGCTGTTTCCGTTAACAAACACCCCATTTCCCGTAACAGATCCGGAATACTGTCATCAGCTTTTTAAATTACTAACCTGGGAGTCCGCCTTTTTCTCCTCTGAAAGCGAATCAAACATTACTCACCTGCTGCGGGTTCTGTTCTCCAAATTAAGAGAAGGAATCCAGAATGAGTCCCCGGGTATTCACGATCATGAGCTGGTTGCATTGCATAAGATGATCTACAATAATCCTCAGCTTCCATGGAATATAAACATGATGGCTGCGAAGCTTCACTTAAGTCCCAGTCATCTTCAGGCTCTCTATCACCGCCAATTTGGCTCCTCCTGCATGGACAATGTCATCGAAGGACGTCTGCGCCGTGCACAGGATTTATTAGAGTACAGCGAATACTCCATCCGCGACATTTCGGAGCAATGTGGTTATAATAATGTAGAGCATTTCTGCAGACAGTTCCGTCAGCATAACGGCTGTACCCCTGGACAATACCGGAAAAATGCATCAGCGGGAAGCAACAAAAGACTTCTCACCCACAATACCCTGGGAGGAAGGGAGTTTGAGAAGATTAATCGAAATATCCGGAAATAGTGTTTCGGTAGCTGCTTTATTCATCCCAATATTTGTTCATATTTAATTTCAACATTTCCAAAATTTCACGCCTCATCTGCTCTGCTGTGTAACTGACAGGGAAAAATCTGTGAAGCTGCTCCGTTTTGAATACTACGCGGTCTATCTCTTTTTGCTTAATTTCACTTGCAAAGTCAAGTAAACTATCTATAATTACTTTTCATTGGCGATATCCCAGCAATATTTCTAAAACTCCAAACTATCCGCATTGAGCAGAAAATACTTCATTCCCATGATTACAAAGCCTTCCTCATTTCTCCAAGGCTTTTTTGTTCCGTTTACTACCACGATCTTTTTAAATGAATCAGGGATATTTCTAAATGAATTAAATTCCTGCTTCTGCTTTTCCTCAGAGGTCATATCATAAGCCACCTGAATATAATATCTCTGACTCCCCTGATTGACCACAAAATCAACTTCAAACTGCTTTCGAGTTGTTTTTCCTTCATCATTTTTCGCATACGCCTCTACAATACCAACATCCACATTATAACCTCTGATAAGCAGCTCATTGTAAACAATATTTTCCATGATATGAGTAGGTTCCTGCTGTCTAAAATTCAATCTTGCATTTCTAAGTCCAACATCTGAAAAATAGTATTTCAGATTTGCTCCCACATATTTTCTACCTTTAATATCATATCTGTCAGCTTTAGAAATCAAAAATGCCTCCACAAGATAATCTATATGGTTGGATATGGTCTTATTGCTGTAATTGATGCCTCGTTCACTTTTAAACGTATTTGATATTTTAGTTGGGTTAGTAGGAGCTCCTATCGCAGAAGCAAGGATATCTACTAAAGTATCAATCTCATCAACATTTCGCAGCTTGTTTCGTTCTACAACATCCTTAATATAAACATTTGTGAAAATGTTTTTTAGATACTCAGCCTTTTGGCGTTCCACAGAAAACTGTAGCACCTGTGGTAAACCACCATATATCATATATTCCTCCCAAGCATCATCATAATCTCCATCGAAAGCCGCATAGAACTCTGCGAAGGACAACGGATATATTCTTATCTCATCTCCTCTGCCTCTAAATTCAGTTACAATATCGCTGGATAAAAACTTAGAGTTGCTTCCAGTCACATATACATCAATATTGCTGATTCGAAGCAGGCTATTCAGCACTTCCTCAAATCGTGACATAAATTGTACTTCGTCCAAAAGCAGATAATATTTCTGGTCATCTTTCATTGCATCTTTAATATGCTGGTAACACTTCTTTGGATCTCTCAGCTCCTCATTTTCAATGCCATCCAAAGCAATCTCAATGATATGGTCATTATCTACACCACTCTCCAATAAATATTTCTTAAACAATACAAATAACAGGAATGATTTCCCACATCTCCTGATTCCCGTGATAATCTTTATCATCCCATTATCTTTTCTTATCTTTAACTGTTCAAGGTATTCATTTCTCTTAATCTCCATATCTACGCTCCTTATTTTTGTGTATTGGCACATTTTTTAGTAATAACATTATATCATCCAACGTTTATTTAATCAATAGCCATTACTATTTTATGTGTATTTGCACGTTTTTATGCAGTGGATAATCACAAAAAAAGACAACGCATAACCAATTTATCGATTTGCGCTGTCTATACGAAAAATAATACTACCAATTATGTATTACTTTTGACCAAATAACTTATACCCAAAACTTGATTTTATCTTTTTATTTTCCTGCTCTACATTCTTACATTTCATATCAAGCTTAGATAATCTATACTTTATACTTTCCATCTATTAGCAAATCTGCTCTTCTCTTCAAAAATAATCATCTCCTTCTATAAACTCTTCATCTTCATAGTCATTACTGTAATAATTAGAATTGCTACCACCAACCTCAATTTCTGTTATTTCCTCTACAGAAACGCTATTATCAAGTACTATTCTTTTTGTATCTTCTGATGTCCTCATTAATTCATCTTCTAAATCACCCTCCATTAAAAACTTTGGTGTAAGTGTTTTTCCAGTCTTACTTTTTACATAAATCAAAACCGCATCATAAGTTTCACCCTTTACTCCATGAATTGACGATCTTGTATAATCTCCACTGGTTTTCTTTTCAAAATAATTCTTTAATGGTATATCCTTAAACTCTGGATTACTCTTGTCTCTCATTTTTATCTTAAAAATATCTTTTATATTAGTCCCCTCTGCAATTTTGAAATCATATTTTTGCAAAATATCAATATACAAATTTGCAAGCTGACTTACCCACTCCGCAATACCTAAATCTATATTTGGCAAACCACAAAAAACATCAATTATAAAATCTTTCCAATTATCCTCGTCTGTATATTCCCTTATTTTTTTACTCATTAAATATTCATCTGTTTCCTCACCAATAAGGATTCTAAACGATGCTTTAGTCATATCACTACATGCCTTCTTTCGAGAACCACATTTCCATTCATATGCAGCTTTTGCAATTAACTCTATTTCCTTACTTTTCCACAGGCCATTAATATCTGTATCTGAATGAATCCTCCCTCTGGTAAGAACAGCTACCTTATCTGATTTAATTTCTATCTCCATACTGCGACATTTCTTAAGAAAAAAATCTATCACCTCTTTCTCTGTATTACCGTTCGTCAAAAGTAGTATAGGCTTTTGGCTCTCATCTTTATAATCTCCCATCGCCTCATTTGCACTTTGCCCTTGCAATGTTGCTGAAAACCAAGATGTTGCATTACAAATATGCTGTGAACTTCGAAAATTACCAGTTAGTTCAATAAGATCCCACGAATCTGCACCTATCTTCTTTTTAAAACATTCCGGACTTGCATTTCTCCATTCATATATAGCCTGATCTGGATCACCCACTAAGAATATTGATTTTATACCTGCTTCTGTAAGCAAATCAAATACAGCCATCTGTTCCTCTGATGTATCTTGAGCCTCATCAATAATAATGACAGGAAAACGTTCAACTATTGCTTTTGCTATCATTGGATATTCTTTTAGCAACCTATATGCAAAGGATGCAACCTCATTTTGAAATATAATATTTTTCTTCATAAGCATCACTTTATATTGCTGGCACGGAAGAAGTCGGCTCTTCCCATGTAGTTCACAAGCAACAATTTCTTTTTCTTTATAAAACTTATTATCAATTCCCCACTGAAATTTCTCTATATTGTCTACGCACCCTTTTCTATAGCATTCTGTTCTCCAATACCTATAAGGGAGTTTCCAATTATCGCTCAAAGCAATTATTGGTCTTACTTTGTCATGTGTCTTCAAATAGCCATATCTTAAAACAATAAATTCATTAATGAAACTATCAACCGTCCCAATATAATGCGGATAGTCCAGTTTACCAATTCCCTTGTTCAGCAAAAATGCTTTTTTGTAGATTTCTTCACTAGCAACATTTGTGAATGACAAAACTGCAACTCCTTGATGATATCTATCCCAGTTATCCAAATAAGACAATAACTTAGTCGCTACAGAATATGTTTTCCCACTACCCGGACAGGCTCTTACAATAACTCTACCCTCAGCTTCCAAAAACGATAATTGCTCACGTGTTAACTCTTCCATATCTACCTTTCCGTCACACAATACACTGCTTCTTTCAAATAATCAGGGATAACAAATTCTTTCTCGATATTTTCACCCCTTTTTCTCATTTCACACTGTTTCTTGATTATCTGACTTATATACTGTGCAATCGCTCCTTTGCATTTTTCTCTTGCTCGTATGAATAGCCATACACAAGCTGCTTTTTCATTCATATCATGCAAACTGTTTACCTTTTGTTCCAATGCAGGTCCCAACTGTGAATACTCACTTTTTATAGCTTCTATAAAATATTCAATGTTATTTTCATCACAACACAAGGCATATTCTAATGTTTTTGTTGCCTTAAATACATTGATACCCACAGCTCTACACGATGTTTCAAGTTCATTGCAGCGCTCCGATGGTGTCCCGCTCAATAATTTGCCCGATATATCACTATTTACATCATCATAATCAAAGTCCTTATTGATATAATTAGTTTCACTTTTCTTGGTACATCTATCATCATCTGTCACAATTGCAACCTTTGAAAAACAGGTTTGTACATTCTGCGAAGAAAATAAATTAACAAAAGGACTAAACGCAACACTATCCACATTCACAAGTTCAACTGCATATTTTTCTAATGGTCTGTCCAGTATTTTTGCAATCTCTGGCAATAAAATTGCTTCACTTATGCCTTCTACAAATATAATACCTTTGGCAAAAAACATTTGAGATTTTGTTACATCCAAATATTTCTGCAAATATTCTTTATTAGCATCTGTTAAATTTGCTTCTGAAAATGGTAAACAATATTTTTTATGTGCATTTTCATAAATTAAATTAATATTACCTATATCCACCTTTGACGCCAATGTTGGTGAATGCGAAGTGAAAATAATTTGTATATTTGCATCTCCTTGATTTGTATCAGACAAAAAAGTATGTACTAATTCCTGTAATTGCGGATGTAAATGTGCTTCCGGCTCTTCAATTAAAAGCAAATGTTGATACACTCCACCTCGTTCAATTGCCATATCACCAAGCACCGCCGACATGAATAAAAGATTATTGTATCCTAATCCATTCTGATATAATTCAAATGAACTGCTTGCAATCTCATTTATTCTTGTTACTAATTCCAGAGCCATATCTTCAACATTTTCTAAAATAGACGTTTCAAAATATATCCCATTTTCGTTTTGTTGTATTTTTCTATTATCTTCATGTTCTCTTGCATATTGCTGGGCTCTCGAATACTCACCATCACTTATTGAAACTAATATCCATTTAGGTTTTACCCAAGCTCTTAACGATGAGGCAATCGAATCGAATCTTGGCTCTATTAACCCTATATCAACATGCTGGCTCAAAAAATCTTGTTCTATACGAGCTAAATTATCATTAATTGTTTTTCTGGTCTTTTTTAGTTCTTCTTTTTCTAATAGGGTTTTATTTGCACTATTTAGTATGTCCACTAATTCTGCTCGTGTGACTTCATCTGGCACCAAACTTCTTAATAATTGAGCTAATTTACTATTTCTAGCTGGTTTCATTTCATTCTCAGAATCTCTTAATGCACCCAAAAACATTACATCCATTGCATCGAAAGTGTCTGATGATAGTGGGTTTCCCTCTGTTCCGATTCCCCAATGTATTGCTCTCACTTTTTCTATACCATTAGCAGCAATCACTCTTTCAAAACGGATATGAAATTCTCCACCTTGTCCACCCACACTTTCAGGATTCCATATTTCTACTAATCTTGTTGGTACTTCTTCCAAATAAATATCAAACAATGCAAAATCAGCTGCATTTCCATCTTCACTAACATGAAAATCAGCTCTAGTAAAAAAAATGTCTTTCTTATATGTTACGGTAGAATATGCAATTCTGATAGCATCCATGACAGCGGATTTTCCAGAATTATTTTCACCGATAATTGCATTTACACCTTTATTAAATTGTAAAGTAATCCCATCCTCATCAAAGGCTCTGAAGTTTTTAATTGTTAGTTTTTTTATGTACATTTTGTCTACCTTCTTTTTATATAAAATACAGTCATTTTCTCAAATTATTTTCTTTATCAAAGAAAGCCTTCTCTAATGCAGCATATTCTTTTTCCGAACACACTTCTTTACATCTTTCCTTATAATTCTTTGAACGCTCCAACATATCCATAATATTATCGCAAGGAAATGCTTCACACTGATTGCATTTTTCAACACTATGCTTCCTTATACAATCAACCAGTCCATATGTACATGCTTTATGTCATGAACATCCACTACAAGTAATTTCTTCATTCGTTACCACCCTATCCCGCCAACCTACCCTATACCACAATTCTGCAACTCTTTTCAATTCTGCTTCGCTGTGAGCATTATATCTTGGACATTCTATACAATTGTCTCCACATAAAGTAATTCTCTCTTCCATAATAAACCCTCTCAATTTTCGCTATTAAATCATTCTGCTTTTGTATGCTTCACATCTTATATTATTATACTATGATTAACCTTGTTTTTCATTAGGATTATTTGCAAAATCAAAATCTACTTTTTCTTGTTCTTCTTCCAAACTTTATATAAAGCGTTCAAGATAGGA
>OGYD01001184.1_pt1 | contig 20424 bp, 17 predicted proteins | sample 1576441 | NCBI WGS metagenome assembly OGYD01 (sample SAMEA3541537, study PRJEB24748) | human gut metagenome | biome: human gut; feature: human-associated habitat; material: faeces | place: China | collected 2012 | reverse complement strand
AATTTCCACATAACAATATGATGTACCATTGTATTTTTCTCCTTTGCTTTTGTTTTATTGCCAATTCACACAGTTTCTGTGCAAATACCAGCCTTTTGTTACGGCTCTTCGCCTGCAATCCGCAGAATATCCTCAATCTCTTCCACGGACATGTCAAGATACGCGGAAAGCTCTGCCACACTGAAATCCATGTCATCGCCGTCGGAGAGTTCCTCGATGGCGTCTTTTAAGCGGTTTACTTTATTGACTACAGTATTGTCCTTGTGTTTCTGAACTCTGTGTTCTTCCATGAAATCGCTGATCGTCTCACGCACAGCCGCATCAATCGCCTGCTCCGCCGTCTCAGCTTTTACAACGGACTCCAGCGCTACTAAAAGTCCGACATTTCCCTCCTGCACCAGATCCATCAGGAAGAAATCGCGGGTGTGCATTTCTTTTGCGGTCTCAATAACTTTCGGAATCCAGAGCTGCACGAGCATGCTCTTTGCAAGGGAATCGCCCTCTGCCGCTTTCCGGTAAAGCTCTGCCGTTTCTTCCTCCGACGGTGTTCCTGTCTCCGGCAGTTCGTCAAGATACTGCTGTAAGGCACGCAGCTCCTCCTCGGAAAACTCCGGTTTTTTCTTTTCTTTTTCGGTCTCCTCCGGCACGACGCCCGGCTCATAATCTGCCACATCGACCTGCTCCATCGTCAGATATTCGCAGACAAAGGTGACTTTCTGCTCATCCAGTGCAAAGTCTTCAAAAAAGTCTCTGACTTCTTTCATCGTTACTTTATTTTCATGGTCTCTGGCGTAGGACAGCAATTCGGAGAGCTTCTCCTGGAACTTTTTCTGTTCGTCCTGCATCTTTTTTACCCTCTCTTTCTTCCGTTTCACGATTCCATTTCTTCGTACATTTTTTTCAATTTGTCCATTGCTTTTTCTGCTTTGAAAAGCTACTATAAAAGCAAACGAAAAACCACATTCAAGTGGAAAGGAGAATCCTTATGAAACAATTTTTTCAGGATGTGAAAAACAGTTTCCTGCTTTCAGCCGCTGTCTCTATTATACTAGGTATCGTGCTGATCGTCTACCCCGTAAAAACGAGTTTGCTGATCTGTTATATCGCCGGAGCACTGCTCCTGTTTGGCGGCGTTGTTGCGTTGATCCGCTACATTGCACCCCGCACCGTGGCCAATTATACGGATGTGTTTTCCACTGTTATGTGCAAGCTGGGACAGCGGGACGAACGGGTAGTGGCAATTACGGCAGCCATGCCGGACGGCACCGGCTTAAAGCGCTTCCGGAATATGTACCCGGACCGGTTCTTTGATGTGGGAATTGCGGAGGAACATGCGGTGACCTTCGCAGCAGGACTGGCAGCAGGAGGCATGAAGCCTATTGTTGCGGTGTATTCTTCATTTTTACAGAGAGCCTACGATCAGATCCTGCATGATGTGTGTATTCAGAATCTGCCGGTAGTGTTTGCTATAGATCGTGCAGGGCTGGTGGGGAGTGACGGTGAGACCCATCAGGGGATTTTTGATTATACCTATCTGTCGGGAATTCCCAATATGCATATCTGTGCGCCGAAGAACAAATGGGAATTATCGGATATGATGAAGTTTGCCGTGGCACTGGATGCGCCCATTGCGGTGCGATATCCCAGAGGAACGGCTTATGCCGGACTTGCCGAACACCGTGCCCCTATTGAACTGGGCAAGGCTGAGTGGATCGCAAGAGAGGGCGGTATCGCATTGTTTGCCGTAGGCAGTATGGTAAAGACAGCGGAGGAAGTCCAGAAGCTTCTGCATGAAAAGGGTTACAAGGCAAGTATCATCAATGCCAGATTTATCAAGCCCATTGACGAAGAGGCAGTACTTTCGGCCTGTGAAGATCATGAGATAATCGTGACCATGGAAGAAAATGTCCAAAGCGGAGGATTCGGAGAAAAGGTGTTGGACTGTCTGAATGACCACGAGAAACGGATCAAATGTGTCATGGCAGCTATTCCCGATGCTTATGTGGAACATGGAAATGTAGAGCTTTTGAAAAAGGAGATCGGATTGGATGCGGAAAGCATCACGGAGAAAATTCTGGAAAGATTATAAATAATTAGGAGACGAAGATGAAAGAACGACTGGATGTGATTCTGGTAGAGCAGGGGTATGCTCCTTCCAGAGAAAAGGCAAAAGCCATCATAATGTCCGGCAATGTCTATGTCAACGGACAGAAGGAAGACAAGGCCGGCACCGGATTTGATGTCAGCAAGATCAAGCTGGAAGTCAGAAATCATACCATGAAATATGTCAGCCGCGGAGGCCTGAAGCTGGAAAAGGCAATGGAACAGTGGGGATTTCTGCTGGACGGCATGATCTGCATGGATATCGGTGCATCTACCGGAGGCTTCACGGACTGCATGCTCCAGAACGGAGCCACGAAGGTGTATTCCGTGGACGTGGGACAGGGGCAGTTAGCCTGGAAACTGCGGAATGATGAGCGGGTGGTATGCATGGAACAGACCAATTTCCGTTATGTGACCCCGGAGGATATCCCGGATGCACTGGATTTCGCCAGCGTGGATGTGTCCTTTATTTCTCTGACCAAGATTTTGATCCCGGCGAGAAATCTGTTAAAGACCGGCGGACAGATGGTGTGTCTGATCAAGCCCCAGTTCGAGGCCGGCAGAGGCAAGGTGGGCAAGAACGGTGTGGTGAGAGAGCCTCAGATCCACGAGGAAGTGATCCGCAAGATCATCGATTATGCGGACAGCATCGGTTTCGAAGTACTGCATCTGGAATATTCCCCCATCAAGGGACCGGAGGGCAATATCGAATATCTGCTGCATATCCGTAAGCCGGAGGAGATCTCCGAAGAAAAGCTGGCGCTGACCGAGCATGAAGCGGAGAGCGCCTTACAGACTATTATAGAGGAAAAGACCGGACTGTCCTATACCCCTGAATGGGATGCCGTAATCAAAGGTATCGTAGACAACTCTCATACCCTGTAACAGACAAGGAGTGCGAAGCTATGAAGCATTTTCTGATATATACCAACAAGCATAAGGATCAGAAGCTTGCGACCACGAAACGGATCCAGAATTATCTGGAAACCAAAGGCTGTACGGTGAAATTAAAGGTCAAGGAATCCGACTGGAAGGAAGAAGCGGATTTCGTGGCGGAAGAGGAAGCAACGGACATTCCGTTAGATGTGGACTGCATGATCGTATTGGGCGGCGACGGCACGGTGCTGCAGGCAGCCAGAGAGACGAAGAAGATCCTTGTCCCCATCATCGGAGTGAATCTGGGAACCGTAGGTTATATGACGGAGATCGAACTGTCTGGATTAGAGGAATCCCTGGACCGCCTGATCCGGGATGATTTTAAGAAAGAACGCAGAATGATGTTAAACGGGAAAGTCTGCTGTGCGGATGGAACCGTGTCGGAAGGCTGGGCTTTGAATGACATCGTCATTTCCCGAAGCGGATCCCTGCAGATCATAGAATTCAACATCTATGTCAACGGACAGCTTCTGAATCATTACAAGGCAGATGGAATGATCGTGACTACACCGACAGGATCCACGGGATATAATCTGTCGGCGGGCGGGCCGCTGGTGGAGCCCAAGGCGAAACTGATCACCCTGACACCGATCTGCCCCCACAGCCTGAACCAGAGAAGCATTATCCTGTCCCCGGAAGATGAGATCGTTATAGAGATTCCCGGTGGCAGAGAGGGCAAAAGCCAGACCGTGGAAGCCAATTATGACGGCAGCCACAAAGTGACCATGTGTACCGGAGACCGGATCCGTATTGTGCAGTCGGAGAAGATCACCGAGTTTATTCAGCTGAATCAGGTAAGCTTCCTGGATGTATTGCATCGGAAAATGAGAGATTCCTGACGAATTGTTGTGAGAAAGGCATGAGGTCAAGATGAAGAAAACAAGACATCGCAAGATCGTGGAGATTATAGAAAAAAGAGATGTGGAGACCCAGGAGGAACTGGCGGGCTATCTGAAGGAAGCCGGTTTTGCTGTGACACAGGCTACCGTATCCAGAGATATCAGAGAACTGAAGCTGTCCAAAGTACCCACCGGTGGCGGCAAACAGAAATACGTCATTTTAAAACAGGATGACAGTCATATGGGAGATAAATACATCCGCGTCCTCAGAGACGGTTTTATCTCCATGGACATGGCACAGAATATTCTGGTGATCAAGACCGTATCCGGCATGGCCATGGCAGTGGCGGCGGCACTGGATGCCCTGAAATTCTCCGAAGTGGTGGGATGTATCGCCGGAGATGATACGATCATGGTGGCAGTGCGGACCGTGGAAGATACCCAGATCCTTATGGACAAGATCCATCTGATGATAGAAAGGTAAGACAGGGGGAAATACATGCTTCGTAGTTTACGCGTGAAAAATCTGGCTCTTATCCGGGAGACGGAGGTAGAGTTCGGAGAAGGACTGAATATACTGACCGGTGAGACCGGTGCCGGTAAATCATTACTCATTGGATCAGTGAATCTGGCACTGGGAGGAAAGTTCGAGAAAGACATGCTCAGACGGGGAGAAGAGAACGGTCTGGTGGAACTGGTCTTCGACTGCGAGGAAGAAAGGCTGGCGGAAAAATTAAAGAGCATGGATCTGGAACCTTCGGAAGACGGAACCGTGATCCTGAGCCGAAAACTTTCCTCCGGGAAAAGCATCTGCCGCATCAATGGAGAGACCGTGACGGCAAAGCAGGTGAAGGAACTTTCGGAGCTGCTGATCGATATTCACGGACAACATGAGCACCAGTCTCTGCTAAACAAGAAAAAACATATGGAGATCCTGGATGCCTATGCGGGAGCGGAATTTGCAGAATGCGCAGGGCGGGTGGCTGCACTTTATCATGAGTGTACTGCCCTGGAGAAAAAGATCACAGAGGAAACTCTGGATGATACCTCCAGAAGCAGAGAACAATCTCTGGCGGAATTTGAACAAAAGGAGATCGCGGATGCTTCCCTGCAGCCCGGAGAAGATGAGGAACTGGAACAGGCGTACCGCAAAATGTCCAACAGCCGAAAAATTGCGGAAAGCCTGGCGGAGAGCTATCAACTCAGTGGCAATGACGCGGAAGACGGTGCCGGGAATTCTTTGAGCAGGGCACTGCGGGCATTGCGTAGTGTGACCATGTATGATCCTGCACTGGAACAGATGGAGGAACAGCTGGCAGAGGTGGAAAGTCTTTTGTCAGATTACAATCATGATGTCTCCGAATATATGTCGGATCTGGAATTTGATGAAGAGGATTTTCGCAGTACAGAGGATCGCCTGAATACCATCAATCACCTCAAGGGAAAATACGGCAACACGATCGAAGAGATCCTGCGGTACAAAGAGGAAAAAGAAGCTTATCTGGAAAAACTGGCGGATTATGATGCCTATATGCAGAAATTGAACGTCGAGTGGGAGGAAAAACAGGCGTTACTGAAGAAAGCCTGTGAAGAACTGTCTGAGATCCGCAGAAAAAATGCAGCGGTACTGACGCAGAAATTGAAAGATGCGCTGATAGGTCTCAATTTCCTGACGGTGGAATTTGACATCGCAGTCAGACCCGGTCAGGCCATTACAGCAAAAGGCTATGATGATGTGGAATTCCTGATTTCCACCAATCCCGGAGAAAGTCTGAAACCTTTGAACCAGGTGGCCAGTGGCGGTGAACTGTCCCGGGTGATGCTGGCGATCAAAACGGTACTGGCAGGGAAAGATGCCATTGATACATTGATCTTTGATGAGATCGATACCGGTATCAGCGGCAGAACCGCATGGAAAGTAGCGGAGCAGCTGAGTATTCTGGCAGGAGCCCATCAGGTCATCTGTATCACTCATCTGCCTCAGATCGCAGCCATGGCGGATGTGCATTTCATTATTGAAAAGAGCAGTACCGATGATATGACCATTACGGACATTCACAAGGTGGCAGAAGAGGAAAGCCTGGCGGAGCTGGCAAGACTGTTAGGCAGTGATGCACTGACGGAAGCGGCGCTTTCCAATGCAAAGGAAATGAAAGAACAGGCAAACGGGTTTAAAGAAGCCAGATAAGGGAAATGCTATAGTGAAAGAAACATTGAAAAAGGATGAAGAAATACTTCATCCTTTTATTTTGTGCAAATTCAACCAAAATAAAGCACCATATTTGTGAATTAAATTGATTGAATTTGACTGAATGTGAAGATATAATAACATCATAAGAATAAGAAAGATGACAGACAGGAGGGATAGAAATGATTTGTACCGTGACCTTCAATCCGTCACTGGATTACATCGTGTCCGTGGATGACTTTCAGCTGGGGATGACGAACAGAACCTCATCAGAGCTGATTCTTCCGGGAGGAAAAGGAATCAATGTATCTATCGTACTGAAGAATCTGGGACTGGATTCCACAGCCCTGGGATATGCGGCGGGATTCACCGGAGAGGAACTGATCCGAAGATTGAACGAGTTTGGCGTAAATGCTGATTTCATCAAAATCGATCACGGAATGACCAGAATCAATCTGAAGCTGAAAAGTATTGACGGAACAGAGATCAATGGCTGTGGCCCGGATATTGATGCAAAAGCTTTGGAACAGCTGATGGAAAAGATTGACAGACTGGGAGACGGAGATGTCCTGGTATTGGCAGGAAGTATTCCTTATACCATGCCGGATGACATTTATCAGAGAATTTTGGAGAGAATTCAGGGAAGAGGTGTTCTCACCGTAGTGGATGCCACCAGAGACCTGCTGGTAAAGGTATTGCCGTATCATCCATTTCTGGTGAAACCAAACAATCATGAATTGGGAGAAATCTTCGGTGTGAAGCTCTCCACCAGAGAAGAAGTGGTTCCTTACGGTAAGAAACTGCAGGAGATGGGAGCACAGAATGTACTGATCTCCATGGCAGGGGAAGGTGCGGTGTTGATCGCAGCGGACGGACAGGGCATGGAAGCTCCGGCACCGAAGGGAACACTGGTCAACGGTGTAGGTGCAGGTGATTCCATGGTGGCAGGTTTCCTGACCGGATGGATGGAAAAGAAGGATTATGTACATGCTTTCCATATGGGAATTGCTGCAGGAAGCGCCAGTGCATTTTCCGAGAATCTGGCCACCAGAGAAGAAATCATGCAGGTATTACAGCAGGTAGAACAATAACAACGATAAATATAAAAAGAGAGGATGGGTCACAACATGAGAATTACAGATCTTTTGGACAAAAATAGTATTTCCCTGAATGCGGCACCGGCTGACAAAAAGGAAACATTGGATCTGGCAGTGGAACTGATGGCAAAAAGCGGAAAGCTGTCTGATGTGGAGAAGTATCGTGAACAGGTCTATGCAAGAGAGGAAGAGAGTACCACGGGAATCGGAGAGGGCATTGCGATCCCTCACGGAAAATGTGATGCGGTAAAAGCCCCCGGACTGGCAGCCATGGTGATCAAAAACGGTGTGGAGTATGAATCTCTGGACGGGGAACCGGTGACCTTACTGTTCCTGATTGCAGCACCGAATACAAAGGATAATGTACATCTGGATGTGCTGAGCAAATTGTCCGTGATGTTGATGGATGAGAATTTTACCACTTCCCTGAGAAATGCAAAAAGCGTAGAGGAATTCTTACAGATCATTGATGCGGCAGATGAAAGTGCCAAGAGCATTGATGACAGATTAAGTGATACCGGCATTACCACCGAAGAGAATAAGGGCGTTAAGCTTCTGGCAGTGACCTCCTGTCCTACCGGAATCGCTCATACCTATATGGCAGCGGAAGCTCTGGAAAAGGCAGCAAAAGCAGCAGGATGCCAGATCAAGATCGAGACCAGAGGCTCTGCAGGAGCGAAAAATGTATTGACTGCAGAAGAGATTGAAGCGGCGGATTGCATCATCGTGGCGGCTGATGCCAAAGTACCCATGGACCGCTTTAACGGCAAGAAAGTCATCAGCTGTCAGGTATCCGACGGTATTGGCAAGGCAGACCAGCTGGTAAAACAGGCAATGAGTGGAAACGTGGAAGTTTTCCACGGGGAAAGCAGTGAAACAACTACAGCCGTAACCGGTAAGGAGAGTGTAGCACATAAGATCTATACCCAGCTGATGAACGGCGTATCCCATATGCTTCCTTTCGTAGTCGGCGGTGGTATCCTGATCGCCATTGCCTTCCTGATCGATGGCCTAAGCATTGACATCAATGCACTTCCGGCAGATCAGAGAGGCAATTTCGGTACGATCACTCCGGTAGCGGCAATGTTCAAGAATATCGGCGGCGTGGCATTCGGACTGATGCTTCCGGTACTGGCGGGCTTCATCGGAATGGCCATCGGTGACAGACCGGCACTGGCACTTGGCTTTGTAGGTGGCATGATGGCAGCCAACGGAAAGTCCGGATTCCTGGGTGCACTGGTAGCAGGTTTCCTGGCAGGCTATCTGATCCTGGGACTTCGCAAGATCTGCGATAAGCTTCCCGATGCCATTGAAAAGCTGGCACCGGTACTGATCTACCCGGTAGTGGGTATCCTGATGATGGGACTGGCAATGAACTTCGTGGTAGAACCGATCATGGGTGGCATCAATACAGGACTGAATAATTTCCTGAGTGGTATGGGTGATTCCAGTCGGATCGTACTGGGACTGATCCTGGGCGGCATGATGGCTATCGATATGGGTGGCCCCTTCAACAAGGCAGCTTATGTATTCGGAACCGCAGCAATTACCGCAGGCAACTACGACATCATGGCAGCTGTTATGATCGGAGGTATGACTCCTCCCTGTGCCATTGCACTGGCAACCCTGTTATTCAAGAATAAATTCACCAAGGAAGAGAGAGACGCAGGTCCCACCAACTTCATCATGGGCCTGGCGTTCATCACCGAAGGTGCGATTCCTTTTGCAGCATCCGATCCTCTGCATGTGCTTCCTTCCTGCATCATCGGTTCGGCACTGGCAGGCGCCCTGTCCATGGCATTCCACTGCACACTGATGGCACCACACGGCGGAATTTTCGTATTCCCTGTAGTAGGTAACGCAGTGATGTATCTGGTGGCACTGGTGGCAGGTACGGTAGTGTCCGCACTGCTGTTGGGTGTATTGAAGAAAAAAGTAACCACATGAGCAAAAGGGAAGCTCTGAAAGAGCGGTTTTGCGAATGTGGGTGCTGAATAGTTACCGTAATATAAAAAATCAGAAAAGGAGATAAGAAAATGAAAGAATTTAAATATGTTATCACAGATCCCGAAGGTATCCATGCTCGCCCCGCAGGAGAACTGGTAAAGGCAGCAAAGGAATTCCAGAGTGCCATCACTCTGACCAAGGACGGCAAGACCGGAGACTGCAAGAGAATCTTCGGCATCATGGGTCTGGCTGTTAAGGCCGGCAACGAGATCACCCTGACCTTCGATGGTGAGGATGAGGAAGCAGCTTATGCAGCTGTTACGGAATTTGTCAAAGCAAACCTCTAAGTAATCATAATATTATCGTCAGGAGAGGAGAAAAGTCATGGAAGTCTACCAGGGAAAAAGTGTATTCGGCGGAATTGCCATTGGCAGGATCAGTGTTCATAAGAAGGATGAGCAGCAGGTAAAGCGTGTGAAGATCGAGAATCCCGACCGGGAGATCGCCCGTTACAGACAGGCCAGACAAACCGCCATGGAGCAACTGCAGAATCTGTACCAGAAAGCCTTGAAAGAAGTGGGAGAAGCCAATGCAGCTATTTTCAAGATTCATCAGATGATGCTGGAGGATGATGATTACAATGAATCCATTGAGAACATCATTCATATGCAGCAGGTGAATGCAGAGTATGCGGTGGCTTCCACCGGAGACAATTTTGCACAGATGTTTGCCTCCATGGAGGATGACTACATGAGAGCCAGATCTGCGGATGTCAAAGACATTTCCGAGCGCGTATTAAGCGTGCTGGGTGGCAGAACGGCAGGCATGGCGGCATCGGAAGAACCCGTGATCATTGTGGCAGACGACCTGGCACCCTCCGAGACGGTACAGTTGAACAAGAATCTGGTATTATCCTTTGTAACGGTACATGGATCTGTGAATTCCCATACGGCGATCCTGGCCCGCACCATGAGCATTCCGGCACTGATCGGCACCGATATCCCTCTGATCGATGCCATAGACGGAAAACTTGGTATCGTGGACGGACGAAACGGCTGCATCTATGTGGATCCCGATGAAGATACTCTGTCGAAAATGCAGCAGCTAAAGCAGGAGGAGCAGGAGAAGAAAGAACTGCTCCAGACCTTAAAGGGACGTGAAAATATCACTATTGACGGTAAGAAGATCATGCTCTATGCTAATATAGGTAACAGCAAGGATCTGGCGGCCGTATTGCAGAACGATGCCGGCGGCATCGGCCTGTTCCGCAGTGAGTTTTTATATCTGGAGAGAGAAACCTTCCCTACCGAGGAAGAACAGTTTCAGATCTACCGCACTGTGGCGGAGACCATGGCGGGAAAGCCTGTGATCATCCGTACACTGGACATCGGTGCAGACAAGAAGTGCGATTACTTCGAAATGGAACCGGAGGAAAATCCGGCCATGGGATGCCGTGCCATCCGTATCTGTCTGACCAGACCGGAGATCTTCAAGACACAGCTCCGTGCACTGTTCCGCGCCAGCGCATTTGGTAATATCTCCATTATGTATCCTATGATTATAAGTGTGGAGGAAGTACATCAGATCAAGGAAATCGTGGCAGAGGTAAAGCAGGAACTGACAGAACAGGGTGTGGCTTTCGGAGAACCGAAGCAGGGTATTATGATCGAGACACCGGCTGCTGTCATGATGAGTGCAGAGTTGGCGAAGGAAGTGGATTTCTTCAGTATCGGCACCAATGATCTGACCCAGTACACACTGGCCATCGACAGGCAGAATCCGAAGCTGGATGCATTTTATGATCCGCATCATCCCGCAGTGCTGCGTATGATACAGATGGTCGTGGAAAATGCGCATAAGGCAGGAATCTGGGCAGGTATCTGCGGAGAACTGGGTGCAGATACATCGTTGACCAGACGTTTCCTTGCAATGGGTGTGGATGAATTATCCATGTCTCCCGGAAGTATTCTTCCCGTGCGTAAGATCATACTGGAGACAGATGTGACAAAGGAAAGAGAAAATAACAATTTATGCTGACAGAACAACGTTATGAGATCATTCTGAAATTATTGGAAGAAAAAAACAGCATTACGGTGGCCGAGGTAAAAGATCTGTTAAATACGTCGGAATCCACGGTACGCCGGGACATCACAGCATTGCATAATGCCGGGAAGCTGGTAAAGGTCTTTGGAGGTGCTGTGGCATGTGACCGGACGGTGATAACACATGAACCCACGGTGGAACAGAAGGCAGAAGTCAATGTGGAAGCCAAACAGCTGGTGGCTGCCAAAGCGGCAGCACTGATCCAGCCGGAGGATTTCGTCTATCTGGATGCCGGAACAACCACGGCATGCATGCTTTCTTTTCTGACGGAGAAAAGTGCCATTTTCGTGACCAATGCAGTAGCTCACGCCAAGACGCTGGCAGCAGCGGGATTCCGCGTGTATCTGGTCGGCGGAGAATTGAAGGGCTCTACTGAGGCTGTGGTAGGCAATCAGGCACTGATGAATTTACAGAGCTATCATTTTACCAAAGGCTTTTTTGGAACCAACGGGATCAGCAGGCAGAGTGGCCTGACCACACCGGATATGAATGAGGCCATGGTGAAAAAGACTGCCATGGGACAATGCAGAGAATGTTTTATTCTGGCAGATCATTCTAAGTTCGGAAATGTCAGCTCTGTGACCTTCGGGGCGTTTCAGAGCGGAACGATTCTGACGGACGACTGCCCGGAGGAATATAAAAGCAGTGGGAATGTGGTCATTTGTGGTTAAACTGGAGAAAACTGTAAACCGCAAATCCCGGTGATCACAGATTAAAAATAGGAATGTGACGTACACTATACCCTATACAGCAATGACAGAAGTTCAGTGGGGGAATGTGTATGAAGCTATGGATTACGGAAACGGAAAAAGTAAAAAGGCAGGCAGGAGAAGATGCAGTCATCATTTTGCAGCTCTGGAAACAGAAGGTGCGCAGACTGCGGATTTACCGGGCCTGCCTTTGTGCTGCCCTTATCCTGGCCGGTATGGGACTCTTTGGCTACAGCTATTATCTGGTGGACAGCAGTATTCCTTCTGTTATTTATATGCGGGCGGAATCGGAGGAATCACTGGCACTGGATATTCCCGCAAAAGGTGAGATTTTAAGTGTCAGTGAACAGGGAACCAGTAATATTCCCCAAGGTGCCGTGACATTGGATCTGAGTCAGCCGGTGACTATGAAGACCGGAATGACGGACAGCCTTGAGATGCAGGTGAAGCTGTTCGGGATCCTGCCTTTTAAGCAGGTGGGGATCCGGGTGATCGAGGATCAGCAGCTGATCCCGGTAGGTGTTCCCATCGGAATCTATGTCAAGACCGAAGGGGTAATGGTCATAGGTACCGGAGAGTTCCGTTCTGTCAACGGGGAGAAGGTGGCTCCGGCGGAACATATTTTGAAAAGTGGCGATTATGTGGTGAAACTGAACGGCACGGAAGTGGCGGACAAGGATGATCTGATCACCCGGATCGAAAACGGTAATGGAGAAGCAGCGATTTTGACGATCCGGCGGGGCGAAGAATATTTTGATGTTAAAATCGATCCGGTACAGGATCAGACGAAGAAATATAAGATTGGTGTCTGGGTCAGGGACAATGCCCAGGGTGTGGGAACCATGACCTACATTGACAGTCAGGGAAATTTCGGAGCACTGGGGCATGGAATCAATGATGTGGACACCAGCAACCTGATGGAAATGAATGACGGAACCCTGTACCAGACGGAGATCATCTCCATTCAGAAGGGAACGGCCGGTCATCCGGGGGAAATGACGGGAATGATCGTCTATTCTGATGACAGGATTCTGGGGGATATTACCGGCAACAGTGTCCGGGGAATCTTCGGCAAGTGCAATGACAAAGCACTGGCAATGGGAACGGAAGAGGCGATGCCCATTGGATTAAAACAGGAGATCCGAAAGGGACCGGCGCAGATTTTGTGTACCGTAGACGGCACCACCAGATACTATGATATCGAGATCACCGACATTCATCTCGATCATGACAACGTGAACCGGGGAATCGAACTGAAAGTCACAGATTCTGACCTGATCGCCCTGACCGGAGGAATCGTCCAGGGAATGAGCGGTGCACCTATCATCCAGAACGGTAAATTCGTAGGGGCCGTCACCCATGTTCTCGTGCAGGACAGTACCAGAGGATATGGGATTTTTATTGAGAATATGCTGGAGCAATAAGGTTGCCGTCCGGCAGTTAACATGGTAAAATAAATTAAATATACATTCAAATGCAAAAATGGATTTGTAATGTGAGGAATAGGGAAAATGCGCTGACGTATGAAGAAGATACGAAGAAATGTCTGACCGCCGGAATGAATGCACATCTGGCGGAACCGTTCCAGATGGAGAAAGCGATCGCAGCCATTGCGGAACATTGTAAGAAATAATAATTTTGGACAGATTTTTCAGAGGATAGGGATATAGAGGAGAAAGAAAATGAGTATACAGCAGCTCAGAAATCTGACCACGCTCTGCTACATCGAGCAGGACGGAAAATATCTGATGCTTCACCGGGTGAAGAAGGAAAATGACATTAACAAAGACAAATGGATCGGCGTGGGTGGTCATTTCGAGGCGGACGAAAGCCCGGAGGACTGTGTGCTCCGGGAAGTAAAGGAAGAGACAGGGTATACTCTGACGGCCTACCGGTTCCGGGGAATCATCACCTTTTTATACCGGGACGTCTGTGAGTATATGTGCCTGTATACGGCGGATGGATTTACGGGGGAACCGAGGGAGTGTGACGAAGGAGCGCTGGAATGGGTGGAGATCAATAAGGGGGAGGGACTGGATGTCTGGGAAGAAAGCTTCGATACCGAATACGCTCTGGGAAGGGGACAAGATATTTTTCCGGCTGCTTCGTGAGAACCGCCCCTTTTTCTCCTTAAAACTGTCTTACGATGAGAATGGTATCCTTCTGGATGCAGTACTGGACGGTGAGCCGATAGCGACAAAGGAAGGCAGAAAAATGCCGGAGGCGGAAAGTGGGACAATGAATTGAATTTTACGGAATTTGTACGGAACTATCACATACAGTTAAACGAACAGCAGATGCAGGCGGTACAGGCCACGGAAGGTCCGGTACTGCTTCTTGCGGTTCCAGGAAGCGGTAAGACCACCGTACTGGTCAGCAGACTGGGCTATATGATCTATTGCCTGGGAATAACACCGGAGTCGATCCTGACAGTGACCTATACGGTGGCGGCGACGAATGATATGCGCAGGCGGTTTGCGGGGATGTTCGGAGAAGCGGATGCAGAGCGGCTGGAGTTTCGCACCATCAACGGCATCTCCCAGAAGGTACTGCAATATTTTGCCTACCGTACCGGGAAAACGCCTTTTCAGGTGGCAGATAAGGAAGCCTCGGCGGCCGTCAAACAGTCTTTTCTGGAAGTAACGGGGAAATACGCCACGGAAAATGATATCAAAGAGACCCAGCTAGATATCACCTATGCGAAAAATATGCGTCTGACACCGGAGAAAATCCGGGATATGGACACGGATGTGGAGAAATTCCCGGAGATATTCCGTACTTATAATGCGAAACTCAGGCAGATGCAGATGATCGATTACGATGATCAGATGATCTATGCCCTCAGAATTCTGGAACAGTATCCTGAGGTACTTGCACATTTCAGGGAGCAGTATCGGTATTTCTGTGTGGATGAAGCGCAGGATACTTCGAAAATACAGCATGATATGATCGACCTGCTGGCGGCGCAGAGCCGGAATCTGTTTATGGTGGGAGATGAAGACCAGAGTATCTACGGCTTCCGGGCAGCTTACCCGCAGGCACTTGTCTCCTTTGAGGACAGACACCCGGGAGCAGGGATCCTTCTCATGGAGACCAATTACCGCAGCAGGCAGGAGATCGTCCGGGCGGCGGATACTCTGATCCAGAAGAATAAAAACAGACATCCGAAGAAGATGACCGCGGCCAGAGAAGGTGGTAACTGCAATACCGAGATCAAGGCAGTATCCAGACAGGGACAGTACAATTATCTGCTGAAAGTAGCACAGGACTGTGAACAGGAGACGGCAGTATTATACCGGAATAACGAAAGTGCACTTCCCATCATTGATCTGTTGGAACGTAAAGGATTGTCCTACCGGGTGAAAAATTCGGATATGACCTTCTTTTCCCATCCGGTGGTCAACGATATCTGTGATTTTATTCAGTTGTCTCTGGATCCCTGGGATGGGGAGACATTTCTTCGGATCTATTACAAAATGGGAGCCGGTATCAGCAAAAAGGCGGCCATGGAGGCGGTGGATGCCAATACCAGACGACTGACACTGTTGGATACGGTGGCGGAAATGGATGAGGTATCCGTTTACACCAGAAAACAGTGCAAGGCACTGGCTACACATCTGGACAATATGCGGTATGAGTCAGCAGGAAAAGCTATCTACCGGATCCTGAATTATATGGGATATCAGGAATTCATGGATACCCACGGGTTGGACAGTGGCAAGGCGGAGATATTAAAGACCCTGGGAGATCAGGAGAACAGCCTGTTTGATTTCCCTGCAAGATTACAGAAGCTGCAGGAGATGATGCGAGAGGGCTGCGGGGATCCGAAGAGTAATTTTATCCTGTCCACGATCCATTCCAGCAAGGGACTGGAATACACAAGAGTGTATCTGGCGGATATGCTGGCGGGAGTGATCCCTTCCCAGATTCCGGGGAGGGGCTGTGTACCGGATTCCCCGGAGGCCAATGCCTATGAGGAAGAGAGAAGGCTTTATTATGTGGGAATGACGAGAGCGAAGGAACAGCTGTATGTATTTACCTTTGGACCGAATCTGACCTCTGCTTTTTCAGGAGAAGTGTTTGAGAAAACGAAGCCGTTAAACGCTGTAAGAAAGACCGGTACGGCTGTCGGGATCAGAGGCTCGCTGCTAAAGACACCGGACAAAAAGGTGCAGAAGCTGCCGCCACGGGAAGTGGAGGCCTGCATCGCAGCCTGTGAGTCCGGACGGGAAGTACAGCATCAGAAATACGGAACCGGCAGGATTGCGTCCGTATCGGCTGACGGCATTGCCCAGATTCTGTTTGCAGGCGAAAACAGTACCAGAAAAATATCCCTTCCCATTGCGTTTTCCGGGAAGATACTTACCTTAAAATAATACATACCAGAGAGGGACAGCAATGTATACAATCGTAGTGGCAGATGACGAAGAGGAATTACGCAGAGCAATCATAAGGAAGATCGACTGGGAGAGCATCGGATTTCAAGTCGTGGGGGAAGCGGAGAACGGCATCGAAGCTTTGGAACTGGTGGAGAGGATGGAACCGGATCTGCTGCTTACGGATATCCGGATGCCTTTTGTCTCCGGAATCGAGCTGGCAAGACAGGTCAGAGAGGTACGTCCTACCACACAGATCGCCTTCTTAAGCGGCTTCGATGAATTTTCTTATGCCCAGCAGGCCATCCAGTACAATATCATCAGTTATATGTTGAAACCTATCACTATGGCGGATCTGACGGAAGAACTGAAGAAGATCAAGCTTAAGATCGACGGAATCTTTGCGGAATTTGATGTCAGAAAACATGATAATCCGGATCTGCAACAGTTTTTTCTGCCCCTTTTGCTAGATGATTATGCCAGCTTTGAGGGGCAGGACCGGGAGGAACTTTTACAGGAACAGGCGGTTAGCAACGGCTTTTTGAAGGATCGTAATAATGCCTTTCAGTATGCGGTGCTGGCCATCACGGTGGAGGATACCAACGGGAAGAACCGTACGAGACCGGAACTGGTACATTCCGTGGATATGATCCTACAAAAATATATGAAGCATTATTCTTTTGCCATGGACGGCAGGATCATTGCAGTGCTGGCGGCCACCACGTCGACCTTCGACCGGTATCTGCATATTGCCGTGGGAGAGATGGTACAGAGTACGGAACGCATTCTGAAAATGCATTGTCATATTGGTGTCAGCCGTATCAGAGAACATCTGGGAGAATGCCACGAGGCCTACAGAGGAGCTATGAGTGCATTGGGATATTGCACTCCGGGAGAGAGCGGCATCCATTATATTGCCGATGAAGAGCGGGATAACACCATGGACATGGAGCTGGCGGCGGAATGTGTTACTCAGATGGAGAATCTGATCCGTGGTGGTTCCCGAGAGGAACTGGAAAACTATCTGAAGGATGTATTCGGCAAACTGGAGGTGCAGCAGGATGCTGCCCTGAAATGCAAATTCCTGATCTTCCGGATGTCCTCGGCGCTGATCCGCATTGCCTATACGGTGACAGAAGATTCCGCCCTGCTCCAGCGTTTTGCCATGCTGGAAGGTCCGATACGGGAATCCAGGGATCGTTTCACGGCACTTTGCCTGGAAGTATGGGAACTGGTCAATGCGGGCAAGAAAAAGAGCAGCCAGATCCTGTGTGAAAAGGCCATGCAGATCATCGACAAGGAGTATGGGGATCCGTCCCTGTCTCTGGTGGGCGTCAGCAACAGCATTCATGTGAGCCCCAATTACCTGAGTGCCCTGATCAAAAAAGAGACCGGGTCAAGCTTCGTGGATCTGTTGACGAAAAAGAGGATCGAAACGGCAAGGGAACTGGTACTGGGCAGTTCCATGAAGATGCGGGAGATTGCGGAGCGCTGCGGTTACAGCGATCAGCATTATTTCAGCTACTGCTTTAAAAAGTATTGCGGGGTATCTCCCAATGCCATGCGACAGGAGAAAGAATAAGATATGAAGAAGCAAAAAACGTCCCTTTCTTTTATCATTACGACATTAGTGGTGGGACTGGTTACCCTGTTTTTGCTGTGGTCCACTTTTTACTTTTTTTCTCTTTATGTCGGAAGTATGAAACAGGCGGCACATACCAGCAGTGAACAGGCGGTGACTCAGGCTTCCAATACCATTTCTAACTACATCGGAGATATGCAGGAGATCATGAGTCTGATCGAGAAGGATCTGACAAAGAGCGGCGGAAGTACCGGGCAGACACTGGAGACTCTTTGCAGTGTCCGGTCGGATCTGGTGGCGGTCTATATCTATGATGAGCAGGGGAAGCTGGTGGATTCCCATACGGGAACTCATACTCTGAAGGAACATTATCTGAAGGATCTGTCTTATATCGAACTGGATTCCTACAGCCCCGGGGTACTCTATCTGTCGGAACCACATGTGGAATCTCTGTTGCAGGACTATTATCCCTGGGTGGTATCGGTCTTACAGGAGATTCCCGGAGCAGACGGACAGAAGCTGCGGGTAGTCATTGATATCCGTTTCTCCAAAATATCGGATTATGTGGACGATGTGGGAATCGGACAGCATGGCTACTGCTTTATCACAGACAGTAACGGAGAGATCATCTATCATCCCCAACAGCAGCTGCTGTATTCGGGTCTTAAGACGGAAGCCACGGAGGGACTGGATCTGAGCCACAACGGTTCCTTTGAGACCGAAGAACTGATCTGTAGTGTCCTGGCGCTGGATAACTGTAACTGGAAGGTGGTGGGTGTCAGCTATATCAGTGAACTGGTGACGGCCAAAGAGATGGAACTGGTGGGAAACATCTGTGTCATGCTGACAATCATTCTGCTGACGACCATGGTGGTCAGTGTTCTGGTATCCAGACTGGTGACCAATCCGGTGCAGCGCCTGATCCGGGCTATGGAAGAGTTCGAAAAGGATGCTGCGGGATATGTTTATCAGCCTGTGGAAGGCACCACGGAGATCGAGGCACTGTCACAGTCCTACGAGCACATGGTAAGAAAGATCCAGAAACTGATGAAGCAGGTACGTCAGGAAGAGATTTCCCTGCGCAAAACGGAGTTAAAGGCTCTGCAGGCCCAGATCAATCCCCACTTCTTATATAATACGTTGGATGCCATCGGGTGGCTCTGCGAGGAAGAAAGGTGTCAGGATGCCGTGGAGATGGTCAATGCTCTGGCGAAACTGTTTCGTATCAGTATCAGCAAGGGGCACGAATTGATCCCCATTGAAAAAGAAGTAGAGCATGCCAGAAGCTATTTAAAGATCCAGAATTTCCGCTATAAGAATCAGTTTTCCTATGAGTTTCAGGTGGAAGAGGACTGTCTGCAATATTACTGTAACAAGATCACCCTGCAGCCCATTATCGAAAATGCCATCTATCACGGACTGGACCGCATGGTGGATGAAGGACGGATTCTGATCCGCATCTACAGCGAAGGGGAAGATGTGGTCTTCCGGGTGGAGGATAACGGTGTCGGTATGTCAGAGGAACAGTGTCGGTCGATCCTTCATAAGGAGCCGGGAGATAATTCTGGCATCGGCATCAAGAACGTCAACGACAGGATTAAGATTTATTTCGGAAAAGAGTACGGTCTTTCCATAGAAAGCGAACTGGATGAAGGCACTACTGTGATCATACGGATGCCAAAGGTGGAAGAAAATGCAGCGGCAGGATGGGAGAAAGTATGAGAAAACAGAAAATAAAAAAAATACTGTCCCTGCTGGCTGCGGGTGTCCTGCTTCTTATGAGCATGAGTGGCTGCGGAAAAGAAGCTGAGACAGGGAAAACCCAGGTGGCTATGATCGTGAAGTCCACGGAGAGCGCCTTTTTTAAAAGTGTCTTTGCGGGTGCCCGGGCGGCGGCTACGGAATACAATCTGAATGTTACGTTTAACGGCCCGGAATCGGAAGAAGATTATGTGACCCAGAATGAGATGGTGCGGCAGGCCATGGAGGACGGAGTGGATGTGATCGTTTTCTCTGCGGTGGATTACAATGCCAATGCGGAGATCATCGGTCAGGCAGCCCAGAGAGGAATTAAGATCGTTGTCATTGACAGTGATGTCAACAGCAGTATGGTAAGCTGCCGCATTGGGACCAATAACCTGCAGGCCGGTGTGAAGGCGGCGGAAGCAGCTCTGGCGGTGGGAGAAGACGAACTGTATATCGGTATCGTGAATTATGATGTGAATTCCGCCAACGGGCAGCAACGGGAACTGGGATTCCGGCAGACGGTGGAGCAGGACCCGAGAGTAAAGGATATTACCACCATCAATGTCCTTTCCACCACGGAGGATGCCAGAGCGGGAGCAAAAGAGATGCTTTTGTCGGATTCCAGGATCAATGTGGTGGTGACCTTTAACGAATGGACCAGCCTCGGTGTGGGCTGGGCCATCCGGGATCTGGACCGGGGAGACAGGACGCAGGTGGTGGCGTTTGACTCCAATGTGGTCTCTGTGGGAATGTGCCGACGCCCACGGCGATCATGACATTCTGCAGCGAGAAGGACC
>OGYD01001181.1_pt1 | contig 20442 bp, 13 predicted proteins | sample 1576441 | NCBI WGS metagenome assembly OGYD01 (sample SAMEA3541537, study PRJEB24748) | human gut metagenome | biome: human gut; feature: human-associated habitat; material: faeces | place: China | collected 2012 | reverse complement strand
GCCTCCCTTGCATAGAGAAAACTACTTACCAATACTTGGGATACTTGCTGGTGCTCTGCTGTTTTTCGGCATACTGCCACCAGGGAACTTGGGTGGCGAAATCCGTCAGCTTATCCCAGAACTGATCGGCCAGCGTCCCCTTGTCCACGTAGACCGTGACAGTATAGGTTTTGCTGCTGCCATCCTCCATGGCGGCGGTGTAGGTCACGGCATTGGTGAAGTTCACCGTCTCACCGTTACCGGGCGTCAGAGACTTGACGCCGTTTGTGGTAATGACAGGAGTCAGCTTCGTTACATCCGTGCCGCGGGGCATGGTGATGGTAATGGTATTGGTGGTATTGTTCACCGCACCGGCCACGCCGTTGATGGAGAAGGCTGTGATGCCCGTGGAGGTCGTCGCGGCAGTCTCCCACTGACAACTGATGCTCACATTACCCTCAGGCATGGTAAAGCGGTTGTTAGTGATTTTCACTGTTTCGCCGCCAGCAACAGCCAGCGTGTAGGTCAGCGAATCCGCCACCATCTGATAACCGCTGTCGGGGGTTACGGTAACGATGATCTCATCGCCCGCGTTGGCCTTGGTGCGGTTGGGGGTGATGGTGCCGCCCTTGGGTGCCTTCACTGTAATAGTGTACGCTCCGGTATCCGGTACATCAATGCTGCCATAAGCGGGGATCTCGATCTTGAGAACCACGCTCCTGTTATTGGAGGCATCCACAACAACAATATAGATGTCGCGTGCGCCATCGCCCAAATTGCTAAGAGTGATGTTATTCACGCCTGTACTGGCTGTCCCCTTGTTGGAAGAAGCCAAAATCTCTTCCACCGTAGGCGCCGCCGCGCTGTGGTTGACAACCTTATAGAAGTAATTGCCTGCCACATTCGAGCTGAACTGTACGGCTGCGCCGCTATTGCTGATACGTGTGGCGGAACCGTTGGACAGGATAGGTTCCGTAGGTTCACCAGAGCCAGAATAGATCAGCTTAATGGTATAATCCTTGGTAGCTGTTCCTGCTGTTGCCTTGAACGTAACTTCTTCGCCTACCGGCATATAGCAGGAGATGTCACCCTTAGACCAATCGCCTTCATAGCTGCCGCCTCCGCCTTCCTGCTTTACCTTTACGCCAGCAGGTGTAACGATTTTTAGGTTCAAACCGGACAGTCCTTCAGGGATCTTGGCAACCGTCTCTGCCGACACGGTGTTGGGAATGGTGATCGTCCAATTGTCACCAGACGGAACGCCTTTTGCGACCAGACTGCCATCTGCACTCTTTACCAGTGCGACAGATATGATCGTCGGTGTGATCTCTGATGTGGACTCAAACTCTGCCGTTACCGTGACATTGCGCTTAGGCATCGTGAAAGTACCAACATTGCGGTCAGTCTTATCAGTGGTGACAGAAATGGCCTTCTGCTGTTCGTCCTTCACGATCCAGCTCTTCAGCGCGTAGCCGCTATCGGGAGCAGCGGTCAGCGTAACGGTCGTGTTCGGCTGTGCGGTCGAGTTGGAAGATGTGATCGTACCGCCTGTCACTTGCGTCAGCGTGATATCATGCCGAGCGTTATCTTCGGTCTTTTCTTCAAGCGTGACTTTGAGCGAATAAGAATAATACCATTCATCAACTATAAACGAGCCCGAAGCATTTGTTGTTACGAAGAACTGTCTTTCCATTTCAGTTTCCACGCGGTACGCAGTGATTTCCTTCAACACGTAATGCTCAGGATCTGTAGGTGTTACGATAAATTGACATACGTCACCCTTCTTCAGAATTTCTTTGCCAGAAGGTACGCTTTGCCCATTAACCGTAAAGGTAAACACTGCCATATCGCTATGGCTTTGCTTGTTCACAATTACCTGATAGCCCACGCTTATTAGCCGTTTTTTCATCACGGCATGAATCGTTATACCCTCTGCATTAGATGGCATCGTGAAGGTTACCGATGTATTCTTCTTATCTGCATCAGGAAACAGTGGATCCGCGTTTTCAACTCCGTTCTGCATAATCTCCCAATGATCAAAGAGATAATACTCGTCTACATCGCTGATTGCTACGGTAAGCTGCGCTCCGGGCTTGGCGGATGTAATATCACGGTTTCCATTAACGGTAACAACAGCTTTATCGCTATAATCCACATTGACCCTTACCGGAAGCGGTGTGATCTCGCTGGCCTCTTCAAAGGTGGCGGTGAACTGCGTGTCCTTCGTTCCTACTACGAACTGTACAGTCATCTGTGATTTCTGGGCTTCGGTCAAATACGATCCGCCCGTTTCTGTCCAGCCTTTGAATATATACCCGTCTTCGGGAATGGCGTACATAAGCAACGTCGTTCTCTCTTTATAGAGACTAGTGCTGCTTGTGGGGGTCAATTCAACCCTGCCCATCTGAGAGTCGTTGCTGGATGCCTTTATTTCCACATTATACAGTTCGTGAATGTTGCCAGTCACAACAATGTCCTGCCGAGCATAAAACGCCAAGTATGTAACTTCGCATGTTCTTCCATTGAGCAGCTCATTGACAGTCCTTTGGTCAATGATATCTGCCTCTGGGATATTCGACTCCAGACGCTCTAAGACATACCCGACTTTTGACTTGAATTTCTCGTTGAATCCCAAAAGCTTTACACATACTTTCTGGCCCTTCTCAACTCTGAAGACATTGTGATTATCATCAACTGCGGTGGCTCCTTTATCAGTGCCAAAGAACCCGCCAGCTACCAGATCATCAAAGCTCTTGTCATTCATGAGAACAACGTCAAACATTCTGTTAACAAAGACTCCTTCAGCCCAGAATTTATCTGAGCTTCTATCACTGGTGCCTTCCATAAGCTTCATTTGGACAGTAACATTGTCACTATCACCTGTCTGGAACTTTGCCTTAATGGTAAAGCTGCCTTCGGGTGCGGTAATGGTCAGCGGATTTGCCTTGGCCTGTTCTTCAGTCAGCGTTATATTGGTACCAGAGACTTCCCAGCCTGCGAATGTGCTGGCCTCTGTCGCTTGAAGAGTCAGTTCCGCGCTGGTCACGGCCTTGACCACATCGCCATCGGCATATTCGCTGCCGTTGACCGTTACCTTACCGGTGCCTTCAATACTGACAGTGCCCTTGCTGGGGTAATCCAGCACGATCTTCGCCTGCTTTACATTGCCGTTGACATCCGTGATGGTGAAGGGGATCTCCTCCCACGGGTGGGCGCAGTCCGATTTGAAGGTGATGTTCTTATAATTGGCACTGTTGCTGTCGCTCACTTCCACATCCGTGGAAAAGTCCAGCGTCGCTCCCTCGGCATAGCCGCTGGCTGGAAGTTTCCATACGGCCATATATAGGTACGCATTTGCAATCGTCCGCGGATCCTGTGCGGGAACGATCGTCATGACCAACTCTTCATTTTTATTGTTGTTCCAGCCTGAAACAACCGTTATGCCGTTCTGAATAGAATCCACTCCATTATGAAGTGTTGCCGTAGGAGGCTTCTTTTCTGTAGGATCGACTACAAACTTTCCTGCATCGGCACTGAATTGGGCAGAAACCTTCAGCGAGGTATTTCCCAGCGTGATCGTCGCCGTGTCGTTTGCCATCTTCAGCGTATAGTCGCTCGTGGCGTTGCCATCCTTGTCTGTTACATTCCAGCCCAGCACACCGTAGCCCTCAGTGGGAGTTGCGGTAAGTTTCACGCTTGCTCCGGATGCAAGGCTTGTCAGCGTATCAGACGAGGTCACAGTGCCGCCCTCGGATTGCTCGATGGTCACATCCAACTGCTTAGTGAATTGCGGGGCAATAATGAGCGGTGCGTGGAATAACTTGTGTGTATTCTTGGTACTATTGCAAAATCCAACACTAATGGTGTTCCCTGTCAATTTACCCGCTCTCACATATTGATACATCAACTTACCATCGCCTTCTGCATAAGCGGCGGCGGAAGAACCATTCGCTTTAACATAGGTGACTTTCCATCCAGAAAAGGCATAACCAGCATTAGGCGTTGCGGTCAGCTCAGCGACCATGTCACCGCTGTTATTATCCACACCGGTCACAGTCGTTTTCGTGTGATCCACAGCATTCTCTGTCGGTGTGATCGTTGCCGTGCCGCCCTCTGCCTGATTCAGCGTGACGGTTAGCGTCTTTTGGAAGTTCGCGGTAAGCGTAACAGCTTCGGTCGTTACACTCAATGTTGCCGGATTCTTTTTGCGCATATCTTCGGCTATTGTTCCTCCGGTCACAGACCAGCTGTCAAACACATAACCGTCCTGCGGAACTGCCTTTATAGAGACAGTTGCATTTTCCTCAACATTATAGCTGCTGCCACCGGCTACGGCATGGCTGTCAATTACTACACTGCCGCCTTTGGCGGTAACATTGATCTGAACTGCACCTGCCGCCATTATTTGCGCGATAGATACAGGCACAATAATGCATAGCGACAGCAAAAGTGCCAACAGGGGAATGAATCTTTTTTTCATTAAATTCCCACCTTCATTTAATAGTGATTATATTCTCCATCATCGATCTGACCTTCCTTACGAGAACCGGTGTGTGCTGCGGCTCTCCTGATGATCGGTTACCGTATTATCTTCAGAGACCTTGTCCCAAAGCTGCTGCGAGGTACTGCGCTGATACACCACGCGAACAACATAGTATCGCGTCTCGCTGCCAAGCCTCACGGTATAGGTAAGCGGTGTGGACAGATTCACCACTTCACCGGACACAGGGCTTACCACCGCGCCAGCAGGTACAGTGACCACAGGTGCTACCGCGGTTACGTCCGTCCCGTTAGGCAGTACGACCTCAATCGTACCAGCGGTGTGATCGATCTCACCGTCTACACCCAGCACCGTGAACTTCTCAATCCTGGCAGAACTGGACGGTGTTGGCGTCTCTCCGGAGGCAGAGATCAAGCTGCCTGCCGTGTTCGTTACCCGAACCGTATAAGTACGGCTCTCCACACCGCGGCCTGCGACCGTATAGGTGACCGGTGCGGAGAAGTCCTGCTCAGTTCCGGATAGCGGGCTGCACACCGTTGTGCCAGCGCCCAGTGTGATGTCCGGTGCAAACTTTGTGGTGGTCAGATTGCTGTCGTCCACACCAGTCACGGAGATCGTGCCGCTAACGTTGTCAATGCCTCCGTCATAGACCTTGCCACTGATCGTCAGCGAAAATGCCGTGATGGAGGCTACCGTTTTCGCTTGCACCTTGATTCGATAAGCAGCGTGGTTTTTGCCATCCGCAGAGGTAATGGTAAACTCCGTCCAATCCGAAAGGTCAAGGTTCACAGAGCCATCCAAGACAGGCGAGGCACTCGCGCCATAAGAGATGTTGGCGATAACACGCAGCTTTGTCACATCAATACCGCTGCTGACCGTCAGCAAAACGTCCGCGCCGTCCTCTTTCACGGTGATGGCCTTGTCCAGAATATCAAGATTACGCTGATTGGCATCTTGCAGGACTATGGACGAAGTATCAAGCTTCGCGCCTGCCGGATCCACGTCGCCAAGCGTAACCGTGACCTCATAGGTTTTTGTGGTCAGGCCATCCTCGGCCAGCACTGTAAACGGCTGGGCTACGTTCTCGACAAATGTAACAGGGAGCGTCGGAGCTGCCAAGGTTGCACCTGCCGATAACGTGAAGTCGGGCGTTATATTCTGGAGGGACATTCCCTTCGGTAAGGTAACGGTGATTGTATTTTTACCATCCTTTGTCTCGATTTTTCCGTTTTGGCCCTCAATGGAAAACGACAAGATATCTGCGTCGGTCGAGAGAACCGTAGAAAAATCGTAACGATGATAGTAGAGGTGGTACGGATACCCTGCTCCATCCTTATTCAAGAATCCAAGATACCATTGCAGCGCATAGCAAGATTGGTACGTCGCCATTGTATTAGTGGTACCATCCTGTGTGTGCTTGAATCCGTCTAATGTCGCAAACAAGTCCATCCATTGCGTCAACACGGTAGTTGTCCCATTACCGAATCTCGGATCGCTGTACGGATCAATGCCGCAGGATGCCAAGGCGCAAATGACCTGCGCCGTTGTCTCACTGTTGACCTGTGCGCCATACACGAATGTGTAGTCCTCTCGCATATACTTGACAATCGCTGCGACACCATCATCTAATTTCGCACGAACACGCTCACCATACACTGGATCGTCCTGATAAGGCGCAATTGCATACATGACCATGCCAACCTCATCCATTCCGTACATTCCCGGTGGATCAAACGTGCATTGGAGAAGTGTATCCAGCAAAGACTCTCTTGTGCGTGCAGCATTCGCAGGAACGGAATAAGTTCCCATATCTAATGCGCACAAGCCGAATGAGACACCAAAAATCGTTCCGCTTTTCGTTTCAAGCAGATTCGCAACCAGGTTGTCGATCTGATTCCCAACCTTATCTGTAAAAGGTGTGCCATCATTATACTGTGCAAGGTTTGAACAATCGTAGCCTCTTGAGGTCAAGAGCATGATCAACCGTGCGACGTCTGTCATAGTGCCATTGGGGCCTACATTCAGATCATTGATCTCCTTGGCAATACTGAAGCCGTTGTTTGTATTTGGCCCACTGCTCTGCTGCTGGTTTTCATATATACCAAGCTGCATCCATTCCCAATCATCACTGGCGCTGTCCCGATATTTATCGATAATGGTATTCAGTAGGCTTTCATATTTGCTTTTATCCGGATTTTCCTGCCGCTGTGTGGATACTGTAACAGTGACGGTATATCTCTTGATTTCCCCGTTTTGCGCGGTAACAGTGTAGACAGCCGGCTCAGTAAAATCCTGCAAAACGCCGCTGGCAGGCTCTACCGTGGCAAACTCAGGAAGCGTAATGGACGGTGCAAATCGCTTGGATGAACCGGCTGGCAACTCCAGCGTGACCGTCCCGGCTTCGTGGTCGATTTTACCCGACAGCGTGCCGAAATCGAAAGTCTTTAACTTGTTGTCAGAAGAGGCAGGGAGCATCTTCACGACAATCAAGTAGTCCTGATGAGACGTTCCATTCTCCGCCGTTACCCGGTACTTAATAGGGGTGGTCTCAGAATGCTCAAAATCTTCTGTTCCCAATACAGTGACTGTCGCATCATAAGATGCGGTATAACTGCTTTTGAGAATACTCCAGTTGTCCGCGTAGGGGATGGTCACAGTGATTGTATTATTTTCACCCCATAGGATCGTTTCACCTGTTATGCCCACAGAATAGCTGAGTAATTTACATTCTGATGAATTGCCCCGTGTTATATTCAGCGTATAATCCTTGGTGTAATAAAGCCCACCCGTATCGGCGCCTGCCTGCGCATACGATGTCAGATCCTCAATCAACCGCAGCTTCTTTGCCACCGCAAAGTTGATCTTACCATCTGCATCAGGTGCTACGGGTTGTCCATCCGCATCCAGAAATTCATAAGATGTACCGGAATTCGTGATCTGCGGAACTTGACTCCATGACCAGTTCTTGGCTAAATGCAGGGAAATGATTTTCTTATCTTCGTCAATATTGGCAGTGCGATCATTTATTTGAAATGCTGTGATCGCATAATTCGGAGCACCGGAGTAGAGCTTCACGACATAGCTGCTGACTACGCGACCACCTTTTTCGGTATCATAAACGGTATTCGTGGCTGGATCTTTTGCGTAAACATCCAGCGTAATCGTGGTATTTGCCGCCCATGTGCCACTTGTGACCGCAGAATATGGTGCCGTTACCACCATGTTAAGTGATCCGTTAGCCTTCTTCCAATTGGTTCCCTCCGGCAAATATAGCGCATATTCCGTATCTGATACAGCAACGGCTTCACTTCCCATGACTTGCAAGCTGGATAGCTCCGGCTTTTCAATAGGCTGCCGGCAATAATCCATATAATAGGGAAGTATATCAGTAAAAAACGCCGCCGCCTGGTCCGGCGCCAGTGCACTACGTTCGGAAAAATTTTGCCTAATTGCACTAAGCTCAGGCGGGTTTGATACATAACCATCGGTCCAGCCAAAACTCAATACTGCACCGCTATAGTTTCTGCATATTTTTTGTAAGCACCGGAAATTCTGAGGGTGATAGCCGCCAACAACTGCTTTTGTATTTGTAGAAAGCGTGTCATACAGTGACTGCACTTTATTTAATGATTCCAGATAATAAATGGATGCTTCTGTATAATCGGCATCCGTATAGTCACGTATTTCGGGTGTCGCGACAATGAATAGATCGCATTGTCTCCCGTCATTTGCTGTCCATTTCACTTGAACAGGCCGATAATAATTAGCTTGTGCAAGCTTAACGGTAGGCGCATTGCCATTGCGCTCCGTTAAGGTCAACGTCAACGCATAGTCGTTTCGCGTCGCGCTTTTCGTATCTAAACCGGGGATTACGACAATGTAAAAAATGTTGTCGTGATCCATATCATCTTTATGATCATTCAGGATCTGCAACTCCTGCATTTCGGGGTATTCTTCCGCTGAGATTGAAATACGAGTATATGAATTACGCGGGATTTCTGTCGCATTAGACGTATCATAATCCATCGGCCAGAATGTGTTCATTCCCGGCATCGCGACGGCTGTTGTGACGAATGATCCCAGAACCAGCGTTATCGTCAGTAATAGAATCGCTATTTTTTTTATCTTCTGTTGTGTCTGCATGTTCTTTGCCCCGCTTACGCACGTTATTAAAAGGGCGGTGGGCCCGGCCCGATATGAGCCGGACCCACCGCAGGTATTCAGATAGAGATTACAGGCTTGGAGCATATCGCTCCTGCTGACCGAGGGCCGATTACATCATAGCATGCCCGTAGTCATAACCCAGGTCAACACTGTAGTACCAGGTCACAACATCTCCGGGCATCAGCGGGAATGCGGTAGCGCCGATCATGGGCAGCATCTCGACACCACCGCGAACGACCTTGTACATCCAGCCGCCGGAATTGTGGGAAGTACCATAATAAGTCCAAGTGGTGGCGCTGTCCGTACCGAGGAAGCCAACATGGGTAACGTAGGTTCCTTCGGTATCATAAGTGACTGTCAGCTCATTTCTGTCGAGGCAAATCTTATCCAGAATGCCAGAAGCCGTGCAGCCATCAGTCAGGCTGGTATAAACAGCGGTCTTTGAGGCCTCGGTAGCGAAGTACATATCCATAACTTCGAGGCACTCTTTCATGTAGTCGATCTGATCCTGAGTCACGGTATCAAGATACGGGCAATGCTGCATACCGGGATAGGTATAGGTGGTGGTGGGGCCGGTCAGGGTTCCAAAGTAGGTGGCGCGAGAATAGTCAACGTTCACAGTTGCATTCAGCGTGCCAGGCGTATAGGCGGAAATGTAGTGCATCGAGCTCTTGTTAGTGCCATAAAGCACCTCGACTTCCAGCACCTGACTTGCCAGATTGAAAGGACCAGTGTAAGTAGAGCCGGTGGTTGCAACACTTTCGCCGTTGATCTTAAGGCCAGTTCCGTTGAACTCCATGGTAAGCGTCATGCTACCGGATGCGCTGCTGTCAATCAGCAGGTGGCCATATGCATTAACATTCTCGCCGGTCGCAGAATTGGTATAGTTGATGGGGGTGTTACTAAATTCTTTTTCACCACAAGTGACATTCATGTCACCAGCCGTGGCGGGGGTCGTCGCGAAGGCGGTCACGCTGAGGCTGAGAGCCATCACCAGCGCGAGAAACAGTGCGGAAATACGCTTCAAATTATTGCGCATATAGCTTTCCTCCTATTTTGCGTCTTGTTGTCCGGAGTGTTCTCATATTTTCCGGTTACCCACACTCCAGAAAAGGTAACCGTCCGCAGGTTGGCAATTCGTATGCCGATTTTTAATGCGTCATTGGCAACGCCCTCCTCTCTATCCGAATCCCTTTTTATCTGAAGCTGTCTGGAATATCAATCCAAACAACTTACGGAAGAAACAACTGTCTTTTCGTATCCATCAAAGGTCACGGTAATGTCATGTGTTACTCCATTCGCGTAGTCCAAGTAAACCATTGCGGGAGATTCATCCGAGAAGAAATAACCGTCAATTTTGAGAGAATCACCATTAAATTCAATCACGACTGGAAGCGCACTAATTTCTCGTGCTTCTGGTAAATCCAGCGTCGCAGAGTAGCTATTTGTCACAATACCGCTTTCTTTATCCGTGATTTGTAGCTGCTCGATTTCAAATGACAAGTCCCTGTACTGCATGCAAATCGCCCCAGGCTGTGATAAATCGGCATCCAGAATCACGCGCTGTTCTTCATATTTATCATTCTTTCCGCAGCCTGACAGACACGGCAGGATGCAGAGTACGGTCAGCACTATACAGCATATCTTTTTCATATCGTTACCTCACTCAGAGCGGATGGCTTCGTTGGGGCTGATCAGCGTTGCCTTGCGGGCGGGGATCCATGCGGCGGCAATGGCCACGCAGCCGGAAAACACCACGCCGCAGACCGCCAGCCACCAGGGCAGCACGCACCGCAGCTCACGGGACGCGAAAATCACCGGTATCAGCCACTTGGCGATAAAGCTCAGCACCAAGCCTGCCGCGCCGCCGATCACGCCCACGATCAGTGCCTCCGAGAGAAACATCTTGAAGATGTCGCTGCGAACGGTGCCCAGCACCTTCAATACGCCGATCTCTCTCGTCCGCTCCGTAATGGACATCATCATGGTGTTTGCCACACAGATGGCGGAGATCAGGACAGCGATGCCGCCCAGCGCGCCCAACATCCCCTGGATCTGCCGGGACTGCGTCCGCACCGTCTCCAGCATATCGTTGAGCGAATAGGTGTTCAGCCCCGTGTCCCGGATCAGCTTGACAATACGCTGCACATCGTTGACGTTCTTGACCTTCACCCAAACGAGATCGTAGGTGGGGCCGTTGGCCTTTTCCTCCGCCGTCTTGGTTTGAGTTGTCGCGCCCATGTGATTGGCGTTGGCCTGCGTCATTTCCTGCAAGCGGTCGAAGGACATGAACGCGGCGGTGGCGAAGTTGTTGTTCAGGGTGGAGCAGATGCCTGTCACCCGCAGGGTATAGAGGTTACTGGAGGGCAGTGCCCGTCCGTCGGTGTCGGCCTTCGGCTCGCCGGTCAGGCTGGAGGAATCGAAGGTCATGCGGACAGGCACTTCCAGCAGGTCGATCAGGGCGTTGCCGTTCTCGTCCACCGCCAGTTCCCAGTCCTTGGCCTTGTTGGCAAGACCAGCCGCCACGTCGTCGGTGAACAGCACCTCCGGATGCAGGCGCGTACCGTCCTCGGCCATAACGCCCCGCTCCGGCGTCAGCATGAAGTTTTCCGCCGTGGTCATGTCAATGCCGTAGACGCGCACCATGTTCACATAGTTGCCGGACACGATGTAGGCGGACTGCTGATAGACCGGCGTTACCGCCTCCACACCGTCGATGCCTCGGAACGCCTCCAGTGCCTTGTCGTTCAGCAGTGCCTTGCGTCCGTAATCGCCGGTGGCAGGCGTCACATCGATCTTTGTCAGGCTGCCCAGTGCCTCGATGCTCTCGCGGTACGCCTGCTCATAGCCCAGACCTACGGAGATCAGCACCACGATACACATGACGCCCACCGCCATGGATAGGGCTGTCAGTGCCGTGCGGGTCTTTCGTCGGAACAGGTTGGTGCAGCCGTAGCGAAACAGGTCTTTTGGCTTCATACATTCCCGTCCTTATTGCTTCCGTCGTAGGTCAGCGGCTTCTTCCCGATGTCCGGTGCGCCGCCGTCTGCGTCAAAGTCGTCGTCAAAATCGTCCAAGGCAGCGGTGTTTTCGGCACCGGGCCCGATCTCACCCCGTTTATAGCGGATGATGACATACAGGACAATGCCGATCAGGATAAGCGCAAGGATCAATATCAGCAGCCACAGCCACCAGCGGCTGTCTGTGCCGCCTTTATTTGCATTGACGCTGTTGGCATCTGTATCCGCAGAGCTTTCCGCCACGCTCAGGGGCACGGAGATGTCCTGAGAATATGTCTCGCCGTTGGCATCCTCATACTGGAGGATCATCTTACCCACAAACGCGCCGATCTTGGAGAAGCCCACCGTTACATCGGCACTGGTGGAGCCGCCTGCCAGCAGGTCTCCCACATAACAGGGGGTGGAGGCGGTCATGCCGTCCGTGGCCAGCACCCGGATATTCATAGCCTTGGCGCGGCCCATGTTGGTCAGCGGCACGGAGATGGTAGCTTCCTTATCCTTGCTGAGTGTGCCGTACACCTCCGGCGTACCGGCCAGAACATCCATCTTCTGGCTGACCGGCAGCATGATGTTCTGCGCCGCCTTACCGGCCACCGCCTCGGTGGTCTCATAGGTCAGATTGATGCCCAGCATGGCGGGGCCAACCTCCGCGTCCTGCTTGGCCATGATCTTGTATTTCAGGATCGTCGTACCGCCCGGCTTGATGGAATCGGCATAGGCGGTATCCGTGCCGCCTACGCACAGCGTCAGACCGGGGGAATTGGTGAATACCAGACTGGAGATGATCTTCTTGGCCGTGTCATACTTGGAATTATTGATCAGGGTCAGGCGCAGCTCCGTCTCCTCGCCTGCCATCAGGCCGGATACCTCGGTATCGTCCACATACAGCTTATAGCTCTGCACCATCACCGACATGGCGGAGGCGTCATAGCCGTCGATCACAGTAAACTGCGTGGAGAAGGAGCCCTCCGCAGGGGCGCTGTTCTCGAAATAGTTGGCCTTGAATTTAATGGACTTGTTGCCGGAGGTGGCAAAGGGCGACACCGTGAAGGTGTAGTCCAGATACTTCACCTCTCCGCTGGCCCAGTAGTCGAAATACTTGCCCAAATTGGTGGAATCGATCACGAAGGGGAACTCGTCCAGCGCGGCGGACACCACGGGATAGACCGTCACGCTGGTCAGGGTACCGCCCACATTGATCACGGGGATCCGCATGGAGATAGTCTGATTGGGTGTGCCGGTAGGCACGGTATAGGAGCCGCCCGCATTGGTACCCGCCACCTGAAGGCTGCCAAAGGCGGTGGTAACGCCGGACATATTGCCGTTGTCGGTAACGGTCACATAGGCACTGACCTTGAAGGTCACGTCCTCGGTGATAGTGGTGCCGTTCACGGCGTCCTCCCGCCACACGGTGGCATTGATCTTAAAGGGCACAGCGTAGCGTCCCTTACTGGCGAACTCGCTGATCTTGAACTCGAACCACACCTCCGCCGTGGAGTTGTAGGACATATCCTTTAAGTGCTGCACATCGCTGGCGTAGATCAGCTCAAAGGGCCAGTTGGACACGCTGGCGTCGGTAGGCACATCGGGATAGATGTTGATGTTGCGCAGCATGTATTTCTCGCTGGGCAGATATTCCTTGTTGACCGCCAGCGGCAGCACGATCTTCACCACCTGACCGGGAACGCCTTTGGGGGACTGTGCGCCGGTATCCATCAGGATCAGGGCGTTGGCGTCGCTGGGTATGACCTTGATATCCGTGTTGGGCTTTTCGTCTGTAACCGAGACCCCGCTGACGCCAGCGTCCTCTCCGTTTTCATAAGACGTGTAAGCCTCAATGGTGCTGTCATCTATCACATCCTCTGTGACTTCTCCCGCCATAGCAACGGCGGGCAGCAGGGATACTGTCATCCATACGCAGATCAACAGGGTCAGTACCCGTTTTACCGTTTCTCTCTTCACTGTGTGCGCTCCTCTCCGGTGTGGTGATTCTCTGTCTCTATCTTTCCGTCACTGAAATAGACGGTACGATCCGTATAACACTGCATCTGCGGGTCATGGGAGCTGAGGATGAAGGTGGTGTTCCTCTCCCGGAAGATCTCGCACAGCAACTCCATGACCTCCTGACCGGTACGGCTGTCCAGATTCCCGGTAGGCTCGTCCGCCAGCACGATGGAGGGCTCCGTAATAATGGCCCGTGCGATGCTGACGCGCTGCTGCTGACCGCCTGACAGCTCCGCAGGCCGGTGATCTACGTGTCCGCGCAGTCCCACGCGGCTCAAGGCCTGCCACGCCAGCCAATTCCGTTCATCCTCCGGTACGCCTCGGATGGCCAGTGGCAGGGCCACATTCTCCAGTGCCGTATACTGGGGCAAATTATTGTAGTCCTGAAAGACGAAGCCGATATAGCGGCGGCGGAATCTTGTCCGCTGCTCCTCGTCCATAGCCTCCAGATGATGCTTGCCTCGGACGATGATCTCCCCTTTGGTGGGCGGCTCCAGTCCTGCCAACATATTCAGAAGAGTCGATTTTCCGGAACCGCTGCGGCCCGCAATGCAGACAAATTCACCATGCAGCACAGATACGTCCACGCCATCCAATGCACGGACAGTGTTTCCGCCCACGGTATAGTATTTTTTTAGACCCACCGTTTTTATAATGGCCTTTCGCTCACTCATAGTTCTCTCTATTCTCTCCCGCTTATCTCAAGGGGTTAATTGCTGCTCTTTGCTTCCTCGGCACCGTCCATCTTTGCGCCCAAGTCGTCACCAAGATTGCAGGTGTAGTTCCATTCGATTACATCTCCGGCCTTGACACGAAACGTGCCACAGCCGTAGTTTGGATACCATCCATTAACGCAATACATCCAGCCGCTCCAGAGACCACCGTCACGTTCGTAAAGGTTATTGATACCCTCTACGTAATACTTGCTTGCTCCGCCGGTAAATTCCATATGAATCTTGTATTTTTGGCAGACGCGATTAAGGATATCGAAAACGGAGTCACCCGTCTCAATTTCCACTGTGGTTACATCGAGAATGCAGCCAGAGGCGGGGACGATGCCCGCCCACTTGCTCTCTAAATGCATACCGTTATTCACCGCCGTATCGCAGCGGATCGTAATGGTGACGGTGTTTTTCTTGCTTTCGGGCTTCTGCTCGGGGGTAGGCGTAGGGGTATTGCTGTCCTCACCCTTCTGGTCATCCTTTTTATTGTCGTCCTTTTTGCCGCCGGAGTTGGACGGCTTATTGGCGGTATCCTCATCCGGGGTGGTAGAAGGCGTCTGGTCTGTCTTATTGCCCTTGTTGCCCTGCGGTGCATCTCCGGAGCCCTGAGCATAGAAATCCGCCACGCTGTCAGGCTTGCTTTGGGACGGGGTAGTTGTTGTTTCCTTTTTGCCGAAGCTGAAGGCCTCTGTAAACCAGGAATACCACGGCTTTTCCTCTTCGGGTTGGTCGGTATCCTCTCCCACATAGTCCAGATCCAATTCGCCGCTATTGCCGGCAGTGCCGGTCTGGGCGCAGGCGCACAGGCTCGACAGCATCATAATTGCCAGCAGGAACGCGATGATATATCTCAGATTCTTTTTCATGTCAATTCTCCTTCAGCCGTTAGGGCTGTTGATTTTGAGGATGCGGGAGGGGCCGGCAAACCCCTCCCGCTATGGAAAAGACAACGGCATTTGCCGTCTCGACTTGCCTTTTGCGGATTTGAGGATGGGGGACGGGGCGGCTTAAACCCCGTCCCCCTATGGAAAGCTGACAGTCTCCGTTCAGACTGTCTCGGCTTGACTGGGGTTAATTGCTGCGGATATTGTATCAAGTGCGGCTTCAGCGGAGGTCTCTGCCAAGGTGAGAGCCTTTGCTTCAGCCTCCGCCTTCTTCTTCGCCGCCCACTCAGCCTTAGCAGCCCGCTCCGCACGCTTTTTGATAGCCTGCTCCTTCTTTCGCTGCTCAGATTGCTCCAGCTTGCACTGCCGCTTCTGCCTTCGCTCCTCACGGAACAACGGTTCTTGCTTCACCTTTTCCGCCTTATAGCGAGCGGTGTCGCGCAGCTTGCGCATGGAACGAGGCTGCGGCAGCCTTGCCGCCGCCATCGCGGCTGCCCAGCTGCCAAAACGCTGTTCAATAAACGTACCGCCATCCACTTCGCTGGGGGATGGGCTGTGACCCAGTGAGATGGCGCACCGGCTCAGATACCGCGCCAGCTGCGGCAGCGGCGTATCTGCGTTTCGCTCGGCAAATGCTTCGTCACGCGCTTCCAGTGCTGCTACAGTCCTTTTGACTATTTGGTTTTGTGCCCACGCCTGAAAATCAATGGGACGTCCGCCGCGTTGAGACATAGTAACACTCCTCCTTATTACGAAAAAATGCCGGACAAACCCCTTCTCAGGGGATGACCAGCGACATTTTGGCAAGAAAAAACGCTGACAAAATCCGTCAGCGCACGCTCCTGCCCTCGTCACAGCGAGAGAGCGCCACTGTGTACCAAAGATCCTTGACCGTGCAATTCTCCTGCCCTCGCGCCACAAGGCTTTCGCCTTTCGTACATGATCTACCTTCTCAGAAGCTTCCTCCCAATGGCGGTATTACCCAACAGCTTTCGCCGCTTCGACCATTTCCTTGCGCTCACAGTGCCGTCCGCAGAGGGTTTCTAACCCAAATTCCTTTTAGGCTGCTGCCTGATCTTTTGCATATAAAAAGATCTTTACGACCAACACAGCCACACGGTGTCACCGGATCATATTTACTTGTCTGTTGCAAATGAATGATGCTGCTGCGGTTTGTGCATACTGCAAAGTGTCAGCACACGCTCTGGGTATTTCGTAAATCATATACAATTTACGACAGAAAAGTTACCGCAATTCCATCTTTTACTATACATTGACTTACCAAAAAAGTCAACAAAAAATGCAGGAAAATTGTGAAAAAGCAAGAACTATCTGAATTGCGATTCAAATTGCTTTATATTGTTTCCATCATCTGGAAGTTCAAAAGAAAGGATACCACGGCATCTTGTTAATTGCCGTCACAAACACCGTCAGAAGGAAGGGAGATTACTATGCCACGGCGAGGAGAGAACATTTACAAGCGGAAGGATGGTCGGTGGGAGGGCCGCTATATTCGCGGCCGGACACCTGCCGGCAAGGCAGAGTATGGCTATGTATATGCCAAAAGTTATGCAGCCTGTCGTGAGAAGCGACGGAAGATGGAAGGAGTCATACCACAGAAGCCGACCCTGACAGGTGAAATGTCTGTGGCTCAGGCAGTTGCGTTCTTTTTGTCAGATCGCCGTGGTGAGTTAAAGGCTTCAACGGTCGGGCGCTACGAGTATGTGATCAGCCATTATATTGTCCCAGATCTGGGAACGGTCATGCTTCATGAGTTGACGGCAGAAAAGCTTTCTGCCTATTTTAAGAGATTGCAGAACCGAGGTCTATCAAGCAAAACCGCGAGGGATATTGGTGTGCTGCTAAAGACAATTTTCAAAGTGGTGAAAAAGAAATGTCATTGTGATTGCCCCGGCCGGGATGTGGAGCTGCCCGCATATCGCGGCAAAAAGATTGAAGTATTTTCCGATCACGAGATAGCCCTGCTGGCGCAGAAGATCCTGGAGGCCCCGGACATCACAGGGCTGTGTATCCTTCTGGTGCTGAACACGGGGCTGCGACTTGGTGAGATCTGCGCTCTGCGCAAAAGCGACATTGACTACCGCTCCGGCTTTCTGCGAATTGAGCGCTCAGCTGCCCGTGTACGCGATGCTTCCGGGACACATCTGGTGGTGCAATCCCCGAAAAGCGGCAGTTCTGTGCGTCTTGTAGCCATTCCCAATGATATGCTGGAATTGCTGAAAGCGACCACCCAGAGCATTCAGAGAGACAATTATCTGCTGACCAACACGGACACGCCGATGGAACCGCGCACACTGCAATACCGATACCGGAAGCTGCTGGAACGCTGCGGTATCCGCTATCGGAATTTTCACGCCCTCCGACATACCTACGCGACAAGGTGCATGGAGAATGGTGTGGACATCAAGAGCCTCAGTGAGCTTTTGGGCCACGCTGATGTTCGGACGACATTGCAGACGTATATCCATTCTTCTCTGGCCCATAAAAGGCAGGCTGTTCAGAGCATATGTTTCTTACCCATGGAAGGGGCGGGCAGCGTTTTAATTCCGTCAAGAATTCCGTCAGAGATCTCAGCAATTACCGTGCCGCCAAGCAAAACAGGGACTTGTTTCGTAAATTGTATATGATTTACGAAAAACGAACTATTCCTCATGTAGCCGTAGGCACAGATGCCTACGGCTTTTTTGTTTTGCAGGCAAGGCGCGATCTGGCTTGCCGCATCGTGACCGGGACTAATCATCCGGTTATCAAGACCGTCTGGGATAGAACCGCTCGCCGACCCACTCTGCGGTCAGCTCTTTCGGATGCAAGACCAGCGTGGGCGTATGGTTCTCCACAGCAAAAGCAAAGGCTCTGTTTTCCCCACTGTCCGTTGCTGACATATCCGCATCATGGACATATAGTACCACATCGGCAAGGCCGATGATCTTCCTATAGGCTTGCAGCTGTGCATCCGGCGTACCCACGGGACACACGACCGAAATATGGGTGCATTTTTCCAGCATAGTAAAGTAGCGTTCCCGCAGATACGGTGCCCATTTGGTAGCCTGTTCCTCATGTGGTATATAGCAGAAAAGCATCAGGTCTGGGTCGGTGGTTTCCCGCAGACCGTTGACGATCTCGGCTGCGTAAAGACCTACGCCGCAGTCGCAGGCGGTCAGAAACTGTGTCACACCGCGCTGGCGCAGCGCCATAACCTGCTGCGCCAGTTCGATTTTCATTTTCCGGCAGCCACTATCTTCTTCATCAAACCCCCATGGAAAGCGCATGGGTGCTTGCCCTATGACCGCACAGCGGTATATGTGACGGCTTTCTCCCATAAACATCACGCCTTCAACCGAAGCATTGTCGTAATAAATAATACGATAATAATTATTAAAATGCAACGATTTTTCAAAGTATAATAAACGAAAAATCTTAGGTGGTGAAGTTGTGACAGATATTCTGGAAATCATCAAACGAAATCGTGAGGCACGGGGATGGTCGGAATATCAGCTTGCTGAACGCTCTGGCCTGCCACAGTCTACCATCTCCTCGTGGTATAAAAAATCTATGACGCCATCGTTTGCATCGCTTGAGAAGATCTGCGATGCTTTCGGTGTTACATTGTCGCAATTCTTTGCGCAGGACGACATTCGTGTGGCTCTGACTCCCGCGCAGCGTGAGATGTTGGATAAATGGAATTGCCTGACATCAGTGCAGCAAGCAGCTTTGGCAGCCCTCATGGATACGATGATATGAATGGATAAGCCGGTTCTCGCGGCGAAGAAGCGTTTTCCACCTGTACGCCCCGGCAGCTTTCCGCTACAATGACCTTGTACTTGAGGTCATTAGGCATTGAGGACGGAGCAGCGCAGGCACGGGATGGGCGATCATGTCCAGCGGAGATATCAGCGTGGACATGACCCCGACAAAATCTTGAAGGGGCGAAACGCAAATAAACCGATAAAAAAAGATGAAGGGTGTATCAGCTGGTACATCCTTCATCTTTTTCGCTATTCTTTTTTTGCTAATGTTTGCGTATGCAGGAACGCATCCATCAGCATTTTCCCATCCTCGCGGTCACTCCACCAGTACGGCCGCAGAAACAACAGAGCATTCTCCAGCCAAACATAATCGTCCTTGGTCAATGTATGACTTTGAAGCCCTGCACTGATCCTGATATACGATTCTCTTACTTTGGCACTGGCATGGTCACGCACAAGATAGCCGTTGAGAAAGCCGGTGATGACAGATATTTCCTCATCCGTATAAAACATGGCGTCCCTCCTGAATTCAATCACACAGGACAGATTATAGCATATTTTCTTTGCACCCACAAGCAGTCTTGTACAAACCGGGCTTCCTCTGTGTCAAGGCCGCCTTGAAAAGTGGCGGCATACCGACTTTGTGACAGTTTTGTGACACTTTCCCCGCACTTTTGCGGGGGAAGTTATAGGCTTCCTCTGATATGATACGGACAAGGTTGATACACGACCTGAATATTTCAAAGAAGGAGCGTAATATACCATGAAAAAGAAAACAGTTTGGAGCCTTTTACTGGCATTGGCAATGACGGTAACGGCCATCGGAGCATCGACTGCGGCATTTGCCGCTGCGCCCAATCAGGCAGAGCCGCAGACCCTCATCGCTACCGAAAACGAGGATGCCATTTGGGATCAGATCGAGGCACTGGAGGAAAAAAGTGATACCGTATTCCAGAGAAATGAAGCACTGTGGGACAAGGTGGACGAGGCCTGCAATGCCCTGCCTGATGACTACGATTTCGAGGACTTTGACGAGGCAGCGTTCATCCGCAACATGACTACGCTGACGGAGGTGGAGAAGGAAACCCTTCTGAATGACATCAAGGAGCTGAACGAACTGGATGCTCAGATGGAGAAGCTGTATGGGCAGCTGCCCGAGTGCGACAATATGCCGCTTTACGAGAAGGCACTGGAAAAGGCCGATCCCAAGGTGCTGGACGAGATCGACACCCTGGAGCAGGAGTATGACCGCCTCTGCGAGAAGAACGCCGATTTGTGGGACAAGGTGGACGAGGCTTACTTCAACCTGCCGGACGACTACGACTTCGACAACTACGATGAGACCACCTTCATCCGCAGCCTGAGCTTCCTGACCGACGCGGAAAAGGACGCGCTGATCGC
>OGYD01001163.1_pt1 | contig 20678 bp, 22 predicted proteins | sample 1576441 | NCBI WGS metagenome assembly OGYD01 (sample SAMEA3541537, study PRJEB24748) | human gut metagenome | biome: human gut; feature: human-associated habitat; material: faeces | place: China | collected 2012 | reverse complement strand
GATATGCGGCGGCAGCCGGGGGCGGGGGAACCCCCAAAAATCCCGCAAAAAATAAAAAGCCGTTTTGCCCCATGTTGTAAAATCCGGCAAAAACAAAAAGTCTATTTTGGGCATAAAACATATTGACACAAATTATGCCGTGTGCTACACTACCCTTACAAGATGAAGGGAGCGATGCACATGAAAGTCGGATATATTCGGGTGTCCACAGAGGAGCAGAACACGATCCGCCAAGAGATACTGATGCAAGACCTTGGTGTGGAGCGTGTCTACATGGATAAAGCGAGTGGCAAGAGCCGCACAGGCAGGCCGCAGCTGGAAGCGATGATGGATTTCGTCCGAGAGGGCGATGTGGTCGTTGTTGAGAGCATCAGCCGGTTTGCGAGAAGCACGAGGGACTTGTTGACGCTGGTAGAACAGCTTACAGGCAAAGGTGTGGGTTTTGTATCGCAGAAGGAATCCATTGACACGAACACGCCACAGGGCAAGTTCATGCTTACGGTGTTTGGTGCAATGGCGGAGCTGGAGCGAGAGCAGACCTTACAGCGGCAGAGAGAGGGCATAGCGGCTGCAAAAGCGGCTGGGAAGTACAAAGGCCGTCAGCCGATAGCAATCAGCGATGATCTGCTTAAAACGGTGCATGAGCAGTGGTACAAGAACGAAATTACCACGGCCTATGCGGTTAAGCGGCTGGGTGTAAGCCGGAACACCTTTTACCGCCGGATGTGGGACTACGAGGATTCCGCAGGGATTCCGAGACGGCGTTGAGAGAGGGAGGGAGAAAGAGCCATGAAAAAGAGCAATGCGAAGCCCGCTGACAAAAAGATGATAATCGTTTTCGTCATTCTGATGATTGCTATTATAGCTTTTGCAACCAGTAGCAAGAGCGGCGAACAGGCGCCTGCCGAAGAAGACCAGTACACCCCCGCAAGCTTCGAGGAGATTTACCAGGCTTACGAAGATAACGAGCTTGTGGCAGATGACCTATACAAAGGCAGACGGTATGAGGTAACCGCCACAATCAACGGGATGGAAACCGGTGGGCTTATGAACATGACCGGCGGGGCTACCCTGACGATGGAAAAGAAGATTGGGAATACAATCGTTGTATTTCTTGCCGAATTTGAGCGAGACCAAGAGGAAGCCTTGAAAAACATTAAAGTCGGAGACGAAATCACATTTGAGGGGACTTGTTATAGCGCAGGTTCTTGGTCAGATTGTGAACTTGTAAACTAACTTTGCATAAAACCAAATAGAATGGACTACCGATTATTCGGCAGTCCATTTTTTATTGCAGGAGGACGAATGGATTATCGGAAGATTGCGGAAAGCATCAAAAACCGCATAGAGAAAACGCATGACCGGGAAGCCTACAAGGATTTGCTGGCGTTGTGCATTGGGTGCGAATCGGAAGATTTTGATGCGGCGCACCAGTTAAATTCCGAAGTCCGAAAGATGACCTCCGAGGCACTTCGTAACGGAAACCCGAAAGACGCGGAGTATTTCTACACGCTGCATAAGCAATCCATGCTGTTTGACGCGCCGCATGATTTTGACACCTTCCTGCTGTATGTGGAAATGGACAGAAAACCGGAGAAGCGGTTTTATGCTCCACGCAGGCGGTATCTAAGACCTATTGTGCAGGGGTATCAAGATGTCCTTGACGGCAAATTGAGGCTGCTGACCATTTCCCTGCCGAAAAGAGCCGGGAAAAGCCAGCTGGGAATCAATTTTATCAACATGATTTCCGGGAGAAACCCGGATAAATCGTCTTTGATGGAAGGCACGGGCGATGATCTTGTGCGAAGCTTCTATAACGGCTGTCTGGAATATCTGCAAACGCCGAACGAGTATTTGTTCTACGATGTGTTCCCGGATGCTCCATTGGTGCAGACCAACGCAGACACAAAAATCATCAATCTGCGGTCAAAATCCCGATTCCCCACGGTCATGTGCCGGTCGATTGACGCACGGCAGGTTGGCTTGTCGGAGGCAACAAATGTCCTTTATTTGGATGACTGTGTGGAGGGCAGAGAGGAAGCGAAAAACCGTCAACGGCTGGATGATAAGTGGGAAGTAATTTCCGGCGATATTTTAGGCCGTGCCATAGAGGGTACGCCTATTGTGGCCACCGGGACGAGATACTCCCTATATGACCCCATAGGGCATTTACAGGAAGAAGCGCAAAAAGGCGGCTGGGCATGGAAAGCCATTGAAATCCCGGCCCTTGACCCAATTACAGACGAAAGCAATTATGAGTATGAGCGGGAGGGTAAAAAGGTTTTTACCACCGCTTATTTCCGCGAGCAGAGAGAGCTTCTGAGTGCGGAACAGTTTGAAAGCGAATTCCAGCAGCAGCCATTTGAAGCAAAGGGGCTGCTATTCAATAAGTCGGAGCTGAACTATTTCTTTGAACTGCCGGTAGACCGTGACCCGGATGCGATCATTGCCGTGGCAGACACCGCAGAAAGCGGGAAAGACAGCACGGCGATGCCTATTGCGGCCTTATATGGGGATGAAGTCTACATCGTGGATGTGGTATACGACGATTCCCCCGCAGAGGTCACAAAGCCGGAATGCGCAAAGTGCCTGATTGATAACAAAGTGGGAGATGCACTGTTTGAATCCAACAACGCAGGTATGTATTTCGCAAGAGATGTTGCGGAGCTTGTGAAAAACGCAGGATTCAACACCAGCATACGGACAAAAAGGACAATTTCCAACAAGCAGACACGGATTGAGTTTGCATCAGACGGGATCAAGAAGAATTTTTACTTCAAGCATCCGTCCACATACAAGCGTGGGTGTCAATACTGGGGCTTCATGCAGGAAGTGACCACCTATGTCAGAAGCGGCAAGGTGGCGCACGATGACGCGCCTGATTCCTTGTCGTTGCTGGAGAACGAAATCCGAAACCGCATCAGCGGCAAGATTGAGATATTCAAAAGACCGTTTTAAGGGGTGACGCTATTGAGACAAATGTTTGGTAGAAAGGTCATTTATTCGGATGCTACCGAGGTAAACGAGGGTAATATTGCAAATATCCTGCAAAAGGCAATGGTTGTCCACGCCGCCAACCGGGCGGACATGGAATATTTATACAGGTACTATAAAGGCGACCAGCCTATCCTTGCCAGAGTAAAGGATGTGCGCCCGGAGATTAACAACAAGATTGTAGAAAACCGGGCAAACGAAATTGTGTCCTTTAAGGTTGGCTATTTGATGGGCGAACCCGTCCAGTATGTCAGCAGAGCGGCCGATGAAAAAACCGCCGAGATGGTGACAAAGCTGAACGATTATGTTCTTTCGGAGGACAAACCGGCAAAGGATAAAGAGCTGGCGGACTGGTTTCACATCTGCGGAACGGCTTATCGCATGGTCATGCCGGACACACCGGAAGATGAAGATGAAGCCCCGTTTGAGATTTATACCATTGACCCCCGGTTTTGCTTTGTGGTGTATTCCGTGCAGTTGGGTAATCCTCCCCTCATGGCGGTCAAATATGTCAAGATGGAAGATGGGACAGTCGTTTTCAGCTGCTACACAAAAGACCACTTCTATGAAGTGACAGACACATGGAAGATTATTCGTAGCGAGCCGCAGATTTTGGGGATTCCCATTATTGAGTACCCGGCAAACCGTGCAAGACTTGGCGCGTTTGAAATCGTTTTGAATCTGCTGGATGCAATCAACAATGTGGAATCCAACCGCATGGACGGCGTGGAGCAGTTCGTGCAGTCCTTGCTTCTGTTCCACAATGTGCGAATTTCCGAAGATCAGTATTCCGCTTTGCGGCAGGACGGCGCGATTCAGTTTGAGGATATTGACCCGCAGAAAAAAGCAGAGATCAAAAACCTTGTCACGGAGCTGAATCAGACGCAGACACAGACCCTTGCGGACAATCTGTATAACACAGTGCTGACCATCTGCGGTATGCCCAATAGAAACGGCGGTTCTTCCACTTCTGATACTGGCTCTGCAGTCATCATGCGTGACGGCTGGTCTGCGGCAGAAGCAAGAGCAAAGGACTCCGAGCTGGTGTTCAAGCGTTCCGAAAAAGAGTTTCTGAAAGTGCTTTTGCGGATTTGCAATGACTTGAGCGATTTGTCTTTGAAACTGTCTGCAATCGAGATCAGATTCACCCGGCGGAACTACGAGAATATTTCCGAAAAGGCAAATGTGCTGGTAACCATGCTTGGTAACGGGAAAATTGCGCCACAGCTTGCGTTTACGCATTGCGGCCTGTTCAGCGACCCGCAGCTTGCGTACAAGATGAGCATGGAATATGTCGAGGAAAACGGAGGAAACAATGGAATTAACGCTGGAGATGGTACGGGCGATCAACGAAATTCTCAAGAGCCGCAATCAAGCGGAGGTGAAAGTGGAGAACGGGAAGATCGTAGTAATCGAAGTGCGTAGGAAAAAGAAATACTGAGTGGGTCTGGCAAGGGCTTGACCGACAGCCGAGGGGCTATCCGAAAGGGTAGCCCCTTTATTTTTTCGATTTACCCGCCGTAAGGTGATAAATGGTCAGGGACGACCTAAAAACGCAAACGGGAGACAACCCGCAAAAACAGAGAATAGTGCTGAGTGAACAGCCTTGTTAAACGCAGGAGGTAATCAAAATGGCAAAAATCGACACCAGCAGAATCGCCGGTTATGCGGACATGTCTTTGGAGGACAAGCTGAAAGCGCTGGAAGCGTTTGAGTATAATGACAACGCATCCGAGCTTGAAAAGCAAAAAGCGGCAGTTTCCAAGGCAAATTCCGAGGCCGCAGAGTGGAAAAGGAAACACAATGCTTTGCTGAGCGAGGACGAACAGAAGAAACAGCAGCAGGCGGAGGACATTGCCGCTATGCAAAAGGAGCTGAATGAGCTTCGCCGCGACAAGACTGTGTCGCAGTACACGGCCAAGTTCATTGCACAGGGCTATGACGAAAAGCTTGCTGCCGATACCGCCAAGGCAATGGCTGACGGCAACACTGATAAGGTGTTTGCCAACCAGCAGGTGTTTTTGGAGACATACGCAAAGCAGGTAAAAGCCAGCGCAATGCAAGGCACACCCAAGCCCGCTTCCGGATCCGGATCGAATGGTGCAGACTTTTCCAAAAAAGCTGCCGATGCGCAAAGCACCGGCAATTTTGCGGAGGCGGCGTACTATACCCGCCTGATGAATCAGGACAACAATACACAGTAAAGGAGAATGAATCAAAATGGCAGATACTTTTGCTACCAGCTTCGGAGTGCTGAATTACTCCGGTATGCTCTTCAACAAGGGCAACACCCGCACCCCTCTTTCTTCCATCATCGGAAGCCGGGCAAAAACCACAAACCATGTCGAGTTCGTCACAGGGCAGGAATACAGCTCTGCCGGCGGCACCCAGCCCGCTATCAGCGAGACCGCGTCCCTGACTGCACCTGATGCAACCGTGGTGACCCGCACCCAGAAAACCAATGTCACGCAGATTTTCCAGGAGACCGTAGGTGTTTCCTACGCCAAGATGTCCAACATGGGCACTCTTTCCGGCGTGAATATCGAGAATCAGCAGGCAAACCCCATCAATGAACTGGATTTCCAGGTGGGCGCAAAGATTCAGAAGATTGCCCGGGATATGGAGTTTACCTTCATCCAGGGCGCATACAACAAGGCCACGGACGATTCCAAGATCAACAAGACCCGTGGTCTGACTACCGCCATTACAACCAATGTTACCGCTATGGCATCCAAGCCCCTGGGCCTGTGGGATGTAGCCGACATGGTGAAGAAGATTTACGGAGCAAACGCCCCCACAAATGGCCTGGTGCTGTGGTGCGATGCCGTGACCATGTTCCAGATCAATGCGGATGCCGTGCAGAACGGTCTTACCGTGGTTCCCGCCGCCCGTGAGATTAACGGTATCGCGCTGTCCAGCGTAATCACTCCCCTTGGCGTGGTTTATCTGTACCTGGGCGAGTGCCTGCCCGCTGGCACCGCACTGCTGCTGAATCTGGATGTTATCGCCCCTGTGTACCAGCCTGTTCCCGGTAAGGGTAACTTCTTCCTGGAGCAGCTGTCCAAGACCGGTGCTGGTGAGAAGTATCAGCTGTTCGGCCAGGTAGGTCTTGACCACGGCCCCGAATGGTATCATGGCAAGTTCACCGGTATTTCCACCGATTTCACTGCGCCCACCTACAGCCGCAGCGTGTTCATCGCCAATGACGCAAGCAATCCTGTAAACACCAAAGCTGTGACCGGCTGATAAAGGAGGGCGGGAAGTATGACCGAAGCTGAAAAGACCGAGCTTTTAGCTACTATGACAGACCAGCAAGGAAGCGTGCTTTCCGCCTACCTTGCTATTGCTGGGGATAAAGTGCTGCGAAAACTATACCCGTTTGACGACACGATTAAGGAAGTCCCCGAACGGTATCACATGACCCAAGTGGAGATTGCCGCATATCTGCTGAACAAGCGCGGAGCAGAGGGAGAAACAGCGCACAGCGAGAATGGTATTTCCCGCTCCTATGAGGACGGCGATGTTCCGTCCTCCCTTTTGCGTGACATTGTCCCTTATGCGGGGGTGGTGAAATGAGATGTATGGATCGGAACAAATCGGCATTTTGGTATCTCCTGTATGACGGGAAAACTATGAATATGTCCGATGACGGCTACGAAACCGGGCAAATGTCCGTGAAATACAAGGACGCAGTGAAAATGCTGGCGAATATCTCCCCTGCATCTGGGGCGGCGCAAGTGGAGCAATTTGGGCAATTTGTTTCCTATGACAAGGTCATCGTCACGGATGACATGGATTGCCCCATTGCAGAAGATACCGTTTTGTTTGTGGACAAAAATCCGGAATATAAGGGCGAGAAACCGCTTTATGACTACATCGTAAAGCGCGTGGCCAAATCCCTGAATTCTATCTCTATTGCCATAAGCAAGGTGAATGTGTCGTGAAGCACAAGGTTGTTACCACCCTCTCTCCATCCGGCGTACAGCAGATGATCGATTCCGTTCGGGAGTACCGGGAATGGATAAAAAGCGGCTGTGCAAGGCTTTTGGAGCGCCTTACACAAGAGGGATACGAAGTGGCAAGCGCAGGCTTTGCGAGCGCCGAATATGACGGCACAAACGATGTAACCGTGTCTGTCGAAGATCGAGGAAAAATAAAGGCCGTTGTCGCCGTTGGCGGCACGGTCTTATTTATTGAATTCGGCACAGGCGTAACATACCCGGATAATCACCCGGAAGCAAGGGACTTGGGAATGGCGCGCGGAGAATATGGCCAAGGACGCGGAAAGCAATCCACATGGGGCTATTACGGAGAACCCGGTACAAACGGAACCGTTGTAGGCGAAAGAGAAAAGGGGACGCTTGTTCTTACACATGGTAATCCGGCCAATATGCCCATGTATAACGCCGTAAAAGAATTGGAGTTGCGGCTTGGAGAAATCGTAAAGGAGGTGTTCGGATGATTGATGTGGAACGGATGATTTTTACCCCGATTGCAGAAGCCTTGCGAAAGAAGTTCAAGGGGATAGATGTTTCCGGGGCGTATATAAAATCTCCCCCCAAGTTCCCCCACGCAAGCATTGTGGAACAGGACAATTACACGACCACATCTAATCAGGACAGTTCCGGCGTCGAACGGTTTGCAACCGTCATGTATGAGGTCAATGTCTACTCCACCAAAACCGGAGAAAGCAAATCAGAGTGCCGCAGCATCCTGTCAGAAATCGACAAAATGCTGTATGCAATGAATTTCACACGCATTTCCATGACACCCGTCCCGAACATGGACAGTGCGTCAATCTATCGCTTAGTGGCACGATACCGTGCCGAAACGGACGGAAACACACTTTTTAGGAGGTAAATTATGGCAATCAGTACCTATAAAATTTTCCTGATGCAGAAAAGCTCTCCCGGGACCACCTGGACAAAACTGGTGGACATCAAGGAGTTCCCCGACCTTGGCGGTGACCCCGAAATGCTGGAAACCACCACCCTGTCTGACAAGATGCAGACCTACATCGCCGGTATTCAGTCTATGGACGGCCTGAGTTTCACGGCAAACTACACACTGGCCGATTACAAGACTCTGAAAGCAAAAGAGGGTACGGAGGCGGATTATGCCGTTTGGTTTGGCGGCACAGAAGCCGGTGGCTCTGTTACTCCCACCGGCTCTGACGGAAAGTTTTCCTTTAAGGGTCAGCTTTCCGTGTATCCCACCGGCGGCGGCGTAAACGAAGTGGTCGGAATGAATATTACCATCGCGCCCACCTCGGTCATCACTTTGGATGACGGCGAGTAAGGAGGAATTATGGCAAAGACAATGACCATCGAGCACAACGATGTGAAATATGTGCTGGAATACACCAGAAAATCTGTGGAAATGATGGAGCGGCAGGGCTTCGAGATCGAGGAATTGCAGCGCAAGCCCATGACCTATCTGCCCGCCCTGTTTGCTGGCGCTTTTTTGGCGCATCACCGCTATGTAAAGCGTGATGTTATCGACAAGATTTACGCCCAGCTGCCCAACAAGGGAGATATGCTGGGCAAGCTGGTGGAAATGTATAGCGACCCCATTGTAGCGCTCATGGATGATCCCGAAGCCGAGGGAAACGCCAGCTGGACGGTGGACTGGTAAGCGAACCGCCGCCCGGTAAAGAGGGGGGCAATACCCCCCTCTACGCTTACACGGAAAAGTTCTATGAGGTTTTTCCTTATTACCTTGCAATAGGAATGACCTACGATCAGTTCTGGGAAATGGATTGCGAGTTGGTCAAGTACTACCGTAAGGCAGCGAAAATCAAGCAGGACTTGGACAACCAGCAAGCATGGCTACAGGGTGCGTATTTCTATGAAGCCTTGGCGGATGTATCGCCTATTCTTCATGCGTTCGCAAAGAAAGGTGCAAAGCCTATTCCGTATCGAGATTCCCCCTATCAGGTGGGTGAAAGCTATAATTCTGCGGAGAAAAAAGCGAAAGAGCAGAAAAATGATAGCCGTGCAAAAGCAATCATGGAAATGTTCATGATTGCAAATAACAAGAAATTCGAGCCGGGAGGTGAAAAGCATGGACAATCTTGAAATTCGCGGACTTGAATTTCAAATCAAAGAGAACAGCGACAGTGCCGTTGCGTCTTTGGGACGGCTTGAAAAAGCGTTGTCCTCCCTAAAGACGGCCACTTCCGGCGGAGCGTCCGGCGTAAGAACCGCTGCAAATCAGATAGCTGCGCTCAATAAAGCACTGTCTGAGTCTGGTGCAGTTGGGCAAAAACTTAAATCTATCTCTGCCGGGCTAAAGGCCATATCCGATGTTGGAACCGTTAAGATTCCAAAATCGCTTGGGACTAATATGCAATCGCTCGGAACGGCACTATCCGGGATTTCCGATGGCGATATAGACAAACTCTACAATGTCGCAGATGCTTTGCGCCCGCTATCCGAACTGGAAGGTGCGCACATGCGTTCGTACATCAACCAACTCAGCGCTTTCCCGGACATTGTACGCGAACTCCGCGCCGCAGACATTGACGAGTTTTCAAACCAAATGACCCGGCTTGCAAATGCGCTGAGACCGTTTGCCACAGAAATGCAACATGTAGCCGATGGATTTAGCGCCATGCCGTCTCGAATTCAGCGGCTCATAACAACAACCGAGAAGTACAACAACACGGTAAATAAAGGTGCTTCCCAAACGAGCCGATTTGGGATTTCCCTCAAAAACATAAAAACGGCAGCGGTTATGGCCGGAATTCGTCAACTGTACGGATCAATTTCTAAAATGATAGTTGCGTCTAATTCCTATCAGGAAGATTTGAACCTGTTTACCGTGGCTATGGGGCAATACGCAGAAGAAGCACAAGAATATGCGGAAAGTGTCTCGAAAGTCGCAGGAATTGATCCGGGCAAATGGATGCGGAATCAGGGCGTATTTAACACTTTGCTGTCCGGCTTTGGCTCTGTCGCAGACCGTTCTTATCTTATGAGTAAGAACCTCACACAGCTCGGCTATGACATTTCTTCGTTCTTCAACATCTCTGTTGAGGAATCTATGCAAAAGCTGCAGTCCGGCATTTCCGGAGAGCTGGAGCCATTAAGACGGCTGGGGTATGATCTGTCGCAAGCCAAACTGGAACAAACCGCATTGACGCTGGGAATCGAGAAGTCTGTTTCTGCCATGACGCAGGCAGAAAAAGCGGAACTGCGCTATTACGCCATTATGACACAAGTTACAGAGGCGCAGGGCGATATGGCCAGAACCTTAGAGTCGCCAGCTAACCAGTTGCGCGTGTTTAAGGCACAGCTTGAGATGACAGCAAGGTCTATCGGTAATATCTTTATTCCTATCCTGATGAAGCTTTTGCCAATTGCTATTGCTATAGTTAACGCAATTCGGAAACTTGCGGACGCTATTGCCAAATTGTTTGGATTTGAGTTGTCGGACATTGATACTTCCGGTGTAAAGAATCTTGCAAGCGGGGCAGAAGACACCGCGGCTGGTCTTGATGATGCCACCAGCGCGGCTAAGGAACTGAAAAAGTCCGTCATGGGCTTTGATGAACTTAACATTCTAAACGGCAACACCGCGTCCGGGTCTGGTTCTGCTGGCGTGTCCGGCGGCAGCGGATTTGACTTTGAATTGCCGGAATACAACTTCATTGATGGCGAAGTAAGCCGACAGGTAGATGAAGTCACGCAAAAACTGAAAAATGCGCTTCCGTGGGTTCTTGCTATCGGCGCTGGTTTTGCGGCGTGGAAACTCGGCCCAAAACTTGGCCTTGATATGCAAAAGACCATCGGACTGGCCGTCGGTATTTTTGGTGCGCTTACGCTGGTGCAAAACATTCTCGATTCAATCGTAAACGGCGTTACAGAAGAAAACATGACCGGTATGATTTTCGGCATGACGCTTGCCGTGACTGGGCTATATGTTGCTCTTGGGCCGGTTGCTGGAGGAATTACAGCTATTGTTTCCGGCCTTGCTGTTCTGGCTGTCGCGTTTTCTGATGCAGAGAAAAGCGGATGGAATTTCCAGAACCAAATGCTTGCTATTGCAGGGATTCTTGCGGCAGGCGTCGGGATCGGTATATTGATTGGTTCTTGGATTCCTTTGCTAATCGCAATGATTGCCGCATTGCTTTTGAGCATCACAGTTTCTACCGGGCATGGGCAAGAACTTATCAACGGCGTAAAAGAAACCCTGCAAGGTTTTATTGACTTCTTTGCTGGAATCTTTACCGGAGATACGGAGCGCACAGCGAAAGGGATCGAGGGAATCTTTTCCGGGCTGAAAGGAGTAATCAGCTCCGTTATTGATGGCATAAGGGACTGGCTAAATGGGCTGTTGGACTGGATCGACAAAAAAACAAACGGAAAGCTCAAACCGCTTATTACCGGAATCAAGGCTATTGTAACCGCCGTTTTTGGCAACATCAAGCAAACCGTCGGGAATGTAATCGACGACATTAAGACGATTTTCTCCGGGCTAATCAAGTTTATCTCTGGCGTTTTTTCGGGCGATTTTGACAAGGCATGGGAAGGAATTAAGGACATTTTTAAGGGAATTTGGAACACCATAATCGATCTGCTTAACGGCGCAATCAACATCATTATCAAAGGGCTTAACTGGCTCATTAAGCAGATGAACAAGATTAGTTTCGATGTCCCTTCGTGGGTGCCGTTTGTAGGAGGAAAATCTATTGGAGTAAACATTGACTATATCAGCGAGAATGTGCTCCCGCGCCTCGCTAAAGGCGCAGTTATCCCCGCAAACGATGAATTCCTTGCCGTGCTCGGCGATCAGACCCACGGAAATAACATTGAAGCACCGGAAGGACTTATTCGGAAAATTGTCCGCGAAGAATCTGGCGGTTCTGGAGAAGTCCATGTGACCATTGTTCTCGACAGCGTGACTGGGAAAAAATTGTTTGAGACAGTGGTTAGAGAGAACAACGCCGTTGTCCGGGCGACTGGGGCAAGTCCTCTTGTTACATAAGGAGGTCAAATGGCAATTTTAACCATTACAAAGGCAGACGGGGCAAATGTCCCGCTGCCTGACCCCAGCGAATATTCGTGGGGCATACAGGATGTTGACGCAGATGGAACGGGGAGAAACCAAAACGGAGACTTGTTTCGTGACCGGGTAGGGAGTAAGCGTAAGCTAACTCTATCGTGGCCGCCCATGAAATCCGCACCGATGTCCACATTGCTGCAGGCTGTAGACGAGGTTTTTTTCAAGGTAAAATATCCCGATGCTATGACCGGTTCTGAACGGCAAATGACCGCCTATGTCGGCGACAGGACAGCACCCATGTATAGCCTTATTGATGGCGAATATCAATGGGAGGGGCTTTCCATGAACTTCATCGAGAGGTGAGCCATGCATACTGTAACAGACGCATTTAACGCCGCGTGTTCTGCACCGGGGCGTGAAATCACCAGCAAGGTAAATTTTAACGGTACGACAGACCTCCCGGCATCGGAGATACAGGAGATCGTTGTCACGGAGCAGTTCGGCTCATCGGACGGTGTGACCATCGGCGCGGCGTTTTCGTCCAGCTGCAAGGTTACATTCTACAAGCAGGACAATCTGCTGCTGAACGGTGCGTATTTTATCCCATCTGTCGGTATCATGGTGGGCGGTGAAGCCCAGTATGTGCAGAAGGGCAAATACTACATCCCCTCAGATGGCGTAGAGGATAGCGGAAAGCTGTGGGTAACTGTCACAGGCTACGACCGTATGGCTGGTCTGACAGAGGACTATATGCCCACCATCACATTCCCGGCTACTCCGACACAGGTGCTGGCAGATGTCTGCAAACAGGCTGGTGTAACACCGCCTGCCGTTACTATGCCGAGTATTCAGATCGCTGCGCCTTATACGGGCACTCTTCGGCAACAGCTCGGATGGCTGGCTGGGCTTATCGGTTGTAACGCAAAGTTTGACGCAACAGGAAACCTTGTCTTTTGCTGGTATGCCGATGGCGGTCTTACGGTTGGCCGCGACACGCAGTACATGGATGGCTTGACGCTGACTACTGATGATGCATTTACGATTCACAGTCTCTTGACTGGCACGGATAGCAACCCCATCAGTGTGGGAGCGGGAAAAGGTATTACCACCATTAACCCATACATGACCGCAGAGGTAGCAGAAACCGTTTTTGCCGAGATTGACGGCAAAACAATGCGGCCTTGCACCGTTAAATGGCGCGGGAACCCCGCCGTTGAAGCGGGAGACATTGTTTCTGTTATAGGCGGCAGCGGAGAGAATCTGACGGCCTATGTTATGGAGCTAAAAACGCAAATCAAGGGTGGAATGTCCGCCGACTTGACTTGCTATGGCCCCTCGGATACAGACTATGCTACCCCTTCTCCATCGGAACAGAAGTTCAAAAGGATGTATGAAGATGTTGTAAAGTCGTTTCAAGATGCTACCCAAAAAATAATCGGAGCACAAGGGGGTTATTTTGAAATCACTTATGACAAAGACGGCTACCCTACTGGCTGGACGCTAAGAAATACCCCCACCGTGGAAGATAATACCAAAATGTGGATTATGTCTATCGGTGGTCTGGGATTTTCTAAGGATGGCGGAAAGACCATCAGCAATGTGGCTTTGACGATGGACGGCACAATCAACGGTGCGGCACTTGCCATAGGTTCTGTTAGTCAGGATGCGGTTTCCGGACTCTCCCAAAAGCTCATAGCTATTGACGGGAAATTTGAGTCCACCATCAGCAAGACAGAAGCCCAGAAAACCTATGCCACAAAAACCGACCTTGAAAATATTGAGTTGACCCCCGGCCCTCCCGGCCCTGCCGGGGCAGACGGCAAGGACGGCACCAATGGCACCAACGGTCTGTCTGTATGGATTACTTACCATGACGACACGGCAACACCGGCCACGCCCACAGGAAATGGTACGCTGAACGGCTGGCACACGGACTTGACCGCAGATGTGGTGTGGATGTCGCAGAAGGTGGCTGCATCTGCTACGGCTGGCACATGGGGTACGCCTATACGGATTTTGGGTGAAAAGGGTGAACAGGGAATTCAGGGCGTTCCCGGCGAAAAGGGAGACCCCGGCGCAACTGGCCCCCAGGGCGAGCAAGGCCCACAGGGAGAAAAAGGTGACACAGGAGCCAAGGGAGACCCCGGCGCAAAGGGTGATCCTGGCAAGGATGGAACGAACGGGAAGGATGGCAGCCCCGGTGCCACTGGCCCACAAGGCGAAAAAGGTGATACTGGAGATACTGGCCCGCAGGGTGTAAGCGTCACCGCAACCACGGTGGAATATTATCTTTCCACCTCCGAGACAGAGCTTTCCGGCGGCACATGGCAGGCCACAGCCCCGACCATCACAGACGGCAAGTATCTTTGGAGCCGCACGAAGATTACCTATTCTAACGGCCAAACAGCCTATACCGGCGCATACTGCATCAGTAAGGCCATGACCGAGAGCGCCGAACCGATTGTCAGCGAGACCCGCACGGCGGTGACGAAGCTGACCCAAGATGTGGATAGATTTAAGGCCACGGTTGCTGAGACCTACACAGAAAAGTCCAATTTCAACGAGTTCCGGCAAAAAACGGAATCCGACCTAACCGCCAACAGCACGGCCATAGAGCAGCGTTATACCGAGATCAAGACCGTGGAGCAGAAAGTCCTTGGCGTAGATGGCAAGGTAACGGATGTGCAGAAAAAGGTCACAGAGACGGCGGGCTATATCCGTACCGGCAAGGTGGCAGAGGATGAATCCGGGAATCCCATCTACGGCGTGAAAATCGGGCAGACCGATACGGCGGGCAATTATAACGCCTTTGCACAGTTCACAGCCGGGCGAATTTCCTTTTTCGATGAGGCCGGGCATGAAATCAGCCACTTTGCCGGCCAAGATTTCTTCATCGACAGCGGTATCATCGTCCAAAACCTTAATCTCGGCGGCTATGAGCTGCGCCGGAATAAGGGCCTTGGCTTCAAGTGGATAGGAGGCTGACAGAATGGCAACAAGCGGAACCGTAAAAACAAACACAAAATATGGCTCCTATTTTTGGGTCAAGTGGGAGATCAGCGGCAGTCAGGACATAGCCGGGAACAAGACTACCATTTCCTGGTCTTGCGGCCTGAGCCCCGGTGAACAATATTACACAAACGCCATAAAAATGGGTGCGGTGGTCATTAACGGTCAAACTGTGTATTCCGGCGGCACATATTCCGACATCACGGATTACAAGGACCGCACCTTTGCCTCTGGCACACTGGACATCGCCCACAACAATGACGGTAGCAAGACCTTCACCGTTTCCGCCTTTTCCGGGTGGCTGTACGGAAACGGAGATTATACCGCTTCGGCGGAGAGCTTTGCCCTACCTGCCATACCCCGGGCGGCTACCATCACATCCGCACCCAACTTTACGGATGTGGACAACCCGGCCATTGCCTATGCCAATCCGGCGGGCTCGGCGGTTTCTGCGCTGGATGTGTGCATTTCTCTGACCGGATCGGCATCGGATATTGCCTACCGAGCCGTCAGCATTAGCGGTGGCAGCTACACCTTCCAGCTTACCAATGCGGAGCGGGCCGTGCTGCGCAACAACACGACCTTAACGCGAAAGGTTGTGTTCCTGCTGCGCACCAAAATCGGAAGCACCTATTACTACGACACCGCAGAAAGGACATTTACCGTCACCAATAATGCGGCCACCCGACCCAGCGAAGCTATTGCCGTGGCCCCCGTCAGCGCCCTGTCTGCGCCGTTTAATGGCCTGTATATCCAGGGCAGAACACAGGCCAAAATCACGCACACGGCCAGCGGCAAGTTCGGCGCGACCATAAAGCAGTATTCCGCCGCTGTAGAGGGTAAAGCCTATTCCGGGAAAACAGTCACCAGTGATGCGCTGCAAACGCCGGGCGTGCTGACCATCACCGGCACGGCAACGGACAGCAGAGGCTTTTCTACGACAGTATCTAAAACCGTCACGGTGCTGGCGTACAATACGCCCTCTGTGGTGCGTAACGGCACCACAGGAAGTTTTGTATGCGCACGGTCTACCTCTGACGGAACAATAAGTGAAGACGGTACAGCGCTTTGTGTGGCGTGCGCCAAGTCCTTTTCCTCTTTAGCCGGAAACAATAAATGCACATTGCGTCTGCGCTATGCGGCAGAAGGCGGCGGTTGGTCAAGCTGGATCACGCTTTTGGCAGAATCTTCCGGAAACGATTACGCAGGCGTGGTGCCCGGTGTCACCCTATCGGTATCGGTGGTATATACCATCGAGATTCAGGCGGTGGACAAGCTGGGTGAGAGCGGGTCGGTGGAAACGAGAATCCCCACATCCGAGATGACCTTTCACTTGGGCGAGAATGGTAAAGCCGTGGGTATTGGGCGGTACGCCAGCGAGAGCGGAGAAAAGCGGCTGGATGTGGCCTGGGATGCGCATTTTGAAAAGGGACTGCAAGTCAGCGGTGCCACAACGCTGGGCGGAAACCTAACAGGCAAATATCTTACCGGCACATGGCTGCAAACCACGGAGTCCTCAGACCTGGGCAAAACACCACCTAAGGTGGCGGTGCTGGATAATGCCGGCTGGGTGTATTACCGGACACCGGCGGAGCTGCGGGCCGATTTGGGATATGGGGACTATGTGTTAGAGCAAGGCACCAGTGGTATTTGGACTTACCGCAAATGGGCCAGTGGCGCGGCAGAGTGCTGGGGGCAGCCGTCTAAGAGCGTGGCATCATCCGGCACATTCCTTGGCGCGTATGCATTTTCCACATACTTCTCGTTGCCGACCGGGCTTTTCGCAAGTGTGGCGGAAGCCAATGTGAATCCAAAGTTCGGAAGCGGATACGCAATCCCTGCATATATAAATTTGACCAATGCATCAATCGGTGTTGACGCGCTATCAAATAACAACGGCACGCAGACCTTTTCCGCGCATATCAGTGTAAAAGGCAAGTGGAAATAAAAAACTGGCATAAAATCAAATCAACCAAGCCCCCCAGAGGAGAAAGGAAATTACTGAATGGAAACAATCGTCGTGGCTATCATCACCGGCGGCCTGTCGCTGCTGGGGGTAATCATCACCAGCAACAAAACCGCCCGGGATGTGCAGGCCAAACTGGACATGCAGCAGGCCGTAACCGAGACAAAGCTGGAAGAGCTGACCCGGGAAGTCCGGGAGCATAACAACTTCGCCCGGCGCGTGCCGGTGCTGGAGGAGCAGATCAAGGTCGCCAACCACCGCATCGCGGATTTAGAAAACAATCATTAATTTTTGTGGTGCCCGAGTCGGGCACGGAAAGGAGCAACAAAATGATGAAGAATTGGAAACAGTGGGTAAAGGCCGCCGCCGTGCGTGCCGTAAAGACCGTGGCACAGACCGCCGTGGCCACCATCGGCACCAGCGCCGTAATGGGCGAGGTGAACTGGATGATGGTGGGCAGCGCCTCTCTGCTGGCAGGCATCCTGTCCCTGCTCACCAGTGTGGCGGGCCTGCCGGAGGTGTCCGAAGGGGGCGATGTCAATGCCTAAAGTATTTCTCTCCCCCAGCAACCAGTACGATAACCGCTATGCCTACGGTGACACTACCGAGGGCGTACAGTGCGGCAAGATCGCCGAGGCCTGCAAGGCCGCCCTGGAGCGCAGCGGCGTGACCGTGAAGCTGATGCACGATGAATCCATGCAGGAGAAGTGTGCGGCATCCAACGCTTTCGGCGCAGACCTCCATGTGCCCATCCACACCAACGCCTTTAACGGCCAGGTAAGAGGCACCCGAATGTTCTGCTTTAGCAGCAGCGGCGAGGGCATGAAGGCTTGTCAGGCGATTTTCAATCGTCTCGCTCCCATCACCCCCGGCACCAGCGAGAATATCCGGGTAGATGCCTCCCTCTACGAGGTGCGGGTGCCTGCCGCCCCTACGGCCTATATCGAGTGCGAGTTCCACGACAACCCCACTGCGTCAAAGTGGATCGTGGAAAATACCGGGCTCATCGGGGAGACCATCGCCTGGGGTATCTGCGACTACTTCGGCGTGACCTTCCGGGAGAAGGAGCAGCCCAAGCCTGTCGAGCCGGAAAAGCCCGCCACCGACAAGCTCTACCGTGTGCAGGTGGGCGCCTTCGCCGTACGGGAAAACGCCGAGAGGATGCTCCGGCGCCTGAGGGACGCCGGGTTTGAGGGGTTTATCCGGGAGGGCAGCTAACGGGTTGTCCCGAAAACAGCTTCCGATAAAACTTACAAAAAAAATGAAAAAGGGTGTGCGGGGGTACTCCGAAGGAGCGTCCCCGCACACCGAATTTTTTTGTTTGCAAAGCATCGTCTTTCAGTCCGTTTGCTCCATGGCAAAGGCCACATAGGGAAGCTCCCGGATCTGCTTATAAATATCCTCGGTTTTGATTTTGCTGGCCGCCGGAACATCCAGCTCCAGGCCGATATGCCCCGGCAGATTGCTTCGGGCCGCCACCACCCGGACGCTGTCGATGGCGTACCAGGCCTTCATCAGCTCCAAAAATTCATTGATGCAGCCCTCTCGGTCCACCTCCGCATAGATCACATCCCGGGTGAGACTCTTCTCCCGCTCAATATGGGGCAAGAGAATATTGGTAAGCAGCAGCAGGGCCGAGGCGACAATGGCCCCGGTGTAAAACCCCACCCCCGCCGCCAGGCCGATGGCCGCCGTGGTCCACAGGCCCGCTGCCGTGGTCAGCCCCGTGATGCGGTGTCGGCCCCGGATGAGGATCATGCCGCCGCCCAAAAAACCTATGCCCGAAATGACCTGGGCGCTCAGGCGCATGGGGTCGGAGCTCTGCCCCAGGACATCCGTGGTGTAAAGCCCCACCAGGGCCGTCATGGCCGCGCCGATGCACACGATGATGTGGGTGCGCATCCCCGCCGCCCGGCCCTTGGCTCCCCGCTCGGTGCCGATAAGGCCCCCCAGCACCGCCGCCAGCAGCAGCCGCAACACGGTGGACAAGAGATTATTTTCCTGTAATAAGGTCAAAAAGTGCGCCATTACGCCCCTCCCGGTCTTAAAAATGTTTTTGTGACCTGATTATGGCATAAATTCGGCTCCATTGCAACCGTTGGTTTTGTTCTCGGCAGATGCAAAAAAGGAGACCGGAAATGAAGTCAAAAGCGCAGTGCCCTATTTTTTGTGCGTTTTATGGCAGAATATTTATCTCGGCACCAATAATTTAGGTCAAAAAAAATATCTTAGCTGTTGACAAGCTGTTATTAAGCTGATAAAATATTATTGTCGAATATGATTTTTTGTAAAGTGGGTGATATACATGCGTAAAGACAATAAAAGTGATCGTGTCAAGCGCTTCGCGCAGATCTGGAGCCTGTCCCGCGCCGATACGGGCAAGACCCAGGAATACATGGCCAACGGCCTGGGCGTAAGTAAAAAGACCATTCAAAACTGGGAAAAGGGCGCCAGCGCCCCGGACCTGTTTGAGGGGTCTGAGTGGTTCCGGGTGCTGGGTATCAATCCCCTGCCCTACTACCTGGCCTTCCTCTATCCCTGGATGTTCGACGGCATTAAGCCCGACGACAACGACGAGGAGATCGAGCAGGCCCTGCTGTTTTTGGTGAAGAACATGACCCAGGTGGAAAAGCGCCAGCTCCTCTACCTCATGGCCGGCCGCCACGGCAGCCCCTGGTACTCCCTGCTGCAGATGTTCACGGCCCACTGCCACAGCTCTCTGCGCTCCCGGGTCACGGCTGCCCGGACCATTCTGGAAAACTACGAGATGGATCAGGTCTGCGGCGACCTGGTGTGTCCCGACAATGTGCAGCCCGATATGAAGATGCTGCATCACGCTGTGGAGGAGGGCAAGCAGTCCGTTTTCAACCAGCTCTCCGGCTACACCAACATTGATATATCCAAAACCTGACCGCGCTACAAACGCCTCCTCCGCTTCGGCAGAGGGGGCGTTTTTTGAGACTGTCGAAAAACCTCCGGTTTTTCCGACAAAAGGTTTGCGGTCTGCGGACGCGAACTCTGCGAGGCTTTTTTGTCGCGCTGACGCCTCCTTCGCTTTGAAAACGAGGGCGTTTTTTCTCTTGTTATCATTTTCTATATTTGCTATAATCGACACAGAATATAAACGGAGGGAGGTCCTGTTCGGTGCGCACCTTGGCTGCCATAGCGTTTTCCTTCTCCGCGGCACTGGCGCTGCTGTGCTATCTGCCGGAGGGGGCCTGGGCTTTCTGGGCCGCGGCAGGGCTGGCGGTTCTGGGTGGGGCGGCGCTTCTGCTCCCGGCCCTTGGGAAAAACAAGCGGCTGCGGCTTACCCTGGTCCTCATCGCCCTGTCTTTGGCGGCGGGACTGCTGTACGGCCGGGGCTGGTGTCACTTCATCGCTGACCCCGTCCGGGAAAAGTGCGGCGGCAGCCACCTCTTTTCCGCCACCGTGTGCGACTGGCCCCAGGAGACCGACTCCGGCTGGCGGGTCACGGTGCGCCTCACCGATGCCCGGGGTGCCAAGGCCGTGTGCTATCTGAGTGACGAAGCCGCGGACCTGGAGCCGGGCCAAATGCTCCTGGGCGAGGCTTACTGGCAGGATGCCTCCGTTATCAAGGGCACAGAGATAACCACCTTCACCGCCCGGGGCGTTTTCGCCCTGCTGTACTGCAATACATTTCCCGATGTCTCCCCGGGAAGCGCCGGATCGGTGCGGTATCTGC
>OGYD01001148.1_pt1 | contig 20837 bp, 21 predicted proteins | sample 1576441 | NCBI WGS metagenome assembly OGYD01 (sample SAMEA3541537, study PRJEB24748) | human gut metagenome | biome: human gut; feature: human-associated habitat; material: faeces | place: China | collected 2012 | reverse complement strand
TTCGGCGATGGTAGGGGTGTAATGCGTGCCGGTGACGAGGTCAATACACGATACGCCCTCATCGCGCAGGCGCAGCATTATCTCCCGCAAACGCGGGACGCTGACGCTCTGCCCGCCCTCGCCGCGGCTTATTTCCCGGTTCTGGCAGAACACGCAGCGGAGATTGCAGCCGGTAAAGAATATCGCCCCGGCGCCGCCGCTGCCGCATATGCATGGCTCCTCACCGAAGTGCGCCGCGGCTCTCGCGATGCGCGGCAGGAGGGGGCTTCGGCACACGCCCGCAGGCGCCTCATCGCTGCGAGCAGCGCCGCATCTGCGGGGACATAGATCACATGACAGTTCCATAGACGGAAAACCTCATAATTACACACGATTGACAAATTGCTGTCATATACAAAATGACAAGAAAATCCCAATTAACGGGACTAATTATAGACCATATTTGTGTATTATGCAAGAATAATCAAAAATTGAAAAAAAGTACATGATTTTTTCAATTTTTGTGCTAAAATGATTTTGAAATCAAGGATGCGGTAACATATTTCCCGGAGAGGGACGGCCGCGGCCAGCGATATGCGTGGCGATCCCGCCTCCGCTCTGCTGGAGGTGCTGGATAGCGAGCAAAACAGCAGCTTCCGAGATCATTTCCTGGAAATCCCCGTGGACCTGAGCCGGGTCATGTTCATCACCACGGCCAATACCACCGACACCATTCCCCGCCCGCTGCTGGACCGTATGGAGGTTATCGAGCTGGGCAGCTATACCGATGAGGAAAAGGTGGAGATCGCCCGGCAGCATCTTATCCCCAAGCAGCTTAAAGAGCACGGCCTGCAAAAACGGCAGTTGAGCATTTCCGATGATGCTCTGCGCAGCATCATCAGCGGTTACACGAGGGAATCCGGTGTACGCATTCTGGAGCGAAAAATTGCCGCTATCTGCCGCAAGGCCGCCATGAAAATTGCTACAGAGGGTGTAAAGAAGATTGCCGTTACACCTGCTGATATAAAAGAATTTTTGGGCGTTGTACAGTATACGGATTCTGAGCATATGCGCCAAAACGAGGTGGGTGTGGTCAATGGCCTGGCCTGGACTCAGGTGGGTGGCGAAATTTTGGAAGTAGAGGTCAATGTCATGGACGGCACCGGCAAGCTGGAGCTTACCGGCAACCTGGGAACCGTTATGCAGGAGTCAGCCAAAACCGCCCTCAGCTGCCTGCGCAGCCGGGCCGGAGAGTTAGGCATTGAAAAGGACTTTTATAAGACCAAGGATATTCACATTCACTTCCCCGAGGGTGCTGTGCCCAAGGACGGTCCTTCTGCCGGCATTGCTATCACTACCGCCATGCTCTCGGCTCTCACCGGAAAAAAGGTGCGTAAGGATGTGGCCATGACCGGGGAAGTGACCCTCCGGGGGCGTGTGCTGCCCATCGGCGGTCTGAAGGAAAAAACCATGGCCGCCCTGCGTAACGGCATTGAAACGGTCATCATTCCCCGGGAAAATGAGAAAGACCTGGAGGAAATCGACCAGACTGTACGCCGTAAGCTGCGTTTCGTGCCCGTGAGCCGGGTAGAGGAGGTATTCTCCGAGGCCTTGGTAAGTGAGGGGAAAAAAACAGCCGCCCAGCCGGAGGAGATACCGCTGCTGGCGGTGCAGTCCTGCACTGCCAGGCCCGATTTACGAGTATAAGGAGCGGGATTATGGGTATTAATTTCAATAAAGCGGAGTTTATTCTCTCCGCTGTGCAGCCCGGTGCATTTCTTCGGGACGGTCGTCCCCAGGTAGCTTTTGCCGGCCGCTCCAATGTAGGAAAGTCCTCTGTAATTAACCGCTTGCTGAATCGGAAAAACTTTGCCCGCGTAGGCGCTACTCCCGGCAAAACCACGCAGGTCAATTACTTTCTTATCGACGGAAGGATTTATTTCACCGACCTGCCCGGCTACGGCTATGCAAAGGTCTCTAAGGAGGAGCGGGATCGCTGGGGCCGCCTCATGGAGAATTATTTTCAGGAGCAGGGGCTTATCACCCTGGGTGTCCTCATTGTAGACGCCCGCCACAAGCCTACGGCGGATGATGTGACCATGTGTACCTGGTTCAAGGAGAGCGGCTGCCCGCTGATTGTGGTGGCCAACAAACTGGATAAGCTGAAAAAAAATGAAATTGAGCCCAATCTCCAGCGCATTTGGGACACCCTGGAGCTGCCTGATACGGCAGTGCTGGTTCCCTTTTCTGCCGAAAAGGGAATCGGAAAAACGGAGCTTTTGTCCGCTATTGAGCAGCTTTGCTGAAAGATGAAAATAGGCAAAAAGGTGTGAAGTGACTTCGCTTCACACCTTTTTTCGCGTATATCATAAAAAAGAAGAATGAAAAGTACTGCTTTTTCTTGCGAATATGGAAAGAATAAAGTATAATAATGATGGATAAATGGATGGACACGGACAGAATGTGTCCTTTACGAATCCTATAAACCGAAGGAGAACACAAAAATGGCTTCTTTTTTTGTCAACGGCCAGGCGGTCACAGCGGAAAAAAACCAAAAACTGCTTCGCTTTCTGCGCGATGAGCTGCGCCTCACCTCCGTAAAGGATGGCTGCAGTGAGGGCGCCTGCGGCACCTGCCATGTCTTGATCGACGGCAAGCCTACCAAGGCCTGCGTCCCTTCCACGGATAAGCTGGAGGGTCGCCATATTCTCACCGTAGAGGGCCTGAGCGACACGGAAAAGGAGGTCTATACCTGGGCCTTTGCCAAGGCAGGGGCCGTGCAGTGCGGCTTTTGCATTCCGGGCATGGTCATCTCCGCCAAGGCTCTGTTGGATGTGAACCCGGACCCCACCCGGGAGGAGGCTGCTTTTGCCATCCGCAATAACATCTGCCGCTGCACGGGCTATAAGAAGATTATTGATGCCATTTTGCTGGCAGGCGAGATTTTCCGCAATGGCGGGGAGATTCCTCAGGAAAAGGATTGCGCCCGTGTGGGCCAGTCCATGCCCCGGGTGGACGCTCAGGAGAAGGTCTTGGGCACCGGCAAATATCCCGATGATATTTACCTGGACGGCATGATTTACGGCAGCGCCGTCCGCAGCAAATACCCCCGGGCCCGAGTCCTGGCCATCCATAAGGAAAAGGCTGAGGCTTTGCCGGGAGTGGTGGGTGTGTTTACCGCCGACGATATCCCCGGCAAGGTGAAGGTGGGCCACCTGATGCAGGACTGGGACACCATGATCCCTGTGGGCAAGATTACCCATTACTTGGGCGATGCCATCTGCCTGGTGGCAGCGGAGACCCCGGAAATTTTGGCAGAAGCCAAAAAGCTGGTGGAGGTGGAGTACGAGCCGCTGAAGCCGGTGTTCAGCCCCACCTACGCCGCGCAGCCCTTTGCCCCTCAGGTGCATGAGTCCGGCAATCTTCTGTGCGAAAAGCATGTGTCCCGGGGTAACGCCGACCAGGCTATCCGTGATGCGGACTATGTGCTGATGTACCACTACGAAACCCCCTACACCGAGCATGCCTTTTTGGAGCCGGAGTGCGCCGTGGCCTATCGGGACGGGGACGGCGTTTCCATTCTGTCCACAGATCAGGGGACCTATGACACCGCCCGGGAAACCTCCATTATGCTGGGCATCCCCAAGGAAAAGGTCCATGTCACCAATATGCTGGTAGGCGGCGGCTTCGGCGGCAAGGAAGACATGACCGTTCAGCATCACGCAGCGCTTATTGCCTATCTTACGGGCCGTCCCGTGAAGGTGAAACTCACCCGCCAGGAGAGCATCCTCGTCCATCCCAAGCGTCACCCCATGAAGGTGACTATCACCATGGGCTGCAACCGCGATGGTCTTATCCAGGGCGTGAAAGCCGAGGTTATCGCCGACACCGGCGCCTATGCCTCCCTGGGCGGTCCGGTCTTGGAGCGGGCCTGCACCCATGCCGCCGGGCCCTATCACTATGAAAATTTTGAAATTACCGGTCGGGCGTATTACACCAATAACCCACCCGCCGGTGCCTTCCGTGGCTTTGGCGTGACCCAGACCTGCTACGCTATGGAGATGACCCTGACGAAAATGGCCCATGAGCTGGGCATTTCGCCTTGGGAGATCCGCTATCGCAATGCCATTCGTCCCGGCCAGACCCTGCCCAACGGTCAAATTGCCCCGCCCTCCACAGGCCTGGTGGAGACGCTGGAGGCGGTAAAGGACATTTGTGAAAATAACAAATATGTAGGTATTGCCTGCGCTATGAAAAACGCAGGTGTGGGTGTTGGCATTCCCGACACGGGCCGCTGCATTGTGGCTGTAAAGGGTGGAAAGCTCCACATCCGCAGCGGAGCCTCCTGCATCGGCCAGGGCCTGGGCACCGTGCTGACGCAAATCGTCGGCACCATGCTCCACTGCGATAGGGAGGACATCGTCTACCATGCGGCCAACACAGTGGATTCACCGGATTCCGGCACCACTTCCGGCTCCCGCCAGACCCTTGTTACCGGCGAAGCTTGCCGTCGCGCCTGTCAAAAGCTGCTGGCTGCTGCCGGGGCAGATGTAAAGGTATCTGACTATATAGGTATTGCTAATGCAGCAGATTTGAGAGATTTGCTCGGTGAAAATTGCGGTAATGGCCTCGTGGGTACGGAGCTGGCCGAGAATGAGCAGGTAGACTGGAAAAGGCTGGAGGGTCAGGAGTTTTACGGCGAGTATTTGGCAAAGACGGACCCTCTGGGCACCCAGGAAGTCGAGAATCCTGTCAGCCATGTTGCTTACGGCTATGCCACACAGGTCTGTGTGCTGAATGAGGATGGCACCATAAAGGAGATCGATGCCGCCCATTTCGTAGGCAAGGCCATTAACCCGCTGAATTGTGAGGGGCAGATCGAGGGCGGCGTAGCCATGGCCTTGGGCTTTACCCTGACGGAACACTACCCCCTCTACGACTGTATCCCCAGTGCAAGGTTTGGCACCCTGGGCCTGTTCCGGGCGCATCAAATGCCGCAGATCAACAGCATTTTGGTGGAGAAGAGAGGCCAGGACATGGCCTGCGGCGCCATCGGTATTGGCGAGATCACCACCATTCCCACGGCTCCTGCTGTAGCCGGCGCCTATTTTGCGCTGGATGGCGAGATGCGCTGCAGCCTGCCGCTGCTGAAAACTCCCTATGAGCGGCCTAAGATGCCTCGGTATTGGTGGTAAAAAAGAGGAGCGTTATGAAAAAACACATTTTGCTTCGAGGCGAACGCGGCGTAGGCAAGTCCACGCTGATCCGCCGCCTGTTGGAAGCGTCTGACCTGCAGCCGGGTGGATTTTATACAAAAATGGATAAAAACCCCGGGGAGCTTATGCATCCTATTTATATCTATCCGGCGGCGCTGCCTGAAGCGGCGCGCAAGAGGGGAGAGGAGAACCTGGTGGGCCGCTGCGGTGAGCAGGGCTTCAAGGAGATTTTCCCCAATGTGTTCGATACCCTGGGGAGCGCCTATCTGCAGGACACTACCGCCTGCCGGGTGATCGTCATGGATGAGCTTGGCTTTATGGAGTCGGAAGCCCAGGCCTTCCGGGCAGCGGTGCTGGGGGTTTTGGACGAAGATGTGCCGGTCCTGGCTGCTGTAAAAGGCCGCACGGATGTGCCCTTTCTGCACCAGGTATGCGCCCATCCTCGGGCAGAGGTGGTGCCGATCGACACGCAGAACCGCGATGCGCTGTTCCATAGGCTGCTGCCTATTGTGAAAAGCTGGAAATAAGCGGCGTAATACTCAGCAGCCATTGACGCGTGGCTATCGGGCATTTTGAAACGCAAAAAAAGACCCCGCTCGCATTGAGCGGGGTCTTATGCTTGTCCTGAAATTAAATCGCTCTGGTTACTTTACCGGAACGCAGGCACCGGGTACAAACATATACATGGCGAGGCGTGCCGTTGATGATCGCCTTAACACGCTTAACATTGGGCTTCCAGGGACGATTGGAACGCCGGTGAGAGTGAGAAACCTTAATGCCAAAAGTCACGCCCTTGTCGCAAAATTCGCACTTAGCCATCCGTTGCACCTCCTTGCTGTGTGTGACTTACTGCGTTGCTTTCGCAAGCATTTGATAGTTTAACAGATGTCACAGAAAAAAGCAAGTACTTTTGACAAAAAAATGAAAAAATTTCAAATCGAAGGAAACTGTTGCGAAAAAAGGGGCTTTGAGCTATAATATATTATTAATATTAGTGAACCAGGGCAAAATTTTTGTGACCGCTGTAAGACGCCGTTGCGGTCGGAAAGGATCAACCATGGAAAAGGTTAAGCGCACCCCGGCCAAGCTCCCGGAGCTGGTGGCGGAGTTTAACATGGAGGTGCTGAATAAGGCCCCGAATTTTAATATTCAAACCGTGACCATCTCCGATGTCAATCGTCCGGCGCTGCAGTTGGTGGGGTTTTATGAGTACTTCGAGCCCATCCGCCTGCAAATTTTGGGCAAGGCTGAGATGGTGTTTCTCCAGGGTATGACCACCGAGCGTCGCCGAAAAGTGCTGGAGGATCTGCTGCGCTGCGAGATACCTGCCCTCATCATCGCCAGGAATATGGAGGTGCCGCCGGAGCTGCTGGAGCTGGCGGAAAAGCATGGTCGTACCCTGCTGCGCATCGACCGCAAGACCGTGGATGCCACCAGCGAAATTATAGACTATCTCAATAAAAAGCTGGCTCCCCAGATTACCCGCCACGGCGTTCTTATGAATATCAATGGCCAAGGTGTTCTTCTGCTGGGTGACTCCGGTATCGGCAAAAGCGAAACGGCCATTGAGCTGCTCAAGCGCGGGCATCGCTTGGTGGCGGACGACGCCGTGGATATACGACGCATTTCCACCTCGCTTTACGGCACTGCCCCGGAGCTGATCCGCCACTACATTGAGATTCGCGGCGTGGGTGTCATCGATGTGCAGCAGCTCTTCGGTATGGGTGCGGTGCAGTTTGACACGGAGATCGACCTGGTGGTGCAGCTGGAGCAGTGGCAGGACGGCAAGTTCTACGACCGCCTGGGCCTGGGGGAGGAGACCTATGAAATACTGGGTGTGAAGCTGCCCTACATGACCGTCCCCGTTCGTCCGGGCCGAAACCTGGCCGGTATCGTGGAAATCGCCACTATGAAAAACCGCCAAATGAAATACGGCTACAACCCCGCCCGGGACTTTGTGACCCGGTTGGATCAGCACTATGACGCACTGAATGAGGCAAATCGGAGAAAGAGTAAATGAATTACATTGGCATTGACATTGGCGCAACAAACCTCAAGGCCGGACTGGTGGATGACCGGGGCCGCATCCTGGCCACTCAAAAGATGAAGATAGTGCAGATTGAGTCTCCGGATGCCCTGGCCCGGAACCTGGCCCGCATGACGCAGGAGCTGGCGGAGGAAGTGGGTGTTCCCATGGAGGAAATTTTCTCCATCGGCGTAGGCGTGCCCGGCGTGGTGGAAATACGCTCCGGCTCCCTGCAATATAGCTGCAACCTGCCCTTTCGCCGGGTTCCGCTGCGGCGGCTTTTCCACAAGTATCTCAATAAGCCCCTCTATCTGGAAAACGATGGTAACTGCGCCGCTGTTGGCGAGTATTATGCCGGAGCCGGCCGCAGCAGTAAGCGCTTTGTGACCATCACCCTGGGTACGGGCATCGGCGGCGGTATCATACACAACGGGAAAATTTACCACGGCTCTAACGGTATGGCCGGCGAGGTGGGGCACATGAGCATTGAGTATAACGGCCAAAGCTGCCCCTGTGGCCGGAAAGGGTGCTGGGAGCGGTATGCCTCTGCCTCGGCCTTGAAGCGCCTGACGAAGCGGATTATGGACGAGAATCCCGAGAGTGTCCTGCGTCAGGTGGTGGACGAAAATGGCGGTCATGTCAGCGGTCAGTCCGCGTTCATCGCCGCCCGCCGGGGTGACCCCATCGGGCAATATGTCTGCAATGCCTACATAGACTATCTATGCGCCGGGATCGTAAACCTGGTGAATATCTTTCAGCCCGATACCCTGGCTATCGGCGGCGGCGTCAGTAACGAACAGGACGAGCAGCTTTTGTTCCCCGTGCGCCGCATCGTAGCGCAGCAGAGCATTCCCTGCGAGCCGGATAAGCGCACCCGCATCGTCAAGGCGGAGCTGGGCTCCAATGCGGGCATCATCGGCGCTGCACTGCTGGGAAAGAAGAAGCGTATTTAAGGAGCGGACTATGACTTGGTTTGAAAAGCTGGACGAAGTGATCGAAAAATATCTGCCGGATCTCCCAATGGAGCAGGATGTGCCCATGAGCCGTCTTACCTCCTTTCACATCGGCGGCCCGGCCCGACGGGTGGCCTATCCTAAAAACCGGGAGCAGCTGGTGATTTTACTTGGCCTGGCCGACGAGTGCGGCGCTCGCCCCTTTGTTATGGGAAACGGGACCAATCTCCTGGCTCCGGACAAGGGCCTGGAGCGTCTGGTGGTGCGCACGGCCGGAGAGATGAACGCCCTGCAGCTCGTAGACGAGACTACTATTGAGGCGGATGCAGGTGTTTCCCTGGCCCGGCTGGCTCTGTTTGCCAAGAATGCCGGCCTCTCGGGCCTGGAGTTTGCCCACGGCATCCCCGGGAGTCTGGGCGGTGCTGTGTTTATGAACGCCGGAGCCTACGGCGGTGAGATGAAGCAGGTGGTTGAGGAGGTCACAGCCCTCACCGAGAGCGGCATCCGCCGCATTCCCGTACAAGAGTGTGATTTCGGTTACCGACACAGTGCCTTTTCTGACGGAAAGAGTGTGATTTTGGGTGCAAAGCTGCATCTTTCCAAGGGGAGCAGCTCGGAGATCGATGCAAAAATGGCCGAGCTCATGAATAGGCGGAAGAGCTCCCAGCCCTTGGAATATCCCAGTGCCGGCAGCACCTTTAAGCGCCCGACAGGCTATTTTGCCGGAACACTGATTCAGGAAACAGGCCTGAAGGGACTTACCGTGGGCGGCGCCCAGGTATCGGAGAAGCACGCGGGCTTTATTATCAACATCGGCGGGGCCACCTGCCGGGATGTTTGCACACTGATACAGCAGGTGCAGGAAAAAGTACGGCAGGGCCCACGGCGTCACGCTGGAGCCTGAGGTGAAGATTATAGAAAACTGAAAGGAGCAGGGCATGGAGATATTGGTCATTTCCGGCTTGTCCGGCAGCGGAAAAAGTAAGGCCGCGTCCTTTTTAGAGGACATCGGCTACTATATTGTGGATAATCTTCCGGCTGAGATGATGGTGGTGTTTGCGGAGTTTTGCGCGGCATCCAAGGGCCGATATGACCGGGTAGCGCTGGTGTATGATGTGCGTACCGGGGAGCCGGCTCAAAAACTTATAGATGCCCTGGAGCAGATGAAGGCCGCGGGCATCCACTGCCGTATGCTCTTTTTGGAGGCGGATAATCAGTCCATTATCAACCGTTATAAGGAGACCCGCCGTACCCACCCTTTGGCAGGGGGCGGTGTGAGCGTGGCCCAGGCTCTGCAAAAAGAGCGAGCTCTGCTGCAGCCTGTCCGGGACCATGCAGACTTTGTGCTCAATACCTCGGGCTTTTCCGCCTCTAAGCTCCACTCGGAGATTTTGAATCTCTTCAGCGACGCTTCTTTGGAGGACGGGATGCATGTAAATGTTCTGTCCTTCGGCTTTAAAAACGGCATCCCGGTGGAGGCCGACCTGGTGATGGATGTGCGTTTCATGCCTAATCCCTACTACATTGAAGAGCTCAAGCACAAAACCGGACTGGACGACGGTGTCCGTGACTATGTGTTCAGCTTCAGCCAGACCAATGAGTTTATGCGCCGTATGGAGGAAATGATGTCTTTCCTTCTGCCCCTGTATAGCGAGGAGGGCAAGACCGTCTTGGTCTTGGCCATCGGCTGCACCGGCGGACACCATCGCTCCGTAGCTGTGGCCCACGCCCTGGCGGAATATATCCAAAATGCCGGCTATCCCGTCACCGAGACCCATCGAGACATCACCCGGTAAAAGGAGCGTACTATGGAAAGCGGCTATTATCATGTCGCCCCGGAAAAAGGCCCGAAGATTGTGGTCATTGGCGGCGGACACGGGCAGTCTACGCTTCTGCGCGGACTGAAGCTGTACAGTAAGAATCTCACCGCCATCGTAGCTGTCACAGACGATGGCGGCGGCTCCGGTGCCCTGCGGCGAGACCTGGATATGCCCCCACCCGGGGACATTCGCAACTGCATGGAGGCCCTGGCTAGTGCTGAGCCCATTATGACGCAGCTTATGAGCTATCGTTTCACCGAGGGCGTCCTGGCCGGGCAGAGCTTTGGCAATCTGCTTTTGGCTGCCCTCAACGGCATCATGCCCAGCTTTGACCAGGCTGTGGCGGGTCTGAGCCAAGTGCTGGCCATTACGGGCCGGGTTTTGCCTGTGACCAATGCCAATATCCGCCTGGAGGCCGAATTTGAAAACGGCAGCCGGGTAGCAGGGGAGTCCAGCATCTGTCGGCAGATGCAGCAGGAAAACTGTCGCCTGCGGTGCGTAAAGCTCCGCCCGGCGCACCCAAAGGCTCTGCCCGATGCGCTGCAGGCCATCCGGGAGGCGGACCTGATCGTCCTGGCCCCCGGCAGTCTCTACACCAGCATTATCCCGAATCTTTTGGTGGACGGCATTGTGGATGCCATCAAGGCCAGCGAAGCCATGAAGGTCTATATTTGCAATGTGATGACCGAGAGCGGCGAGACAGAGGGATATACCGTCAGTGACCATATCCGCGCCCTGTTCAGCCACGGCTGCTACGGGCTTTTTGGCCTGTGCATGGTGAACTCGGCGCCGCTCCCCCGCATCATTGCCCAGCGCTATGCCAAAGAGGGCAGTGCCCCGGTTTTCTGCGATGAAAAGGAGTGTGCGCGTCTGGGCGTAGAGATCATTTCACGCCCCATCTGCGCCGTAGAAAACCAAGTCATTCGCCATAATCCCGGCCACCTGGCCGCAGAGCTGATAGCCCTTTACCGCCAGCGCACCATCCGGGTGGTGGAGGATAAGACCGGCCATGCACGAAACCGCATGGAAAAATAGGAGGAAGTATGCAGTCCTTTGCCTATCAGGTGAAAAGTGAATTGTGCCGGGTACCGGTGCAGCGTATTTGCTGCGCCCGGGCGGAGGCCTACGGCGTTTTGCTCTACTGCAACACCTTTAACGCCCGGGAGATCCGAATTATCACCGAAAATCCCGAGTTTGCAAAGCGCCTGCCCAAGCTGTTTCACCGGGCCTTTAGCCTCCGCTTTGACCGGCTGCCCCGGGAGCAGGAGGGTCGGGAAAAGCTCATTTTCCAAATCACCGACCTGGAGAAGCTAGAGCGGATCATCAGCCAGTTTGGCTATGAGGCCAAGCAGACCTTGGCCCTGCACATCAATTTCGGAGTGCTGGAGGAGGACTGCTGCCGCACCTCCTTCCTGCGGGGGGCTTTTCTCTCCGGCGGCAGTGTCACCGATCCGGAAAAGCGCTACCACCTGGAGCTCTCCGGCAACCACCGCCAGGCCAGCCGGGAGCTTTGCGCCCTGCTGACAGAGATGGGCTTTCTGCCTCGCATGGTGACCCGGGGGGCGGCCACGGTGATTTACTTTAAGCAGAGTGAGCACATCGAGGACCTGCTGACTAAGCTGGGCGCCCCGGTGGCCGCCATGGACATCATGACCACAAAAGTGGACAAGGCCATCCGCAACGGCGCCAACCGTGCCATGAATTGCGACATAGCCAATGTGAATAAGATTTTGGAGGCTGCCACGGAACAGCAGTCCGCCATTGAAGCTTTGGCCAAAAGCGGTCAATTAGACCGTCTGCCGGAAAAGCTTCGGCAAACGGCCCAGCTTCGCCTGGAGCATCCGGAGCTGTCCCTTTCCCAGCTTGCGGAGCTGTGCGACCCGCCGGTCTCCAAATCCTGTATGAACCACCGCATGAGAAAGCTCAACGAGGAGGCAAAGAAACTGCTATGAACAAGATTGATAAATGCAAGGCAGCCCGGGACTATCACACCCACGGCTGCAACTGTGCCCAGAGTATCCTGGCGGCCTTCCACGAGGAAATGGGCCTCACCGAGGACCAGTGCATGGCCCTGGCCGGAGGCATGGGCGGAGGAATGCGCTGCGGCAGCATCTGCGGCGCCATCAGCGGAGGCATTCTGGTGCTGGGAATGCTCTTTCCCGCGAGGCCCGACGAGGGCCCCGATGCCAAGCGCCGCATTACCCGGCAGACCCAGGAGTATATCCGTCGCTTCCGGGCATGCTTCACGGACCGCGACTGCGCCGACCTGCTTAAACGCAAAGATCTGGTGCCCTCCCCGCAGGCCCAAACCCTGGGCGTAGCGGACCATTGCGGCATTCTCATCGTCTCCGCCGTGGATATCCTGTGCGACTATATTGCAGAGCTTAAAGGGGAATAATATGTCATTCGTACATCTTCATGTACATACAGAGTATAGCCTTTTGGACGGTGCCTGCCGCATCCGCGACCTGCCAGGGCGGCTCAAGGAGTTGGGCCAGACCGCCTGTGCCATCACTGACCACGGCGTCATGTACGGTGCCATTGATTTTTACCGGGCCTGCAAGGCAGAGGGCATTCATCCCATCATCGGCTGCGAGGTCTATGTGGCCGCCCGTACGCGGTTCGATAAGATCCACGAGTACGATGCCGAGTCCCGCCACCTGGTACTTTTGTGTAAAAATGAGACAGGTTACCGTAACCTCTCCTACATGGTCAGCCAGGCTTTCGTGGAGGGCTTTTATATAAAGCCCCGCATCGACCTGGAGCTGCTGCGCACACATTCCGAGGGCCTCATTGCTCTCTCTGCGTGCCTGGCCGGCGAAATCCCCAAGCGCATCCTCCACCGCAACTATGACGGTGCCAAGGAATATGCCCTGCAAATGCAGGAAATATTCGGTCAGGATAATTTCTATCTGGAGCTTCAGGACCACGGTATTCCCGAGCAGACGGAGGTCAACCGCAGTCTGCTGAAAATACACCAGGAGACGGGCATCCCCCTGGTTTGCACCAACGACGCCCACTATCTCCGCCCGGAGGACGCCGAGAGCCACGACATCCTCCTGTGCATCCAGACCGGTAAGACCGTGGACGATGAAAACCGTATGCGCTATGAGCCCCGGAATTTCTATATTCGCTCCACTGAGGAGATGGAGGCTCTGTTTTCTGCCTATCCCGAGGCTGTGGAAAACACCCAGCGCATTGCCGATCGCTGCCAGCTGGACTTTACCTTCGGTAAGTATCACCTGCCGGAATTCAAGCTGCCCCCGGGCTTCGATTCTCCCACCTACCTGCGCAAGCTCTGCGACGAGGGCTTTGCCCAGCGGTACGGAACGGAGAAGGAGAGCTATCGCAAGCAGCTTATTTACGAGCTGGATATGATCGAGAAAATGGGCTTTACGGACTATTTTCTTATCGTCTCCGACTTTGTCCGCTATGCTAAGAGTGTGGGCATCCCCGTAGGTCCCGGCCGCGGCTCCGCCGCCGGAAGCATGGTGTCCTACTGCCTGTATATCACGGACATTGACCCCATGGAATATAACCTCTATTTTGAGCGTTTCCTGAACCCCGAGCGTGTGTCCATGCCCGATATTGACATGGACTTCGGAGACACCCGCCGCGAGGAAGTGGTGGACTATGTCCGCCGCAAGTATGGCGATGACCATGTGGCGCAGATCGTCACCTTTGGCACCATGGCCGCCCGGGGCGCCATCCGTGATGTAGGCCGGGTGATGAAAATACCCTATAACGAGGTGGATGCGGTAGCTAAGCTTGTTCCCACCACTCTGCACATCACCCTGGATGATGCCCTGCGCCTATCCAAACAGCTTTCGGACCTCTATGCGTCCAATGAGCAGATACACCGCCTGATCGACACCGCCAAGGCCCTGGAGGGTATGCCCCGCCACGCCTCTACCCACGCCGCCGGTGTGGTCATTACCAAGCGCCCGGTATATGAATATGTTCCCCTGGCCCGAAACGATGAGTCTGTCGTCTGCCAGTACACCATGGTCACCTTAGAGGAGCTGGGTCTGCTGAAAATGGACTTTTTGGGCCTGAGAAACCTGACGGTGCTGGATGACGCCATTAAGATGCTGCCGGATAAAAGCTTTGATCTGCAGAAGATACCTATGGATGACCCGGAGGTTTTTGGTATGCTCACCCAGGGCAAGACCTCCGGTGTGTTCCAGATGGAGTCCACGGGCATGACCGGCGTTTGCCTGGGCCTCAAGCCCCAGAGCATCGAGGATATCACCGCTATCATAGCCCTTTACCGCCCCGGCCCCATGGAGTCCATCCCCCGTTTTATCGCCTGTAAACAAGACCCCAGCCTTATTACCTATAAGCACCCGTCTCTGGAATCGATTTTATCCGTCACCTACGGCTGTATCGTATATCAGGAGCAGGTTATTCAAATTTTCCAGCAGTTAGGCGGTTATTCCTTGGGGCAGGCGGATATGGTGCGTCGGGCCATCTCTAAGAAAAAGGCTAAGGAGATCGAAAAGGAGCGGTATTCCTTCGTCCACGGCGATCCGGAGCGGCACATCAAGGGCTGCATCGCAAATGGCATCCCCGAAGCCACCGCCGAAGCCATCTACGATGAAATTTACGACTTCGCCAACTATGCCTTCAATAAGGCCCACGCCGTCAGCTATGCGGTGGTTGCTTACCAAACGGCCTATTTCAAGTGCCATTATCCCAAGGAATATATGGCGGCCCTTCTGACCTCCGTGCTGAATAACTCAGATAAGGTAGCTGAGTATATCACCGAGTGCCGAGAGTGCAGCATCCCCGTTCTACCCCCGGACATCAACCACTCTTACGACGGCTTTACGGTAGAGGGGGAGAATATCCGCTTCGGCCTGGTAGCCATCAAGAATATTGGCCGCGGCTTTATCCAGACGCTTATTAAGCGCCGTGACAAGGACGGCCCCTTTACATCCTTTCAGGATTTCTGCCAGCGTATGAATGACGCGGCGGACATGAATAAGCGGGCCGTGGAGAACCTGATCCGCAGCGGTGCCTTTGATTCCCTGGGTGCCAAGCGCTCCCAGCTCATCAAGGTTTTCGAGTCCGTGATGGACAGCGTGGCCCTTTCCTACAGGCAGAACCTGGAGGGGCAGATAGATATGTTCAGCATGGGCCCGGCGATGTCCCAAAAGCTCCAGCATATCCACCTGCCGGACATCCCGGAGTTTTCCGCCATGGAGCTGATGACCATGGAAAAGGAGACCACGGGTCTTTTCCTCTCCGGCCACCCCATGCGTGACTATCGGGAGTTGGCCAAAGCTTCCGGTGCCGTGCCCATTCAAAAGATTTTGGCGGATTTTGAGCAGGAGCAGGGCCCTACCCGCTTTGCCGACGGTCAATCCATCTGCATAGCCGGGGTCGTCACCTCCAGCAAAACCCGTCCCACGAAAAATAATTCCATCATGGCCTATGTGACGGTGGAGGACGAAACCGGCTCCATTGAGCTGCTGTGCTTCCAGCGCTCCATCGACCAGTTCGGCTCCTATATGCAGGTAAATCTTCCGGTTATCGTCACGGGCCGCCTGAGCGTGCGGGATGAAAAGCCGCCGCAGATTTTGTGCGATACCATCCAGCCTCTGGAGGGTCAAAAGAGCATCCTCTATCTGCAAGGCAAGCGCGTTCCTGAGAAGCAGACCCAAGAGCTCATTCTCAAGGTCCCGGGCCTTGATAGCCGCGAGTTCCGGCATTTGCAGTTGGTTTTCACCATGTTCGAGGGGGATATGCCCGTAAAAATTCGTATGGCGGACACCGGCAAGCTCTTCGGCGCCACCTGCCTGAACCATCCCGCCCTCCTGGAGGAGTGCCAGGAGTGGCTGGGCAAGGAGAATGTGGTGCTTCGTGCCAAAAAATAAAAACTGCGGAGGCACACCCCAAAAATGTGTCTCCGCAGCTCTTTTTTCTGCTCCGAGTCGTCAATCCTCCGCCGAAATAGCCTGCACCGGGCAGGCATCTATGGCCTCCTGCACGGCGGCACGGTTTTCGTCGGTGGTATGGCCGCAGGCCTCCGCCTTGCCGTCCGCGTTCACTTCAAATACCTCCGGCACCGTGCTGATGCACAGTCCGCAGCCGATGCAGGTGTCCTGGTTCACAATGGCTTTCATGGTGTATCCTCCTAAAAAATTACTACCAGCAGCATTTTAAACTGCTCCTTCCCATAAACGGCATGGGGATGCCGTGCGGGCATTACAATGGACTCCCCTTGGTGCAGCTCATATTCCACACCGTCAATGGTGATGCGGCCAACGCCGTCAAGACAGGTGACGAAGGCATCTCCGCCGGATTCATGGGTGCTGATTTCCTCATCCTTATCAAAAGAGAAAAGCGTCACGCTCACCGACTCGTTCTGCACCAGCGTGCGGCTCACCACCTGCCCCGGCTGATAAGCAATCTGCTCCCGCAGTGTCAGCACCTGGGAAAAAGGAATATTTTTCATCATCGTCTCGTCCTCCTGTCCGCATCCATCGGTTTCAGTATCTGCGTTTTTATAGATTTTCATTCCTATCATAAGGCAAAAAGCGATGGATTTATATGGCTTATGCAACAAATCAGCAGAAAAAACCGATGGAAAGCTCCATCGGTTTTTCTGCTATATAGGCTCAGTGGCAGGCGCAGTAGTTGCGTGTGCCGTTATAATCGCTGGGCATTTCCACCGTGTTGGGCGGGAAGAATTCATTCACGGGAAAGCTTACATTTTTGAACAGTCCGCAGGGATCCTCCGGGTCGCCGCCGCTGCAGTCCGATTGGGGGATGCAGTAGTCGTAGGCCGGGATAAGCAGCTGCGTGTCCCGCTCCAGCCGCACCAAGGAGAACTGTCCCAGGGTCACAAAATATCGGCGCGTGCCCACAGGCTCCAGCACAATGGGGCTTGCAAAGACCGCCTCGATAGCCGCCGGGATCTCCGATACATTGCCCTCGCACACCCCCGCTGCCGTGCAGTCCTCCACGATTCGGGTGTCCAGAACGATGGGGTCCACGGCCTCAACCACGGCGGTGGGCAATCCGGTCTGGGGTACAATGCTCTCCGGGGTAGTGTCAGAGGAGAAGCTCTTGGCGCTCCCCTCGCTGCCAAAGAGAATGCAGCGTTTGTCAAATACGCACAGACCCTCCACCTCGGTAGACCGGGGCGTGCCCGTGGCCACCTGCAGAGTCACGCGGTAGAAATACCGCATATCGATGGAGTAAAAACCCCGGTTAAAGGTGATCGGCTCCACATCGGTGTATACATACAGCAGCTCTGCGCAGCCGCCTTTGATGATCTGCGTGCCGCTCAGCACCTCCTGTGCCGCCTGTGTGGGGTAGAATCGCAGGTCTTCCACGCAATCTTTGTCCCTACACCCGTCCAGGATCTTCTTCGTGTGGATACATACGGACTCTTTTACGCTGCTTAAATCGCAGACCGGGCCCGGCATTCCGTTTTCAGGCATCCAGATAACCTCCTATTAAGTACTGAAAGAAGCCTCTTTCACTCCAGTGTATGCAAAACCGCCGCCGGTGTGCGTCCTCCGCCGAACTGCCGCCAAATTTCGCTGTACAAATGTTTCTTTTTGCGGTATAATAATATAGAGGAGGCGATGGTATATGGACGCAGCATTTATCCATGATAATTTGGAGATCAAATTCCTTATTTTGTATATTGCCGCCCGGGTGTCCCGCCCCATCCCCGTAGAGGGGATGCAGGAGCTGACCCTGTGTGACAGCGGCATTGACTATTTCTCATTCTCCCAGTGCCTCAATGACTTGGTGCGCACGGAGCATTTGACCCTTTCCGACGACGGCCTCTATGCAATCACGCCCAAGGGCCTGCGCAACAGCGAGATCTGCGAGAGCAGTTTACCTATGTCCGTCCGGCTTTTAACGGACCGCAATGTGGCCGCCTATAACCAAATGCTCCTGCGTAAGGAGCAGGTCCGTGCCCAGGTCACTCCCCGGGAAAACGGTACCTACACCGTCACCCTCCACTTCAGCGACGATGTGGACGAGCTGCTGCACCTGGAGCTTATGGCTGCCACCCGGGACCTGGCTCAGGGCCTGGCCGATCGGTTCCAAAAGAACCCGGAGCAGTTCTACACCCGACTTATGGACACACTGTTTCCCAAGGAATAATTCTATACCTTATTTGTGTGACTCCCACGCCGATCCATCGGCGTGGGATTTTTTTGCATAAAAGCGGACAGCCCCTCATACAGTAGACCAACAAAGAGAAGGAGGCGTGATCGCATTGGCGGAGTGCTACTCGATCAATCAATATGAGCAGGCGGCGCACCTGCTGCCCATCCGTTTTCAGCGCATAGCCTTGCATCTGCCCGACTGGCAGAAGGAGCAGGCAGAGGAGCTGCGTCTGCGGGCCGGCCACCCCATGACCGTTCTGCTGCCCCGGGGAGAGCAGAGCTTAGGGCCTGAAGCCCTTGTCGCCCAGGGAGACCTGGAGCAGCTGTGCGACACTGTCACCGGCTACTCCCGCTATACAGCGGCGGAGACCATGTCCCGGGGCTATATAACCGCCAAGGGCGGATTTCGCATCGGGCTGTGCGGCACCGTGGTGCTGCAAGAGGGGAGAAGCATCAACCTCCGCAGTCTTTCCTCTGCCTGTATCCGTATCGCCCGGGAGATACCGGGTCTGGCGGATGGCTTGGTGGACCGGCTCTTTCAAAACGGCCGCTATTGCAGCACTCTCATCATCGCTCCGCCGGGCCTTGGCAAGACCACTCTCCTGCGTGACCTGGTGCGCTGCCTATCCGATGGCACCGATAGTCTCCCGGCCCACCGGGTCTCCTTGGTGGACGAGCGGGGGGAGGTAGCGGTGATGCTGGAGGGCCAGCCTCAAATGGAAGTGGGCTGCCACACGGATGTAATGGATTCCTGTCCCAAGTCGGTGGCTATCCCCATGCTCCTGCGCTCTGCCAATCCGCAGATCATTGCCGTTGACGAGATCACCCAGGCCCGGGACCTGGCCGCCATGGAGGAGGCCGCTTACTGCGGCGTCCGCTTTTTGGCCACCCTCCATGCTGACTCCGCCGATGACCTGCAAAGGCGGCCCCTGCTGCAAAAGCTGCAAAAAATGCACCTGTTTGAAAAGGCGATCACCATACATATGGCGGATACACTCCGCCGCTATACAATCCGCGACCTATGATGGGAAAATTTCTGGGTGCGCTGCTGATTTGCGGCGCAGGAGCCTGGAGCCTTGGGCAGAAATGGCGGCAGGGTAGGGAAGAGGAGCGCTTTTTTGCAGACATGGCGGCCTCCTTAGAGCAGGCGGAATCCTCCATCCGCTTCCGCCGCCTCCCCGTGCCGGACATCCTGCGGGAGCAAGCCCAAAGAACCACTTGTGGATGGATATATTCCCAAGTAATACAGCATATGAAAAGGGGAGTACCTTTACAGGATTCTTGGACAAGATCAGTAACCGATGTCCCCTATAAGTCCCCCAAAACCATCCTCCAGACCCTGGAATGGAGCGGCGATGAGGACCGTATCTGCCTAAACCTCCGCCGCACTGCCGCCCAGCTTCTGGAGGCCCTGAGCCAGTTCACCTCCCAGCATAAGCAGACTCAAAAGCTGTCCCTGGCCCTCACGGCCTCCGCCTGCGGCCTGCTGGTGATTCTTTTACTATGAGGAGTACACATGGATGTTGATCTGATTTTCAAGATAGCTGCCGTAGGAATTTTGGTGGCAGTACTGAACCTGGTCCTGGCTCGCAGCGGACGAGAGGAGCAGGCCATGATGACTACCCTGGCGGGCCTGGTGGTGGTACTGATGATGCTGGTGCGGCAGATCAGCGATCTGTTCGACCTCATCAAGTCGCTTTTTTCCCTGTGATTATGAGCGAAGTGGGAAAGATTGTGGCCCTGTGCCTTATTGGCATCGTGCTGATCCTGCTGCTGCAAAAAAGTCACCCGGAGATTGCCATTCTCCTGGCGCTGTCCATATGCGGTGGAGTGCTTCTGTACAGTCTCAGCGGAATGAAAGCCATTTTGGCCCTGCTGGAGCAGATGTCTCTGGCCGGAGGTCTGTCGGAGGACCTGCTGCGTCCCTTGGTAAAGACCGTGGGCATCGCCCTTGTCAGCCGTGTCGGAGCCGAGCTATGTCGGGACGCAAACCAAGGAGCCTTGGCCACCGTGGTGGAAACCGCCGGGGCTTTCAGCGCCATCGTCGTGGCCATACCGCTTTTCACAGCGGTATGGGAGCTGCTGCGGGGGATGCTGTGATGCGGAAAATTTTCCTTCTGCTTGTGCTGCTCTGGTGCATCGTCCCCGCCTGCGCCAGTGAAATTCCCCGGGAGATTACCGACGCCATCCCCGACAGTGCCCGTCCATTCCTGGAGGATACTGAAGAGGCTGATAACTTTACATCCTGGAATAGCGGTCTTTCCACTCTTTGGACTCGTACCTGCAAGCTCCTGGCCAGCACCGTGCAGGAAAGTCTGGGCGGCGTGATCCTGGTAATGTCAGCGGTTCTGCTCTGCTCCGTGGCGGAGGACTGCTTTCATCCCCTGGGCGACGGTAAGCTTCTGGACCCGGTTCCTCTGGTGGGAACTCTGGTCATTCTTCTGGCCGTGGGCAGCAACATGAAAAACCTCATGGGCCTGGGGGAGGAAACTATCCGGGAGCTGAATGTATTCTCCAAGGCTCTGCTGCCCACTCTCTCCGCCGCCACCGCCGCCGGAGGGGGCGCGGTGTCCGCCAGTGTACGCCAGGTAGCTACGGTGTTTTTCTCAGACCTCCTGATGAGCCTTATTCACGGTCTGCTTTTTCCCATGGTTTGGGTATTCGTGGCCTTGTCGGCGGCGGATGCCATCTTACCGGCCGGCCGTCTG
>OGYD01001127.1_pt1 | contig 21115 bp, 13 predicted proteins | sample 1576441 | NCBI WGS metagenome assembly OGYD01 (sample SAMEA3541537, study PRJEB24748) | human gut metagenome | biome: human gut; feature: human-associated habitat; material: faeces | place: China | collected 2012 | reverse complement strand
ACTTTCTTCTTAAATAACGGCAACACTTTCTTGCTCTCTGCTCCGCTGTTGGGTTGATTTATCAGTGCAAGCACTTGGTCTGTTTCTCTAATAAATCTTTGTCGTGGACTTTCAAAGTCCTTTCTATTTTTTTTATTACTGAGCAAATCGTCAAGCATTTGCAACGCCATATGCTGACCCTGTTCATTCAGTTGTTCTATTCGTTCTATGTATTTATCGTACATTATTTATCCTCCTATATTTTCTGCGTAGTTATAATGTAGTCAGCCGGATTTATATTATTTTTTATTAAAAAACTCAATACTGCATCTGTTTCCGACCGCCCTCTTACTTCTTCTTCGCATATGTATGTTTTTACTGGTAGTGGCTTTCTATATATTGCCTCTATCTTATACTTTTCTTTTTTTAATTGCTCTAATAATCGCTCTGTTACTGTCATTTCGCACCTACTTTCTTAATGCCATTGCTATAATGAACACTCCAAACATCATACCCATTAAATAAAATATACCTATATATGGGTCACTGTTTTTCATTTTTTATCGTTCCTTTCTTCAACTCGCAGGCACATAGGAACCGCCCTATCAGATTTCATTAAAATTTCAAAATGTATTAAGGGGGGTACTATTCGGGCGGTTCGTATCTGCCTGCGAACCTATTTTAACTATGCTGTTTTATCAAACAGATAATCATATTTCGGATTTATCTGTAATTCGTGTGCAAAATCCGAAATATTTTTACCTGTTATGATCTTGCACATTTCGTCATTTGTCGGACTATGTGCATTAATTTCTATTTCTATTCGGGTTTCCATTGTTTTCTCTCCTCTCCGCCTCTTAGGCTGTTTTCTTTTCATCTGTTGCGAATTTTGTCAATTAATGTTATAATCATCTCAGAAAGTGCACGCCATTCCATGGGATAACTGTTTGACTCAGGGGCGTATTCCGACAATTTGAAGCGCCATGCCTCCAGCCGTTTGATGTACATAACCATGCCGCCATCTTCCGCATGAAGCAGCTTCATGAGTTTACGGCCAAACCCGATGAAAATAACACATCGCCGTTCTTCACTTCGCTCTTCATCCTCTCATGTCTAAGTCCGCACAGCGAACTGATACCCTTGCGCATATCCGTCCTGCCGGGACACAAAAAGTAGCACATCGTGTCGTTCAGACTAAACATGGCAGCCTTGGAGACTTTGGGGCGAAAGTTCCATCAACTATTTCTCTGATCCACTTCCAAAATGGGCACGGAGTCCGTTGGGAAATAGCAAAAATACACCCTGTGACACTTGTTTTCCCAAGGTCAATTCCGTAGTAGTTTGTCTGAAACTGATTGGAGTCAACCCTTGTTTGAGACTGTCTTTATCTACAGAACATTTTTGTGCCAGTAGTGATATGTTGAATGACTTACACCTATCTGTTGTAGGTACGACTTCAATAGCAGGCCACTTTGTTGCACCTGCAATTCTAATTCTTCAAATTCTGATCTGTTCATTATAATTGGGGCTGGCTGTTATTGCGAGCACAAAATTACAACCACCCCCTAGAGTGTACAATGTGTATTTGTTCAAATGCTTACATATATTCCGTCTCATTTCCATTTCGGTTTTCATCCACCGTAGGAACAGAATGCTTCCGCCCGTATACACAAAGTAATCCCTTATATTCAATCTGATTATCTTAAAAGAATCACTTTTTTCTATGAGCATTTGAATATTCGGATGGTAATATTCCGAATGTTTCTTTAAAGCATTTAGTAAAATAACGTGGAGTATTGAAGCCTACCATGTCTGTAATTTCCACAATTGAGAGCTGATAATTCTGTAACAATTGTGCTGCCCTTTTTAATCGAATGCTACGAATGAATTCTGTGGGAGTTTGTCCCGTGATTGACTGTAATTTCCGATATAAACTCATTCGTGTCATTCCTATATCAGCAGCTAATTTTTCGACAGAATATTCAGGATTTTCCATATTCTCTTCTACACAATGCAATGCTTTCTGAACTAATTTTTCATCCAAGGAAGTGATGGTAATGCTGCTGGGTGATACTTCTATACTTCTATGAAATGTTGCTTTTCTATTCTCTTGTTGTTCTATTAATTTCCGTATACGAGTTAATAGTATATCAAAATTAAAAGGTTTTGATAGATAAGAATCAGCTCCTGCTTCATAACCAGTCATTTTATCTTCATCAGATATGCGGGCTGTGAGTAATATAATAGGAATATGGGATGTTTGAATATTATTTTTCAGCCGTTTGCATAACTCTATTCCGTTCATAATAGGCATCATCACATCGCTTATTATTAAGTTAGGATCTCTTTCAATGGCTATTTTTTCACCTTCTAATCCTTCTTTTGCTTCTATTACTTGATACCATTTATTTAATTCCTCTTTTAGGAAATTTCTAAATTCTGTATTATCTTCTACCAATAAAATAATAGGCTTGTTTGGTGAAATGGAGGATGAGTCATTTTCATTGTTTTCCTGTACATCTTCTTTTGCTGCCATTTTTTCTTGTGGATGCAGATTGGTAGGGAGACATATTGTAAATGTAGTGCCTCTATTGGCAATGCTGGTAACTTCTATTTTTCCATGAAGTAGGTTTATATACTCTTTGGCAAGATGCAGACCGATTCCGCTACCGGTGTTTTCACACTGTTTAGATGATATTTGATAAAATCGGTCGAATATATGAGGGAGATTTTCTTCTGAAATACCAATTCCTGTATCGGATATTTTGATAAATAAGAAGTTTTCTTCTCCTTCACTTAACTGTATACTGATTTCGCCGTATTCAGGGGTGAATTTATAGGCATTAGATAAAAGATTATTCATAACCTTATATATTTTATCTTGGTCAAAATACATATATATGGGGTATTTCGGAAGATCTATTTTGAAACTTATGCTTTTTTCTGTCATGATTGGTTGAAAGCTTGTACAGCACTGGTAAATGAAATCTGAAATTTCACCATACCCTAAATTAATTTTTTCTCCTTTTACTTCTAATTTTCTGAAATCTAATAATTGGTTTACTAAAGCCAATAATTTTTGCGCATTATTATAGATAGACATCAATTTACCCTTAAGATTCTCATTTTCACTCTCATTTATAATAACACTTAAAGGTGTGATGATTAAGGTGAGAGGGGTGCGAAACTCATGACTGATATTCGTGAAAAAACGAAATTTCATTTGATCTAGTTCTTCTTTTTGTTTTTGTTGTTCCAATTGGCGTGTTTTTAGTAATTTGAGTTTGTTTTTTTTGTTTATATGATAAATTACATACGTAGAGATGCTTATTATTATCAAAACATAACAAAGACGGGCTGCTATGGTATTCCAATAAGGTTCTTTTATGATAAAAGTCAATTTTGAATTTTGTTTCCCCCAGAAATGATCGCTATTTGCTGTATAAACTTGAAAAACATATTTTCCCGGACCTAAACCACTGTAGGTAACCTTTCCTATTCCATCTGAAGATTTAACTTCCTGCCATTGAGTATCTATGCCTTCCAGTTTATATTTATAATAGGTTTTAGAGGGATTTACGTAATTAAGTCCTGCAAATTCTAGTGTAATGTAGTTCTCATCATGTTGGAGTTCTATACTGGGGGTATTATTCAGATTATGGTTCAATAGTTGGCGTCCATTGTATGTTGTACTAGGTGTAATGTTGGCATAGAATATTTTTAAGGAGGTAAAAAACGGGTAATTGTCGCAATAGTTATATATTATATTTTCGGGCAGAAAGGTGCTGAAGCCATTGATTCCCCCAAAGTATAGAGTTCCATCCCATGCTTTAAATCCACTTGAAGGATAATATTCCCCTTTCATCAGTCCATCATTTGAATTAAAAGAATTTATAGAATAGTGGTACTCCCCTTTTTCTTTCTTCACCACTATTTTATTCAGACCATTGGTCGTTGAAAGCCAAATATCGTGATTTTGATCTTCAAAAATACACATGATAATGTTATTGGATATTCCATAAGAGTGCGCTTTCATTTTTCTAAGCGTGTTATTTTCAACTTCCAGAATGTTTAGTCCATTATGTGTACCAAACCATGTCATTCCCCGACTATCACAATAAATACAATTATATTTGTTGTTAGTATGATGAAACCGTTCATCATGTGGGGCATCTATTTCGGGCACCCATACTTTTTCTTTATCAGGATAGTAATAATAAAGACCATTGTCATCTCCAACGATTAACCGTCCCTCTTTATCTTCTGTGACAACGGAGGGACTCGTAAATTTCTTGATTTTGATATGTTTATCACTTACGAACTCCATGTTATGGTTTATAGGATTGAATGAACACAAACCTCCGTATATACCAATCCAAATATTTCCTTTACTATCCTCAAACAAACATCTTATCAGTCTTGTCGATGTACTTTTCTGATGTTTAATTTTTAAGTTGCATTTGAACAATCTTCCATTCTCAATACAATATAAGCCATGATGAAAAGTACCAATCCATATTCTTCCCTTGCTATCTCTCAACATTTTACGGCATATTTTATCTGCCAATTCGGTAAAGAGAAGATTTATTTCTGATGTTTTTGGATTATAGCAATACAGTCCGGAATTTGTACCTAATAAAATATTCCCATTATCATATTCTACCATACTTCTAACGTTTTGATCTTCCCACTTCCCTTTAACATTTGTGTTATTGATTAATGAAAACTTTCCGAGGCTGGGATGATAATAACAAATTCCTTGGTTTAATAGTCCTAACCACACGCTATTGTTTTGAGGATTTATAATGATATCAAGTATGTCATTATCTATGTAGCCTTCTCCCACTAACGGAAGATAGTGGATATGCTCGACTTCATAACTAAATTTATCTATGATATATAATCCTGATTTAGAAGATCCGATCCAAGCATTACCTTCATTATCTATGGCTAAACTTGTGAGTAGATCCGTTTGTTTTATATTCAATCCTTTAATTTCGTGCCATTGTTGTTTTCTTATGTTATAGCAGGCGACCCCGTCTTGCCATTTTAACCAAAAATCTCCATTCGGAAGAACCTTTAGCATAACGCGTTCACCCGATCTGAACTGATTAGCAAATTGCTCTTCTTGGCGGATAAATTTATTTGTCTGGCTATTCCAACAGCGTACGATTCCTGATTTGTGTACTATCCAGCAAGAATCTCCTCGACCGTCTATATCACATATTTCTCCGTATTTTTCGATAAAAATGCCATTATTATCTACATATTGTAAATTCTTCCTATTGTTATCAATACAACATATTTTTCCTTTGTTTAATATGAACCAATAACGTTTTTCAGAGTCAATAAATAAATCTTGTAATTCCTCGGTTATGCCCATCTTTTGTAAAAGAGAATCTATATTATTGATGAAACGCTCTTGGGTTAAATCAAAAATGCGAAGATAATTTCGTTCTTTCATCCAGATATAATTATGAGAATCAACATATTCTTGGTGAATATTGTCATAGTTCCAGTCATACTTGGCTTGATGTATGTGATAAGAATGAGAGGAAAAACTACCACCATTATCAAAAGCAAGTAAGGCAGCAGTTCTTATTCCTATTCTTCCATCCGGAGATAAAAAAAGTCCTTTTATCTGATTGTCAGGAAGGCCGTGCTGGATATTGATATTGCGAAATATATAATTAGTTTGGCCTGATGCCGACAATATGAATGAAATTGCAATCCATAAAATCACCATTGTTTTCTCCGTATTACTCATAAATATCTTATTAAAATGATTCTTTCAATATTAAGCAAAGATAAGACTTTTGTATATAAATGTCTAAAAACTCTCCTATCTGTCACAGACGGGAGAGTATACCTTAAAAACCTATTGAAAACATCCTTATATAATCTAATTTAAAAGAATGATCAATGTGGTTCGGTTTTCATCCTAATTTAGCCAATAGGAAAATGAGGATCTGATTCGTTATCTGGATTTTGTTCCAAAGCAGGATTTGAATTCATATCAGCTGTTGGTATTTTCCATAAGAATGTCTTCTTGGGAATGAATTGGATGGATTGTCCTTTGTATTGATACAACCCATCTGTTATCCCATTTTTTAAATGGTTATAAACCTTTTCGCCGATTCGATCTGTGCGTAGTGCATCGTAGTATAAGAGACCTTCTCCTATAAATTCCCATCCCCGTTCCTGGTAGATTAAATCAGAAAATTCATTGGCATTAGCCGGAATCAGAGAATTCAGACCGGCTCTTCCTCTTACTTCATTGAATTTGGAAACAGCTTCTGCTGTAGGACCCCTTTGGAGATTGACAGCTTCTGCATAATCTAATAACACATCTGCGTATCGAATCATATAGAGATTTGCTTTAGAGCAGTCATTTAAGTAAGCCGATTCTGTACGATCATACAATTTCACGTTTCCGGGACTGGCACTGGTCCATCCTTTTATACCTGGATAGAAGCCTTTATCTGCTACATCAAATTGGACAATGTTGCCTGATACATCTTCAAATTCGGTGAGCATACAATTGCGTCGCACATCATTCGGATGGTATGAAAGATAGGCTTCTATGGAAGGACCGACACGCAAATAATGTGTACTACCTAAAGAAGGAATCCTGCCATTGTAGCATCCGGTGTATTGTGTTACAATATTTCCCTGAGTTTCTCCGAATTGTAATTCAAAAATAGACTCTTGACCATTCTTATTTGCCGTATTAAACCAGAACCATAAATCTTCATAATTCGGTTCCAAATGATATTCTCCCGAATTAATAACTGCTTCTAACTGTTTTTCAGCTAAAGAGAAAAATTCTTTATTATTTTCCATGCATCCTCTTGTCAGATAAACATCGCCTAATAATGCTTGAGCAGCACCTTTCGATATTTTCCATATTTCATCTTTTCCATATTGAGATTTCAATGGAAGTTTTTCAATAGCATAGATCAGATCTTCTATGATTTGAGTATAGTTTTCTTCTATCGTCTTTCGAGGTATTTTCAATCCATCCAACCCGTTGGTATAATTTTCGGGTATGGGTAAGGCACCGTAAAGACGAACTAAAATATAATTAGCGTATGCGCGAAGGAATCGTACTTCTCCATATTTTTGTTCTTTTTCTTCTTGATTCATATCTATACCTTCACCACGTGCAAGGACAATGTTAGCACAATTGATTACGTTGAAACCTTTGCTCCAGCATCCCGGCCCATAGCTTATGTCTGGATTATTAATATCTATCCAAAAATTGGTTTTGGGATATTCCCATTTGGTATTAGTGGGTGATCCAAATTCTGTGGCTACTTCCAAGCATCCATAATATCTGTCGCCCAACATGTCTCGCAATCCGCGATATGTACTTCTCACTCCCATTTCAAGTTCTTTACTGTCTTTGTAGAAATTGTTAGGAGATAATGATGTGTAAGGAACTTCATCTAAATCAAAACAACTGTATAGTACAGGTATTGTTAGAAACATGATGATATAATGTTTCATATTGTTCCAAGGTTTGTTCGCATTTTTCATATTGCTGAATTTTATTGTTAGAATTTAGCGTTGATACCTAAGGTTATAATTTTAGCCCATGGGTGACTAACATCTCCATTTATAGGATTATAACCGGAATGGTTGGCAAAGCTTATATAGTTTTGTGCATTAACATATACTTGCATGGACTGTATATGGCGAGTCTTAAATTCATAACTTAATTGTATGTTTTTAATTAAGAAATAACTCCAATTGGCATTAGTACGGTCGGATAAGTAGGCATTTTTTGCACCTATGCGTGGGCGGGTACCATTTGGATTTGATTCACTCCACATTTCTTTGTAAGCATCTTTAGAGGGAATCAAATATTTTGAATTGCCTACGTTATTATCGGCCCACAGTACAAAATTAGAAACATTGGAATAACCGTAAGCTCCTGCACCTGTTGTAAAAACACCTGCATCTCCGCCTGTTCCTGAAGCATAGTCACAAGCCCCTTGCCCATATATATCCAATCCGAAACCTTTATATTTCATATTAATGGAAATTCCATAGAAGAATTTAGGTTCTGTAGATCCATAACAAATATAGTCTTGAGTATTGATAGTACCGTCCATATTTAAATCTGCATACATTTCAGAACCTAATTGAGATTGTTCGCTTTTAATTCGGCTGGTATATTCGTTTAATTGTTCTTGAGTGCGGATGATGCCAAGCGATTTTCTTCCCCAAACTCCATTCACCGGTTGTCCTACAACGAGATTGTGTGTCAACCCCGACTCTGCATTGGTGCTTCCATCAATCCTTGTCACATCCCCATAAAGTTCTGTGATTTCATTGTTATTGTGTGAACCGTTCAAAGAGATGTCCAATTTGAAATTACGGTCAATGACACGTCCGCCAATTGTGAATTCATAACCGTTATTCTTGACTTCACCTACATTACTCAAAATACTGGAAAAACCGGATGTAGTTGGAATAGGTACATTGTAAAGCATATCAGTAGTACGACGAGTATAATAATCAAAGGTAATATTCAGCCGATCCCATAAAGATAAATCAAAGCCTAGATCTATTTGGTGAGTACGTTCCCATTTCAAATCAGAATTTCCGATGCCTTCTTTGAAGCCCATCAAAATGTTATTATCATAAATATAGTTGTTCTTCGATAATAGAGCTAGGGATTGGTAATTTCCGATTTCCTGGTTACCTGTAACACCGTAACTGGCACGAAGTTTAAAATTAGTTATCATTCTTATTTTTTGCATGAACGGTTCTTGTTCCACTCTCCATGCTATACCCGCAGATGGGAAGAATCCATATTTATTGTTTTCACCAAAACGGGAGGAGCCGTCATAACGTCCGGTGGCTGTAAGCAAATACTTGTCTTTATAAGCATAGGTGAAACGTGCCGTCAAGGAGATTAGTTTATTGCTGTATTTAGTAGACTCATAGTTCAGTGAATTTCTGTCTCCTAATGTCATATCCCATGCTCCGGTAGCATCATTCTCAAACCCTGTAGCCGACATAGACATATCTTCATAGGTATATTCTTGCCATGAATAAACTCCTGTAGCAGAAAACCGGTGATTTCCCCATGTATTATTATAAGTGAGCATATTTTCTGTTAGTTTGGTGATGTTTCTGTGGTAAGCATTGTTTCCGGCTCCTGTACCATTAGTAGCGATATTGGTAGCTGTTTGAGAAGAGGTATATGAGTATTTTCTAATATTGTTAATATCAGCTCCCCACGTTGTCTTGAATTTTAGGTTTTTCAGGAGTTGGAACTCAGCATAAATATCACCCAATGCACGAAAACTGGAGTTGGTAGCTGTAGTGCCATTTATATCTGCAATAGGGTTGAAATTTCCTTCAATATAGGAACTATGTATAGGGTCCAGAGAAGATACATAATAGGAGCCATCTTCATTGTAAACAGGCATAGTAGGCCATCCTCTTTGAAAAAGGCCTGTCATGACATCGTTATTTCCATCTTTTTCTGAATAAGCCATTTGGATATGACTGCCTATAGTTAGCCAATCAGTAAAGTTATGATTTAGGTTACTATGCAACGTCAGTTTGTCATATCCTACGTTCTTTACTAGCCCGTCTTGAGAATAATACCCTAATGACATCATATAATTCGTATTTTCTGATCCTCCGTCCAATGATACTGTATAGTTTTGTACAATAGCACTTTTTTCTATAGCCTCCCGTTGCCAATCCGTATTTGCAGTAGGAGTATAATGTTTAAAAGGAGCTTGTCCTCCTCTATTCTCATAGGCCTCATTAATATACGGAATAAATTGGTTCGTTTCTAATAAATCTACCAGCCGTGCTGCGCTCTGTATTCCAAAAGAAGCGTTGACAGATAGATTCTTGCGACCTGTAGACCCGGATTTAGTTGTAATTAAAACGACTCCATTTGCCCCCCTAGATCCATAGATGGCAGTAGAAGAAGCATCCTTTAAAATTTCCATGGAAGCAATATCAGCAGGATTAATATCATTCAAACTGCCGTTCATAAGTGGGAATCCATCAACTACATATAATGGATCATTTCCTGATTGTATGGAGCCTGCTCCACGAATTCGTAATATGGGTGATTCTCCTGGAGCATTGTTAGTAAATACTGCTACTCCAGGTGCACGTCCTTGCAATGATTCTAGTGGATTATTTGAGGTGACAGCCGTTATTTCTGCTGCTTTAACCGAAGTGACAGAACCTGTTAGATCACTCTTTTTTTGAGTTCCATAACCTACTACAACTACTTCATCCAAAGCCTTGGTATCTTCGGCTAGTACAATCTTAAGAGTCGGTTTTATTGTTACTTCTTTAGTGACGTAACCGATATAGGAAATTACAAGAGAACCTTTCTTTTCTGTGTTGAGTTGAAAATTTCCTTCAAAATCAGTAATAGTACCGTTAGAGGTACCTTTGACCACGACACTTGCACCAATAATAGGTTCTCCTTGTGTGTCGACAACATTCCCTGTGATTTTTAGCTGAGACTGTGCCCAAGTGGTATGTGTGGTTCCTATGGAAAAAAATAATAGAAACATCACTTTAATCAACCACTCCCATGAGAGCCAATCTAATTGATTCTTTTTCATACGTATAAATTTAAAATTAATAAAAAGAGATTTTAAGTGTTTTTGCCTTCGGTGTCCCTTAAATGAAACATTCCTATGTTAGATACGGAAGCTCCTTTCTTTTCACGTAGCGAGAATATTGTTTTTTCTGTTTAATGCTTCTCAAAGCGTATCTATGACGTTTATTAGGAGGTTATGTACTATTTTTATAGTGAGAATTTTATATAATGAATTACTTCCCGTCTTTTTAACATGCCCAAAAATAGGTTATAAAGTGACGCATATCCTTGCGGGCTAGAAAAAGATGACATTCTGCCGTACGATATGAAATATGTAGTCTTTCGGCTATTTCACTTACAGATAGCCCATCGTAAAGGCTTAAGTGGTAGGTCGTTCTACGTTTATCCGGAAGGTGTTTCATTCTGGAGTTAATCAATGCTGCCAATTCGTTTGCTAAAATGGTTTGTTCCGTATTCTCTATACCTGATTTTATCGTTTCATATATCTTCGATGTGTAATTTTCGATTTTATAATATAATCGTATATTGTCTGTAATTAGGTTTCGCGCGATCGTCAGTAGAAACGGTTTTATCGTTTCAGGATTGATAAATTGCTTATAGTCCAATAAGCGAATAAATACTTCTTGGGTTAAATCTTCAGCTTCGTATTTATGTGGAATTCGATAGCTGATGTAGTTTTTTATAAAACTGCCATACTCTGTGTAGCATTTTGTAATAAATGCATGAAGGATTATTGTTTCTTTGTTCATAGTACTAAATAGTTTATGATTATATCTTTCTTGTTTTGCAAAGCTATTTAAGGATGAATAAAGAAGAGCGAAGAGAAGTAACAGATATATGTTCCGAATGTAACAAATAACCTCATGAAAGGCTTAAAAGCTATATCAGACAGCTATTTGTTACATTTGGGACAGAGTTATCATATTTTGTTATTAGGTATTTCGGATAAGGAATAAGTCACTCTATTATGCAATTCTTGGGAATTGATTTGCAATTTTATCCGATATACTTTGCCCCACATATTTTTTATGGAAGCATCATTGTGTTCTACCTCCTCTATCATAGCAGACAGTTGATTGGGATTGAATTTGAGTGAGTAGTTTTTATTATTTAATCTCAATGATAAGATTCCGTCTTCTTTCTTTTCTACCAAGGCCGCTGTCATTAATATTATAGATGAAGGAGCTTTGTATTCTTTTAGTATATAGGTTTCTGAGAAATATAAAATATTTCTTTGTCGATATAAACTCAATTTTCTTGTCCATGATATGACGGCGGCCTCGACAGGATATGCTCCGGCTAGGTCAAGTGTAAAAGTTCCTTTATTCTTTGTGCCTTGGGCGCTAACGGATGTAGCAGCATATTTTATTCCCTCTTTTTGGATGAATCCGTTTATAATAGGAGTATTATGATAATCGGAACTCACGGCCCAGAAAGTATAACGGTCTTTGGAAAAGTACTTTGCATTATAAGCCAAAGCTCCCACATCAATTATTAGCGGTTCTCCGTCTGCATACACTATATAATTTCCTACATCATTATGGTTGTGGCTTTCGTCATTATGCCCTCCTTTAATTGCATAAGATAATCCTTTGTCACTTTGAGGAGAAGAGCGGGTTATGAAAACTTGTAAATCAGGGAAAAAACAGTCGCGGGTGAAAGGCTCGATTGCTGGGTGTTCTATAATTTCATTGGTAGATAATAGAGTATATAAGAATCCGTTTATTGAAGCCCCTTTTCCATTGCTGATCATCTCCTTCTTGGCTATAGATTCTTTTGCTTTGAGTGCACCGAAACCCATCATTGTATTATTGCCAATGAATTTGCCATATTCGTATACCATTCCCGGATTTAGATTTGTACGGGGTGAAGCATCTGCAAAATTGACAAATCGGTTATTACGTCCCATGTAGACTTTACAGATGAATTCTCCCATCCTATGAAACTTTTCTTCATTTCTTAAATCAATTTTCCCATCTGTCGCTTTATATAATAAGTAATTGCAGTTAAAAAAGCAACCGCATGAACTAGCCCAATAACCGGGACCTTCATCACATCCGCCATCATTTCTATAATGAGAATAATAGTAGTCCATTGCTTTCAGTGCTAATGAAATATCTTCTGCTCTTTTCGATATATCTTTTTCGGCTATTAAAGCCACTGTAATCCAATGTGAAGTAATCCATGGATTCCAATTGTTATCTTCGGTCATCCATTTGAATGTCCTTGTCCGGCAAGGTTCCAGTATTCTTCTTTTTAATTCATGCGTTATGCGTTGGTTTAATAGGGGAGATATAGAATCAAATACATGTCGGAATACATCTTGAATCAAGGCTAAATCTCCTGCTGTTTGGGCGGCAAATAATGCAACGGTCTGATCTTCCGGTTGGGGAAGGCAAGTGCCATAATGTGCAGGTAGTCCCCACCAAGTTTCTTCGCAAGTAGATAATATGCCATTGATTAGAGGAAGGATAAAACGTCCTTTTCCTTCCAATAATTCTCCCATGGCAAGCGTAGTGAGTTGGCTACGCTTTTTAAAGTATACATTTTGATATCTGTTCCGGTCTCCGGTCTGCTTATATTCCATAAATAGACTGGCTGGTAAACTTTCCCAATTATCATGTATTCTCATTTCTGCCTGGTTTATGTAAACCAGGCGTATGCTGTCTGGAATCTTAAACCATATATCATCCCCATAAGTAGGATAAGGATGAAACTCTTTTACTAATATCTTTTCCAGTTTCTCAATAGAATATTCTTTTAGCGAAGAACTTTGCAGGGCCGTCGCAAATAAGAATAAAAAGCAAATTAAAATGTTTCTCTTCATTTTTTTGTAAATTGGTTATTTCATTTACAACTAATACGTGATTTCCTTTCTTTTCACGTATTATTCTCAGGCAAATAATGAAGGAAAATTAGTAGAAAGTTTAATAGCTTACTATCTGTTGTAGTGGTTTGCATGGTTTTATTTTTGATGAAAGTAAAATATTGGAGGACTTTATTGTCCATTTCCCAATAATAAAGTACTTTTATCCATAACCTAAAAAATCATACTTTAATAGACACACTATTACCTTTTGCATAACTATGCTTTACCTCTTTTTTCACCTTAACCAATTTCCTGGGAACAATGCCTGTGTTTTTGACTATGACTAAAGGGATGGGAGATGACGAACGATGCCATATCGTGAAACGGGCAACATCTCTTTCATCACTCTTTTGGCTTTTACTTTCTCAGGTCAATTCTTATTTAAATTTTTCAGTATATCTACCAATAATTTCCGAATTGCTGCCAGTTTCATTATTCTAAAGATTGGTTATGATATGTTGCAGGCACGTTTTACCAATACGAAACTGAAAAACAAAGAAATCAAAACATACGCCAATGACATTCCATCACTCCGCTTTCCATTCCCATGCTTTGCGGACCGGGTTCCATTGCCAATGGAATTATGTTGATGAACGATACCAATACATGGACTATAAAAGGGATATTGATAGGAATGATTGCATTGATTTATTTTATCACTTATCTTATATTGAGAAATTCCACCCGTTTAGTCTCCATTTTAGGCAAGACGGTAAATAATGTGATGATGCGCTTGATGGGGCTTATCTTGATGGTGATAGCTGTGAAGTGTTTTGTCAGCGAACTCAAACCGATTTTGATTGATATTATTCAATCGAATAGAATGTGAGATGTAGCTTTAAAATAATATTCTTTGGACAATAGCCCACATAAATACTATATCCGGGTATTATCCAATATGTATTGTCATCAGTCAAACTCTACCAGTATGCGGAATAATTTGCTGGGAGCAGCAGCCCATTCCTCCATGGTTTACAATGCCGTTTCGGGAGTGGCGACCTTGCTGATAAACTCATCTTTCGGGCAAGTACCTTGTTTCATATAGCAGATTACTGCTCTGAAGTCGGCAGGCAAGGCATTGCATGAACCGCGGATATCTAATTCCTTTTGTAGAAAGTACTTGATTTGTATGGTTTGCCGGAATAATTTTATTCCATGACAAGACGATGTACTCGCACATGCTGCATACGAAAAAGCGGTCGGGATATTTTCGTGCCACCTCAGCCAAGTACCCGTTCTGAATACCATCGATAAACTCTTGTGTAACAACAGCTGCCGAAACTTGTGCATAATCCATATTTGACAGAAAACTTCCGCTCTGTTTCGTCCGTCGATCATAAAGACGGAACCATCTGCCGTTCTTCTCCCATAAAGAGGGAACGCCCGTTGAATAATGTACGAATAGGCATGCCATCCACTTCCGTATCCTGCCGGAACCAAAGATGGAAGTGGGCATCTATAATCTTGAAGTCCATACTCTTTGCCTCCCCTGTTTAAGAATTAGCCCAGCTTACACACATCTGGTCACCGATGATTTCCTGTACCTCTTTTACCAGATCCCAGTCAATGGGCTTTTCGGCATAAGCTATATTTTTCAATACGTTTGCCGGATTGGCTGAGCTGAACAGGGTAGTAGCAATACGTGGATTGCGGACAGCATACTAAATAGCCAGCTTTTCTATCGGATAATTCTTGGATGAACAGTGTTGCACTGACTTTTGACAAGCCTCGACCAATGCTTTGGGAGCTGGATACCAAGCCAGGGCACCCCCACTGTGAAAGAAGCCCCATTGAAAGCAGAGACGCATTGATAATACCGATATTTCTTGATTCGAAATAATCCAAGTAATCACTCAACTTCTCATCGTTCAGGCAGTAGTGGCAGAAATTCAATACACTTTCTATAATTCCCGGTTCAGAGTGGTCGATAACCTATTTTAGGTTTTCCAGCTGTAAGTCGATGATGTCTACATGTTTCACTACTCCTTCTTTCTTCAGTTCGACGAGTGCCGGCAGTGTTTCATTCACCACCTAATTCATATCCAAAAATTCCACATCGTGCACATTTATCAAGTCTATATAGTCTATGTGCAGTCTTTCCATGCTTTCATACATGCTTTCTGTGGCACGCTTGCCGGAGTAATTCCAAGTGTTCACTCCATCTTTGCCGTAGCGTCCTACTTTGATAGAGAGATAATATTTGTCACGAGGCATCTCTTTCAATGCTTTTCCCAATACGGTTTCTGCCTTATAATGCCCGTAGTAAGGAGAGACATCGATAAAATTCATTCCGTTTTCTACTGCGGTATTAATAGCATAAACTTGATAGACAAAGAAAAAGGATTTTCCGCAATGGAAAATCCTTTTTCTTTGTCTATCAAGTTTTAATGAATACTACTTCGTAAACATACACCTGCTACCACTCAATAAATTTACCACGAGCTCTGCGTTCTGCCAACATCTGTGTAAGGAAACGCTGACGGTCCTTAGCAATGTAACGCCGGGCAAAAATATTAGGAACAGCTACCCCCAAAGCTATACAGAAAATAATAAGCGCCGAGTTAATACCATTGGAAAAAGCAAGTGTCACTTCCCCTACCACTCCACGCATATTGATAAGCGCCAGCAACGAACGATACATCAAGACACCAGGTACCATCGGAATGACAGAAGGAATAGTCAGCACATGATTAGGGACATGAAACCAATGAACGGCTTTGACAGCTATCAAACTCACGACAAAGCTTCCCATAAACGAACCGATCACCGGACCATATCCTAATTCAAAGTTTACAAAGTTACGGGTGCATACTGCAATAATTCCACCTACAGCCACCACCCACAACAAACGTCTCTGCACATTAAAAATAGTAGCGAATCCCATAGCCGCAATTGCAGCCGCAACAGCATATACCCAATAAGCATCGTGCGGCACCATACTCAGTTCACTGAACTTCTGGTCGATAGTCACATCATTCATCACCAGCAGCCTCAAGGCAAAAGCGATACCAAACGCCATGCCTCCTACCATCATTACCGTGTTGGCTGCACGCGTAATACCTACCAACAAGTGATTGTCAATCATATCGTCCACAAAATTTATCAGCGGCACACCGGGTACTATATATAAAGTACAGGCCAGCAACGGATGATACGGAGTGGAAGATAAACCGGAAAAAGAAAACGCATAAGCCAGACAAGTACATAAAAATGCAGAGATCGCAATACTCATATATACATTGATACCGAACTCAATGCAACGGGCACGGGTACGGAACCCCACAAAAGTACAAATAGCCGTAATCAGAAAAGCAATCCAGTCACCACCAAACAACTTGCAGAACCCTCCACAAGCAAACCCGGTACAGATTGCCACGACATAAGGGGTATAATTACGCTCCTGACGAGCAATCTTCTCAAGTTCTTCCTCGTATTTATCCAATGAATAATCCTGCTCAATGGCACGCCACGAAAGTTTACTGATTTTTGAAATGGCTTCCATATTGATACCATGTTTCTCGCATTTCTGAAACTTGGAAAAAGAGTGCTTCTCGTCACTCACATTGACCATCAGCATCGTCCACCGGATATCAATATGCAGTTTCTCTTCCGGAATACCCAGATAAGCGGCCACGCGCTTCATGTTTCTTTCAATTCGGTTAGTGTCTGCCGCGCTCTCCATCAGCAGCTTGCCGGTACGTAATAAAAGGTCTAGTTTACGGCGCAATAACAGCACCTCTTGTTCATTTGTTGTCTCGTTCATCTTCTTTTTACCTCAATTTTATTTACTCTGACAGGAAACAGGTTGTTTTTTCGGGATGCAAAGGTACAAAAAGTATATGATATTCATAACTAAATGTAGGAACAGAAATGAAATTGTCGTATCTTTGACCCGAAATAATTAAGTTAGATATGGTAACATTCAAAGAATTCTTTTCATTCAAGAATAACCGCTTCTTCTGGCTCAATCTGATAGCGATGGTAGTGGTCATTGTGGCAGCACCTTTGGGAACCCTTCAATGGCTGGACAACTATACACGCCACGGCGAAGCAGTGGTAGTGCCCGATGTAAAAGGAATGAATCTGCGGATTGCAGAAAATGAACTCGACAAGCAGTCACTAAAATCAATCGTCATAGACTCCAGCTATGTAAAAGGAATAGCCCCCGGTGCTATTTTGGAACAGAATCCCGCCGGTGGCTCCAAGGTGAAGTCGGGCAGAACCGTCTATCTGACCGTCAATGCAGACAGCGCCCCCAAGGTAGCCATTCCCGATATCATGGATAATAGTTCTCTCCGCCAAGCCGAAGCTAAATTACGTGCGTTAGGTTTTAAAATAACCGAACCCGAATATATCAGCGGCGAAAAAGACTGGGTATACAGCATAAAATACCGAGGACGCGACTTGAAAGCCGGAGAAAAGATTCCTCACGAAGCCGTACTGACCCTCACGGTAGGCAACGGCAATGAAACCATGCCCGAAGATTCTGCATTGGTAAATGAATCCGGAACTGCGAACGATGACAAACCTGTGGTAGACGAATCCTGGTTTTAAACTTAACACACAGTGATGATGAGAGAAGAATATGTGGATGAACTAGACGACACACTGGATGATGTGGAACCGGTAGTGGACAACCCCGCCGAACTGTATGAACATTTCCGTGTAGTAGTAGACAAAGGACAGTCACAAGTGCGCGTGGACAAATATTTGTTCGAACGGCTTGTCAACTCTTCGCGCAACCGTATTCAGAAGGCTGCCGACGCCGGCCTCATCATGGCGAACGGCAAACCGGTGAAAAGCAGTTATAAAGTAAAGCCTTGCGACGTGCTGACGGTGATGATGGACCGTCCACGTTATGATAATGATATCATTCCCGAAGATATTCCACTGGATATAGTCTATGAGGACAACGATTTGATGGTAATCAACAAACCGGCCGGACTGGTAGTGCATCCGGGATGCGGAAACTACCACGGTACGCTGGTCAACGCCATAGCATGGCATCTGAAAGACAACCCCAGATACGACCCTAACGATCCGCAAGTGGGATTAGTCCACCGTATAGACAAAGACACCTCGGGCCTGCTCGTGGTAGCCAAGACCCCCGATGCCAAGACTCATCTGGGACTTCAGTTCTACAACAAGACCACCAAACGTAAATACAATGCTCTGGTATGGGGTATCGTAGAAAATAATGAAGGAACCATAGAAGGGAATATAGGGCGCAACCCCAAAGACCGCATGCAAATGGCTGTACTGAGTGACCCCGCCCAAGGAAAGCACGCCGTCACCCACTACCGGATACTGGAACGTCTGGGCTATGTCACGCTGGTAGAGTGTGTGCTTGAAACGGGACGCACCCACCAGATACGTGTCCACATGAAGCACATCGGGCACACGCTGTTCAATGATGAGCGTTATGGCGGAAACGAAATTTTAAAAGGAACTCATTTTAGTAAATACAAACAATTCGTAAACAACTGTTTCGAGACCTGCCCCCGCCAGGCATTACACGCCATGACGCTGGGCTTTGTCCATCCCCGTACAGGCGAAGAGATGTTCTTCACCTCTCCGCTGCCCAAGGATATGACAAACCTGATAGACAAGTGGAGAAACTATATCAGTAACAGAGAAGAACTATGAAACGTACTATTGCCATAGTAGCCGGAGGAGATTCCAGCGAACTTGTCGTTTCCCTGCGCAGTGCACAGGGACTTTACTCTTTCATTGACAAAGAGCGTTATAACCTATATATAGTAGAGATGGAAGGGCATCGGTGGGAAGTAGTCCTTCCGGACGGTTCCAAAACCCCGATAGACCGTAATGATTTCAGTTTCATGGAGAACGGCGAAAAGAAACATTTCGACTTCGCCTACATCACCATCCACGGAACTCCGGGGGAAAACGGTATCCTGCAAGGTTACTTCGACCTGTTAGGAATTCCCTACTCCAGTTGTAACGTACTGGTATCTGCCATGACTTTCAATAAATTCACCTGCAACCAATACCTGAAAGGCTTCGGTATCCGCGTAGCCGAATCACTGATCCTGCGTAAAGGGTTTGAAATTACAGACGAAGAAGTAATCAACAAAATTGGTCTGCCTTGTTTCATCAAACCCAACGCCATTTTCCCAGTCCTTACAGTAAATCATCGGGTCAAATGCCAGACGCACGGAAAATCCCCACTGTACTGCTTCTGCCGCACACGCAATCCGCGCCTGCATATCCGGCGTAAAATGTTCATATGCCGCAATGACCGGCTGAGGCGACATGGTAAATGCAAATATTACCCGCTCTGTGACTGCCTGCTGTTTAAAATAATGCACATTGGCGCTTTTTGTCCGCACTTCAATTGTAAGATTTTCATGTTCCGTCGTAAACCGCATCCACTCTGCCGTATAACCGATGACCGGTTCGACCGCAAGCAAATCCGTATCATACGACACACACAGGTAAACGCTGTGCTGTTCTAACAAACGCTCCACTTCTGCAAAAATGTCTTCTAAATTTACAAATAGCACTACATTTGCAGAAGGATACATGCCTTTCAGATAGCAGTATTCGCAATCGTAAATGCAGTTCATCATGCAGGACGTATAATAAAACCAGTGATTACCAAAGCTTTGGCAGACCGGCGCGCCCTGATAAATGAGATTGTTTTTCTTTTCTGCCAGAATGAGATTCTGCGTTTTATGCTGTCTGACCACGCTCTGTCCCCTGCGGCAGAAGACATCTTTATAATGATGTACCGGTATCACCTGTGCCTGCGGAAAGCGGGACAGAATTTTTTGTGTTCTCGGATGATTCCAAACCGCTTCTTCCACATAAATATGCGAAAACCGTCCGTTATAACAATTCTTTTCTAAGCTGTTCAAGACACCGCTTCCCTTCTTTTTTATCCTTGCACGGCAGACTTCCTGCCGCATAACCGTCCCGGATTATGTCTTCATAATCTATACCCGATAACCGGCAGTACTTTAACAGCTGGAACAGTTCTGCTTCCATGACGGCGGAACAGTGCATATCATGACTAAGACGTTCTGCCTGCCGCTGTTCCTCTTGTGATAACACCTGCTGTTCCCGCGCATAATCTCTTTCTGCCGCTGCAAACCGTTCCACGGCTTGCGCAATCTGTCCAATCTGTGCCTGCACCAGTTCACGCACGGTATCTGCGGACATTTTTTCCTGTACACCGTTATCGGATATGATTTTTATAAAAAACATCTGATGCGGACCGAAAAAATGATGTGCCGCCTGATACCCCGCCGCCGCTTCCATGTCATATAATTCTATATTATATAATTCCGTGTCACATAATTTCACCGGATTTGCCGTATCCGTATTTTGCGGCATATCCGCTTTCTGACATACATGTTCCTCTGACACACTTGCTTTCCGCCGCACGTTCATTCCTGTTACAACCGCAGCTTCGGGAAACGGATGCCTGTATAAAATATCCGGGTAAAATGTCTTTTGTGTCGCTTCTTCCGTAATTTTGCTGCACAGATAAGCCACACCTTTTTTCTGTTCTGCGCCTGCGCATATGCCGCACTGCACAAAGATATCTCCCGCTTTCACATGTCCCATTGCACAGACAGCCGCGACAACTGTCGCGGCTGTGATGTTCCTCATCTGCAATGAGTTTCTCAAGG
>OGYD01001122.1_pt1 | contig 21153 bp, 15 predicted proteins | sample 1576441 | NCBI WGS metagenome assembly OGYD01 (sample SAMEA3541537, study PRJEB24748) | human gut metagenome | biome: human gut; feature: human-associated habitat; material: faeces | place: China | collected 2012 | reverse complement strand
GGCGGCGACGCAGGGTTGCGGGCCGGGCATGCCCGGCCCCTACGGGGTGGTGGATGGTTGGGGGGTGCTGGCCGGGAGGTGCGGGCGGCATATATGCCCCTCCCTACGGGCAGGCGTATTGTAATATCCGTATTCCGGACAAACATCATTATATATCCAAAGAGGTGCTGCCCGCGCCTCTTTCTTTTTTTGTGGTGTCGTGTTATAATATATTATGTATAGTTATGTACAAATTTTACAGAGAAAGGTATTTATTCATCACCTATGCAGCATTTGAAAAACTTTAACTGGAAGAAATTCCTCTTGCAGGGGGTGCTCCCCTGCCTGCTGGCGGTGGCGGTGGGGTTCATCTCCCGCTATCAGCTGGAGCTGTCCGACGGCGTGACCGAGAGCTTTTTGCAGCTTCAATGGCCGCTCTACGCGCCGCTCAACGCGCTGACCGCCTTTTGCCTGACGCTGATTTTGTTTGCGCTGCTCGGCAAGTGGAGCCGCGCAACGGGCATTTCGGGTGCGGTGTTCACCATCATTGCACTCATCAACTACTACACCCGCGACCTGCACGGCTCGGCGCTGATGCCCCAGGACATTTTGAACCTCGGCACCGCCGCCGAGGTCATGGGCAGCTACACCCTGAAAATCACGCAGGACGTTGTGAAGATCGCGCTGCTCTACCTGCCGATTCTGGCGATTGCGTTCGTGCAGGCGCGGCTGGTCAAGGGTGCGCCTAAGCGCGCCGGCTGGAAGGCCCGCGGCGTGCGGGCGGCGGGCAGCGCACTGGGCGTGTTTCTGGTCATGTTCTTCGGCTACTTCGGCCCCGTGACCATCAAGCCCAAGACGACCTACGGCTGGGCGTGGCAGAACACCTACTACACCTACGGCTATCTGGCCGGGACGATTGAGGCCACCAGTCTGATGGCCGACCCTGTCATTCAGCCGGAGAACTACAACGACGCCGCGGCGGTGAACACCGCCCGCAAGGCCGACGACTACATTGCCCCTGCCAGCCCCGAGAGCGCCGAGGACTACCCCGACATTGTGCTGATCCTGTCCGAGAGCTTCTACGACTTTGACCTTGTCACCGACCTGCAGGCCGACACCGACATCATGCCGGTCACCAAGAACCTGCCCAACTCGGTCTACGGCCACACGATCAGCCCCCATGTGGGCGGCGGCACAAACTCCACCGAGTACGAGATGCTGACCTCCAACTCGCTGATCCTGATGCCCAGCATCACGCCGTTCAACTGGCTGAACCTGTACAACGCCAACAGCGTTGTCAGCTACCTTAAGGGTCTGGGCTACTCCACGATGGCCGCCCACCCCTATACGAATTCCAACTACCGCCGCGACTCCGCCTGGCTGGCGCTGGGCTTTGACGAGACCCATTTCCAGAGCGATTTTACCACGAAGGAGACCTACGGGGACCGCCCGTACCAGACCGACTCGGCCACCTACCGCGACTGGGAAACGATGTACGAGGCCATGCCGGAGGACAAGCCGCGGTTCAGCTTCCTGGTCTCCATCCAGAGCCACGGCGACTACGATATGAACGATGCGTCGCTGGATATTGTCCACGCCGCCACCGACTACGGCGACTACGATGCGCTGATGGACGAGTACCTGAGCTGCATCAAAATGACCGACGCCGCCGTGCAGGAGCTGTGCGATTACTTTACCGCGCAGTACGAAAAGACGGGCCGCAAGGTCATTGTGGCCATGGCCGGTGACCACGCGCCCAGCTTTGTGGGCCATGTGGCCGACCCCAGCTTTGCCGAAACCGACAACGAGCTGCAGATTTTGGAGCGCAGCACGCCGTTTTTCATCTGGGCCAACTACCCGCTGGAGCACACGGCAGCCGCCACCAGCACCACCGACCCGCTGAACCGCATGGACATGGTCATGCTGACCCCCACCCTGCTGCAGCAGGCGGGTCTGCCCCTGAGCGACTACTACGAGTACCTGCTGGAAATGAAGCACAACACCCCCGTTGTGACTGCCGCCAACGACTACATGAAGGTGGACGGCAGCACAGCCGAGTACGGCGCAGACCCCGCGCTGGACGAGTGGGCCAAGGGGTATCTGATGCTGGAATACAACAACATCGGCGCGCACGCCAAGCGCGACCAGAGCATTTTTGACCCCGCCGAATAAAGAGGAGGCATCCCTATGACAGGTCTGAAACGAACCCCGCGCAGCCGCGGCGGCTTTACGCTGGTGGAGCTGATCGTGGTATTGGTGATTCTGGGTGTGCTGGCGGCCTTTGCCGTCCCGGCGCTGACCGGGTACATTGACAGCGCCAAGGAAAAGCAGGCCGTCAGTGAGGCGCAGGCGTGTGTGATGACGGCGACCCGGCAGGGTGCGCAGAACTACGCCTTGGTGCAGAACGCATCGATAACGGGAAAAAGCGATGGTGCAAATGCCCTGACAAACTGGGCAGGCACGTTGACAAACGAGGTTCCCACCGTGACCGGCGGAGATGTAGCACTTACCGAGGGCAGCGGGCAGTATCTGCTGCATGTGAACGACCCGCCTGAGGGCAGCACTGCCACGACCACGATTGCGGCAGATGCCGGGGTCAAGGGCACCGTGCAGGGGATGACCTGCAACGCCAGCGGGCAGGTTTTGTACTTAGTGTATACCAGCGCCGATGGGATACAGGTTGTATACACGGCCACCGGAACGAATGCGCGTGTGGACGGAAATATTGACAACATCGTTGTTCCAAAGCCTGATGATACCAAACCGGAACCAAATCCCAACCCGGAGCCTGCACCAGGCCCAGAACCAACTCTCTTAGGGGTTACGATTTTAAAAGTAGACGCCACCACCAAGCTTCCACTTGGCGATGCAAAGCTACAGATTCTTAAAGATGATAGAGAGGTTGATTCTTGGATTTCGTCAACCAGCAGTTCAGGGCATTCCGTTAGTTTGCCGGTTGGTAATTATGTGCTGCACGAAACTTCAGCTCCCGGAAATTATGCTCCTGCAAAAGATATTTCGTTTTCCATTACAAAGAACGGTGACACATTGATCTTGAGCGGCGATTCTGGAGTATCTGCTACCGGAAACAGCATCACCATGGAAGATGAAAAGTTGGATCCTACAAAGGATGACAAAGTCTTTATCCATTTACAGGATGCCGTAACAGGGTCTTCCAGTAATTTTGCCAATAAAACATACACTGTAACGGTTCCCGACCCTAAGATTACCTACGATGTCACTGCTGATGCAAACGGCAATATTCCTTTTGAAATTTATGATAAAGCATCGGGCAAAACCATTCAAAACGGTCAGTTACCCACATGGGTAAACAATTTTACCATTACAGAAAAAGACCCTATACCGGGATATCAGCCCCTAAAAAAAGAATCCTTCACCATCGAGATTAACCAATCTTATGATAACGGCATATACCTTGGCTGTACCTTTAAAACCTTTGTTTTTGGCGGCAATACGAATGGAACTTTTGAGGATGGCAATGTTATTACCCTGCAGTACTTTCCCACTGCCGTTGTAAAAATTCTCACAACCGATACAGACGGCACCCCCCTTGCTGATGCTTTCTTTGACATCGTAGACGCATCAACAAAGGAAGTCATTTTTAAGAATCTTAGAAGTGATTCACAGGGTTATTGTTCTGTTCCTCTGCTGCTTAATTCCGGAGATGGCATGACGGATACTGTTTATCTGAATAAAGAAAAGACTTATAACCTCATCGAAGTTACTGCGCCTACCGGATATCAGAGTGGCGTCAACTGCTCTCTTTCTTTTAATTTCAGCTCATTTCCGAATGCATACATGAAAACACCCGGACGACAACCCGCTGCCCATAATACATGGTTTAAACTAAATATTTATAACAATACTTACGGTGAATGGGGCCGTGTTGAGAAGTATGGAGCTAATGAAGATATTGAAGATATTATTCATGTTGTCAACAGCAAGAAATTGACCTGCACCACCTATCTGTACAAAATTGATGACGCCGGAAATGCCGTACCCGGCGCAGCCCTTACTCTCCGCTCTCAAAATGGGAATCATATTCTTCTTGGCTTTGACAGTGGCGGCAGCGGTAATCCCAACTTGTCTGACTATCAATCTTTTACCACTGACTCCTTTCCCTATGTTGTACAGCTCCGCCGTGGTAAGACCTATGAATTAGAGGAGATAGCCCCGCCACAGGATTACACAAAAGCTGAAAAGATTACTTTCATAATTCCGCCAGATGCTGATACTTTTGCTGTCTCTATGATTGACCATAACTCAAGTGAGGATAAATCTGATATAAAGCTCGACAAGGTCACTTTTAATCAGGCAAATAACTGGGCACACAAACTCACTACTGATAAAGAAATCAGTTTTAGTGGCGGTGAAATTATTTGCTGGAAGGGTATCGCTTACTACAATTATGCTAAGGATTCGGACTATACCTATAATATTTCGAATAACAAGCGTGATGACTATAAAAAAGTCGATTCTCCTGAACTGAATAATGCTCCCGATCCCATGACATTTTTAAGCAATTATCTCAATGAAAAAAAATCCGATAAAAAAGCAACTGACTATATTGTTCCCCTTACGGGCAAGGCTTATCTTTATAGTGAGCAAAATGTAACGCTCAAAAAAGGTGACATTATTATTCCTGATAATTATGGGGACGGAGTTCCTGACGATAAAAAGAACAAAAAAGTATATGTCTATATCGGTGACAAGGATTTATCTCTTACCTCTGATTTTCTCAGCAATGAAAACTTTACTACGCTAGAGCATAAACTACAGGATGAAAAACAAAATATTTATAATTTCACCCTTAAATAACTAAGAAAGCCCCCACCCAGCCGCAGAACATCTACGGTTGGGTGGGGGTGGTTTATTTGTAGAGATTGCAGGGGCGCGGCGGCAGCGGCAGCACTCCCGGGCGGATATGGGCTCCGCCCCTGCGTTCTCTGCCAATCACAAAAACTCTTTCCAGTAAATCTCTGCGCTTCTCGTCATCTCCCGGGAAAAGTCGCTCGCGTACTTGCGCTTGCAAAATGCCTGCACAGCTTTGTCAAAGTCGTAGTCGAGCTGGCCGTTGGCGGCGGCTTTCGCCGCAAAGTCGGTGCGCAGCTCGTCGGGCGTGCGGTCCGTGTACACATTCTCGCAGACGACGGCCTGCTCGGCAAAGCGGGCGGGCTTGGGGCGGCGCTGCTGCTGCTCCGTGGGGCGGCCAAACACCAGCATACAGGCGGGCACAACGTACTGCGGCAGGTGCAGGGCGTCGCGCATGGCCTCAGCATTCTCGAGGACGTCGCCTATGTAGCAGCTGCCGATGCCCAGAGACTCGGCGGCAACCACGGCGTTCTGGGCGGCAATGCAGGTATCGGCCACAGCCAGCATCAAGTCCCCTGCCCCGGGCTTGCGGGCGTCCGTGATGCCCGCGGCGTGGTAGGCGTTGAGCCAGCGGCGGCAGTCGGCCAGGAACACCAGCACCAGCGGCGCCCCGGCAATGAACGGCTGGTGGTCGCACAGGTCGGCCAGCGCGGCCTTCAGCGCCGGGTCGGTGATGTCCAGGATCGTGTACAGCTGCTGGTTGCCCGCCGTCGGTGCCTGGAACGCCGCGTTCAGGATGGCCGCCCGCTCGTCCGGCGTGACGGGGTCGGGGGTGAATACCCGCACGCTTTTGCGGGCGGATAGGGCGGAGAGGATAGCGTTGTTTTCCATGATAAGCTCCTTTAAGCCTTCCCCCGGGGGGAAAAGGTGGCGCCGCAGCGCCGGATGGGGGGAAGCCTTCCGGCGGCAGCCCGTAAGCGGATCAGTACCGCAAGCTTGCCCCTCATCCGTCTGTGGTCGGGGCCACAGACACCTTCCCCCGGGGGGAAGGCAAATCAAAATCAACTTTTCCGTTTCTTCAAAAACTTCCCGATCAGCGTATCCAGCATGCTCAGCACCTCGCGGATGTTCAGCACGCAGACCACCGCGGTGATGCCCACGACGGGCAGCACCCAATGGGTCAGGTTCATCATGCACCAGATCTCCGCCAGCACCAGCGCCAGATTCAGCACAAGCCACGCCGGGTGGAAGTCGATCTCCAGCAGACCGCGGGTCGAGTAGGCGCGCAGCAAAAACACCAGCATCAGGCTCAGGAAGCTGGCCGGGGTTACGCCCCACGGGCCCCACCGCAAAATGAGCAGGTAGTTCAGAATCAGGTTCAGCACCGCACCGGCCAGCATTGTGAACAGCGAGCCGGTAGACCTCTTATACACGACGTAGACGCTGTTCAGGAACTGGTTCAGGCAGGTCAGCATCGAGCAGAGCGTCAGGAATGGAACAAACGTCCAGGCGTCAAAATATTCAGCCTTGAACACCCGCATGAGCAGCTGGCACAGCATGATGATGCCCGCCACGCAGCAGAACAGCACGCTGGCATACACGCGGAATATCTTGGAGAAGAACGCCTCGCGGTCCGTCTCCTCGGTCACGGCGGAGAGCTGCCACGCCTCGTAGAAGATGCTGCCCAAAATCGTGATGATCTGCGGCAGGAAGTACCCCGCCGACAGCAGCCCGACCCAGTGGTTGCCGCTGCGGCCCGCGTAGCCCTCGCACATGCCCTGCACAAAGAACATGTCGCTGGCGTTGATGATCCAAAAGCTGATGGACGCCGGGATCATCGGCAGACAGTAGCGCAGCATCTCCTTCCACAGCGCCTTGTCAAACGCCTTGGGCTTGAAGTACCGCCAGCACCCGCCTGCAATGAACACAAACACCATGGATGTCAAATCTGCCAGCGCGTTTGCCAGCAAAAAGCCTGCAGCGCCCATTTTTAAGACGCTCAGGAACAGCAGGTAGTAGAGCAGCAGGCTCAGCGTTGTCAGCACACCGTCTATGGCGACCAGCCGGTTCAGCATCCGCGAGCGGATGAACTGGGTACACAGCGTTCTCATACAGCTGGCCAGCACGCAGAGGTACAAAAAGCCCAGGTACTCCGCAGCGTTGGGGATGAGCCGCACCAGCGGCATGGCCAGCAGCAGCACCACAAAGCCCAGCCCGATAGTCGCCGCGCCGTTGACAAAGACGCTGGATTTGTTGGTCGCTTTGTCCAGCCCGAACCGGATGACCGCATAGGCCACGCCAAGGCTGACCACCGGGATCAGCAGGTTTGTGGCCTGCTGCAAAAGGCTGGACACGCCCATAACGTCCGGCGAGTCGAGCGCGTAGCTCAGATACGGGCGGATGAAGAAGCTGAGCAGCTTGGAGCTGAAGTTGGAGATGGCAAACAGCAGCGTGTTGCTGACCAGCGTCGTGTATTTTTTCTGTGGAGACGGCAAGATGGGAACCTCCCTTGTTTGTAGAGTATGAAGCCTTCCCCTCCGGGGGAAGGCGGCCGAGCGAACGCGAAGGTCGGATGAGGGCAAACCTTCCGCCGGCACCCCGTTCACGGGCAATCGCGGCAAGCTCCCCCCCTCACTCGCACGCTCTCACCGCAGCTTCAGCATCCGTTCCCGCTGCTTATAATCCGGCAGCACCTCCGCCACCGCGGCCCAGAACGCCGGGCTGTGGTCAGGGTGGGCAAAGTGACAGAACTCATGCACAACAACGTACTCCTGCGCGGGCAGCGGCATCGTGCAGAGCCGCCGCGCAAACGCCAGCGTGCCGGTGCGCAGACTGCACGACCCCCAGCGGGTGTTCATGTCACGCACCGCAATTTTGGGCATCGCACCGCCCGGGCAGGTCGCCGCGAATTGCGGATAGTATGCCCGGCACAGCGCCTGCATATAGGCCAGCGCCTCGGCCTTGGGTGGCAGCGCGGGGGCCTCGGCGGCCTCTCGTTCGCGCCGGGCCGCGGCACGCGCCTGTGCGGTGCGCACCCAGTCGGCCCGCGCCGTGACAAAGGCGTCCACATAAGCTGCAGGCACCCGTGGCGACGCACTGGCCGCCACACTGCCGTCGGCCCGCACGCGCAGGTTGATGTTGCGCACCCGCCGCCGCGTCAGCGTGTAGGTGATGCCGTCCGCCGTCCGCTCCATGCCCGGCCCCCCTTTTGCAAAAGTATATAGTTTATTGTACACGCATTTGCCCAAAAGTGCAACAGTTGCCTGCGGCGGCGCATTGTGGTATGATACTGCCAAAAGGGGGCTTTTGCATGAAATCGCTGTTTTTTGTTCTGCCCGCCCTGCTGCTGGGCCTGACGGCCTGCGGCGCGCCGGTGGCCGCCGTGACCCTGCCCGACACCGTGCAGATCGAAAAGACCCAGACCGCCGAGACCGCCGTCCTCTACGAGGATGCCGACGGGCGTGAGGTCAGCCCCCGCCGCGCCGCCCTGACCGAGTGGCGCTGGTCTGTGGCCGATGACACGATTGCCGAGGTCGATCCCAGCGGCATTGTGACCGGTCTGCGCGGCGGCTCGACCACCCTGACGCTGCAAAGCGCCGACGGGAAAATTTCCGCCAGCTGCCCGGTGCAGGTGTCCAGCCCGCTGCGCGGCATTGCTTTGGACGACTACACGCTGTATTTTGACGACGAGCTTGTGACCTGGATCACCGCCGACGGCACGCGCGAGTCCGACTACGCCTACGCCAGCCGCGTCGGCGCAGTCTGCCATCTTCTGCCGGAGGACACCACCGACCACCCCGCCGTGACCTATCACATCGCCGACGAGCGCATCGCCCGCTTCGACGGCTCCTGGCTCGTCCCCGTGAATTACGGCACCACGACCCTGACCGCCGACTGCGGCGGTTTTACAGCGCAGTGTACCGTAACGGTGGTCAGGCCGGAGGAATAGGCAAAAGAAAACGAGGGGATGTACAACAGCCCCTTTGGTGACCCTCCCGTCCATCTCCCGCGCCCTAAAAACAGCCCGCGGGGCTGTTTTTGCCCCGCGGGACGCTGGACGCGGGGCCCGGGCTGTTCGATTCCCGTACTCCTCTACTCCCTTAAAAGTTTATAGCACAAGAAAAAAGCACTACCTCATTTGAGATAGTGCTTTTTGGTGACCCGTACGGGAATCGAATTATAATTCAAATATAATTGCCTTTTAATTTGCACCGTTATAGGCGGATTCAGTCCGCTGTGAACGGTTCAATTAAAGGGCTTTTTTATTTTGAGTGGGGTACAAAATGGGGTACAGCCCTCGTGCAGCTGTTTTCCTTTTCGATGCTATTTTTGACGAATTTATTAAGAATTTGGAGGTTTGAAAAAAATGCTTGCGTAAACGTGCGAACTGCATAGGATAGTATTTACACTACAGCAGACGAGGTACTTCCTATGGCTATCAATTTACATTACAAACTTCACCGCACTATTCAAGATGCAGGTTATACCGATAAAGAAATTGCAAAGGCTATCTATATTTCTCCGCAGGCAATGTCAGACAAAATGACGGGTAAATCCCAGTTCACCTCTGCTGAAATTGCTTCTATCGGCAATATCCTGAATCTGTCCCCTAAACAGTATTATTCGTGCTTCGTCAAACCCTACATCGAAAATTCTATGTTTTGTAAGGAGAACAGCCATGCCTAATCTTCAAAGCGAGCTTGCTACTCGTGTGTTTTTTGTTACCCAAAAGGAAATTTGGAAAATCAACGTGCAGAAAGATGGAGAGCGGAAATCTTTTTACTCAAAACTTCCCGGCAAGCGCGGGCAAAAAGATTGTGCCGCAAAAGCCGCCGCTTGGCTTCTTAGTGATTCGCCCCTTTCACTGTCTGACAAAACAACCGTTGATGACCTTTTTGAGCTTTACCTAAAAGATAAAGCTCTTGAAACTACTGATACATATAATATTGCCAACAGATATAAAAACCATATTGCTCCTGTTATTGGTCGCATTCGCATCTCCCGGCTTACTAAGCAAGACCTTAAGCGCGTTATTTCAACCGCCCATCACGAACATCACTTAAGTAAAAAAACACTCTTAAATTTGCGCGGTGACCTTTCCGGCTTCTGCAGTTACCTTGACGACTCTGACATTCGTTCAGACCTCAGAACCAACAATATTAAAATTCCCGCCAGTGCGCCATCATCAGACAAAAAATCTCTTGACCTTATTTCACTCTATATTCTTTTCACACATTCGCAAGTGCTTTACAACGGCGCTGTCTGTGAGGACAGTCTGATTTACGCCTACCGCTTTAATGTTCTTACGGGTTTGAGGACTGGAGAAATGATGGGCCTCGAATGGGGCGATATTGATGATGATTTTATTCACGTCCGCCGCGCTATCAACGCTAAGGGTGTGACAACTGGCGGCAAGAACGGCTACGCAAAGCGCGATTTTCCACAAACGCGCCAAACGCGTGATATTCTGAAAGCACAAGAAAAGTACCGGCAAAGCCCCAACAATCCGCATGAGCGTGTTTTTGGAAACACTGGCCAACTGTGCTACCGGGAACGCTGGGCAAAATTTTGTAAATTCAACGGGATTCCTTACATCACTCCGTACGAACTACGGCACACCTTTCGGTCAATCTATAAAGGTGAGATTAGCGGCTTACCAGAATCCGAAAAGAATATTCCCACTTTCCAAAGCTGGACAATCGAGGAAATAATGGGACATGTTCATGCTGGTATGCCGGGCGTGTACGGTCATACATTAGACGGCGATATGGATATGGTGCCGCAACTCCTCGAATCCGTCTTTGATGCCCGCTTGAAACGCGGCGAAGAAATTTATTTGAAGAAATTTTGTAAAAATCCGCTACCCTCGGATTCTACATCTTGAACCCCCTTGCGTGAATGTGCGAAGCGCATAAAATTAGAGATGTCAAAAGCAAATTCGACTTGCTTATGATATAAAGTCCGACCCGCATCATTGCGGGGCAACCTCTTCCATAGAAAGGAGAACACAACTATGGAACTTAACAATGTGACTTGCAAAAAGGTCATCGTCTCCAATGAGACCCTCGGCAAACACCTGCGACTGTACAGTGTCCGCCCCTACTATCACTACGACGAAAACAACGTCCGTACTGATATAATTGACGGCTACTCCTACAGTGTGATTTGCCCCACGCTTGGAAACAATTTTCTTGGGGTCAAGATTCCCGGCAAGCAACTGCTTTTTGATGATTCCTACGACCATCTCGTGCAGTTTGATAACTTGCGTGTGGGCATCTATCCACGCTTTGCGCGCGGCGAAAATCGTATCCTGTCAATCAACCTGAAAGCTGCTGCTGATGGCGTAGCCGTCTGCGACAAGTAACACAAACTGGCGGTGGCAAGGGCGGGATGCCCTAAAGCATCTCACCTTTGCTGCCGCCTCTTTTTTCGTCCCTGTGGGCCGCTCGTAGGGGTCCCCGCCGGGATCGGCGGGGAATATTACTTTACGAGCGACAATGAGACATTGAGACAAGTCGTTGTTTTAGTCATATTATCGTCAAAATATTTGTCTTAATAAAAGCTATTTCTATTGAGACAAATTGACAATCATTGAGACAAAAGGTGGTGATGGAAAATGGCAAAAGCAGCAGATTTTGACGGAACTGCAAACGAAACAGAAGTAATTCCGCCAGAAAAATGCAGAGGAAAAGGCAGACCGTCCATCTTATCCGAAAAAGCCTATCTGTGGTTACTGACAATAAATAATCCTCAAGACCACGGAATATCTCTCGACCAACAAGATATTCTTGAACGGTTAAAAGATGACATTGCTGCCGGAAAAATCGTCTACATAATAGCTCGTATGGAACAAAGCCTGACTGCAGACGAAAATGGAAAGCACACGCCACATGGACACATTGCTATACGTTTTGCTGCCCAAACTCGCGGTGGCACGGTTCATAAAAAATTTCCCATGGCCGCACTCCAAAACTGCAACGCCGATACTTTTTCGGTGCGGCAGTACATCTTAAAAGACCCTACGGGTAAATGGTATAAGACACACCCCGAAAAAATAGGCGAAAGACTCCCCGATTCCGAAGCCAACTGTTGGGAGTGGGGACAGATTCCCGGAAGCCGAAAGTCTAAGGACAATCAATCGTCAAAGACATTGAGCGAGGATATAATGCGAGCCATTCGTGAGGGCAAAAATGATGCCGATATTCTGATATTATATCCGACCATTTGGAATCGTTCTGCAGAACTCCGCAAAATCAGATTCTCGATTATGAGCCAAAAATATCGCTCTGTCTACCGCGACCTAAATTGCATTTACATCGAAGCTAACCTACCACCCAAAGAAACTTACAAGTTGTTTGCACACACACCAGACACATACGTTGTAAGTGACTACACTCACCCTTGGGACAGCTACTGCGCGGAAAGCACTGTCGTTCTTACCGACTACACCGGGCAATTCCCGTGGTTCGACATTAGGCGCTTTCTAAGCGGCAACTATTGTACGCTACCCGCAAGATTTTCAGACGCAGTTGCATGTTACACAACCATTATCATTATTTCACCTCTATCCATTGAAGAACTGTGTGCCAGCGGCAAAGATTATGATTCGGCAGCATTGGCATCTTACATTACCCATTTCCGTTGCTACTTGGACATTGATGATGTTGGCACTGATTATATTGCAAATCCCACCTCCGGGGAGTGGGAGCAGCTTTACTTACTTTCCCCGCACGTTGATGTTGATTCTGAAAAGGAGTAACGATGACGAACCTGAATAAGAATGAGTTGAGTTCGCGCACCAATCTGCGCAACCTCACTTCTACAGCAAAAGCTGGGCTGCACAATGCAGCCACATACCCCCGCAAGCGCTACAGTCTGCTTGCTCTCCTGCTGCTGGGCGTGGTACTCTGCGCGGCAATCTACGGGCCGTATCATCTGCCCGGCGTACTTGGCAGCATTTTCATTGCGCCAGCAGCGTTTACATATTTATGCTGGGTCGTTTTCAGTTTTGCCGCTGTTGGCTATGTTCCGGGCGCATTGGATATGCAGCACAATTTTGCGCGTATTGGCTTTCTAAACAGTGCCGGCGAAGCGCCCTATTTAATTCAAAAAGAGCAGCACGGCAATGTTGTCACTTATACTTACCGCTGCACGGGCTTTCCGGTTTCCTTATGGGTTGACAAGCAACTCGAACTCGAAAGCGCCCTGAATATGTTGATTGCAGATGTAAAAGAGGGCAAAGACCGCCGTACTGTAACCCTGTGCTGCGTACCACTTGAACACGCTTTTGACACCGCTGAATGGCATGACCGCTATATCCACTACAACGAGGACAATTTGCTGCTTCTTGGCCGTGGTCTGACGAGTGATATTACTATCAACATCGACAAGACCCCGCATATCCTGATTGGCGGCAACACGGGCAGCGGCAAGACTATCTTGCTTCAATGTCTGCTCTGGCAAGCCATCGAACAGGCTGACGTTGTGTATGTGGCTGATTTCAAGGGCGGCGTTGATTTTCCGCGTGCGTGGCAGGAGTTTGCTTATATTATTACTAATGAGCAAAAGCTGCTTGTTCTTTTGAATCGTCTGGCGGATACTTTGGAAAAACGCAAACAGCTTTTCAAGGAAGTTGAAGCCGCCAACATCACCGAGTACCGCCAAAAGGCCGGGGACTATATGCAGCGTATTGTCTTTGCCTGTGATGAGGTTGCGGAACTGCTCGATAGGACGGGCGCAGACAAGGAGCGTAAAGAACTGCTGGCACAGATTGAAGCACGTCTTGCGCTGATTGCCCGTCAAGGCCGTGCCTTTGGCGTTCATCTGATTCTTGCAACCCAGCGCCCTGACGCGAACATCTTGTCGGGCCAGATTAAGAACAACATGAATATTCGCATCTGTGGCCGCGCGGATACCACGCTGTCTACCATCATTATCGGAGATGGACGGGCAGCCGAGCAGATTCCGCATGATGCACAGGGACGTTTTTTGATGGAAGATGGCACGGTGTTTCAGGCATACTATTTTAATGATGCAACCTTGAAGTAATTTTGAAATGTTAACTTCAAAGGGTAGGCGCGGATCGCGCCTACCCTCTTATTTTTGTAAAACGTAATTGCCGTAAACAGGGGTTTATGCTATGATAATGATAAAGACATTGTGCTATGAGGTGACCGCTATGACCGCTGCGCAACAGCAACAGGCCGCAAAGAGTTTTGCCGCCTACTGGAAAGATAAGGGCTATGAAAAAGGCGAAAGTCAACCTTTCTGGCTGTCGCTTCTTCGTGATGTGTACGGAGTCGAACACCCTGAGCAATTCATTCAGTTTGAGGAGCAAGTCCACCTTGACCACACCAGTTTCATTGACGGCACGATTCCTGCTACCCACGTTCTGATTGAGCAAAAGGGGCTTGGCAAGGATTTGAACAAGCCCATCAAGCAATCAGATGGTGCGCTGCTGACCCCTTTTGAACAGGCTAAGCGGTATATTTTGGAGCTGCCCGTATCGCAGCACCCGCGCTGGGTGGTAACCTGCAATTTCAGCACCTTTTATGTGTATGATATGGAACGCCCGCGCGGTGAGCCTGAAATCGTCGAACTTGCGAATCTGGAAAAAGAATACTATCGGCTGCAATTCCTTGTCGATGCTGGAAACGAACACCTCAAACGGGAGATGGAAGTTTCCATAGCGGCAGGTGAAATTGTCGGCTTGTTATATGATGCCTTTTACAAGCAGTACGCAAACCCGGAATCCGAACATTCGCTGAAAAGCCTGAACAAGCTGTGCGTTCGCTTGGTATTTTGCCTGTATGCCGAGGATGCCGGGATTTTTGGGCATCACGGTATGTTCCACGACTACCTCAAAGGTTTTGACACGCGCGGACTGCGCAAGGGGCTGGTAGATTTGTTCCGCGTGTTGGACACAAAGCTGCAAGACCGTGACCCCTATTTGAAAGATGACAACCCGGAATTGGCGGCGTTTCCCTACGTGAATGGCGGGCTGTTCAGCGATGAGAATATCGAGATACCGCCGTTCACCGATGAAATCCGAAACCTGCTGCTGGAGAAAGCCAGCGAAAACTTCAACTGGTCGGAAATCAGCCCCACCATTTTCGGCGCGGTGTTTGAAAGCACCCTGAACCCCGAAACCCGCCGCAGCGGCGGTATGCACTATACCAGCATTGAAAATATCCACAAGGTCATTGACCCGCTGTTTTTGGACGAACTGAAAGCTGAGCTTGACGAGATATGCGCCAATCCCGTGGAACGAACCAAAACGGCAAAGCTGCGGGTGTTCCAACGCAAGCTGGCATCGCTCACATTCTTAGACCCCGCGTGCGGCAGCGGAAACTTTTTGACCGAAACCTATTTGAGCCTGCGCCGCTTGGAAAATAAAATTTTGGTGGAACTCTCCCACGGTCAGGTCACGATGTACTCCGCCAGCGAAAGCCCGATACAGGTTTCCATCAGCCAGTTTTACGGCATCGAAATCAACGATTTTGCCGTGACGGTTGCAAAAACCGCACTCTGGATAGCGGAAAGCCAGATGATGAAGGAAACGGAGAAAATCCTGCTCGTTCCGCTGGAATTTTTGCCGCTGAAAACAAACGCCTTTATTGTAGAGGGCAACGCCCTGCGGGTGGATTGGGAGAGCGTGGTTCCCAAAAGTAAGCTGAATTATATAATGGGGAATCCGCCGTTTGTGGGGCAGGCATTGAGAACGAAAGAGCAATCTAAAGATGTTGTTGATGTATTTGGAAAAGGAAGCCCAGAAACAAAGCTCGATTATGTCCTATGCTGGTATAAGAAAGCATTGGATTTAATGAAATGCAGTCCACAAGTTCTTTGTGCATTTGTCTCAACAAATTCTATCTGTCAGGGCGAGAGCGTTCCTACATTTTGGAAGAAAATATGTAGCGAAGGCGCGGAAATACAGTTTGCGCATACCAGTTTTGCGTGGTCGAGTGAGTCAAACCATTCTGCAATGGTCTATTGCGTTATTGTAGGCTTTACTGCAAAGTCGCTTCCTGCAGAGAAAAAACTTTTTACTAATGGTCAATGCAAGCTGGTGTCGCACATAAACGGTTATCTGCTGGCTGCACCAGATGTTTGGATTGCAAGCCGTACAAATAATAAACCAGACTGGCTTCCCAAAATCGAAAAAGGCAGCGAACCCAGTGATGGCGGACATCTGTTTTTAACGCCAGAGGAGGCAGACTGTCTATCACAAAAGTACCCAAGTTTGGTCAAGTATATTCGTAAATTCACTGGTGGTAACGAAGTAATCAATAGTAAACCGGGTGAGGTTTCAAGATATTGCTTATGGTTCTTGCACGGAAATCCGGCAGACTACGCTAAAAATTCAGAGATTTGCGAACGCTTGCAAGCAATTCGCACATTAAGAGAGGGTAGTTCTGCCGACAGAATAAGAAAAAAAGCTGACGAAGCATATCTGTTTTGTCAAATCCGTCAGCCAGAGAGCGACTATATAATTATTCCAAGACATTCAACAAGTTCACGTCGGTATATCCCTATGGCATATACTAGCAAAGATATTATCTGTGGTGATTCTGCTTATGTATTGGCAAGTGAATCACGATACCTATTTGGAATCTTAAACTCTAATGTTCACAATGCTTGGTGCCGAGCAATTTGCGGCAGACTAGGCATGGCATATCGCTACTCCCCAGCAGTTTACAACAACTTCCCGTGGCCTGCACCAAACGAACAGCAAAAAGCCAAAATCGAACAAACCGCGCAAGCGATTCTGGACGCACGCGCTCTTTACCCGGACAGCAGCCTTGCCGACCTGTATGATGAACTGACCATGCCGCCGGAACTCCGCAAAGCCCATCAAGACAATGACCGCGCCGTTATGGACGCTTACGGATTCACAAAGGGAACTGCCGCCAGAACCAGCGAAAGCGCCTGTGTTGCCGAGTTAATGAAACTTTACCAGCAAAAGGTATCTGCCGCACAATCCAAATAATCGCTTTGAAAAGTTGACATCAAAAAAGCTCCGGGTGCTGAATTTGCTCCCGGAGTTTCCTTTTTATTGCGCCCGCATTGGCTTATTGCAGTCCATGCACAGAATGTGTACTGCCTTGGTTGCCCTCACGCTGTTACCGCAGCAGGGACATACATATTTGATACTGTGGGTGTTTGGGCTGCTGCCGCCTGTTGGCTTGCCTGTCGTGTTCCCTGTACCTTTGCCGCGCGTTGTATAGCCGCCCTCTATGCGGTTCATGCGAATGTCGTCCCAGCCTTGCTCCAGAACGAACTCACAAAGGGCTTCCGTTGGCTCTGTTATGCTCCAACCGATGCGCGGGTTATAACTGATTTTCAGGTCACGGGCTTCGGCGGCGGCTTTGAATTTTTTGTTGTGATACTGCCCGCCCCTGCTGCAATCCTGTATGCCGCGCTGCATATTGTAGATGTGTATGCACTCGTGGAGTTCAGATGCAACAATTTCGAAAATGCTTCTGTCAAGAGTTCCTGCCCCGATATTTAACTCCCTGCGGGTAGTATCTCCACGTTGCCATGCCTTGCCGATGGTAACATGTGCGTATGCCTTGGGCGTACTCTGTATCGTGATGATGGGTTCTTCCAGTTCATTATCAAAATACTTTGCGTTCAGCGCCCGGAAAATTTTCTCCAAGTATCCCGCCGTTCTTGATGTTTTTACTGTCTCTTTCATTTTCGTATCCTCGCTTTCGATTTTCTCAATCTCAACTCACGTTATCCCATCGGGATAAGGGGTTGCGGGTTGTTCCGCGATTCGCGGAAAAAACGGAAATGGCGGACAGTCAAGGGGAGCGTGGAATACCGCAGCCCAATTTGTAAAGCGAGGATATGCCGCGAAAGCCCCTTTACTGTTCGGCATTTCACGGTTTTATAATTAGGTGGGGAACAACAAAAAAGTAGACGTGCTGCGCTGATAAAGGCTTTTACGCAGCACGTCTACCCTCTTGGAAAGATTGATTTTTTTCTGAAAGTGTGGTACGATTGTGGTACACGTCAAAAGGCAAAAGAAAAAGCCCTCAATTTCTAACGAATCTTCGTTAAAAATTAAGGACTACATTTGGTGACCCGTACGGGAATCGAACCCATGTTACAGCCGTGAAAGGGCCGTGTCTTAACCGCTTGACCAACGGGCCTTAGAAATACAGAGCTTCGCTAAAACCTCCGACTTCCATCGTCCACTACTGCAGACGACCGTCCCCCTAACCTTAGCGAAACTCTGTAAAAGTGGTAGCGGTAACTGGATTTGAACCGGTGACACTTCGGGTATGAACCGAATGCTCTAGCCAACTGAGCTATACCGCCATGTGGTGTGCATCTCAAACGGTGCTTCATTAGTATACGGGTTTCGGCACCATTTGTCAAGCATTTTTTTGAATTTTTTCAAAAAGTTTTTTTCTCCCTTTTCTGCACCGGCAGTGCTGCGGCACAAATAGCGCAGCCATGGGCTTTGCGGGCATCAGCTGGCAGCCATTCCCGGTGTTGTTCCGATTTTTGTTCCTGCATTATACAACAATAGCGCAATAAAGTGCAGTACAAAATTCTTCATTTTTTCAGGTTTTACCCGGTTTGTTCATTTTATTTTAAGCTACGAAACTTTTTGCGGATTTTTCGCATTTAATATATTGACATAGTAGTACCCCAGTGTTAAAATAAGTTAAAAATCGGTGTTCGTTAAAAGTGTGTCGAAGATGAACCATCCGTAACTTTAAGGAGAATACTCGCTATGAAATATTCTTGGCAGCGCCAGATTATTCTGGAAACCATTCAAGAGCATAAAGAGCATCTTTCTGCGCAGCAGATTTACGGTTATGCCCGTGAGCGCTGCCCTCATATCAGCCTGGGCACGGTGTACCGCAACCTGAACACCCTGGCTGATAACAATATGATCGGCCGCGTTGGCATGATCAGCGGTGCCGAATGTTTTGACTGGGACCCCAACTCCCATGAGCATTTTTACTGCCGCAAGTGCCACAAGATCATTAACCTTGATCTGCCGGAAGGCGAGCTGAACGCCCTGATCAAAAATGTTCCCGGCCTGCGTATTGAAGGCCACTGCCTGACCGTGACCGGCGTTTGCGCCGAATGTGCCAGCAAAGAATAACTTTGCCGGGACAAAGCGCCACTGTCCTACCCTTGCAGGATCAATCCTTCCAACTTGTCATCATCTTTTCCTCTCCGCTCTTCCCCGTTTTGTGGGGAAGAGCTTTTTTGTACCCTTTGGCACTTTTCTGCATCCTTTTTCAACTGCGATATGCGGGCTTTATGCGGCAAATATTCAATTATATGAATAAAAATGCAAATAGTCCGTTTTGTTTTTCCCCTTTACGCCGCAAAATGCAAGCTCTAGAACAAAATTATCTCTATAAGTTGAAGTTTCCTTGTGCAATATGCCGTGTTGCAATTTGTTGCAGGGCGTGTATAATAAGAAGCATGAAATGAATAAATATTCAGCCACTTCGGTGGATAGAATTTTGAAAGAGGGCAGTTCTTATGAAAAAGAAAAAGGAAGATATTAAAAAGGTTGTTCTGGCTTACTCCGGCGGTCTGGATACCTCCATCATCATTCCCTGGCTGAAAGAGAACTACAACAACTGCGAAGTTGTTGCTGTTTCCGGCGACGTTGGCCAGGGCACCGAGCTGGACGGCCTGGAAGAAAAGGCCCTCAAGACCGGCGCTTCCAAGCTGTACGTTCTGGACCTGAAGAAAGATTACGTTGAGAACTACATCTGGCCCTGCCTGAAAGCCGATGCCAAGTACGAAGAGTACCTGCTGGGCACCTCTCATGCTCGTCCGTGCATCGCAAAGGCACTGGCTGAGATTGCCAAGAAAGAGAATGCCGATGCCATCTGCCATGGCTGCACCGGCAAGGGCAACGACCAGGTTCGTTTTGAGCTGACCCTAAAAGCACTGGCCCCCGAAATGGCCATCATCGCCCCGTGGCGTGAGTGGGACATCAAGAGCCGTGACGAAGAGATCGATTACGCCGAGGCACACAACATTCCCCTGCGTATCAACCGTGAGACCAACTACTCCAAGGACAAGAACCTGTGGCATCTGAGCCACGAGGGTCTGGACCTCGAAAAGCCCTCTCTGGAGCCGCAGTACAACAAGCCCGGCTTCCTGGAGCTGGGTGTTTCCCCGGAGCAGGCACCGGATACCCCGTCCTATGTTACCATCCACTTTGAGAAGGGCATCCCCACCGCTGTGGACGGCAAGGAGATGGACGGTGTTGCCCTGATTGAGTACCTGAACAAGATCGGCGGCGAGAATGGCATTGGCCAGCTGGATATCGTTGAGAACCGTCTTGTCGGCATGAAGAGCCGCGGCGTGTACGAAACCCCCGCCGGCACCATCCTGTACAAGGCTCACAACGTTCTGGAAACCATCACCATCGACAAGGATGCTTTCCACTTCAAGGAGTCCGTTGCTCAGAAGATGGGCGAGCTGGTTTACGATGGCAAGTGGTTCACCCCGCTGCGTGAAGCCCTGAGCGCATTCACCGACGACCTGCAGAAGACCGTTACCGGTGATGTGAAACTGAAGCTGTACAAGGGCAACCTGATCAACGCTGGTGTTACCAGCCCGTTCACCCTGTACGATGAGCAGACTGCTTCCTTCGGCGAGGATGAGGATTACGATCAGTTTGATGCAAACGGCTTTATCAACCTGTTTGGCCTGCCCATTGCCGAGCGCGCCAAGCTGGCAAAGAACTGGCCGGAAGTAAAGTAATCGCATTTTTCCATTAACAAAACTGCCGCCAGGGAGGCATTGACCCCCTTGGCGGCTTTGGCGTTCCAGTATATACTATAAAAAGAAAAAAGAATAATGAATAAATAATAATGATGGTGGACCGCCGTGCCTGCGGCACAGCTCAAAAAAAGCCAAGGTCGCAGCAAACATCAGACTGAGCCCTCATTAAAAGGCTGTATCTATTTTATTTGCGCGCGCGGCGCGCATACCAACATTTTTCATTATTCTTTATTCTCTATTCATTACAATAACACCGGAGGTTTTCTTATGCCCCAACTTTGGCAGGGACGTTCCAGCAAAGCGGTGGACAGCCGCGTGAACGACTTTAACTCTTCCATCCGCTTTGATGCGCGGATGATCGAACAGGATATCCACGGCAGCATGGTACACTCTGCTATGCTGGGCAAGCAGGGCATCATCTCCCAGCAGGATGTGGACGATATCCACAAGGGCCTACAATCCATTTTGAACGATCTGCACAGCGGCGCGTTGGAGATTGACCCCAATGCCGAGGATGTGCACACCTTTGTGGAGCAGACTCTGACCGCCCGCGTGGGCGATGCTGGC
>OGYD01001110.1_pt1 | contig 21358 bp, 15 predicted proteins | sample 1576441 | NCBI WGS metagenome assembly OGYD01 (sample SAMEA3541537, study PRJEB24748) | human gut metagenome | biome: human gut; feature: human-associated habitat; material: faeces | place: China | collected 2012 | reverse complement strand
GCAGTCATGACACAAGAAAAGCTCCCTCACAGGAAGGAGCTTTGTCTACAGTCTGAGCCTGAGGCTTCTTTAGAAGCACTCAGGCTTTATCATTCTGAAAACTAGATCTGGAACTGATGCATCAGCTGTAACATAGTATGTACCTGCGCGGACTGTTCTTCGCTGACAGCGGCGGTCTCCTGAGAAGATGCGGAGTTGTTGTCCACGATTCCGGCCACATGAGCGATGTTTTCATCGATCTGCTGGACGCTGGACACTTCAGCCTGAAGGGCCTGTGCCATATCATCCATACGCTTGGTAGAAGCCTCGGCTTCTTCCATTACCTGATCCATGCTGGCTTCGGTTTCTTCTGCAATGGCGATTCCCTTGTTGACAGCATCGATGGTGCTCTCGATCAGCTTTGTGGTCTCTCCGGCAGCCTCGGTGGACTGTTCCGCCAGATTCTTGACCTGCTCGGCTACGACAGCAAATCCGCGGCCTGCTTCTCCGGCACGGGCAGCCTCGATGGAGGCATTCAGTGACAGGAGGTTGGTCTGGGAAGCGATATCCTCAATGACCTGAATGATAGAACGAATCTCCTCGGAACATTTACTGATCTCACCGATTGCGACTTTCAGTTCCTGCATCTTGGCATTGCCATCAGCAACCGTCTGTGCGGACTGCTTGGAGATATCTGCGGTCTCCTGTGCAACTCTGGCTTTTTCTTCAATACTCTTTGCCATAGCGTCGATCATCTGGGATGCTTCGGAAATCTTGGAGGCCTGTGCGGTACAGCCTTCTGCCAGATCGGTAGCTGCCTGTGCCAGCTGCTCGGAACCACCATCGATCTCCTGTGCGCTGACCTGAATGGTGGACAGTGTCTTCTTCATATCGGCAATGATCTTCACCATGGAATCCTTGATCTGTACAAAGTCACCGACATATTCTTCCGTAGGCTCTACACGGTAATTGCCCTGACCCATCTGACCTAAGATCTCGGAAATCTCGGTGATCATCTTGGTAAAGTTGTCGTTCATGAAATGAACGGCCTGCACCATGATGCCGACTTCACTGTCATCCTCCGGCAGATCCAGACGGCTGTCAAAATGTCCCTGCGCAAGTACTTTCATCTGCTCGGATACTTTTACAATGGGAATCAGCAGTTCCTGTTTTGCAAAGGTCAGTGTGGTGACAATCTTGCGGGCAATGGTCAGGAAGCAGAGAATGAAAATCACCATGGTAGTGATCATTATCAGATTCAGAGTATTTTGCTTCTGAGCCATACGTGCCTGGATATCATTGATACAATTATCTGTGGTTGCAGTGATCTCCTGTACGGTAGATTCATATTCCTCACCAAATACATAAGAAATAGCTGCTTGTGTATCTCCGGAACCGGCCTTATCCATGGCTTCTTCTTCCAGAGGAACCAGACCGTTGGACATTTCAGCAATATGGTTTAACAGTGCCCATTCATTGTCGGTCAGACCGTCTTTCTGAAGACCTTCCCAGGCAATGTCACGATTTTTGTCCTCGTTTAATTCCTTCATATAATTGTCATAGTAGGTCTGGTCTCCGGTGACTGCGTAAGACTGTACGGCAGCGGTCAGCGTCTTGGAACCCAGACGATACTGGTTCAGATACATGGTAGCTTCCAGCTGCTGGGAATTGATCCGGCTCAGATACATGTTGGATCCGATGAACAGGATCAGCATAACGATGCTGATGATCAGTATCCGATAGGTTGATCTTGTGTTTTGCTGCAGCATGGCAGACTGACTGGTTACTTTGCTTTGCTTTTTCATTTGAAATATAACCTCTTTTCTGTAATACATGGTGAACTGATGTGTTACGAAAATTTTTTCCTACAGTATACTACAATTATCGGAATTATACAAATCTTGCGCCTTAAAAAATACAGCAAAAACGCGTAAAATTATTTATACGAACCATCAGTGACGACTTACACCCTATACAGGAAGATGGTACTATAAAAAGTAAGAGGCATGATTCGGAAAAGAGAAGATAACGGTAAATAAACAGACTGTAGACAAAGCTCCCTCACAGGAAGGAGCTTTGTCTACAGTCTGAAGAATTGTGTCACCACAATTCCTTTTCCTCGCAACAAACATTTTACAACAAACGTTCAGACCGCGCCATTCGCAAAGTCGCGTTATCACGCTCTCCGTCGCTTTGTGTGCAAGCACCCAATCGCCGGTTCTGTCATTCTATGGCTGAACTATTATTACAAGCATTTAATAAAACGGTCGAAAGCCTTCTGTCCTTCCTCGGTTCTCTTATAGACACCGGCATCTTCCAATACCTGCATGAATACCAGACCGATCTCCTTCTCTACGATACCGTCGATGTTCTCAGCAGTGATGGCATCGTATTTCGGACGGAACTCGTCTACCCAGTCTGCATGCTTTGCCAATTCCTCATCAGCTCTTAAGTCTTTACCGGCGAGGATTGCTTCCTTCAGATGCGCCATCTCACCCTTCAGGCGGGCAGGCAGTACTGCCAGACCCATAACCTCGATCAGGCCGATATTCTCTTTTTTGATATGATGCAGCTTTGCATGGGGATGATAGACTCCCAGCGGATGCTCCTCTGTGGTGATATTGTTACGCAGCACCAGATCCAGTTCGAACTTGTCTCCTCTCTTTCTGGCAATGGGAGTGATGGTGTTATGAGGCTCGTTATCGGTGTAGGCATAGATAAATGCCTCTTCATCCGTATATTCTCTCCACTTGTTCAGGATCACATCTGCCAGTGCAATGATACGATCAGTATCCGTACCGCTGAGACGGATGACAGACATAGGCCATGCCACGATACCGGCATCCACATCCTCGAAACCGGCTACAGAGAAGGTTCTCTCTACAGGAGCTTTTGCCATGGCAAACTCGTAATGCCCACCCTGGAAATGATCGTGGCTTAAGATGGAACCGCCTACGATGGGCAGATCCGCATTGGAACCTACAAAATAATGAGGGAACTGCTTTACGAAATCAAACAGCTTACAGAAGGTCGCATGCTCGATTTTCATAGGCACATGCTGAGAGTTAAATACGATGCAGTGCTCATTATAATATACATACGGAGAATACTGGAATCCCCACTGGCTGCCATTGATGGTCACCGGAATGATGCGGTGGTTCTGGCGGGCGGGATGATTCACACGGCCTGCATAACCTTCATTTTCACGGCACAGCAGGCATTTCGGATAACCGGCCTGTTTTGCCAGCTTCGCTGCAGCAATAGCCTTGGGATCCTTCTCAGGCTTGGACAGGTTGATAGTAATGTCCAGATCGCCGTATTTGGTGGGTGCTACCCATTTCATATCCTTGCAGATACGATAACGGCGGATATAGTCGGAATCTCTGCTTAATTTGTAATAATAGTCGGTAGCTGCCTCGGGAGATACCTGCTCGTACAGTTCGTGGAAATGACGGATTACTTCACTGGGTCTGGGCATCAGCATGCCCATGATCTTCGTATCGAAAAGGTCACGATACACCACACTGTTCTCCTTGAGAATGCCTTTTTCGTAAGCATAATCCAGCATACCCTTCAGAACCTCTTCCAGTTCATCCTCACGCATGGTCACATTGTCGCGCTCTTCCAGTTCATCCAGTTCAAACAGCTCCAACAAACGGTTGGTCGTGTAGATCACATCTTCCTCCGGAACCAGTCCTGTCTGTACTCCGTAGGATACCAATTTACGAATTAATACCTGAATATCCATTTTTTCTCCATTCTGCAATACCGGATTTCTCCGGCATCGCACTCTCTATTCTCGTCGGATCTTAATTTCTTACAGGGTCTGGGGGCCGTCACCGATCTCTACTACATAGAAATCAGCTGCATAACCGATCTTCTCCTTATATGCCTTGCCTACCTGATCGATAAAGGTGTCAATAGCCTCATCCTTTACAATGCTTACGGTACATCCGCCGAAACCGGCACCGGTCATACGGGAACCAATAACACCGTCTACCTTCCATGCTTCTTCTACCAGAGTATCCAGCTCGATACCTGTTACCTCATAATCATCCCGCAAAGATACATGGGAAGCATTCATCAGCTCACCAAACAGCTTCACATCGTTGTTCTTCAGAGCTTCTACCGCACGAACGGTTCTCTGATTCTCATATACAGCGTGCTTTGCGCGCTTTCTGCGGACATCGCTCTTGATAATAGCTTTGAACTTCTCGAAAGTCTCCTCGTCCAGATCACCCAGAGTCTTGATCTTCACTACCTGCTGCAGTTCTGCCAGTGCAGTCTCGCACTCGCTGCGACGCTCATTGTACTTGGAATCTCCCAGGCCTCTCTTTTTATTGCTGCATGCGATAACGATCTTCGCATTTTCCAGATGGATCGGTGCGTACTCATATTCCAGAGTTGCGGTGTCCAGAAAAATAGCATTATCCTTTTTGCCCATGGCAATGGCAAACTGGTCCATGATACCGCAGTTTACCTTGTTGTATTTGTTCTCGGAGAACTGTCCGATCAGTGCAAGATCCTGATTGGTCACATCAAATCCGAAGAAATCTCTCAGAATGTAGCCGGTCAGCACTTCTACAGAAGCGGAAGAGGAAAGTCCGGAACCGTTGGGAATATTACCGTTCAGCAGCAGATCCATACCGGAAGTCACTTTCATGCCCTTCTCACCGAAAGCCCAGATCACTCCCTTGGGATAATTGGTCCAGCCTGCTTCCTTGCTGGGTACCAGATCCTCCAGAGAAGATTCGATCACTCCCAGATGTCCGAAATTCATGGAATAGAAACGCAGCTTATTGTCGTTTCTCTTTCTTGCCACACCATAGGTACCGATGGTCAGTGCGCAGGGGAAAACGTGTCCGCCGTTATAGTCGGTATGTTCACCGATCAGATTCACACGTCCCGGTGCAAAATAAGCCTTGGTGCCCTCTGCATCTCCAAATACTTCTGCGAAAGTTTTCAGAATCGTCTCTTTCATTTCCATTTTTCTACTCCTGTCTGCTTACGATGTAAGCCCCGTCCATTTATATGTTCTTACTCTTGTCGCTCCGGCCGATGCCGCGATACGAATTCTCTTGCTCTATGTTTTCATCATAATCGAAAAAAACAAATATTTCTACCTATTTTTGTTTTTAAGACCTGTCATTATGTTAAAAGCTACAAGCCATGCAAAAATAAAAAGAACCAACACCGTGAGAGCTTGCTCGTGAAGGTGTTGATTCTTTTTTATTTTTATACGGCGACAGCCGTACATGAAGCAGGTGCTTTAGCGCCTGCGAATGTGCATGGCGCAGTTCCACGGCGTACTTTATTCCGCGCTCTGTTTTCGATACTGTACCGGAGTCATGTCATATGCCTTTTTGAACAGGCGGTTAAAGTGCTCCACATTCTCGTAACCAACGTTGGCTGCAATGGTCTCCACCGTCTGATTGGTCTCCTTTAAGAGCATTCTTGCTTTTTTCATGCGCTCTTCCCGAACGACCTCCTGGAAGGTCATGCCGGCCTTTTCCTTAATGTACTTGGACAGGTAAGGCTTGGAGAGATGGAAAGTATCTACCAGCATATCCAATGTCACATCCACATAGTTCTTCTGGATGAAACTGATGATCTCCACGATCCGCTCTTCTCTGCCGGAGGTAATATGCTGTTCTGCTGCCAGCTTATTCACCGCGGACACCAGTGCGGCGATAGAACTCTTGATAATATCTTCATCTACGCCGACGCCCCAGTAGAATTTACCGTCGTGGACGATACCAACATAGGTGGCAGCCTTGGAATTGGAGCCTCTGGAAATTGCATGCTCTTCATATACAGACAACTCGTAGGTAATACCAAAGTATGTCTTGATGGCATTGCTGACTGCATCCAGACGTCCGTTACCCATAGTAGTAATGGCTCTGGAAGCTCCGCCCTGCTCGATAGTCACCTCTGCCTGAATGCCGTTCTCCTGTTTGAAGTGGCACTCCGGAATGTTGAAGATGCTGCGGGGATAAATATAATTTTCCTCGAAGATCGCATAGATCTCCTTAGGAAGTAATTCCTGATGACGTCTGTCGGAAATACCTTTCACAAGGTAACCAACCTCTTCCTTCATGGCTGCGGGCAGCGAGAAGCCAAACTGCTGCTTCAATACGAACGCTACGCCACCTTTACCGGATACACTGTTGATACGGATAACATCGGATTCGTACTCTCTTCCCACATCCGCAGGATCGATGGGCAGATAAGGGATATCCCAACGCTTGCCGGTCTTGCCTTCCTTCTGCCATGCCATACCTTTGCTGATGGCATCCTGATGGGAACCGGAAAATGCGGTAAATACCAGATCTCCTGCATAGGGCACTCTTTCATGTACCTTCATGCCGGTGAAGTTCTCATAAGCTTCGCGTATCTCCATAATATGGGAGAAATCCAGTCCACTGTCCACGCCGTGGCACATCATGTTCAGTGCAACAGTTACCAGATCCACGTTACCGGTACGTTCGCCGTTGCCGAACAAAGTACCTTCCACACGGTCTGCTCCGGCTAGTACGCCGAACTCCGCATCACTGATGCCACAGCCCCTGTCATTGTGAGGATGTACGCTGAGTACTACATTGTCACGATATTTCAAATGCTTGTGCATATATTCTACCTGACAGGCAAATACATGGGGCATTGCCACCTGTACGGTGGTGGGCAGATTGATGATGGCCTTGCGGTCAGCGGTAGGCTTCCATACATCCAGTACTGCATTGCAGACTTCCAGTGCATAATCCACCTCGGTCTGAGAAAAGCTCTCAGGGCTGTACTCAAAGGTGAAGTTGCCTTCGGTCTCGTCTGCCAGATTCTTTAACATCTGGGCGCCGTCTACTGCCAGCTTCTTGATGGCTTCTTTATCTTTCTTAAATACCTGTTCTCTCTGCTCTACGGAAGTAGAGTTGTATAGATGGATCACTGCGTGGGGCGCACCTTTTACCGCTTCAAAGGTCTTGCGGATGATATGTTCTCTCGCCTGCGTCAACACCTGAATGGTCACATCATTGGGAATCATGTCACGTTCGATCAAGGCACGGATAAAATTGTACTCGGTATCGGAAGAAGCAGGAAAACCAACCTCGATCTCCCTGAAACCGATCTTTACCAACAGCTTGAAGAATTCCAGCTTATCTTCCAGGCTCATGGGATCGATCAAAGCCTGGTTACCATCTCTCAAGTCAACGCTACACCAGATGGGGGGCTTGGTAATACTGTCCTTCTTTACCCAGTCGTAGGTCACCTCGGGGGGCATAAAATAAGTTTTCTGATATTTTGCTGCAATGTCTGCGCTGTTCATGGAAATCCTCCTGCCATATGATTACTTTTTATTTTCAAAACCTGTTATTTTTACTATTTTCACTTATCTGATTGCACTATCTTAACACTCATAATTTCTGTAAGCAAGTTATGTTCTTATCTTGTTAATTGATGTATTTTAATGTGACATTTTTGTCATATATCTATAAATTCTGGAAAAATGCTATTTTATTCCGTATTTCTCTCGTTTTATAATTTGATTAAAAATTTTAATTGCATATATCATTTTTTGTTATATTTAAAACCATACTTTTAATTTTATAATGTTGTATAATTGATTAATTTTATTATTATATATTTGCCAGATACCGATTTCTGTACAAGCATCTATTAATAACCGATTCTTGTATATACAAAAACAGATGTCCGTATTGGGCATCTGTTTCGCATTTATACACTATTCATAGTCTAAACGATTTCTCCGTACTGCGTACTCTCGAAATCGTAACGCCCATTCGCATTCCGGACTATCGTCCTACTTGCTCATGTTCGTTTACTTCCCGCATAAAAAGCCCTTCTTGACAGCAAGCTGTCCGAAAGGGCTTTTCATGGGTAAGTTTATTCTATCAAATGATTTCCACTCTCTCAAAATACCGGATCAGAATATCCGCGCAGTTCTCGATTCCCAGCTTGGTGGTATCCAGGATCATGTGGTAGTTATTCACATCACCCCACACTTTACCGGTATTTTCATAATAATAGTCGGCGCGCTCCGCATCATTTTTCTCAAGCATTTCTTTTGCCTCATCATGAGGAAGACTTTCCTTCTTCATGATACGTTCAATACGATCTTCCTTATCCGCGCACACATACACGTTAAATACATTCGGCTGATCCTTCAGGATCTCGGATGCACAACGTCCCAAAATGATGCAGGGATGTTCCGCCAGCCCCTTAATAACCTCCGCTTCCGTAGCATAACTGTCACCATCCAGCTCATGCTCTATGTACGCCTTATCATACACCGGCACCCCCAGCTTCTCAGACAACTCCTGTGCGATCAGACTGGCTCCTGTTCCAAATCTTCGGCTGATAGTAATTACAAGGTTCATCGTAAGCACCTCCTTTGTAAGGTACTCTCATTTTATGATAAAGGTGCGGACTTTGCAAGAGGGATGTCTACAAAAGCTTCTGCTCGATCTGATACAGTTTCTCACCTGTCACCCGCATGCTGTGTTCCTCCGCCAGTGCCCTGCCTGCCCGGATTCTGCGTCTTACTTTTTCCAGCGGTTCTTCATACAAGATGTCTCGGACTGCCTGCTCGTAGGAATCCAGATTGCTGGCTTTGCGCACCTGCTCGCCATCGGTAAGCCACCCTTCATACACCGGAATGTCTCTCACGATCACAGGAATCTCACAGGATAATGCCTCCAATACCACGATTCCTTCCGTCTCTTCATAACTGAAAAAAGCAAATGCATCCGCACCACAGTACGCATCCCGCAGGATCCCGGACGGTTGGAAACCGGCAAAGATCACATTTTCCGGCTTCTCTGCCACAGCCTTTTTGATCTCTGCCGGAATCAATGCATTATTCCCGCCCCCAAACCATAGAAAAATAATGTCTGGCATCCTTTTTGCCATTTCCAGAAAATCCTCGATTCCTTTTCTGTGAATCAGATGCCCGGCGGATATCACGACCTTTTTATCCACAGGAAGATGAAAAAATATCCGGAATCGTCCACCTGCCTGCTCTGTTTTGTGGAAAAATTCAGTGTCCACACCATTGGTCAGTGCGTAAATCTCCCGATGCAGATCATATTTCATTAACAATTCCCGGGAGTATTCCGTTGGTGTGATAACCACATCTCCCTGTCTATAACAATGGCGGATCCATTTTTTGAATAAAGGAGCCACCAGATTGGAACCGATAAAAGAATTCTTAAAATCTTCCATAGTGGAATGCCCATAATAGACGACCTTTTTCCCCTGCCGTCTTGCCCGCCGTGCCACCAGCGGCGAATCAGGCAATACGGTATTGATCTGTACGATATCCGCCTCTTTCCAGACGTCCGTCACGGTCACTTTTGCTGCTCGCAGCATCTTCTCCTGATGGCGTATGGCGCTGCCAACGCCGCTTTTTGCCACCAGTGAAAGTCCGCCTTTATATATATAAATTTTCATAAGTATACTCTCCTATAATAGGTGGAAAATCACCTGGAACAGTGTCGTCAGTCCCAGACTATACAGCGCAATGGAGAAAGGCTTTCCCAAAAAGATGACTGTCACAAACTGTTTCCATGTCATATTCGTCGTTCCGGCGAGATAACAGAGAAAATCATCCGGTGCCACCGGCAGAAAGATTGCCAGTGTAAATAATTTCAAAAATCTCCCCTTTAGCTCCGTCCATGTCAGGTATTTTTCAATCATTTTCCCGGGAAACATCTTGTACAGCACAGGTCTTCCCAGACTTCTTGCTATTCCAAAAGCAATACAGGAACCCACACAGATTCCTATATAATTATAGAAAAATCCCGGCACCGCTCCAAAGAGCAGCACTCCTGCCAGACAGCTGATGCCACCCGGTATGATGGGAAACACCACCTGAACGATCTGGATCAGCACGAAGATCAGTGCACCGATCATTCCGAAACGGTTCACAAACTGCTGCATAGTCTCCACCGATTGGAAAATGCCGCTCTGATAGCCCCAGACTGCCAGTATTCCACAGAGGATCAGACTAACCCAGGATGCAATATTGACGGCTCTTTGCCAAGCGTTTTTCTCTTTCGACCTGTTTTTCTTCGATCTGTCGCTGGTATAGTTGTTCCATGCTTCCCGCAAATCTTTTTTGGGAAAATATTTCTGCGGACTGTTTTGCATAACTGCACATTCCTCTGCGTTCATCGTCTTCTTTCTCCTTCCAGTTCTTCAGGTCTTTCAAGAATTCCTCCTCGGTCCGGTACTGCCAGCCGTTTTTGTCCTCTTCCACAACCGCCCGCAGGCATTGATCCCTTCTGCATAATAACGGTAATCCTGCTGCCAGTGCCTCCGCATAGGTAAGCCCCTGGGTCTCACTGGTGGAAGCGCTGACAAACAGATCTCCTGCCGGATAATAAGATGCTACTTCAGCGGGTGATACCATTCCGGTAAAAATAACGCTTTCCGTCACACCCAGTTCTGCTGCCTTTTTCCGTAAAGTCTCCAAATAAGGACCGCCGCCTACAATCATCAGTATTGTGCCGCTCTCCTGAATTTTCTGCTGGTACTCCAGCAATTCTTCCACATTCTTCTCTTTTGCCAGACGACCTACATATAAAAGCACTGTGGTCTTCCGGTCCATTTTATATTTTCTTCGGATTCTCTCCCGAGAATCCGTCCGGGTCTGCGCGTCATATTTACTCAGATCAATCCCCGATGGGATCACTGATACCGGACAATGAATGCCATAGCCTTTTAGTAATGTCTCTATTTTTGTGCTGGGAGCGATCATACTGTCCACCTTCTCGGAGATCTGTCGCGTCAGGAACTGTACCATATCCCTGCCCCATTTCTTGTAAGGGGAAAAATAGTGGGTATAATCTTCGTATACAGTATGGTAAGTATGCACCAGAGGGGTCTTACATTCCTCTGCGATCTTTTTTGCCATGAAAAAGGTAGAAAATTCACACTGGGAATGCACAATATCCGGATTCCACTCTATAATCCCGCGATACAGTTCGCGTCCCGGGGACACCCGAAGTCTTGCTCCCGGATAAATATATCCGGCATTCACGGAACCCATATAGATCACACCCTCTTCTTCGTAGGAATGAGCTGTACGGGACAGGGTCAGGATCTTCACTTCATGTCCTCTTTGCTGTAATTCCTCCCGCAGATTGCATACCGAAGTAACAACTCCGTTGATGGCCGGCTTGTACCAGTCTGTTGTGATCAATACTTTCATCTTTTTTCTCCCTTCCGTTTATTTTCTCTGAATTGATCTCAGCATAACAGACACAGGTAAATTCCATCCGAATAAAATCAAAAGTTTTCCTAAAGTTTCTGTGAGTTTTTTCCAAAATGTGCACTAAAAAACAGCATTCTCCGGAAATTTCCGGAAAACGCCGTTTTTAATCGTCTTTCTATAAAATTATTATCTTTCTTCTCGGAAGTACGCCAGTCCCAGACTTGCAGGGGGCTGATTCTCTCTCTTGCTCCGCATGCTGGTGATGACCAGTACCAGTAAGGTCACGACATAAGGGATCATCTTATACAGCTCCTGATACTCCATATGCTCGATACCGGTGGGCAGATACAGATACAGAATATACAGACCACCAAACAGGAAAGAAGCAAATACACTGATATTAGGTCTCCAGATAGTGAAGATGACCAGCGCAATGGCAAGCCAGCCTCTGTCACCGAACGCATCGTTGGACCAGACGCCGCAGGCATAATCCATTACATAGTACAGTCCGCCCAGACCTGCGATCATACATCCCACGCAGGTAGCGATGTATTTGTACCGGGATACGTTGATACCGGCTGCATCTGCGGTATTGGGGCCCTCACCGACTGCTCTTAAGTGCAGGCCTGTTCTGGTATGACTCAGGACATACGATGCCGCAAACGCAATGATCACTGCCAGATAAGCCAGGAATCCATAGGATAAAAACAGCTTACCAAACCAGCCAAGTTTTCCCGCAAAAGGAAGGGACTTACTGAAATAACTGCTGGTAGCAGACAGTGCAATGGAAGGTACATCACTGTTTACCAGCTTGATCAGGGATCCGCCGAAGAAGTTACCGAAGCCAACACCGAAGGTGGTCATTGCCAGACCGGTCACGTTCTGGTTCGCCCGCAGGGTGACAGTCAGGAAGCAGTACAGCAATCCCATCAACAGGGATCCTAACAGGCAGCAGAGCATCGGAATCGCAATGGCAAGAAACCCATTCATGTTCGCCGCGTCTCCTGCGGATCTCTCATAGAAGAAAGATCCGATGACACCACAGATACCTCCCACATACATGACGCCGGGGATTCCCAGATTCAGATTACCGGATTTCTCCGTGATGATCTCACCGGTACTTCCGTATAACAGAGGAATTCCCTGTACAATAGCTCTCGGAATAAATGCAAGTAAAAATGTCCACATGATTACTGTTCCTCCTTTTCTGCCTTTTTACGGAACTGCAGGCGATAGGTAATGAAGAACTCACAGCCGATAATAAAGAACAGGATAATACCTGTCAGAATATCGGAGTAGGAATGATTCAGTCCAAAATTGGTAGAGATCTCACTGGCACCACGATCCATGAAAATGATCAGGAAGCTGGAGAACACCATGGTCAGAGGATTGAACTTGGACATCCAGGATACCAGTACAGCAGTAAATCCCTGTCCACCTGCAATGGTAGTGGTAACAGTATGGTTGATACCGCCTACCAGAAGCAAACCTACCAGTCCGCACAGCGCACCGGACAGAAGCATAGTACGGATGATTACCTTTTCTACCTTGATACCCACATATTTTGCGGTATTTTCACTCTCACCCACAACGGAGATCTCATATCCCTGCTTGCTATAGTTGAGATACACATACATGAAAATTGTAATCACTACTGCCACTACAATACTTAACAGATACTTTGAACCAAATATCTGGGGCAGCCAGCCCACGTTGGTATTCTGGTTGATGATACCGATCTTACCGGATCCCTTGGGAACTTCCCATACAATGGTATAGAATGCCACAAGCTGGGTAGCTATGTAGTTCATCATCAGTGTAGACAGTGTCTCATTGGTATTCCATTTTGCCTTGAAAAATGCAGGAATGAAGCCCCAGATGGCTCCTGCTGCCAGGCTGGCCACGATCATGCACAGGATCACAACTGCACCCGGAAGCTTGTCCCCCACGCAGATCATGCAGGCTGCGGATGCCAGACCCCCGATCAAGACCTGTCCCTCACCGCCAATATTCCAGAATTTCATCTTGAATGCCGGAGTCAGTGCCAGTGCAATCAACAACAGGATCGCAATATTCTGAAAAGTAACCCAGGTCTTACGGACGGATCCGAAAGCTCCCAGAATAATAGACTGATATACCTGTAAAGGATTGATTCCCGTGGTGATCGTCGTAATGATACCGCACAGGATCAACGCCAACAGAATCGCTACGAAACGGATACCCAGAGATTTATACCAGGGGAGAGCATCTCTTTTTACGATATGAAACAAAGGCTCTTTATTCTTCTCCTTCATGTTCTTTGCCTCCTACTCTGGTCATCAGCATACCGACCTCATTTTTGTCTGTCTTTCTCGCATCCAGAATACCGCTCACTTCTCCGCCGCACAATACCATGATACGGTCGGACAGCTCCATCAGCACATCCAGATCCTCACCTACGAAAATCACGGCAACGCCCTTTTTCTTCTGTTCATTGATCAGGTCATATATAGTATACGAAGAATTAATATCCAGTCCACGTACCACATAAGCCGTCAACAGTACGGTAGGTGCAGACGCAATCTCTCTTCCAACGAGAACCTTCTGTACATTACCTCCAGACAGTCGGCGCACCGGTGTGGTAATACCGGGAGTCACGACTTCCAGATTCTCTACAACATCCTCCGCCAGCTGTTTGGAGGGTTTGCGGTTGGTAAACGGCGTATGTCCCTTACGGAAGGAACGTAACATCATATTGTCTGTCAGGTCCATATTGCCCACCAGACCCATGCCGAGACGATCTTCCGGCACGAAGGAAAGTGAAACACCCATCTCTGCGATCTTCAACGGATCCTTGCCGATCAGCATTTCCTTGCTGCCATCGTCCTCTACATAATGAATCGTACCGGTCTCCACCACTTGTAATCCGGCGATAGCTTCCAGAAGTTCCTTCTGTCCGCAGCCGGAGATACCGGCGATTCCCAGAATCTCACCGCTGTTGGCGGTAAAGGACACATCCTTTAACTTGACGATTCCTTCTTCATTACGAACCGTCAGTCCCTCTACCTCGATACGGGGCTTGGGATTCACAGGCTCCGGTCTCTCGATATTCAGTGTCACAGCATGACCTACCATCATATTGGTCATTTCGGTGACGGTGGTATCCTTCGTCAGCATACTGCCGATGTACTGGCCGTTTCTGAGTACAGCCACTCTGTCGGACAGAGATTCGACTTCATGCATTTTATGGGTAATGATGACGATAGCCTTGCCGTCATCTCTCATTTTCCGGAGGACGTTAAACAGCTTCTCGGTCTCCTGCGGTGTCAGTACGGCGGTAGGCTCATCCAGGATCAGAATATCCGCACCACGGTACAGTACCTTTACGATCTCTACCGTCTGCTTCTGGGATACGGACATATCATAGATCTTCTGCTTCGGGTCCACTTCAAAACCGTATTTATTGCAGATCTCCTCGATTTTACGGGAAGCTTCTTTAATGTTCAGTCTACCTTCCAGACCCAGAATAATATTCTCGGTGGCAGACAGTACATCGATCAGCTTGAAATGCTGATGCACCATACCGATTCCCAACCGCAATGCATCCTTGGGAGATCTGATGACCTCTTCCTTACCGTTAATAAAGATCTGCCCCTCATCCGGAAAATAAATACCGGAGAGCATATTCATCAGTGTCGTCTTACCGCTGCCGTTTTCTCCAAGCAGTGATAAGATCTCACCTTTGTAGATATCCAGATTCACCTTGTCATTGGCGATCACGGATCCAAAAGTCTTGGTAATGTTTTTCATTGAAACCGCAGCTACTTTTGTCTCTTTTTCCATCCTCTGTCACCTTTCCACTTTACCCATGACCTGCAAAATTTTAGGCGCTTTAGTGCCATACGCAGGCACAAATCTGCATGCAAAAAATCCATTTTTGTATTTTTCACACTCCGCCCCTTTTCTACCTCATCCATCCGCAAAAGATCCATAAGGTAGAAAAAGGGCGGCGCGGCGATAAACGCGGCGCCGTCCAGGCTTTTTAAGAATTAATACTGCTCGTCCAGCAGGTTGATGCCGTCGATTCTTACATTGAAGTAAGGAGCAGAACGGAATGCAACATCGGACTCATGGAAGTATCCATCACTTACTACCTCATGATCGGGAGTATAATCAGGATCGGTATCGATATCAGCCTCATAGCTGTCCAGGGTCTTGCCGTCTACAGTGAAGGTAGTGATATCATATACGTGAGTCTTGCCTGCGATCAGATCAGCCTTTGCAGCTTCTACTGCTTCTGCAGTACCCTCTGCTACAGCAGTACCAAGGTCACTCAGTTCTACAGAGCCGGTCTCCAGAGTACCGCACCAGTCGGTATCAATAGGAGTTCCGTCTGCTACACATTTGATAGCATACTCGAAATAAGGCTCCCAGTTAACTCTGGAAGATACCAGGAAAGTATTGGGGCAGGCTGCCTCAGTACTTCCATTATAAGATACGTTAGGAACACCTGCGGTCTCACATGCGGTAGGAGCACCCATGGAGTCTGCATGCTGGCTGATCAATACACATCCGCCCTCGATCAGCTTGTTAGCTGCTTCCTTCTCAGCGGTCTCATCGTACCAGGAACCGGTAAAGGTTACATCCATGGTAACGCTGGGGCATACGGAACGGGCGCCCAGGAAGAATGAGGTATAACCGGACATAACTTCTGCATAGGTATAAGCGCCTACATAACCCATCTTAGCCTGATCCTCGGTAATATCACCGTTAGCGATCATCTCATTCAGCTTCATGCCTGCAACGATACCTGCAAGATAACGGCCATCATAGATGGAAGCAAATGCATTGTGGAAATTATCAAGGCCTTCTGTATGAGCCTTGGTTCCGGTTGCATGGCTGAACTGAACATCGGGATATTCCTTAGCGGCCTCGATGATGTAGTCCTCATGTCCAAAACTGTCTGCAAAAATGAAATTACAACCTGCATCAGCAAGTTCGCAAGCTGCTTCATAAGCTTCCTGTCCTTCAGGAATGTTGGTCTTGGTCATGTACTCAATACCAAGCTTCTCACAAGCTGCTTTTGCTGCATTCAGGAAGTTCAGATCATAAGTAGAGTTCTCATCATGCAGGAAAATGAAACCTGCCTTTACACCGGTAACAGCTTCACTGTCGGTTGCTGCTTCGGTAGTACCTGCTGCTTCGGTAGTACCTGCTGCCTCGGTGCTAGCTGCAACGGTTGCTGCATCTGTGCCGGTGGTAGCTGCATCATTGGATCCGCAGCCTGCCAGAGCAGTAACTGCGAGAGCCATAGCTGCGAGTAAACTTACGACTTTCTTTTTCATAATTCTCCTCTTTCTGCGCTGCTGCTTCGTTACAGATCCATGTAGCAGCGCGGGCACAGATCTGCAGATAAACCGGTGAGTCAACGCAAAAAGGGTGTATGACACCTTCATACAACCCCTTTATTGTACTCTCTCAACATTAGTCAGTATAAGCATTTGTCTGACTTCTTGTCAAGAGAAGTATTAAATTTTTATTAACTCGTTTGCGAATGTGGTTCTGAATAGTTATCTAACTTATCTAACTCTTAAGATCGAAATGTGATCTCTCCGGTTTTGTCATCCATACTTTCCACAATAGCGAGCGACTCTACACGGATACCCTTGGAACGGATCAGGTCGCCGCCCTTCTGGAATCCCTTCTCAACGGCAATGCCGACACCCTCTACAGAAGCTCCCGCTTTATTGACAATGTCGATCAGACCCTCCAGTGCGCATCCGTTGGCCAGAAAATCATCAATGATCAGAATATGATCTTCCGGATGCAGGAATTTTTTGGAAACGATCACGTCATATACTCTCTTGTGCGTAAAGGATTCGATCTTGGTGGAATATACTTCACCGTCAATATTTACGGACTGGGACTTTTTTGCAAATACCACTGGCACATGAAAATGCTGGGCTGCCACACAGGCGATACCGATACCGGAAGCCTCCACAGTCAGAATCTTCGTAATCTTACGGTCTGCAAACAGATGCGCCCACTCTTTTCCCATTTCATTGAACAGATCAATGTCCATCTGATGATTCAGAAAAGAATCTACTTTTAATACATTCCCTGCTTTTACCGTACCGTCTTTGCGAATGCGCTCTTCGAGTAATTTCATTGTATGTCTCCTCTTTTGTTTCTTCTTAATATATTTTAATGATGTCGGGGTCAAAAGCCCCCGACTTTGATACCTACGGATTGCTTCGTGCTACGCACTCCCACAATCCTACCCAATATTCGCATATCGTGGGATTATCATCCCACTTTTCCCGCTGATCTCCCTGTTGTATAATGCGGGATTTCACGGATACCTGCTGCTGGGATATGTGGTGTATCTGCTGGGATCGAAAAAGGGAAAGCGGATTTTGCTGATAGTACCCACACTGCTGGTGTTTGCGGTATGCATTCTTTCCCCGGTCAACGGAGAACTGCGCTATATGCTGCCGGTGATGATAATGCTTCCGCTAAATCTGACATGGTGTGCTTATCAGGAAAGAGAATCTGTTGCAGAAAAAGAGGAGAAATAAAATGACATATAAAAAACCGGAACTTTTAATCCCGGCCAGCAGCCTGGAAGTATTAAAAACGGCTGTTATTTTTGGCGCGGATGCCGGAATTATCAATAGCAGGTCTTTCGGCACCGGTAGATTCGGACGGTGATGGCATACCTGATGAGTGGGAAATAAAAAACGGACTTGATCCGAATAATCCCGTAGATGGAAATACAAAAACGAAAGATCCGAATGGACAATATACGAATCTTGAGGTATATTTGAATAGTTTGGTGCAACATATAGTCGATGCACAGAACAAATAGGTAATCAGCAATTCCCCGTTCAATGCGGAGAATTTAGATGATATGCCCTTCAGGTGTTTTATGATAACATTTGAAGGGCATATCTTTTTTGTGCATGGCTATACCAGAGGGGCACTTTTTTACCCCAGTCCGTTTTTTACTCCTTTTCTACTAAATCTTACTCTATCTTCTCTTGCTTAATCCTCAATTTTGCACTGGTGAAAGAACAAAAAAATCACTCTAGCGAAAAACATCATTAATGTACAATGAAAATCTAAACAAATGAGAAACATGAAGCCAGCACTTATAATAGCCAATCCTCCTTAGGCTTGAATCCGCCTTTTAAAGAAAAAGGGCATAGAATTTTTATTCTTTTAATAATTGTATATCTTTAAATTATATATAAACTAATATTTATGAAACATCTAGCAAGTTTATTTCTTCTGTCATTTCTGCTTTGCTGTTCTTGTTCACAGCAAATGGATGATGAATGGAAACCGAATGAACAACTTCCCAATGTGCCCGAAACCCAACCGGTTGGCGTTTCTTTCAGTAGGGCTAGTCTTGAAACTTTTGCTGAACATGGAATTACAGAGGTCGGTGTTTATGTCTACCTGCAAGATTCCATGGTATATGGAAAAAATCTCCCTTTAAATAATGGAGATTTAAAAGTCGACCTTCCTTTAGGAGAAAATCTGCAAACTTTCATCGTGGCAAATGCCGATCATCTGGTGGATACAGATAGTCTTTCCAAAGTGGTAGTTTATCAGGATGCTCATATTCAAAAGCCGGTTTATATTTCGGATGTCGTAGGCTTTACTTCAGATAACTCGGTCAGTTCGCTCAACGTAGAATTGAAACGTTTAGTCGGGCAAGCAGTGTTCCAGCCGAAAGAGACGGAGGAGGAATTGAGTGCTATCACTCGTTTTGACCAGCTGAATGTCACTTTTACGAATGTGGCAATAGGCTATAAAGTAAAGAGTAAAGAATGTATTACAGAAAATGTGACTATCTCCACTAATCTTTCTACCGGCTTTGGAGCTTCGGTTTATTCATTTCCCACAGTGAATGGAGATTCCAGAACATCTATAGATGTGGTATATCTGAAAGGAGGCGAGGAGGTGAATCGCATCATCAGCCCTCTTGATACCGGTATAGGCTTTGAGTCTTCCAAGCGTTCTACCGTACATATGAAAATTACGGATGAGAATTACTTGGACGAGCCGTGGCCTTCGGTACGCACAGTCATGTATAAGAGTACATCCACTCAACCGTTTACAATAGAAGTTTCAGAATTTTAAAACAGGAGTTATATGAGAAATATATTCTATTCACTGACGGGAATAATGCTCCTGTTGGGAATAACAGCTTGTTCGGAAGAAGAACGATATGCCACTTCGGTAGTAAAAGAGATACAACTGTTTCTGGATGACGAACCGTGGGCGGTGAACACAGGTGCCTCTAACAAACCCCTGTTTATCTATACAGCCGATGGTGAGTATGTAGCCAACTATTCGTCGCTTTATCGCTTTCAGTTGGCCAATGGGAGTTATAACATTATTTCTACCACACAATCCGATTCTATTCCCAGTCCGAAGAATCTGAATGATATTGTGATACATCAGGATCCGACGGCTAAAACAAAATATGCCATTTCGGCACCGGTGACGTATAAATCCCCGTTCGACGAACCGCTTACTGTGCGTATGTACAATCGTACAGGTGTGCTTCGTCTGAAGTCTACCGATCGTAAATCGGATAAAAGCTACTCGAAATTACGCGCAGTCGTTTCTTCACCAATATCAGGATATAAACTATCAGATGCTACTTTTGTAAAAGCTCCGACAGATGTGCAACGCGAGAAAGAAACAACAACCGGTGGAGTGAACTACACCGATGACTTTGTATTGTTTCAAACGCAAAGCGAAGGCGGAACAGTATCCGTGCGTATCGACTATCTGGATAAGAATAATACGGTAATCCAATCTAAAGCTATCGATGGCACATTCCCCATCTTGCCTGATGATACGGTACAAGTGGCGTTTGCACTGAACAACGTAGATGAACCGATCATACAAGATTACACTGTAACAATTGCTTCGGAAGGATGGAACGAAGAAGATATCAATCCGGAAGCTCCGATGAGAATTCCTGACGGGTACAGATATGTAAGTCCGGAAGAGAATCTTGAATCGATCTGTAAGTCAATGCTGGCAGATGCTTCAGTGAACGAGGTGAAACTTTTCCTGAAAGCGGGTGCTACTTATAAATTAGGTACACAGACCGAAATACCGAAAGCCCTTTATATCATGGGACAGACACCGGGTGATGGTGAAGCATTGGCATTTATGGAGATGGGTAACATGAGTATCAACTGCCCTGATGCTATTATTGAAGCCTTCCACTTCGAGAATCTGAAAATAAAGGTGACCACTTCCGACTTCTTTAAATTTAAGAATCAAGCTTTCCATGTAGCCACTATCTCTTGGAAGAACTGTGAAATCAGTGATTTGGTACGTACAATGTGGTATCAGGAAGTAGATGCCGACCAAAAGCAGATTGCTGACAATATTGTAATAGAAGATTGTCGTTTCTTAGGTTTGAATTCCGGTGGAAGTGGGTTGTTCGGTCTTTCTACGAAGAAAGATGCGCCGGTACACAACTTTGTATTCAAGAATTCTACGTTCCATGCCAATAATCTGTCAAAAGCTCTGATTACAGGTTTGGGTAGTATGACAGGAGAGCTGAATGTAACAGTAGAGAACTGTACATTCGTGAGTATGGCTCCTGCTGCAATGACTTTCTTTGACTTGAATCCGAAGAATACTTCTTCATTCAACTTGATTGTCCGTAATAATCTCTTTAGCGGTGTTTGTGAAGCCGGTCAGGGAACCTGGTTTACTACAAGAAACATTACCGACAAGACTTTTGAGAACAACTATCGCACCAATGGCTTTGTAGTGGCTAACTGGGGAGTCGATACCGCTGAAATACCGGTAGAAACAGCTCTCCCTATGGAAACACTCTTCAAAGATGTGGCTGGTAGAGATTTCACTATTACCGATAAAAACTCCGAAGTATATACAAATGGAATTGGTGATCCGCATTGGATTAAATAATCAATAGAGTATTAACAATATAAAGATATAAAACATGAGATATTTTCTATTCATATTATTGGTAGGATTGTTGAGCGCATGTAGTTCGGACGACGAATCTAATGTGGGTGCAACAGCTGCCAAACTGGAAGTGTCGAAGAATGAGGTGAAGTTGAGTAACGTAGACGGTTCGTTTACAATCAACGTAACGGCTACCTCTACATGGAC
>OGYD01001105.1_pt1 | contig 21430 bp, 23 predicted proteins | sample 1576441 | NCBI WGS metagenome assembly OGYD01 (sample SAMEA3541537, study PRJEB24748) | human gut metagenome | biome: human gut; feature: human-associated habitat; material: faeces | place: China | collected 2012 | reverse complement strand
GGAAAAGGAAAGAGATTTATTAGCTAGATTAATGCGAGCTGAAGCCGTTGGTGAAGGGGATCTTGGAATGCTTATGGTTGGTAACGTTGTTGTAAACAGAAGTTTAGCAAACTGTTTAACCTTTAAAAACATTCGTAGTGTGAGTGAAGCAATATATCAGGAAAATCAATTTTCGGGAACAGATAGTCCACTGTTTTTTAGTAATCCAACTACATTAGAAAAAAATCTTGCTGATCGCGTTTTGAGGGGGGAGTATTATTACCCGGCTACAAATGCTCTATGGTTTTATGCCCCAACAGCAGGAACAGGATGTAAATCAACATGGTGGGGACAATCATATGCTGGTAGATATAAAAGTCATTGTTTTTATAATCCTGCGCAAGGTCTTTGTGTAGAACTTTATTAAACTTATTTAATTAAAAAAAGCAAAAGAATAATATTAGAAATTTTCCAAAAAAAATGAAAAAAACAGATACAAAAATTAAATGAAAAGGACTTTTCTTAAACTTGAAAAGTTTTTTTGATGCATATATATTCTTTCCGTGAGGAGGAAATATATATGAAAAAAATAAAATTGAGTTTATTAGTAACTATGGTTAGTTTGATTAATTTTAATGTAAAGGCATTAGTACCCAATATTATATATCAATCAAATATTTATGGAAATAAAGTAAATGGTAGTCGAATTTTTTATGGTAAACTCGGATATATATATTTGAATGGAAGAATTGCATATTGTTTAGAACCATATAAATTAGTTGGAACGGACTATGTTGTAGATGATTCAGTTAGAAATAAATTTAATCAAAGCGATATAGATTATTTTAAATTACTTTCATATTATGGATATAATCATAGTAATCATAATAACGTGTACTATTATATGGCAACTCAAGAATTGATTTGGCGCCATATTACAAATCAAGAGGTATATTGGACAACGGAAAATGTTGCTAAAGGAGAAAGAATCAATATTGAAAATTATAAAGCTGAAATATTGAATTCTATTAATAATCACAATAAAGTTCCATCTTTTAAAAATGCAGAAGTAAAAGGAAAATTTAGAGAGACTATAGTTTTAGAAGATACAAATAATGTTTTGAATTATTACGAAATTAACAATAAAACTTTAAACAAGGTAAAAAAAGATAATAATAAGTTATATATTACACTAATGTCATCTAAAAATGAAAGTATCACATTAGAACGTAAATATAATGATGATGGAGAAACCTTATTTTATTCAGCACTTGATAATCAAGCATTAGGTACTTTTTCTTTGAATGAAATAAAAAGAATTAATATTAGTATGCAAGCGACTAATAAATACTCAATGAAATTGAATGTAATATTTAAAAATGTCAATAATAATAAAATAATAAAAGATAAAATAAAATTCAAAATAAAAAATATAGATAACAATACATATTTAAATGATACAATTTATGAAACAAATAATGGAATCTATAACTCTGATTTTTATGTTGAAGAGGGAAATTATCAGATAGAGCCAATTGACTTTCCATCTAATTATATAAATTACGAAAACACAAAATTTCAAATAGTGGAAGATTCAACCAAAGAGGAGATAAGTGTTGAAAGTTATTTAGATGAGGCTATAGGAAAAATTGAATTAAAAAGAATTTTTGACATGACAAAAATCGGTAAGGAAAAAATAGAAGTCGCAAATGCTGAATATGAATTACGTGCAAAAGATGATATTTTTGCTTCAGATGGAGAACTGTTATATAAAAAAGATGAACTTGTTTCTACGGTCAAAACAAATGAAAAAGGTGAAGGTATAATTGATAAAATTCCGATAGGAAATTATTATATAAAAGAAATAAGTGAAGATGATATTATAACTAAAGATGATGAAATACATGATATAGAGATAAAGTATAAGGATAAAAATATAAAAGAAATAATAGAAAAATTAGAAATAATAACAATTCCAAAAACTTTTGATTGGAATCTTGATATAGAAGAAAGAACAACTAAATGTGTTGATGATGAATGTGAGAAAAAGACAAGAAAACTAGAGGACATTAAATATGGAATATATGCAGAGGAAGATATAAGTGTTGATGATAATACAATAACAAAATCTGGTGATTTAATAACTAAAATTAAAACCAATAAGGAAGGAAAAATAGATGAAACAATTCCTTTGTTACCAGGAAAATATGTCATAAAAGAAGAAACAGATATGTCTAAATATCCTGAAAAATATGAAAATGTAGAGTTTGCATTTGATGAACAAAAAGAGATTGATATGAAAATTATTAAAACTTTAAATAAAAATGAGAAAAAATTTCATATTTTGCCAAAAACAAGTGATAAATATGTTAAGTATTATTTTAGTAGCTTAGTTGCCTTTATTTTGGGACTTGGTCTAATTTTTTATGAAAAGAAAGATTAAATATATTATATTGTTTTTATCTTTCTTTCTTTTTATAGGGTTACAAATAAAACAAGAAATTGAAAGAAATATTATATATAATAAAGTAAACAATTTAAAAATTAAACCAACTAATGAACAGATAAATGATTATTTAGAAATACCAAGCATAAATTTAAAACAATTAATAATCAAAGGAATAACTGTAGAAAATTTGAATAAAAATTTTGTTACAGTAAATAAAAAAATAGGAAAAAATAGAAACATGATATTAGCTGGTCATAGTATAAAAAATGTTTTTGGTCACCTTCATAAAATAAGATTGAATGATGAAATATATATTAATAATAAATATAAATATGTTGTAATAAAAAAGAAGATAATTTATGAAAATCAATATAATGAATTATCACAAAACGAAAAAGAAATAAATCTTATTACTTGTACATTAAATAACAAAAAAAGATTACTTGTAATAGCTAAACAAGTAGACTAAAAAAGTTTTTCTAGAATAAACTTAAATAGGTGATAAGATGGAAAATAAACTGGGATTAATATTTAAAGGTTTTATTGTTGGGCTTGGTAAAATAATTCCAGGAGTAAGTGGTAGTTTAATAGCTGTAAGCTTAGGAATATATGAAAAAAGTATAGAATGTATAAGCCATTTTTTTAAGGATGTTAGAAATAACTTATATTTTCTTGGATTAATTGGAATAGGTGTTGTTTTAGCAGTTATTCTAGGAAGTAAAGTTATTATATTGCTAATAAATAATTTTTATTTGCCAACAATGTTTTTGTTTATAGGACTGATTGCTGGTGGAATTCCTGATTTATTAAAAGAAAAGAAAAATAAATCAATATTAGATGTGTTATTGATAATTATTAGCTTTAGTATAGTTTTAATTATTGGCCTATTAGGTACAACTTTGAATTTTAATCCTACTAAAAATGCAAGCAGTTTATTCATAATAAGTGGGATTGGTTTTATAGATGCTGCAACAATGGTAATACCAGGAATAAGTGGAACAGCGATATTTATTCTTCTTGGATGCTATGATTTTGTTTTAAACCTTTTTAGTAATCTTTTAAATTTTGATAATTTTCTTTATATTTTATTTTTTGCTTTTGGACTAGTTTTAGGAATTATATTAGTTTCAAAATTTATGAATTATTGTTTTAAAAATTATAAAGACAGTATATATATGATCATAATAGGGTTTTCTTTATCATCAGTCTATATGATGTTTAGTGAAACATTAAAAAATACAAATAGTATAAGTACAATAATATTTGGAATAATTATGATGTTATTTGGATATAAATTAGTTGTTAGAAAAACAAGTTAGTAAAAAAAACTGGTAATAATCATAAATTATAATAGAGGTGATAAAAATGGATAAAAAGCTGCCAAAAGTATTTGCTAATAAAATTAATAAAAATATAGCAAATAATAAAAAAATATCATATTCTGAAAGGGACAATGAAAAAGAAATGAAAATTGATTCAGGTAAAGTTAATATAAGCGGTTCACAGAAAAATATTAACCAAAAAATAAATGATATTTTTAATTCTACTAGATACGTTTATAAAGCTGATGTCGAAATAAAATTAAAAGACAAAACAATTGTTAGAAAAGTAATTGGTCAAAATCAAAATCAATTAATAACATTTGAAAATGAATTAATTCCGATATCAGATATTCTAGACATAAATTTTGTAAAATAAAAACGAGTTGAAAGACTCGCTTTTATATGCATTCGATGTAAGTATCATTTAAACATCTAAGAGCACAAACGCAATTTAAATTCATTGTAAAGAAAGAATTAGTTGCTATATAAGGAATAGTAGCTACTTCTGTACCATCAGGATTTGTAGTAAGTACTCTAAATGTAGCACAATTTTCATCTATTTTTTCTACTCTAAATACATTAGATGTTGTAGTTTCATTTGGATCTTTACTAATTGGCATAGCAAATGCAGTATTTCCTCCACCACAAGTATATAGCATTATTGGTCTAGTATTACAACTTAAGCAAGTAGTAGAATTTCCTAAGAAACCTCTATCGCAAGTATCTAGACAACTTTCAGAACAGTTAGCATTTTGTTGAAGGATACATATTACTGTTAATATTTCAGCAATGCATTTTCCGTCTGTATCTTTATTACACATATAATCCACCCCTTCTTTTATTTTTCAATATAGCATATGATAAAAAAACAAAAAAGTGTGAACAAAACACCTATAATGTGGATAAATATTATAAATGTTAAAAAAAACACCAAAAAAATTAAAAATATTGTATAATGATAATAGGTGATAATCATGAAAAGAGCGATTGTTTTATCAGGCGGAGGATCAAAAGGTGCGTATCAAATAGGTGTGTGGAAAGCTTTAAAAAAAATGCATATTGATTATGATATAGTTACGGGAACATCTGTAGGAGCATTGAATGCAGCCTTAATGATTCAAAAAAATTATTATAGGGCTGTATGGTTGTGGCATAATTTAGATTTCAGTATCGTTTTTGATGAAAAAATCGATTTTGATTACAATAGTAAAGACGGGAAAAAAGAATTAATGAAATTCTATGCTAAAAATATAGTAAATGGTGGAACAAATGTAACTAAATTAGAACAAACAATCTCTAAAACTATAAATATAGATAAGATTTATAAATCAAAAATTGATATGGGAATAGTAACTGTAAAGTTACCAACCTTAAAACCGATTACATTAACAAAAAATCAGATACCTAAAAATAGATTAAAGGATTATTTAATGGCATCAGCTTCATGCTATCCAGCTTTTCAAAAAAAGAATATAAATGGTTCTAATTATATAGATGGTGGATTTTATGATAATCTCCCTATCAATTTAGCGATAGATATGGGTGCAGAAGAAGTAATAGCTATCGATTTAAAAGAAGTAGGGTTTAAACAAAAGGTAAAAGATAAAAGTGTTAAAGTTAAAATAATATCTCCAAGAAATGATATAGGATCATTTTTAGTATTTGATAAAAATATGGCTAGAAGATGTATTAAACTAGGGTATAATGATACAATGAAAGAATTCACACTTTTAGAAGGAAATAAATATACATTTAAAAAATCAAGCTTTGACAAATTTTATGAGCAATATAAAGAAATATATATTGATTATCTAAAGAGAATATTAAAAATAGAAAAAGATTTAAATTTTTTTGATAAACTAATTAAAATATCAATTTATAAAAGACTTCTATCAGGAACGAAAAATAAAGAAAAAAAAGAATTTATAAATATAATAGAAAACTTAGGAACATTATATGAATTAGATGACACAAAAATATATACATTAAAAAAATATAATAAGATTTTAAAAGAAAAAATAACAAGTGAAAATGAAATAGAAGAAGTGAAGAAAATAGAACTTTTAACAAATGAAGAATATAAAGTAAAATATATTTTAAAAAAATTATTAAAAAAATCTCCTAAAAGAGAATTGAATAATTTAGCGCTTCTATTTCCAGATGAATTTTTAGAAGCAATATATTTAAAAATTATTCTTGATTAAGTGGTGATAGTATGAAAAGAAAAGTAATTTTAATTCTAATAACAGTTTTAATAATATTAAAAATAATTTCTAAAGTTTTTAGTACAGGGCATGAAATAAAATATTTTATAAAGGATAATAAAAAACAATTTCAAATTTCCGAAAAACTAATAAAAAATACTAAAAATGAGAATCCATCATATGTTTTGAAAATAAAAACACCTAAAACTACTTTTAACTATAATATATCGAATGAATTTAAAGGTAAAAAAAGGATAATAGCACATATAAAATATTATAAAGATAATAAATATGAATGTATATTACCACTATTTAAAGAAAATAAAACATTGACTGATGTTGTGTGCAAATTAAATAATAAATTTTACAATTATACTGATTTAGTTGGTAACGATAAACTAAATAAATTTGTTAATAACATTAGTGAATACAATTATGACAAATTCAAAAATAAATTAGATGTTAAACAAAAAATCAACAATGTTAAAATATATAAAAATATTGATAAAATATCTGACACAATTGTTTTAGATAATTATAAAGGAATAGACATAGTGAACAGTAAAAATACAACAACAATAAAACTGTTTAAAAAAGATATTTATAAAAAATATATTAAAGAATTAAATGATAAATATTATTTGATTGCCGATTATGATAATAAGTATGAATTTAATAAATTTTATCTTATTGACATAAAGAAAGGAAAAAAGAAAACAATAACAAGTAATCAATCAATTTCTATCGATTCCTATGTACAAGGTAGTTATAAAAACGATATATATTTATTCGATAAAAATAATAAAATACAATATCAAATAAATATTAAAACTAAAAGTGTTAAACCAGTAGAGAATTTGGATAATAATATTAAAATATATAGTGTCAATAAATGGGATAAAATCGATATATATACAGCAAGTAAGCAACTGATAAAATTTAATTATTATGAAAAAAATAGTAAAGAATATTTGAAAATTGATAAAGTTGGAGGTCAAAAAACAGGATATTACTATTACTATAAAAAAGAAGATAATAATTACAATATTTATCGCAGTAATATAAATAAGAAACAAAAAACTTACTTATTTACAACAGATGATATATCGAGAATCAAATATAAAAATGACAAAATATATTATATAGATAAAGATTATTTGAAAATGTATTCTGATAAAACAGGTATAAAAACAATATTAAAAAATAGTGAGCTCAAATTTAATAAAAATTTAGAATTTTATATTTATTAGTATAGTATTCCTCTTTCTTGTAATACATATAATATAAACAGGGGGGAGATAATATGTATAGTATTTATCAAATTGCTAATAATGATAATTTAGAATCTATAGCCAATCGTTTTAATACAACTGTAGATAACATAAAGAAATTGAATGGTATAAATGGAAATGTAATGTTACGACCAGGGGGATTTTTAATCGTTCCAATGCAACAAAATAGTGAACTTAAAACGTATATTGTTAAAAAAGGGGATAATATGTATTCAATCGCAAAAGATAATGGAGTAGATTATAAGATGCTACTTGAATTAAATGGATTGGATGAAAATGATTATATATATCCAGAACAAGAAATAATTATTCCAAAAGGAAATACTAAATTATATAAAGTTCAAGAAGGTGACAGTATTAATTCAATCGAGGAAAAAACAGGTGTAAATATTAACAAGATAAAAACACCTAATGGGGAAATATACTTGGAAAAAGATCAAATAATTATGTATTAAAAAAGACCAAAAATCTTTTTTTTTTTCATTTTTTAGTATATAATGAATATAATTGGAGGAATAATATGAAAAAGATAGTATTATTAATATCATTATTTTTTATAACAACTGGATGTTTTGGTAGAATTAAAAGTTATGATGAAATAGATTATAAAACATATACAAAAATGATAGAAGAAAAAGAGGATTTTATTTTATATATAGGATCAGCAAATTGTAGTCATTGTCAAGAGTTTGGTCCAACAATAAAAAAAGTAATTAGAAAATATCAATTAGATATAAAATATATTGACATTTCTAAATTAAAAGTAAAACAATATGAAATCCTTAAAAATAAAACAAAATTACAAGGAACACCGACAATTGTCTTTATCCATAAAGGTGTAGTTGACAGTGGAAGTTCTAATAAAATTCAAGGAACTGTTCCAATAGATGAAGTTGAAAGCATGCTAAAGAAAAAAGGTTATATAGAATAGTGGTGAATGATATGAATGAAGAAATAGAAACACTAAATTTTGATAATGAAAATAATTTTAATTTTCAAGTAATAAATCAATATGGTGAAGATTTAACACAAAAAACATATATAACAAATCCTGCTATTGCACGTGAAGAAGAAATAAAAAAATTAATAATGGTTTTATTAACACCAGAAAAATCGGGATTACTAGTAGGTAAACCTGGTATAGGTAAAACAGCTATTGTAGAGGGGCTTGCATATTTAATTCAAAAAAATCAGGTTCCAGATGCCTTAAAAGGATATAAAATTATTAAACTAAGTTCGACTTCTTTAGTTGGAAAAATAACTAGAAATGGACAAGAAGAATTGATTATCCAAATTCTTGTTAATGAACTAAAACATATGACTAAAACAATAGTGTTTATTGACGAAATTCATACATTAATAGGTGGTAAATCTGATGGGCCTATGGATTTAGCAAATATTTTGAAACCAGGATTAGATAGAGGAGATATTAAAGCAATAGGAGCAACAACTACGATTGAATATGATGCTTATATAATTAGAGATAGAGCTTTTCTTAGACGTTTTGAAAAAATTGACGTAAGAGAACCAGATGAAGAAACTACTGTTAAAATTTTGATGGGGAGCTTACCAAAAATTGAAAAACAAACCGGTTGTAAAATGAAATATAATGAATATGTTACACATCAATTAATGGAATCAATTGTTTCAGCAACAACTGAATTCAAACGTGTATATGGTTTATCAGCCATGTATCCTGATATTGCATTTTCCGTTTTAACTGCGGCTTTCTCGCAAGCTTTATTTAAAAATAAAAATCAGGTTGATGTAACAGATGTGTATAATGCAATTAAAACAAGTAAAAGAATCTATCCAGATAGCATTGTAAAGGAATTGCAACTTTTTAGAGAAAAATTTGCTAAATTGTGTAACGAAGAAGGTGTCGTTTTGCCTATAGTTACAATCGATGATGTTAAAAATGAAGATGATATTTACTAAAAATATTGTCTTTTTATGTGAAATAAAAAAATTGCTTAAAACATATATATATGATAGAATTATAATAGATGAGGTGATATTATGAATAATAAAAAAAAGGAAATACCAACTAAAAATTATATTATATTAATAATACTTAGTTTAGTAACTTTAATATTGACTTTTAATTTAGCTGGAATTTATCAGGAAAGAATGGAATACAATAATCAAAGTAACAATATAATGAAATTTTTATCAGAAATAAAAGAGGAAGAATTGAAAAACTATGTTTTAGATAACCATGATACAATTATTTATATATCTTCTTCAGTGGATAATGAAAACAAAAAATTTGAATATCAATTAAGAAAATATATTAATAGAAAAAACTTAACTAAAGATTTTGTTTATATTGATTCTTCAAATGTAAGTGAAAATTTCTATAATGATTTAAATAATAATTTTCTAAGTGAAAAATTAAAATCACAAAATATAGATTTAAAAACAATTCCAAACATTCTTATAGTAAAAGAAGGAAAAATTGTCAAAGTTTTATATAAAAAACAACCATCAAAACTAAAAGTAAAACAAGCAGAAGATTTTATTAAGAAAAATTGGATTGATGAGTAATGATAAACATAGTATTATATGAACCAGAAATTCCAGGAAACACTGGAAATATAATGAGAACTTGTGCTGCTACAAATGCAAAATTACACTTAATAGAACCATTAGGTTTTTCTCTGGATGAAAAGTATATAAAAAGAAGTGCTGTTAATTATTTAGAATTTTGTGATTATAAAGTTTATAAAAATTTTGATGATTTTAAGGAAACAAATAAAGGAACTTATTATTATTTGACACGATATGGTAAAAAACCTCATACTTCCTTTGATTATAGTGATTCAAATGAAAATATATATTTTATATTTGGAAAAGAAAGTACAGGTATTCCTAAGGAAATATTGAAAAATGATTTAGAAAGATGTATGCGTATACCCATGAATGAACACGTTAGAGCTCTAAATTTATCTAATTCGGTTGCAGTTATGACATATGAAGCATTGAGACAACAAAATTATCCAAATCTTTCTTTTGTTGAGCCATTCAAAGGCGAAGACTATTTAGAAAAATAAAATAGTTGTAAAATAAAAATAAAAATGATATTATTAATTTAGAATAGAGAGGGTGTATAAAATGGAATTTATAGAAGCTAATTATATGTGGATAATGATTGTTATAATTGTTTTTACAATAACACTAATTGGGTATATAGCAGATAAAAGTAATTTAATAAGACCTAATAAAAAAAAGAAGGATAATAAAAATAAAGAAGATTTATTTGATAAAATAAACAGTAGTAAACTAGACAAATTTGATGAATTATTAAATGCTGATCCAGATGATGTAGAGGATGATTCTGAAATAAAAAAATTTGATCCTGAGGCAGATGATATAAAAGAAGAAGTTACAAACGAAAATATAGTAGAAAAAAATAGCGATGATAAACAAGAAAATTTAAAAGATGAAACACCTGAGACTGATGATGAAGAAGAAACTCCAATTGAAAAAGAATCAACTGAAAAATCTGGTGATGAAGAACAATTAGAAGAGGTAAACTCAGAGGAAGTAAAATCAGAAGAGGAAAAAGAAGAAACTCCTGAAAACAATTCTGAGGAAATTGAAAATGAAAACAAAAAATCAACTGAAGTCGAAAATGAAACAAGCAAAGAAGAACCAGCTAATAATGATAAAAATATAGAAGAATCAGAAAAGGAAGGATCAACACCTGCGGAAGATTTAGGAACAGATTTAACCGAAGAAGAATCAAATGAGTTATACGATTTGGACGATGAAGAAGATGAAAACAATACATCAACAACTGAAGATGTAACAAAAATGTATAACGATATTGAAAAAGAAGAAACAACTAAAAAAGAAAAAAAAGAGGTAGAAAAGCCAGAAAATGATGAAACTTCAGAAGAAGAAACAGTTGAAATGGAACTACCAGATTTAGATGAAATAAAATCAGATTTGACAGATGAAAAAGAAGATGTTTGGAAATTTTAAAACAGATTTAGTCTGTTTTTTTGTGAAATATAGTTTTCAATCAAAATGGAATATGGTATAATTGAACATATAGAATAAACGGAGGTAAATTATGACTTTTGATAGTATATTAAGCTTAGTAAAAAAAATATTTGATGTTTTATTAGTGTGGCTAGCACTATATTACATATTAAAAAACTTAAGAAAAAATGTAAAAATGGTTTTACTTTTTAAAGGAATATTAATAATCGTTTTACTTAAAATTATAAGCGATTTGTTTGATCTTGTAACAATTGGATATTTACTTGATTATATGATAACTTGGGGGCCACTAGCTATTATAGTTATTTTCCAGCCAGAAATAAGAAATGTTTTAGAGCATTTAGGAAGAAGTCAATTACTTGGTAGACATAAAGTCTTAACTGTAGACGAAAGAGAAAAGGTTGTATATGAAATAACAAGTGCAATGGAAACTTTACGCAAAGAAAGAATAGGCGCATTAATGGTTATTGAAAGAGATAATAGTTTAACAGAATATATTCAAAAATCAAAAAAAATATATGCAGATATATCATCAGATTTATTGATTTCAATATTTTTTCCAAACAATCCATTACATGATGGTGGAGTAATAATTCAAGGTGATAAAATAACAAGCGCTGGGGCAGTTTTTCCAACAAGCGATAACTTAAAAATAAGCAAAAGACTTGGAACAAGACATAGAGCAGCACTTGGAATATCAGAAACAGGAGATTGTATTGCTTTGGTTGTATCAGAAGAAACAGGTCGTTTATCAATAGCTATGAATGGTGAACTTAACTACAATTTAACTTTAGATGAAGTTAAAATGATTTTGCTTGAAGAATTACGACCAAAAAGATCATTAATCCTTGATGAAGAAGAAGGGGAGGAAGAAACTGATGAAGAAGATAATCAAAGCAATTAAAAACATATTTTCAGCAATAGGAAAGTTTATTGATAAAAGAATAATTTTACCAATAACTAAACTTGTTGTAAGAATAACTTCAAAATTTGATAAATCAGGAAAACGATTAGAAAATTGGTTATCTAAAACTAATACATTATTATTCGTTTCCTTGTTTTTGGCAGTCATAATTTTTATCGTTATAGATCAAAAAATATTAGTTTTTGCTAATAATTCTGCAGAAGTAATTAAAAATCAACCAATTGAAGTAACATATAATGAAGAAGCTTATGTTGTAGAAGGATTACCTGAAACAGTTGATATAACATTGATTGGAAGCAAAACAGATTTATATATAGCAAAACAATCATCATCACATAAAGTAACTGTTGATTTAAGCGGATTAAAACCAGGGACACATAAGGTAAATATAGAATACAATCAAAATGCAGGCTCAATAGAATATATGGTTAATCCTAGTGTAGCAACCGTCATAATATATCAAAAAGTATCTGAAACAAGAACATTATCAGTTGATCTATTAAATCAAGATGAATTAGATCCAAAATTAGTTATTGAAGGAATTAATTATGATACTGATAAAATAGTAATTAAAGGTGCTGAACATCAACTAAAACAAGTAGCTGAAGTAAAAGCATTAGTAGATGTAAAAAATATTGTCTCGCAAGAAGTAGGAACACAAAAATTAAAAGATGTACCACTACGTGCATATGATATTGATGGTAATATTGTGGATGTAGAAATTGTTCCAGAAAAAATTGATGTTGACGTTACCATCGCCTCGCCAAGTAAGGAATTACCAATTAAAATAATTCCAAAAGGTGATGTAAGCTTTGGACTGGCGATAAGTTCAATGAACATGAATGAAACTAAAGTAACTGCATATGGTAATGCGGAAGCGTTGGCTAAATTAAAATATATCCCAGTTGAAATAGATGTTAGTAATTTAAAAGAAAATAAAGAATATAAGAAAGAATTAAGTAAACCTGTTGGAGTTAAATCATTATCTATTAATAATGTAACAATAAATGTTTCTTTAGATAGTGTTTCAAGTAAAGATATTGATGGAATAAATGTTGAGTATAAAAACTTAGGAGATTCATATACTGTTCAAGGAACAAGTGAAACTGCTACCAAGGTAACAGTAAACTTAAAAGGTGTAAAATCTGTAATAGATGCAATAAAAACAGATGACTTAAGTGCTTATATAGATTTAGGTGGATATGGTGAAGGAGAATACGAAGTCGATGTAAAAGTTGATGGAAATGATAACAAAATAAAATATACACCAAAAACAAAGAAGGTTAAGATCAAAATAGTAAAAAAATAAACTGATTAATGTCAGTTTATTTTTCTATATGATTAAATAAAAGCCCAATATTGATAAGTCCACATACACCAACAATTATATATATAATTCTTGCTATAATGTAAACATTACCAAATAAAGTTTCAACTAAGTTAAAATCAAATAATCCTATCATACCCCATACAAGTGCTCCGATTATAGTAAAAACAAGAGCAATTTTTTGCAAAGATTCCATGGTAATATTCTCCTTTCCAAAGTATTTATTATTATAATGAACAATATTAGAAAATTTATTCATAACTGTACTATAAACTCATATAATTAATTGAATTTAAATATGAGGTGAAAAAAATGAAAAAAGTATTTGGGTTAATTTTATTAATGGTAAGTTGTGTTGGATTGACAGGATGTTTTGGCAGTGATAAAAATATAGCTGAAACATTTGAAAAAAAAGTTAAAAAATTAAAGAGTTATCATATTTCAGGAGAACTTGAAATAATGAATAATGAAGATAGTCATAAGTATAATATCGATGTAGCGTATAAAGAAGAAGATAATTTTAGAGTTAGTTTAAAAAATAAAACAAATAATCATGAACAAATAATTTTAAAAAATAGTGAAGGCGTATTTGTTTTAACACCATCATTAAATAAAAGTTTTAAATTTCAAAGTGAATGGCCATACAATAATTCACAAAGTTATTTACTACAAACGTTAGTAAATGATATAAAAAATGATAAAAAAGTAAAAACAATTGAAAAAAAGAATGAATATATAATAACAACTAAAGTTAATTATCCTAATAATAGCAGCCTTGTAAAACAAAAAATATATTTAGATAAAAAAGGAAATGTTAAAAAAGTAGAAGTCTTAAATAAAGAAAATATAGTAAAAATAAAAATGAAATTTAAAAAGATAGATTTATCAGCTAAATTTGATAAAAAATATTTTAATTTAGATGACAATATGAGCGTATCATCAAGTTCAAAAGAAACAATAAAACAAATAGAAGATATCATTTATCCAATGTATATGCCAGAAAACACCTATTTAGATAGTCAAGAAACAATTAAAACTGATGATGGTCAAAGAGTTATATTAACCTTTGCAGGAGAAAGTCCATTTATGATTGTAGAAGAAACAGTTAGTGAAAAGGCAGAAAACGTTGTTGTACCTGTTTATGGGGATCCTGTTATGATGGTTGATGCTATAGGATCAATGACAGAAAATTCTGCTAATTGGATAAGTAATGGAGTTGAATACTATGCAGTCTCAGAAGTATTAAGCGGAGAAAAATTATTAGAAGTTGTAAATTCAATCAATACTATACCTGTTGGTAAATAAATTTAAAATAAAATTTTGCTAAAACATAAAATCGTGTTATAATACAATACAGGTGATAAAAATGAATGGAAATTATGACTTAAAAACAATTTTGAAATTTATAATAATTGTCTTAATAATAGCAATAGCATTTTACTTTATAACAATTTTAGTATCAAAAAAAGAAACTAGTACAAAAACTACAAGTGAAGAGGCAGTTATTCAATATGAAGAAATAATTATAGGAAACATGTTTGAACAAAAAGAAGAAGAATACTATGTTCTTTTAAAAAAAGCAGATGATCCTTACCTAAGTTATTATGAAACAAATATAACAAATTATAAGAGTAAAGACGATGCATTAAAAGTTTATACAGTTGATTTAAGTAGTGCCTTTAACAAAAAATACATTAGTGATACTAATAATATAGAAAAAGACAATTTTAAAATTAATTCAACTGTTTTACTAAAAATCAAAAATAAAGAAATAGTAGAATCATATGAAAATAATACTGAAATAATGAATCAGTTAAAACAAATGACAAAGTAGTTTAATTAATAAACTACTTTTTATTTTTACATAGACAATAAAAAATTATTGTGATATATTATAAAATAGGTGATATGATGGATAGAAAAAAACAAATTTTAAATAACGGATTCAAAACAACAGAGGTTATTTTCCTTATTGTAATTACATGTATTATTAGTTTAATAATGGGTTGGAGTATAAGTAATAAATCAAATTTACAAAAAACAACACCAAAAACGAATGATAAAGAGTTACAAGAATTTATTGATAATTATAACTATATATTAGAAAACTATTACAAAAATGTCGATTCAAAAAAACTTTTAGACGGAGCAACAGAAGGAATGGTAAAACAATTAGGTGATCAATTTTCAACAGTAATACCAGATGAATCAACAAATAACTTTAACATTCGCCTAGAAGGAACCTATGAGGGGATAGGTGTTGAGATTGTAAATGATGAAAATAAAAATATCGTTATTTATAGTGTTATTGAAGATAGCCCTGCACAAAAGGCCGGATTAAAACCAGGCGATATAATAATAAAGATAGATGATAAAGATTTTACAAATAAGGAAACAACAGCTTTAACATCATATGTTCAAAATAATAAAAATGAAAAATTTAAATTAACTGTTAAAAGAGATAATGAAGAAAAAACATTTGAACTAAAAAGAGAAAAAGTAACACTAAAATCCATCAATGCAAAACTAATTGAAAAAGGAAATAAAAAAATAGGATATATATATGTATCAATTTTTGCAAATGACACATATAACCAATTTAAAAAAGAATTAGAAAAACTAGAAAAAGAAAATATTGATTCCCTTGTTATAGATGTAAGAGATAATACAGGAGGACACCTAACAACCGTTTCCAAAATGCTATCACTATTTTTAGATGATAAACATATCATTTACCAAACACAAACAAAAAAACAAACTAAGAAATTTTATTCAACAGGAACGAAAACAAAAAAATATAAAATAATAGTTCTTCAAAATGAAAATAGTGCTTCCGCATCAGAACTACTTAGTGCTACCTTAAAAGAAGAATATCATGCTACAGTAGTCGGAACGAAAAGTTATGGAAAAGGTACAGTTCAAGAATTAATAACAACGAGTTCTGGAAATGAATATAAATTTACAACAAAAAAATGGTTAACACCTAAAGGAAATTGGATTCATAAAAAAGGCGTAGAACCTGATGTAAAAATAGACTTGAGTGAGGAATACAAAAATAATCCATCTGAAGAAAATGATAACCAATACAATAAAGCAATTGAAGAAGCAATTAAAGAGAGATAATCTCTTTTTTTGTTATAGGGTTTATTTTTTTTTATAAAAAGTTTATAATGAAACAAGAAAGAGGTGTTATATGAAAAATATATACATCGGAGACAATTATGAAATACAATGTTATAAACACAATTCAAAAATTCATCGATGTTGGAGTGAGGCAGTTATTCTTGATATAAAAAAAGATTATATAGTTTGTGGAAATAATAAAGCATTAGTCATTGAGTCCGATGGTAGAACAAGAAAAACAAGAGAACCGGCTGTTATGTATTTTTTTAAGAATAAATGGTTTAATGTAATAGCCCAGTTAAAAAAAGAAGGTATATCATATTATTGTAATATAGCAAGTCCTTATATAATAGAGGATAATACAATTAAATATATAGATTATGATTTAGATTTAAGAATTTTTCCTAATGGAGAATATAAAATACTTGATAAAATGGAATACAAGTATCACAAAAGAATAATGAATTATTCTGATGAACTAGATGTAGCAATTAGAAATGGTCTCGATGAATTGATAAACATTTATAATAATGGTTCAAAAATATTTGATGAAAAAATAAATTTAGAATATAATAAAAAATATAATGAAATATTAAAAGAAAAAAATTAATGGAATTATTTAAAATAAAATGAATAATATATAATATAAGAGTAATGTAATAATAGAAATTTACATTATTTTTTATAAAATTAAGGAAATTTAAAAAAATTCCAAAAAAGTCTTGACTTAGTCAAACCAGTTTGTTATATTAGTATTGCTTTTTCAGAAAGGAACACCGAAAAATGTCAAATTTTGAAAAAAAATTAAAAAAAAATAAAAATTTGTAAAAAAGTGTTGACTTAATGGAAATGGTTTGATATATTAGTATTGCTTTCAAGAAAGGAAGCAACGAAATGATCTTTGAAAACTGAGCAAAAACAAAAGTCAATTCAAAGTTAGGAATACAAACGAACATAAAAAATTATTGATAAATTATTTTTTTTTGGAGAGTTTGATCCTGGCTCAGGATGAACGCTGGCGGCATGCCTAAGACATGCAAGTCGAACGAAGTGGCCCTTTGACTTATATTGAAACTTTGAGTGCTTGCACGATTTGTTGATTTATAATGATTAGGATTTTCCACTTAGTGGCAGACGGGTGAGTAACACGTGGGTAACCTACCTCAGAGACTGGGATAACTATTGGAAACGATAGCTAATACCGGATGATTCATAACTACATAAGTAGATATGCTAAAAGGAGCTTCGGCTTCACTTTGAGATGGGCTTGCGGTGTATTAGCTAGTTGGTGGGGTAATGGCCTACCAAGGCAACGATGCATATCCGAGCTGAGAGGCTGATCGGACACACTGGAACTGAGATACGGTCCAGACTCCTACGGGAGACAGCAGTTAGGAATATTCGTCAATGGGGGAAACCCTGAACGAGCAATGCCGCGTGAGTGATGACGGTCTTATAGATTGTAAAACTCTGTTGTGAAGAAAGAAACCTTACTATAGGTAATGATAGTAAGCTGACGGTACTTCACCAGAAAGCCCCGGCTAACTACGTGCCAGCAGCCGCGGTAATACGTAGGGGGCGAGCGTTATCCGGATTCATTGGGCGTAAAGCGCTCGTAGGCGGCCTGCTAGGTCGGGAGTCAAATGCGGGGGCCCAACCCCCGGCCGCTCCCGATACCGGCGGGCTTGAGTTTGGTAGGGGAAGGCGGAATTCCCGGTGTAGCGGTGGAATGCGCAGATATCGGGAAGAACACCGGTGGCGAAGGCGGCCTTCTGGGCCACGACTGACGCTGAGGCGCGAAAGCTAGGGGAGCGAACAGGATTAGATACCCTGGTAGTCCTAGCCGTAAACGATGGGCACTAGGTGTGGGGGGATCTGCCCTCCGTGCCGCAGCCAACGCATTAAGTGCCCCGCCTGGGGAGTACGGCCGCAAGGCTAAAACTCAAAGGAATTGACGGGGGCCCGCACAAGCAGCGGAGCATGTGGCTTAATTCGAAGCAACGCGAAGAACCTTACCAGGGCTTGACATCCAGGTGAAGCGGCGGAGACGCCGTGGCCGAGAGGAGCCTGGACAGGTGGTGCATGGCTGTCGTCAGCTCGTGTCGTGAGATGTTGGGTTAAGTCCCGCAACGAGCGCAACCCCCGTCGCATGTTGCCAGCGGTTTGGCCGGGCACCCATGCGAGACCGCCGGCGTCAAGCCGGAGGAAGGCGGGGACGACGTCAAGTCATCATGCCCCTTATGTCCTGGGCTGCACACGTGCTACAATGGCCGGCACAGCGGGCTGCCACTGCGCGAGCAGGAGCGAATCCCCAAAGCCGGCCCCAGTTCGGACTGGAGGCTGCAACCCGCCTCCACGAAGCCGGAGTTGCTAGTAATCGCGGATCAGCACGCCGCGGTGAATGCGTTCCCGGGCCTTGTACACACCGCCCGTCACACCACCCGAGTCGTCTGCACCCGAAGTCGCCGGCCCAACCCGCAAGGGAGGGAGGTGCCGAAGGTGTGGAGGGTAAGGGGGGTGAAGTCGTAACAAGGTATCCGTACGAGAACGTGCGGATGGATCACCTCCTTTCTAGGGAGCATATCGCTATTCCAGAAAGACAGTACTTGCAGACGGGCCTTCATGCCGCCAATTCCAGGCCCACGTCCCATCTCCGATGTCCGAGAGAGCAGCATCCGGTCCTGAGGGCTCGCCCTCGCACCCGTACCTTGAGAGCCGCATAGCGCAAAAGCAATCGATATCTTTCTTCAATGAAAGTCATCAGCATCTGATCGCTAGATATGCAACAAGCACAGCATAAGACACCCGAGCCATCGGAAATGAAGATGGTAAGGGCGCACGGTGGATGCCTTGGCACAGGAAGCCGACGAAGGACGCGACAAGCTGCGATAAGCTGCGGCGAGAGGCACATGCTCTTCGACCCGCAGATCTCCGAATGGGCGAACCCGCGGGGGAACATGCCCCCGCACCTCCGGCAGAACGCATATGCCGGAAGGAGGCAACCCGGAGAACTGAAACATCTCAGTACCCGGAGGAAGAGAAATCAAACGAGATTCCCCCAGTAGCGGCGAGCGAACGGGGACGAGGCCAAACCGCGGAGCGCACTGCGCCCGCGGGGTTGAAGGGCCTGCACATATGTCCATGGATGCACGAGCGGAACGGCATGGGAAGGCCGGCGAGACAGGGCTAGAGCCCCGTACGCGTACATCCATCCATGGGCGGCAGGTGCCTGAGTACCGCCGGACACGTGAAACCCGGTGGGAAGCAGGGGGGACCACCCTCCAAGCCTGAACACTCTCCTGTGACCGATAGCGGACAAGTACCGTGAGGGAAAGGTGAAAAGCACCCCGGGAGGGGAGTGAAACAGTACCTGAAACCGTGCGCCTACAAGCAGCCGGAGCGGACAGGATCCGTGACGGCGTGCCTTTTGTAGAATGAGCCAGCGAGTTGCGGTGCGCGGCGAGGCGAAGCACAGGAGCCAGCCGCAGCGACAGCGAGTCCGAACAGGGCGACACGAGTCGCGCGCCGCAGACGCGAAGCCAGGTGATCTATCCATGGGCAGGCTGAAGCGGGGGTAAGACCCCGTGGAGGGCCGAACCCACTTAGGTTGAAAACTGAGGGGATGACCTGTGGATAGGAGTGAAAGGCTAACCAAACCTGGAGATATCTCGTTCTCCCCGAAATAGCTTTAGGGCTAGCCCCAGGCATTTACCGCTGGAGGTAGAGCACTGAATGGTCGCGGGGGCCTCACCGCCTACCAACACCAATCAAACTCCGAATGCCAGCGGTCCAGAGCCTGGGAGTCAGAATATGTGGGCTAAGCCGTGTATTCGAGAGGGAAACAGCCCAGACCGCCCGCCAAGGTCCCCAAGTCCATGCCAAGTGGCAAAGGATGTGCGTCTGCCCAGACAACCAGGATGTTGGCTCAGAAGCAGCCACCCATTCAAAGAGTGCGTAACAGCTCACTGGTCGAGTGGACATGCGCCGACAATATACGGGGCTAAGCATGGCACCGAAGCGGCGGGCTGCGCCACAGGGCGCAGCGGTAGGGGAGCATCCCGTCAGGGGCGAAGCCGGAGGACGACCTCCGGTGGACCTGCCGGGAGGGAGAATGCTGGCATGAGTAGCGAGAGCGGCGTGGGAAACGCCGCCGCCGCAAACCCAAGGTTTCCTGGGCAAGGCTAATCCTCCCAGGGTCAGTCGGGAGCTAAGGCGAGGCCGGAAGGCGTAGCCGATGCACAGCAGGCAGACATTCCTGCACCCCCGAAGGGGCGCTATTACCGATGGGGTGACGGAGAAGGGCAGCTCGGCGGGGTTCTGGACGTCCCCGTGAGGCCGCGTAGGCCGGAAGGCAGGGAAATCCGCCTTCCAGGAAGGCCGAGGCGGCTGACGAAGCCTCAGGGCGAAGCGAGTCATCCCATGCTTCCGAGAAAAGCCTCTAGGGAGCCCCGAGGGGCCCGTACCGCAGACCGACACAGGTGGGTGGGTAGAACATACCAAGGCGATCGGGAGAACCATGGTTAAGGAACTCGGCAAAATCACCCCGCAACTTCGGGAGAAGGGGTGCCGCTTCGGGTGATGGGGCATGCCCCCGGAGCCTGGAGCGGCCGCAGTGGAAAGGTCCAAGCGACTGTTTATCAAAAACACAGGACTCTGCTGAAGCCGCAAGGCGACGTATAGGGTCTGACGCCTGCCCGGTGCCGGAAGGTCACGAGGAGCTGTCAGCGCGAGCGAAGCAGCGAATCCAAGCCCCGGTAAACGGCGGCCGTAACTATAACGGTCCTAAGGTAGCGAAATTCCT
>OGYD01001104.1_pt1 | contig 21449 bp, 26 predicted proteins | sample 1576441 | NCBI WGS metagenome assembly OGYD01 (sample SAMEA3541537, study PRJEB24748) | human gut metagenome | biome: human gut; feature: human-associated habitat; material: faeces | place: China | collected 2012 | reverse complement strand
TTTTCTTCGGCGACATGTGCGGCGAAGAAAATACTTCTCGGCCTGCAAACGTGCGAGCTGTCCGCATCCGGCGGACAGCGAGTGCGATGCAGTCAGGCCGCAAACCTCTTTGTCAAAAAAGTAATACTTTTTTGACAGTATCTGCAAGACCCCGCCATCCGGCGGGGTCTTGCTGTATGTATACCGCAAAGTGCCGTTGCGCAGCGGGCGTGCGCCTGCTACAATAGATATACGGCGCACACCGCCGATATTCGTCATACGGAGGCCGGGCATATGTACTACTCCCAGCTCGTAAAAACAGCGTGCACCATCCTGTTTCATGCGCACAAGGACGATCTCGACAAGGGCGGCTACCCTTACGTGTTTCACCCGTTTTATCTCGCCACACAGATGGATGACGAAGCATCGACGTGCGTGGCACTGCTGCACGACGTGATCGAGGATCATGGGGATATGTATTCCTTCGCGGATCTGGAGCGCGCCGGCTTTCCCGCGCCCGTGCTCGATGCACTCCGGCTGCTGACGCACGCCGAGGGCGTGCCCTATATGGACTACGTGCAGGCGCTGGCGAAAAATCCGATCGCGCGCAAGGTCAAGTGCGCCGACCTGCGGCACAACCTCGACACACGGCGGATCGACGGCGCTGCGCCCGCAAAAAGGGACACTTACCTGCAGGCGCTGGCCTATCTGGAGAAAACGGAATAACAAAAAGCGCCGGACGGGCCTGCCCCGTCCGGCGCTGCGGTTTTCTCCGGCGCACAAAAGGATCGGAAAAAGAAAAAACCTGTAACCGTTGCGGTTACAGGTTATTTTCTGGAGCTGCTACCCGGATTCGAACCGGGGACCTCATCCTTACCAATGGCATTTTTGCCATGATGAGCCGTTGCGAAATGGCTTGAAAAGCAAGGAATTGCAAGGCTTTTCTGATTGCGGCTTTTGAAAAATTAGCTACTGTTTTGAGCCGTTTTGAATTGTTGGTAGCTAAAAAGTAGCTATGCGCTACTGCCTGAATAAGTCCGCTTATTGTCCTGCGGATTGTCCACGGACAGTCCGTGGACAGTCTGCGGACGGTCACAGAATGCAGCTATTTTCACTTACCGTTCAGTAAGATTTCCGCGATTTTTAACCGCGCGTTCTCATTTGCGCAAGAATCCACACAAACACAACTCCGAATGCTATAATGCGCTTGCAGGCGTTCAGAGAGAGGAGTTTTTCATCATGGACATGACCGCACGTTTCAAGGCATACAGAGCCATGAACCGGGAAATTGACCTGCAAATTGAACGGCTGGAGCAGATGGAGGCAAAGGCCGGTTCTCCATCCACTCCGAACCTATCAGGGATGCCTAAAGGCTCCAGCTTCCAGCATGACAGAATAGCCGATACCGTCGCCAGAATCGCCGATCTGCGAAGCGAGATAGATTCTCTCATAGCGGAGCGGGACGCAGAGCAGAAAGCCCTTGAAGCCCTTATCCGGCGATTGCCGAATGCTGACAGGCGGCTTGTGCTGCGGCTGCGCTATCTCGATTCAGAGGACTGGGAAGACGTGCTTTTCATTGCATATGGAGGAAAGCCGGATTTCAATGAAAAATACGACAACTACAAGCAGCGGGTATTCCGCCACCACAAGCAAGCGTTGACAGAGCTGGAGGCAATTTCAGAAAACGAATAGGAGGATTTTTCACATGGACAAGACAGCAGTATTTCTCAGAATCAGAGCACTGACTCACGCCCTCGACATGATCTTTTCTAATGCGGATGATGGGCTGTCAGAGGATGCGAACACCATTTCCATGATGCTTGTGGAGCTGGTGGACGAATACGACCGAATGCGGACGGCAGAGGGAGAATAACGGAGAACGTCAGAAGAGCGGAGGCACAAGCCCCCGCTCTTCCTATTTCCAGCCCGTTACAGCCGCCTGAACCGTTCTTTGATGCTCTGCCGATATTCTTTTCCCTGTCAGAGCTTCCGGCGCCTCCTGCGGCCTCTGAGAGGCTTTTCTGGCTACTCCTCCCAATCCGGAATAGAGGCGACCCACTCGTCGGCAAGCGTGTGAGCTGCTTCCTTATCGGCAATCAGGTATTCCAGCCGCTTCTCGTAAATCTTATACTGCGGATTTTCGCCCAACGTGTCGCGGATGAACTCCGCCGCTTTCAGATTGCCGTCAGCAGCCATTTGAACGGTTTTCGCAATAAGCAGCATAAGGTTTGTGCAGTCACTTTCTGCAATGCCGTATTTCTGCAAAAGCGCCGCCTGTTCTGCGCCGACAGGTAACTGCAAGATGAGCTGTGCAGCGTCTTTCATGGTGCGCTTGCGCCGCCGAACTTTTCCGCTTTCCCTGCCGCCCTTTCGGGCGATTTCTCTTTGCTCTTCCTTTGTTCGCTCATTCATCGGAATCAGATTCTTGTTCATGTTTTCACCTCCCTGCCTGAGATATAAAGCACCTCCTGAACCGTTGGCTACTTCGGCTCAGGAGGCGGCGCTACAGTCCGAACGCCACGAACGCCTGTAGCACTATAAACTTGACGAAAAGCAGCGCCTACAACTGCCTGTCGCCCGGTTTATTCGGTGGTTGTGAACAGCTCGGAGATCATGTTTTCGACCGTCTCGGCCTGTTCGATGATGTTTCGCTCGGTTACAAGCTGCATATAGCCGTCAGTCGGCACGGAGAGCGTAGCACCGTGCAGGTATTCGGTCTCTGTCTGGGACAGCTTGCGGATAAAGAGCGTATCGGCCATTTCCTGAAGCTCTGCCAGAGCGTCGCGGAACTTCTCATATTTGAAAAGCTGGCCGAAGGTCTGCGGGAAAGTCGTGTTGCCGTACTGGTCAGTGATCTGCCGGTCACTGGGCGCGATCTGCTTTTCCAGCACGGAGCGGAACCGCTGCATGATTTCCATATCGCCGGTGAAGTCCCGGAGAATCTGGGCGGCGGTTTCGTCGCTGATGTCTGCGCCCTCCAGCTGGATGAACTGCAAGGCATTGTTGATCCTGACGGCATAATCAGCGGGCTTCTCGGATGTACTGAGCGCGGGAACAGCTTTGCCGCTCAGATGCTCAACAGCACCACGCGCCGAAGCATTCAGCACCTTTGCTTTCTCAGCAGCTGCGGCCAGCAGAGCGGCTTTGTTTTCCTCGTAGACCTCGCGGAGATGTTCCGGCGTGTAGGTGTTTGCCTGCACGTCCTCCTTGTACTTCTGATTCAGCGCCCGGGCACTGTCCGCAAGACTCTGCTGAGAGGCGTTGTATTTGCTGATGAGCTGTGCCAGCTGCTCCTTAATGCTGATCTCGACGGTTTCCTTGTTCATAACTGCTTTCATGGTTTACTCCTCCTGTATGTGATGATATTCTCGGCTGAACGCCGGTTTTGATGTTTTTTTCGGAGAGAAAGAATCAAAGAGAGATATACACTCTTTTTCTTTTCGTCTATAGTCTATAGTCTGGTTCTGGTTCTTCTTCTGTGTCGTGCGATATCGACCGATATCATACGATTTCGGTCGATGCGGAATTGCTTCTTGCAGTGACGCGCTGTTCATATCGCCGCCACGCCTCTTCCATATCCGGGAAGAATGCGGAGAAAGCAATTTTTTCTATAGGCGTCAAGGTTTCGGGGATTTCTCCCGTTTCAAGGAAGTCCCAACAGGCAAGCAGCACATTCACAGCCGTTTCCGCTGGAAGCTGCTTGATGAGCTGCCGCCGCTCGATTTTCATTTTGAACCACGTTGGATGCTTTTCTTTGACTTCTGCCATTGTTACACCTCCTCCCGCTCTTCATTGCCCGTCAGCTCCTCCAGCTCTTGCAGCAGCTTCCGCGCCGAACCCAATGTGTAAAACGTGCTGCGTCCTCTCCGCTCTTCCTGCCGGACATAGAGCCTCAGCTCGTCCAGCGTTTCGGGGAAGAAATACCCGTCAAGGCTATTGCAAACCACCACGCCAGCGCGTCGAATATCCTCAATAACCTTGCGCACGGTTCTTTCCCCAAACCCCGTTGCCCGGTGAATATCTCGAAGGTGTGCGCCCTGCTGCCGGCCTGTACCGATTGCAGAGAGAACAACCCGCTGCCGCTTGTTCTTATACAGCTGCGAATATTGCTCCTTGTCGATCTGCTGATATGGCATGATTAAAACACTCCTTTCAGCTGGTGGAGCTGTTCAACGAATGCGTCAAAATTGATAAGCACCTTGTGTTCAAGGGCGATGCAGGGGACTTTCCCCTGCTTGACCAATTGACGCAGGGCATATTCTGAGATCAGCCCCGTTTTTGCCACCTGTCGCACGGTCATCATGCGCGGAAGCTGGTTACAGTTAACACGTTCCATCATTGCACCTCAATTCCTCGATTGCTTTCATGATTTTTGCGCGGCGCTCGTCAGTCAGCTTATTTCTCATCCAGCGTATAAAGGTAAATTCAGAAACACCAATCTTTTCCGCCACTTGATACTGACAAAGGCTGCTTTCTTTGATTGCTGTCCTGATATCAGCATTCGGTTTGCTGTTCATTCTGCCTGTCTCCTTTTATGGATTTAAGGGCTGCGCAACTCTTATGCTCACATTATACTGCTGCTATTGCTGTTGACTTTTGCGAATTTCGGTAATAAAATATATTTTGAAAATACGAAACTTTTAGGCGGAGGCGACACTATGGCAACAGTATTCAAGCTCACCCTTGATAAAAATAGCAATGCTGGACTTTTGTCCATTGTCGGCGAAATAAGAAGAAACAGCCACCTGAAACAGGCGGCTGAGAAAGAGTCGGCAAACGGCTATATTATGAGCGATTCAGCGCCCTGCGGCGGTTCCTTACGCTTTGATATTACTACGATCATCGGTGATATTGAAAACGCCTCTAACGCGCTTTTTGATTTTGTGAAAGCGACTGTTGATAAGCCGGAAAGATACGCATACACTCAGGGACAGCTCAAAGATTACTTTGCTGATGCCGATTTTTCCGTTCAGCGGATTGAGCAGCTAATGGGGAAATTTAATGCTTCATTCGGAGTGACCGGGTCAAAAGGCTTTACTGTCTATACTTGTGCAAATATTCAGCAAGTTGTTTTCTCTATTCTGCACTTTCTGATTCTCAACGGCTATAAGTTTGCAAACTGTAGGCACTGTGGAAGACTGTACGCAACTCAAAATCTCAAAAACATATATTGCAGCCGCACAAGCCCATATCCCGGCTATGAGCGCTATTACTGCAAAGATGCAGTTAAGCGTATCAATGACGCCCTCGAAAAAAGACGTGATACCGTGTATAAGCGATTGCGTGTTCGTGCACAAGAATATGGATATAGCAGCAAACACGGCACAATTTTGAGAAATTTTCAGGACAAATGCTATGAATATAAAATGAAAATCAGAGAAAGTGCGTCAATCGAAAATCTATCGTCTTATGCAATATATTTGCAAAGCGGCGAAGGATTGCCAAAACGATATGAACGGGTAAAATGGAGAGATGGAGGTTCTGACAATGGCCAGCATTAAGAAAATCGAAGGAAAGAACGGCGTCAGCTACAAGATCACGGTTTCCTGCGGCTACGACATTAAGGGCAAGAAGATCATCGAAACGGCCACGTTCAAGCCGGATGCAGGTCTGACGCCTAAAAAGATGGAAAAAGCCGCGCAGGACTTTGCCCACGAATTTGAATCACGGGTAAAGAGCGGCGCGGCTATGGATGGGCGAAAAGTCACCCTGCAAGTATTTGCTGACAGGTGGATTGAAGAATATGCGAAGCCGAAGCTACAGCCGGGAACGGTCAAAAAGTATCGTGAAGAACTGGAGGACAAAATTCTTCCTGCAATCGGTCATTACAAGCTGTCGGAGATCAAGCCCCACACGGTAAACGCCTTTTTCCTCTCCCTGACGAAGGACGGCGCACGCAAGGACGGCAAGGCCGGAGGCTACAGCAAGGGCAGCATAACCAAAACGCGCAATGTGCTTTCCTCCATCCTGCGCACGGCTACGGAATGGGAGATCATCGACCGGAATCCCTGTGACAAGGTCAGAATACAGGCCGAAAGCACCGCCGATAAGCTGAAATTCTTCACGCCGGAACAGGCGGCGACTTTTCTCCAGTACATTGAGCAGCCCTATACCGTGCGCGTGGGTGGTCATACAAGGATTGATGACACCGGAAAAGCCTATACAGTCGGCGATTATGAGATTACGAAGAACCTACAGGAGCAAATAAAGCTGCTGTTCAATCTGGCGATCTATACTGGGCACGGAAAGAAGAACTGCTGGCGCTCAAGTGGTCAGACATTGATTTCCAGCGCAATGTCGTGCAGGTGTCAAAGGCCGTTACTGTCGTGGACGGAAAGCAGGTATGCAAAACTCCGAAAACAAAATCCTCCTATCGCACGGTTTCTTTCCCGCAATTTCTTGCGGCACGGCTCAAGGCTTTGCAACGCTCAGAGCTGGAGCAGCGTTTTCAATTCGGACAGAACTGGCAGGGCGAAGACTGGATTTTCATTCAGGACAACGGGAAAATGATGAACTACTCCACTCCTTATGAAGCGTTTCAGGATGCCATCCGGCGATATAACAACGGCAAAACGCCAGAGCAGCAGCTCCCCCTGATTCCGTTTCACGGCCTCAGACACACGTCAGCTACTTTACTGATTGCTTCCCGGCAGGACATAAAAACGGTATCAAGCAGACTCGGCCACGCGCAGACTTCTACCACGATGAACATATATGCTCATGCCTTGCAGGAGAGCGACCGAAAAGCAGCCGATGCGCTGGAAAACCTCCTTGCAAAAGAAGCCTGAAAACAAAAAAACCCGCTCCAGTAGCCAAATAGTAGCTAAATGGCTTTCCGAAACGGGACACAGATTCAAAAGAAAAAGAAAAAAGCCTTGAAAATCAAGGCTTTTTCATGGAGCTGCTACCCGGATTCGGACCGGGGACCTCATCCTTACCAAGGATGCGCTCTACCGGCTGAGCTATAGCAGCATACAAATCCCGCGGAGCTTTCGCTCCGCGGGTGGCGACCGAGAAGGGACTTGAACCCTCGACCTCTAGCGTGACAGGCTAGCGTTCTAACCGACTGAACTACTCGGCCTCGTCGCCTCAGCGCTTGTTTAATATACCAGACGAATCGACCGGTGTCAAGTAATTTTTGAAAAAATTTTCGGTGATTTTCATTTTTCCGCTTCGGCCTGTTTTCCGGGCGAAAAAAATGTCTCCCGGGCAGCATCACCCGGGAGACAAACGTGGGAAAATTACTTTGTGATCTGGAACGAGCGCGTGATGGGCGCTGCCTGATAGTTGCCGCCCAGCGTGACGACCGTCATAACATAGCGGCCGGGCTCAGTCGGGGGCGTCGTGGTGCTGGAGTAAGACTGCCAGTTGCTCGTGATGCCGGTGTACAGGCATTTCACGGAGGACTGGTCCGCGACCGGCTTCTCGTTATAGCGCAGCGTCGCGCCGAAATCGAACGCAGCTGCCTCTTCCACGGTCAGCTTCCCGTTGATGGGCGCATTCCACGTCAGGCGCACATCGGACACGTGTGCCTTCACAACAAGGCTGCCCATCGCAAAGCCGGTGTGATAGTTCTTGTTGTTCGTGACTGCACACACAGTGTAGATGCCCGCCTGATCCGGCGTGCCGAAGGCCACGCGGACATTGTCAAGCAGGCCGGGGAACTTGTTGAGCGCCTCGTTGAGCTTGACGAGGGTGTCAATATCGATGCCGGCCTTCGCAAGCAGCTCCTTCACTTCCTGCGGCAGATTATCAGCATTGGTGATAATATCGTTAAAGAGCTTGCGCAGCTCGCCGACCGTCATGCCCTCCTGCATCATCTGCGTGAGCGTCTTCTGGTGAAGGCCTTCGAGCGTTTTGTCAATGAGCTTGATGATCGTTCCCTTTGTCAAACGCTCGGGCAGCTGCACGAACACGCTGCCGGTCACGTTGTTGGTCACGCCGCCGAAAATCGTAAAGATATCGAAATTGTCGACCGGATCGGTGGTGATAAAGTCCTTGCTGAGCTCCTCATCGGCATAGATGCTCGTCGAGTGCACCTTGACGGTGACAGGCGCTTTCTTGATCGTCAGATAGCAGCCATCCGGAAGCTCAGCACCATTGCTGGGACGGTAGTCCGCGTTGCCCTTGTAGGTCACGCGGATCTTCTGCTCGCCCGCGCCGATCTGCTCACAGAACGTGTAGCTTGTCAGGACTTTTTCGCCCGCGATCGGTGCCCAGCGCTTCTCGCCGGTGCCGACGACCAGGCCGTCCTTATCCGTGATCATGACTTCCGCTTCGTACTCGAACGTGAAGTCGTCCGCGCTCAGCGTGTCCTTTTCGGGCAGCTTGGAGTCGTCCCAGTTAATTACATATTCGAAGATCTGTCCCGCAACGACGGAGACGTCCTTATTGTAGATGAGCGAGATGCTCGGCTTGAGGACGACCTCGGTCGGCTGACGGTTATCGACCATCTTGACCCGGACGCGCGTCTCCTCAAACGGCTTGTAGTCCGCATTGCCGCGCCAGGACAGGCGCAGGACCTGATCGCCGAGGCCGAACTTTCCGGCCTTGATCCCATCGAGCAGATCGCTGTCGAGCACCTTGTAACTGAGATCCTTATAGTTGGCGATCCAATCATCCGTAATGGAGGTGCCGTAAATATTATACTGCACCTTCACCAGATCGATCGGGTAGCTCGGATCGGTGCTCTCGATGAGCGCCTCGCGCAGCGCCTGCTCGGTCGCGGCGTAGTTGATGCTCTGGTCTGCGTTGTAGACGATGCCGACCTCGGTCACGCCGCCCTTGAGGTGGAACGGAGCTGCATCGCGGTCGAGGAACGTCACATCCATTTCCCTGCTGCAGCCTTTGTAGTCGGCGTTGCCGTCGAAGGTGATCTTGATCTTCCAGTTGCCCTCGGAAATGGCAGGATAGCCGACCTTCTTGTCAAAAAGCGGGACCGTCACAAACTCGCCCTCGAGCTTCACCCATTCCTTATGAGAAACCAGCTCGGACTTGGCATAGTACTCAATGTGCACGTCGTTCACTGTCAGATTCGGCGTGCTGCTTGCGACGACCTGCTCAAAAATGCGTGCGCGCAGCGCGTTAAAGTCCAGCGCACCGGCATCGGTGTACGGCATCTTCACCTGGACACCGCTGCGCAGCGAGATGGACGAATCGAGCTTCTCCACCTTCGTGAGCGTCACCGCAGCATTCGTATCCCGAACGCGGACCTGATAGTTGCCGTCGTCATTTTTGGCAAGCGCGGGGCAAGTATACTTAATTTTAACATACTTACCTTCTTTAACAGTTCTGCCACCGCCAATGGAATCCCAGTACATCTTATCGCTTTTCGATTCGATTCCAATGTCTTTTCTCACGGCATTCGTGTAATACTCCCACTGAAGGCTGTCCAGAAGTGTATTCTGCTCATCCTCGCTCATCTGGTCAAAGCCGACGACCAGTGCCCGCGTCAAGGCACGGTTCACCTCACCGTCCGACATACCGGGCTTGATGATGGCCGTACCGTTTTGCAGCGAGTATCCGCCTGCTGCACGCGCGGCCGGCAAAAACGCACCGACCTGCGACAGCAGCAGCACCGCCAGCAAGCACGCCAGCAGACGCTGCAGTTTTTTCCCTGTCATAGTAGTTTCCTCCTGTCATTTTTTCGCCGGAACAACAGCCTGTGCCCATTCGGCTCGTTTTCCCGTCACGATTGCTAAGGTCAAAGTAGCAAAGTGTTTAGAAAATGTCAAGGATTTTTATTGAAAAAATTGAAGTTTATGAGCAATTGCATATTAAATTTTAATTCGTTGCCAAAAGTGCATTTTTCCTCTTGCTTTTTCGGTTTTCGTGTGCTATATTATTTGAGCAATTAAGATATCCGGGTGTAGCGCAGTTGGTAGCGTGCTTGAATGGGGTTCAAGAGGCCGGAAGTTCGAATCTTCTCACTCGGACCAGTAAAAAGTCCTGTATTCTCAAGGAATACAGGACTTTTTCTTTTTTCCGGACACACAGTTCGGCCGCTGTGTGTCCACACAATGTGTCAGCATGCTCAGCGCATACGTTCGCCCGGCACGCAAACGTGCCGGGCGAACGGTCGTTATGGGCTCAGCCGAGTTGACGGGTCTTTTCAAACGCCGCCTCCACAGCGGCGATGCAGCTGCCGCGAAAGGCGCGCTGCTCGAGCGCGTCCACGCCGGCGATCGTGCTGCCGCCGGGACTGCAGACCTCGTCCTTGAGCAGCCCGGGGTGTTTTCCGGAGTGCAGCACCATCTCCGCACTGCCGGCAAGCATCTGCGCCGCGTAGCGGATGGCCTTGGCGCGCGGCAGACCGCACTTGACGCCGCCGTCGGCGAGCGCCTCGATGAACATGTACGCAAACGCAGGGCCGCAGCCCGTGATGGCGCAGCCGGCGTCAATGAGATGCTCCGGCACGGGATCGACGATGCCCGCGTCCGCCATGAGCGCACAAAACGCCGCAATGTCATCGTCCGTGACGCGCGCATTCGCGCAGTAGAGCACGACGCCCTGCCCCACCGCACAGGGGGTGTTCGGCAGGATGCGGATGATCTTCTTATCCGCGCCGAGCGTCCGCTCGAGCCGCTCGAGCTGCACACCCGCGAGCATCGACACGAAAACGCCCTCTGTCGCCGCAACGGGCGCGGACAGTGACTGCACCACGCCGTCGAGCATCTGCGGCTTGACACCGAGGAACACGAATCTGCTCTCACGCAGGATCTCCTCCGGCGCAGCCGCACGACAGCCGAGCCGCTCGGCCGCTGCCGCACTGTGCGCAGGGGTGCTGCACGAGACGGCGACCCGCTCCCCCGTCACCTGCCGCGCTGCGGCGGCCGCCAGCGCGCCGCCCATATTTCCGGCGCCGAGAAATCCGGCTTCATACTTGCTCATGGTATTTCCTCCTCAGCGGATCTGTCCGTCACCGCGGATGATGTATTTATAGGTGCTCAGCTCGTCGAGCCCCATCGGGCCGCGGGCGTGGAGCTTCTGCGTGGAGATGCCCATCTCGCAGCCGAGGCCGAACTCGCCCCCGTCGGTAAAGCGCGTGGAGACGTTGACATAGGTCGCGGCGCTGTCCGTGCCGTTGATAAAGCGCTCGGCGCTCGCGGCGTCCTCGGTGACAATGGCGTCGCTGTGGTGCGTCGAGTGGGCGAGCACGTGCGCGATGGCGGCGTCCAGACTGTCGACCACGCCGACGGCGAGGATATAGTCGAGATACTCGGTGTCAAAGTCCTGCTCGCCCGCCGGTGTGCCGTCGATGATCTGCGCCGCGGCCGCATCGAGCCGCAGCTCGACCGGCGTGAGCCCCTGCGCCGCGCGGTCATCGACCAGCGCCTTTTTGAGCATGGGCAGGAACTTCGCCGCGACCGCCCGGTGCACGAGGCAGACCTCCTCGGCATTGCAGACCGAGGGGCGGCTGGTCTTGGCGTTTTCAATGATGCGCACGGCCTTATCGAGGTCGGCGTACTGATCGACGTAGACGTGGCAGATGCCCGTGCCGGTCTCAATGCAGGGCACAGTGGCGTTGCGCACGCAGGCACGGATGAGCCCCGCGCCGCCGCGCGGGATGAGCAGGTCGACGAGGCCCTTGGCCTGCATGATCTCCGTGGCGCTCTCGTGGCTGGTGTCCTCGACGATGTTGACGATGTCCGCATCACCGCCGGCGGAGACGATGCCCTGCTTGAGCGCCGCGACGATGGCCTTGGCCGTATGGAAGGCCTCCTTGCCGCTGCGGAGCATACAGACGTTGCCGCTCTTGATGGCGAGGGCGGCTGCATCGGACGTGACGTTCGGACGGCTCTCATAGATGATCGCCACGAGACCGAGCGGCACCTGCTTTTTATAGATCTTCATGCCGTTGGGGTGGTCGATCTGCGCAAGGATGCGCCCCGTGTGATCCGGCAGCGCCACGGTCGCGCGGATGCCGTCGGCCATGGCATCGACACGCCCGCGATCCAGATAGAGCCGGTCGAGCATGACGTCCGAGATGTGGCCGCGCGCGGCGTCCATGTCCTCGGCGTTGCAGCGCAGGATCGCGTCGCACTGTGCCTGCAGGCTGTCGGCCATGGCGGAGAGAATGCGGTTTTTGTCCTCGGCAGAGGCGTTGCAGATGCTCGGCCACGCGGCCTTCGTCCGCTTGAGAATATCGAGAGTCGTCATACCAGTTCCTCCTCAGTTTTATGGATCAAGAATCTTGTGCCGACGCGCTTGCCGCCGACGATATCATAGAGCACCTCGGGCTTTTCGCCATTTGCAATGACCATCTCGCAGCCGGCCGCCGTAGCAATCTGCGCCGCATGCAGCTTGGTGACCATGCCGCCGGTGGCAAGCTCCGAGCCTTTGTCGCCCGCGAGCGAGAGAATACGCGCGTCGATGACCGGGACGGTCTCAATGAGCTTGGCATCCGGGTCACGGCGCGGGTCACGGTCATACAGTCCGTCGATATCCGAGAGCAGGATCAGCAGATCCGCCGAGACGGTCGCCGATACGATTGCTGAGAGCGTATCGTTGTCGCCGATGACGATCTCATCCGTGGAGACCGTGTCGTTCTCGTTGATGACCGGCAGTGCGCCGAGCTCAAGCAGGCGCGCGAGGGTATTGTGAAAGTGCGCCTTGCGGCTGCCGCCCTCGGCCAGATCGGGCGCGGTGATGAGCAGCTGCGCCACGATGTGGTTATACTCCGAAAACAGTTTGTCGTAAAAATACATCAGCTCGCACTGACCAACCGCGGCCGCAGCCTGCTTGGTGGGCATGTCCTTCGGCCGCGCGGACAGGCTCAGCTTGCCAACACCCATGCCGATCGCGCCGGATGAGACGAGAATGATCTCGTGCCCCGCATTTTTCAGATCGCTGAGCACCTTGCACAGCCGCTCCATACGCTGAATATTCAGCCGTCCGGTGGCGTGCGCCAATGTGGATGTACCGACTTTGACGACGATTCGCATAATGATACCTCTTATATATAAGAATGCAGCTATTATAGCGCATTGCGCACAAAATTGCATCTGTTTTTGTCTTTGCTGTGCAAAAGAATCGGAAATTTTTACGGCATACCATATAATAAATTATGTGGGAGTTGCCCATAAGGCAGCTCCCACAATGATTTCGGTATCATGCGCCCTCAGTCGGCGAACAGCGGCGTGGACAGGTAGCGGTCGCCGGTGTCCGGCAGAAGCGCGACGATGGTCTTGCCCTTATTCTCCGGACGCTTGGCCAACTCGATCGCCGCCCAGACGGCAGCGCCGGAGGAGATGCCGACCAGCACCCCCTCCTTGTGGCCGATCAGTCGACCGGTCGCAAACGCATCCTCATTGCTGACCGGGATGACCTCATCATAGACCTTCGTATTGAGCACTTCCGGCACAAAGCCCGCACCGATGCCCTGGATCTTATGCGGGCCGGCGTGACCGGCGCTCAGCACCGGTGAGGTCGCCGGCTCGACGGCCACGACCTTGACCTTCGGGCACTGGGACTTCAGATACTCACCGACACCCGTCACAGTGCCGCCGGTGCCTACGCCCGCAACAAAGATATCCACATTGCCGTCCGTGTCCTGCCAGATCTCAGGTCCCGTCGTCGCGCGATGCACCGCCGCGTTCGCGGGGTTGACAAACTGCCCGGGGACAAAGCTGTCGGGGATCTGCGCGGCAAGCTCGTTGGCCTTCGCGATCGCGCCCTTCATGCCCTGCGCACCGTCGGTGAGCACGAGCTCCGCGCCGTAGGCCTTCATAAGCTGGCGGCGCTCTACGCTCATGGTCTCAGGCATGACGATGATAATGCGGTAGCCTCTGGCGGCGGCGACGGAGGCAAGGCCGATGCCGGTGTTGCCGGAGGTGGGCTCGATGATGACGGAGCTCGGCTTGAGCACGCCGCGCTGCTCGGCATCCTCGATCATGGCCAGCGCCACGCGGTCCTTCACAGAGCCGCCGGGATTGAAATACTCCAGCTTTGCCAGAATGCGCGCCTCAAGCTGCTGTTCCTTTTCAATGTGCGTCAGCTCCAGCAGGGGTGTCTTGCCGATCAGCTGATCTGCAGATGTATAGATATTGCTCATAAGAGATTCCTCCATTTTTGTCTCAAATACTATATATGTATGTCCGGTTTCGTATATGTCTCTGCGCTCAGACGCCGCAACAGTGCCAGCAAATGCACAGGCGGCCGGAAATTCGGTTTCTCACGCTAACGCCTACCTTCTCTATAGGTTAATAGGATTATATCGTCATTTCCCCTCCTTGTCAACAGGAAATCTACTCCGAATAAAAATTCCGGCAGTTAACACTGCGTCCGTTAACAGACTGCGCTCTATGATGCCGCAAATGCGCAGATGGCCTTTGTGCACATTGCTTCCATAGCTTGACTTTTCCCACGGGCACGTGTATACTATGACCATAAGTGTACGCAGCCGGTTGTTTTACCCTGCTTCCGGCGAAACGGTGCTTATGCAATCTATCAAAGGAGTGGAAACTATGAAGAAATCCCGCAAACTGCTCTGCATGCTTCTCGCTCTGGTCATGGTCGTCAGCCTGCTGCCGGTCATGGCTTTTGCAGCCGATGAAGACATTGCAGCGGAAGAGGTTGTCCCCGCTTCTGTCGAGGAAATCTCTCCGGAAACCGCCGGCATCATCACCGATGTCTTTGCCAAACTGCCCAACTATCTGGTCGTCGTCAAGACCCCGTGGGGCATGCTCGCGAAGGGTGCTCAGGTCGTTCTCTACAACCAGAACAGCAACACGATCGTCGCTTCCGAGATCGCTACCTACGGCGTTGCCGTCTTCACCAAGGATCAGCGCCTGAAGGCCTACACCATGTCCGCCACCTGGACGCAGAAGGAGACCGGCCTGACGTTCAAGTCCGCGCCGAGAATCTCTGTCGGCAAGACTCTGGACATGGATGTCATCACCGTTTACCCGACGTTCCGTATCGGCCTGAAGGACACCGATCATAATGCGTACATCTCCGGCTACCCGGACGGCCTTGTCCGCCCGAACAACACGCTCACCCGTGCGGAAGCTGCTCAGATCATCTTCGAGCTCATGACCGATGAGTCCAAGGCGCAGTATGCGAAGAAGGCCGGCAAGACCTTCATCGACGTCGGCAAGGACCACTGGGCTTACGAAGCCATCACCATGATGACCAAGGCCAGCGTTCTGGTCGGTGTGGGTGACGGCCGCTTTGATCCGGACGCCGTTATGACCCGCGAGCAGTTTGCGACGATGATCGCGCAGCTGTTCATGATCGAGATCAACCAGCCCATCGGCGGCTTCATCTTCAAGGATCTCAACGGCGGCTTCGCTGACAAGTACATCAGCTTCCTGTACATGCTCGGCATCCTTGAGGGCAAGGGCGACAACATGTTCGGACCGAAGGATTCCCTGACCCGTGCACAGGCGATCACCGTTGTCAACAAGCTTATCGGCCGTCTGCCCGGCGAAGGCACCACCAGCTTCGGCGCCGTTGCCGACCAGATGAAGACCTGGCCCGACAACATGGACACCACCGCCTGGTACTACGCCGCCATTCAGGAAGCGACCAACAGCCATGACTACACGCTGGACGTCAACTTCAACACCTTCGGAGACCTCAAGGGCGACATCTTCCAGAACATCAAGCACCCGGTCACCGAGCGCTGGACTCTGATCCGCTGATCAACCCCTGACTTTTACAGCAGACACCTTCGGGTGTCTGCTGTTTTTATCGTTCGCGAAACATAAGTCCTCGGCATTTTGCCGAGGACTTATGCTTTGTAGAGGCAGAATCAACGCTCAGGTGCGGTCGAACGCGGGGTTGACCGCATAGACGTTTTTCTGGTCCATCTTTTCCGTGGCCAGCCGCAGCGCCTCGCCGAAGCGCTGATAGTGCACGACCTCACGCTCGCGCAGGAAGCGGATCACATCCGTCACATCCGGATCATCGCACAGACGCAGGATGTTATCATATGTCTTGCGCGCCTTCTGCTCGGCCGACATATCCTCGGAGAGGTCAGCGATCACATCGCCTGTCACGCCAATCGTCGCCGCCGTCCACGGTGTGCCGGATGCAAACTGCGGGAACACGCCTGCCGTGTGGTCAACGAAATACGTGTCATAGCCGGAGCGCTTGATCTGCTCCGGCGTCATGCTGCGTGTGAGCTGGTAGAGGATCGTACCGACCATCTCCAGGTGCCCCAGTTCTTCCGTACCTGCCGGTGCGGCTAAAATGTTCCCCAGCCTGTTCTCATACCGCCGAAAATGTGCATACGCTCTCTTGGGAGGTGATAGGATGCCGGAAATCTGGGTCTGCACCGCACAGCCGGGGGATACAGCGCTGCGCAGTGCCGCCGCTGCCTGCGTGCTGGAGCTCGAGCACGCCGTGCTCTCTCTGCTGCTCGCGCACGGACGGCTGACACGCACGGAATACGATCGCTGCGCCGCACTGCTTGGGCAGGCGCTGACATGAGCGCCGGGGAAAAGGCGCTACGCGTGGCTGCCTACTGCCGCGTCTCCACAGACGGCGACGATCAGGCGAACTCCTTCGAGAGCCAGCAGCGCTATTTTCGCGCCTATATCGCGCAGCAGCCGCACTGGGAACTCGCCGGGATCTTCGCCGACGAGGGGCTGTCCGGAACGAGCACGAAAAAACGGCTTGCCTTTCAGCGCATGATCGCCTGTGCGCGCGCCGGCACGCTCGACCTGATCGTGACCAAGGAGATCTCGCGCTTTGCGCGCAACACGCTCGACAGCATTTACTACACGCGCGAGCTCAAACGTCTGGGTGTGGGCGTGCTGTTTTTGAGCGACAACCTCTGCACGCTCGACGGTGACGCCGAGCTGCGCCTGGCGATCCTCTCCTCCATCGCGCAGGAGGAGAGCCGCCGCACCTCCGAGCGCGTCAAATGGGGGCAAAAACGGCGTATGGAGCAAGGCGTCGTGTTCGGGCGCGACCTGCTCGGCTACGATGTGCGCGGCGGCGCGCTGTATGTGAATGAAGCAGGCGCGCGGACAGTGCGGGAGATCTTCCACAAATGCGTCGATGAGGGCAAAGGCGCGCACACCATTGCTCGCGAGCTAAATGAGGCCGGAATCCCGGCAGCGCGCGGCGGTGCGTGGCGCAGCAGCGTCATTCTGCGCATCTTGCGCAACGAAAAGTACTGCGGCGATCTGGTGCAGAAAAAGACCTACACCCCTGACTATCTGACGCACGAGAAAAAATATAACCATGGGCAGGAGGATTATATCATCGTGCGCGAGCACCACGCGCCGATCATCCCGCGCGCAACATTTGAGACGGCCGGGCGCATCCTCGATCAACGCGCAGCAGCACCGACCGGGCAGCGCAAGTGCAGCCGCCGCTATCCCCTGTCCGGCAAGCTGCGCTGCGGCATCTGCGGCACTGTCTGCGCCGCCCGGAAGAAAACGCGGCGCGACGGCACCGATGCCATCTCGTGGCGCTGCGGCAATGGCGTAAAATACGGACGGCCGCACACGGACACAGACGGCCGCTGCCGCGGCTGCACCGGCGAGAGCCTGCGAAATGAGGACGCGCTGCAAATCCTGTCACAGGCGTGGGCCTCTCTCCCCCTTGACCGCGACATCATTGCAGCCGACGTACTGGCAGCAGTCCGTGCGGTCGCGCCGCACGAGCAGGCGGACGCCATCGCGTCCGAGATCCATGCAATGCTGCGCGGCGACGCCGCGCTGACGGCACAGCTGCTCGCGCAAATGACCGTTTACGACCGCACGCACGTCACGCTCACGCTCCGGGGCTTTCCGGGCAAGTGGCGCTTTGCGCGCACGCAAAAGGCGGCGTCTCCGTGAATACGGAGACGCCGCCTGAATTTGAGGACTATGAGATTCAGCGGGCAAGAAAACGCGACAGGAACTCGCGTGTCTTGGGGTTCTGCGGGTTTTCGAAAAGCTCGTGCGGCTTGCCCTGCTCGCAGATGACGCCGTCGGACATATACACGACGTCCGTGGAGACATCGCGCGCAAACGCCATCTCGTGCGTGACGACGATCATCGTCAGCCCCTCTTCCGCCAGACGGCGCATCACATCGAGCACCTCGCCGACCATCTGCGGGTCGAGCGCGCTCGTCGGTTCATCAAACAGCAGCACCTCCGGCTGCATGGCCAGCGCACGCGCAATGGCAACGCGCTGCTTTTGTCCGCCGGACAGCTGCGACGGCCGGGCATTGATATACGGCGCCATGCCGACCTTCGTCAGGTATTCCATGGCGATCTCCTCTGCCTCCTTGCGGCTGCGCCTGAGCGCGGAGACCTGACCGGCGATGCAGTTGTTGAGCGCCGACATATTGTTAAAGAGATTGAAGCTCTGAAACACCATGCCGACCTTTGTACGGTACTGCGTGAGGTTGAAGTCCTTGGCCGTGATGTCCTGCCCATGGTAGAGCACCTGACCGGAGCTCGGCGTCTCGAGCAGGTTGATGCAGCGCAGCATTGTGCTCTTGCCGGAGCCGGATGCGCCGATGATGCTCAGCACCTCGCCCTTTTTCACGCTGAGGTTGATGTCGCGCAGGACGGCATGGTCGCCGAACTGCTTTTGCAGATGTACCAGCTCGATCACATTGTCTGCCACGGCTCAGCCCTCCTTCGTGATGTGGATCTCGGCGTTGACGTCCGTCTGCGAGCCGAAAATCGTGTAGTTTTCGTTGCCGTCCAGCTTCCGCTCAACCCAGCGCAGCAGGCGCGTGACGGTGAACGTGAGGATGAAATACAGGATACAGACAACGAGATATGTCTGGAACGTCTGGAAATTCTGGCGCTTGATGATACCGGCAAAGTAGTACAGCTCCGTCACGCCGATGACGTTCAGGACGGAGGTATCCTTGATGTTGATGACAAACTCGTTGCTGACAGACGGCAGGATGTTGCGCATGACCTGCGGAATGATGACCTTGAACATGGTCTGCGCGTGCGTCATGCCGATGGACATCGCGCCCTCAAACTGGCCGCGGTCGATGGAGATGATGCCGCCGCGCACGATCTCGGCCATATAGGCACCGGTGTTGATGGACACGATCAGGATGCCCGACGGGATCAGCGGCAGCGTGTCGCCGCCGGTCGCGAAGGCATAGCCCCAGTAGATGACCATCGACTGCACCATCATCGGCGTGCCGCGGAAGATCTCGACGTAGATCGCAATAATCGCATTGAGCAGCTTGTGCAGCGCGCGCAGGACCGGATTCTTGGACATCGGTGCCGTGCGCACGACGCCTGTCAGCAGACCGAGCGCAAGACCCGCCACCGTACTTGTCAGCGCAATAAGCAGCGTGTTGCCGACGCCGGTCAAAAGCTGCGGATAATACTTGATGAAGATATTGAGGACATCGTTTAAGAAGCTCATAGTTACTCCGTTTTTCCGTTATGACGGGCGGCAGGCACCGTGCACGCGCATGGTGTCTGCCGCCTGCGTCGAGGTTTTCTTACTTGCGGATGATGACCACGAGGTTGGATTCGTAGTAGGTATCGGTGAAGTCGAGCTGCTCCGAGCGCTCAGCCGTCGGGCTCATGCCGGCGACGATCGCATCAATGGCGCCGGAGTTGACAGCCGGAATGAGGGAGTCCCACTCCATGGCGTAGATCTCGAGCTTCAGGCCCAGACGATTTGCAACATACTGAGCGATCTGCACGTCATAGCCGTTGGCATAGAGGCCGCTTTGGCCTTCGCTGCTGATGGGCACGGCGCCGAGGGAAGTGCCTTCGGTATCGGTCCAGTTATAGGGCTCGTAGGCGCACTCCATGCCGATCTTGAGCGTGCCGGTCGTGGTGGCCGGAGCGTCACAGTGGACGGCGAACTCCGTCACGGTTCCGCCGGAGGCAAGCGTCACGATCTGCTCCATGAGCTCGGAGCGCTGCTCATCCGTGATCTCGGCGAGGACGGTGTTGATCTGGTCGCGCAGGGTGTTGCCCTTCTTCAGGCCGATGGCAATGCCGACATCCGCGGCCGTTGCGGTAAAGCCCGTGTCGTTATTCTTGAACGGCAGGTAGGTCAGATCGTCGTTCGAGGCGCAGACGGAAAACGCCGTCGGCTCTTCGGCAACGTAGCCGTCGATCGCGCCGCTCTTGAGCGCGGTCAGAAGGTCGGAGAATTCGGGATAGGTGCTCGCCTGAACGTTCGGGATCTGCTCGAGCGCATCGGCGTGGAAAGTGCCCGTCTGCGCGGCGATCTTCGCGCCGGCAAGGTCTGCGATGGACTTGGCGTTGCGTACGTCCACGGAGGCGGTACCACCGTTATCCTTGCTGCTGCCGCAGCCGGTGAAGCACGCCACACAGAACATGACGGCCAGGAGGATGGATACGATTCTTCTCATGTTTGCTTGCATTTTTCTGCATCTCCTTAAAAGTGATTCAAAAAAACAGGAGCCTGCGACCCGAAATGGTATCGCAGGCTCTCTTGCAAGGAAACAAACGTAAGAAAACCCTTGATAGTGCTCCACATACGAGGTATGTGACAGTCCTGCGCCTATTGAGCGCAAGCCCAGCAAGTCCGCAGCGGCAACCGCAAGACAGCTTCGGCGGAGCAGCCTTTCTCCCGCAAACGCTTGCCGGCGTATATTACGGGGTACTCATCAGATCCGCAACCTCTATCAGGTACTGCAATCTTCTATTTTTTATGGCGTAATCTTAATGCATATCTCGTGGGTTGTCAAGCCTTTTTGCATTTTTTAGGCTTTTGACGAAAAAACATGCATAAATTTGCCCGCTTTTGTCTGCATTGCATCATGCTTCTATCTGCAGCGCCATTTCCGCCGCTTCCGTACCGATATCGGTCAGCAGCGCCGAGAGCTCCGGATACGGCATGGCATAGCGCTGGCTGAGATAGCGCAGGGACGCGCCGAGCTCACCGTCCGGTCCGCCGTACTGCGAGCAGATGAACTTCGCCAGCGCGGGGTTGGCGTTGCGGATGCGCACCGGGTATTCGAGCTTTTTTTCATAGACAAACATCGCTTACTTCTCCTCCCCTTCCGGCTGCCACGGCCACGGTGCGTTGAGCCAGTCATAGACCTCTGCGCACGCGAGATCCGACACCGTGACCGGCCCGTACTGCTCCGTGTAGCGCTTGTGCCCTTCGGCGCGCATACGGATGCATTTTTGCAGCGTCTCGAATGCCTCGCGGTCATCCGGATGCGTGTCGAGGTAGAGATTCAGCTCGCGGATGACGAAGTCCAGCGCCATCAGTTCACACAGCGGTGTGCTGAGATCGGCGGGCTTGTTGACCAGATTCATAAACGGCAGATCCAGCCCCGGAAACAGCGTGCCGCGCGCCAGCGCCATGCGCTTGTCATACGCGGGCTCACTCGCGCACTGCATGGGCGTCTGCGCCAGCGCCAGCGGCGCGCACTCCGGAAGTGAGCCCTGCTTGAAATTGCATTTGTCCACAGTCGTTCCTCCTTTTCGATCGGGCATTTGCCCCGCACCATCTTATGCGCGGTCGGTTTTGCCGGTGCAAAAGCGCGAAAAAGGGCGGCGCCGGAT
>OGYD01001102.1_pt1 | contig 21469 bp, 21 predicted proteins | sample 1576441 | NCBI WGS metagenome assembly OGYD01 (sample SAMEA3541537, study PRJEB24748) | human gut metagenome | biome: human gut; feature: human-associated habitat; material: faeces | place: China | collected 2012 | reverse complement strand
AGAAAAATTAAATATGATAGAAAATTCTTATTCTAAAGCATATGAAACTTGTAAGAATACTACAATATATACTTCAGAAGGAAGAGAATTACAAGATATAGAAAATAGTCATTTGGAAGAAATAATGCCAACATTATATTCTATAGTAAGCCAAATACAAAAAATAATTAATACAAACACAGCAAAAATTGAAAAAGTATATATAACTGGTACAGCAGCATTAATAAACAATATAGATTTATATTTTCAAGAATATTTAGAAGATACAAAATGTGAAATTTTAAAGCCAGCATTTATTACAAATACTAAAGATATAAGTATAAAAGATTATATCGAGGTAAATTCTGCAATTTCACTTGCATTGTTAGGACTTGGACAAGGTTTAACTTCAATGAACTTTAAAGGTGCAACATTTGCGGATAAATTACCAGATTGGCTAAAAATAGATGTTGGGGGATCAAATAAGACAAAGGAAAAAGACAAAAATAAACAAAAAGGATTATTTACATTTGATTTAGGACAAAAGTTAGACACAGTAGAAAGAAATTTACTAAGATCAGCAGGGGGCTTATTTATTTTACTTGCAGTATATTCTGGTTTTTCATGTGTACTAAATAATCAGCTAAACAGTAAACAAGAAGAAGCAGCAGCAAGAACATCACAAATAAACTCACAAATTGCACTTGCAAAATCAGATGATTCAAAAATCAAGAACAAAACAAGTGAATATACTACTATGATTAAAAATTTGCAAGATATAAATGATAGAATAAATAATGCATTAAAAACAAAAAATGCAATTCCTAATTTATTGAATCAAATAATGTTTATAATACCAGAAAATGTTCAAATAACATCAATACAAAATACAACAGACAAACATATAGAAATAAATGCACAATCAAATAAATATGAACAATTAGGATATTTAAAAGCAAAAATCAAAGCTGATAATATTTTGACAAATGTAATTTCTACAGCAGGACAAAAAGAAAATAATGTAGTTACAGTAAAAATAGAAGGAGACTTGCCATGAAAAAATTATTAATATCAATACTTATAATTTTGCTATTAGTATTATGCGGCTTTGCAGTAACTAAAGGTTATAATATTGGAAATTTTACAGTTTTAGGAGTAGAGGCTATAAAAGAAAAAAATGAACAATTAGATGAATCTATAGGACAAGCAACAAAACTTGCAAGTACAGATTACCCAAAAGCTATATCAGATACAGAAACAGACCTAAAAAAATTAACAGAAGAAAAGAAAAATTATGAAGATATGGTTACAATTAGTACTGGTGATGAAGTTAAACAAGCAACACAATTTCAAAAATATGAAATTGAATCTTTATGGGTAAAAATTGGAAATCATGCTAAAAGCGAAGGCGTTGTTATGAAAATGGATTTATTAAGAGGTACAGGAGATGATAACTACAATTTAAACTTTACTGTAAATGGTTCATATATTGGAATTACAAATTTTATTTCTAATATAGAAAATGATTCACAATTAGGCTTTAAAATAGAAAATTTTTCAATGGTACCAAGTAGTAGTACAACAGATTTACAAGCAACCTTTACATGTAAAGATATAACAATAAAGGGAATATCAAATAGTTCAAGTAGTGTAAACCAATCAACTAATAATCAAAACAATAATACAACAACAAACACAAACAATACAACAAGTTCAAATTCAACAAACACTGCAAATAGTACAACAAATAGCACAAACACAAATACAGCTAACAATACAAACACAACAAATACCTTAAGATAATAAAAAAGGAGTATAGGTTAATGGCTAAAAATATTATTAAAGAAATAATTATTATGTTACTTTTATGTTTAGCAATAATTTTAATATTAGGAGTTATACTATATGAATATGTACCATCAAATAAAATCTTGCCAGAGGAAGTGTCATATGTTACTCCACAAAATATAAAAGAAGAATTAAAAAGCACAGATAGTATAGAAGAAGATAAAGTTATTCTGACATATGAAATAGATGAATCAGATTTAACTAATTATCAAAAAATAAAAGACTATAAACCAGGAAAAGTAAACCCATTTTCCACATATGAGGAAAAAACAGAGGAAAACCAAAGCCAAAACGGGCAAAATACAACAAATAATAATTCTGGTTCAACAAATAGCAATAATAGTTCTTCAAATGGGGGAAGTACGCAAAATTCTACACAAAATACAAATACAAGCTCAGAAGGTACTTATTTTCCAGACAAAGGAACCAAATAATTTAAGTTTTTAACATTATATTTATAAAATGCACTTATAAATATATGAAAATATATAATTTTTAAAATTCAAAAGAAAAGGAGGAAATTTTTATGTTCAAAGAACAAAAAGGTGTTACACTAATTGCATTAGTTATCACAATCATCGTATTATTAATTTTAGCGGGGGTATCAATAGCATTCTTAACAGGTGATAATGGTATAATAACAAAATCTACAAAAGCTTCAGCTGAGACAAATATTGCAGGTGCTAAAGAAACAGCAGCTACAGATGTTGCAGCTAAATATGCTGATTATATGGAATATAAATATGCAAGTAATACAACTAATCCAGGTGCAGCTGATACTTTTACAGCATGGTTAGGAACAAACAAATTAACATCTACTGATACAACTAAATACACAGTATCAGAAGATTCATTAACAATTACAATAGTACCAAGAAATAATGCAAATGAACAAAAAACTGGAACAATAAAAGATACAGGAGCTATTCAATGGGATGATTAATCCAGCTCAATAATTTAATATTAATTTAATAAGCCATACGCACACAAGGTGTGTATGGCTTAACTTATAAAAAGGAGAAACATGGAAACAATAATATATATAATAATATTTTTAATAGGAGCAATGTTTGGAAGTTTTTTCACACTTGCCGTATATAGAATTCCAAGAAGAGAAGACATAACACACACAAGATCATACTGCCCTAAATGTAATCACAAATTAGGATTTTTTGACATGTTTCCAATTTTAAGCTATATAATTTTAGGCGGTAAATGTAGATATTGTAAAGAAAAAATAAGACCTAGGTATTTAATATTAGAAATACTATCTGGGTTAATTTTTGTATCTATATTTTACTTAATGAAAATTGATATATATAACATAAAAATAGAACAGGTAGCAGAATATTGCTTTATGGCACTATATTTATCATTTTTGTTTATAATTGCAGGAATAGATAAAGAACAAAGAAAAATAGAAAAACCAGTACTTACATATGGAATAATTATATCAATTATATATATAGCATATCTATGCATAGTAGAAAAAGCTAATATATATAGATATGTTATATATCTTGTTTTTTACGTATTAATATTAATGCTAGACACAATATCACTAAAAAAATATGCAAAAAGCAAATATATAAATGGAATATTATTAATGATAATTGTAATTGCAATTTTTACAGGAGAATATGTAACAATAAATACAATAGCATTTACATCACTTACAGTTGCAATATATATATTGTTAAATAAATTAAAACAAAGAAGAAATAAAAGCTTAAAAACAGACAAACAAATTTGGAAAGATTTAAAAATAGGATTTTACTTAAGTATTACAAATGTATTAACAATACTATATGTATTATTATATAACAATTTTATAGTATAGAAAGGGAAAAAAATGAATGTAAAAAGTCAAAAAGGTTTTACAGGAATAGACATAACAATTGCAATAATTGTAATTACACTATTTGTATCAATAATATCAGTTGTTTTTTATAATATAACAATATCATCTAAAAAAGTAGAAAGAAAAACAGAAGCAACTTATATAGCACAAGATGTTATAGAAAAGATAAAAGCATTGGACTATGATGAAGCAATAGAAACTCAAGGAGAAGAATCAGTTGATATTGGTTCATATAAAGATAATAATAAATTAATTATAGACAATAAGGAATATGACTCAGCTTATACTATAGAAATAAAAGTAAAAAAATATGTTCCAAATTCTAATGGACAAGAAAATAATGATTCAAACGATTTAGTAAAAATAGTAAATGTAAATGTTTTATATAAAATAGGAAAAGAAGTAGAAAACGTGGAGTTAACAACGACAATAGTTAGAAATAGGTAGAAAGGACGTTTTAATATGAGGTCAGAAAAAGGTGTAACATTAACATCATTAATTATATATGTGATTGCGATGTTAATAGCTATTACAATCATTTCAATAATGACAGGGTATTTTTATAAAAATATAGACGTATCAACAGAAAAATATTCTTATTTAGGGGAATACACAAGATTTAATAGTTATTTTTCTGAAGAAGTTAACAAAGAAGGCAATAAAATCTTAGAAGTAGTAAGCTTTACAAATGCAAATGAACAAGACAAGAACAAACAAAGATATGTTGCATTTTCTAGTAAAAATCAATACACATATATTCCAGAAAATAAAGCAATTTATCAAAATAATGTAAAAATTGCAAGTGGAGTTGACAATTGTGAATTTACAGAAAAAATAGAAAATGGAAAAGAAGCAATTGAAGTAAAATTAAAAATTGGCGATTTAGAAAAAAAAGTTACCTATATTTTAAAAAAATAGTAAATAAAGGTAATTTATAAAAGTTTAACAAAAATATCTAGAAATATTGTATAATAATATAGAGCACGTAAGAAAAAAGGAGGAAACAAAATGGATGTAAGAAGAAGACAACCAATGGGGGTTGAATTAGTAAAAAGAGGAATTGTAAATGAAGAAGCAATAGAAGAGGCTTTAACATACCAAAGAGAACATCCAAACCAAAAAATTGGAGATATATTATATATATTAGGATTAGCAGAGCCTAAAACATTAATAGAGGCAATAGGTGAAATATTGGGAACAAAAGGTATATTATTAAATTCTGAAAGCATAAAAATAAATTTAACAGATTATATTTCATTAGATATTGCTCAAAAAAATAAAGCAGTACCATTTGAGGTTTCTTCAGGAAAAATTAAAGTTTGCTTTGCAAATACAGTTAATAATAGAGCAATGGAAACAATAAGAATGTTATTTTTAAATAAAGGGCTTGTTATGGAAAGTTATGTTACATTTGAAAATGACATAGAAAAATACTTGCGTTCATTGGAAGGTGAGGCAGGTAAGGCCGGAATAGAGGTTGCAGACCAAGGAGGAACAATTACATCACTTGTTGATAGCATAATAAAAACTGGAATGGTAAAAAGAGCAAGTGATATACACATAGAACCATTAGAAAATGAAGTAAGAGTAAGATACAGAATAGATGGTGAACTTGTAACAGCAGCTACAATAGATAAAGAAAAACAAACACAAATAATAGGAAGATTAAAAGCAATATCCAATATGCACCAAGAAAAACAAGAAGCACAAGATGGAAGAATTTTATTATATGATGATTATAATATTCGTGTTTCTTCACAACCAAATGTATATGGTGAAAAATTTGTTTTAAGGTTATTAAAGAAAAATGCAGATATTAAACAAATATTTGATTTAGGATTTCCAGGAGATGAAAAAACATTAAACAAAAGTGTAAATAAAAGAAATAGTATAACAATAATAGCAGCACCAACAGGTGAAGGAAAAACAACTACACTATATAGTATAATAGACTATTTAAATAGACCAGAAATAAACATAACAACAATAGAAGATCCAGTAGAAATACGTATACCAGGACTTAACCAAATAGAAATAGACAAAAAATCAACATTTTCAAGTGCATTAAGAACAGTTTTAAGACAAGACCCAGATGTAATACTTGTAGGAGAAATAAGAGATAGAGAAACAGCAGAAATAGCAATACAAGCAGGACAAACAGGACACTATGTTTTATCAACAATACATACAATAGACAGTATAGAAGTAATAAATAGACTAAGAAAAATAGGAGTATCAGATTATGACATAGCAAGTACACTTGCAACATCAATATCTCAAAGACTTGTTAGGAGATTATGTCATGAATGTAGAAGAGAAAGAGAATTTACAGAAGAAGAAAAACAAATAATAACAAATATTTCTAATAAATATGGTATGAATGTTGATTTAAGCAATATAAAAACATATGATGCAATTGGATGTAAACACTGCAATAATACAGGCTATTATGACAGAATAGGAGTATTTGAAGTATTGGATTTAGATGATGAAATAAAAGAATTAATAGTAAAAGGGGCTTCTAGTATAGAAATAAGAAATAAAGCATTAGAAAAAAATTATAGACCACTTGCAGTAGATGGAATTAAAAAAGTGTTAATGGGAATAACAACACTTGAAGAATTAAACAATAAGTTATTAATATTCTAAACAAATGAGGAGGAAAAAATATGGACATGAATAAAATATTAGATATAGCATATGAAAAAGATGCGTCTGATATACATTTAATATGTAATAATAAACCAATACTAAGAATTGCAAGAACATTAGTGCCAATAGAGGAAATGGATGTATTAACACCAGATGATATGAATGAAATGTATGATTACTTAGTAATGGGAAATGTAGAAAAAGATGAAGTATTTAATACAACAAGAAAACTAGATACATCATATGAGTATAAGGGTGTTCGTCTAAGGGTAAATATATCACTTTCAGATGATGTGCCTTTATGTACATTAAGAATTATAAAAAATGAATTACCATCATATGAATCACTTGGAGTTCCAGATGTTGTAAGAAGGATGACATATCAACCACAAGGGGTAATGTTAGTTACAGGAAAAACAAACTCAGGAAAAACAACAACACTAAATGCTTTAATAAATGATATAAATGAGAATCAAAATAGAAAAATATTAACACTAGAAAACCCAGTAGAATATAAACATCATTCTAAAAAATCTTTAATAGTTCAAAAAGAAGTAGGAAAAGGACAAGATGTTTTAACATTTAGCCAAGGAGTTAAAAACTCATTAAGAGAAGATTGTGATATACTAGTAATAGGAGAGATTAGAGACAAAGAAACAATGGAAGCTGCTATAGAAATGGCAGAATCTGGGCACTTGGTAATAGGAACATTACATACAAAATCTTGTGCAGAAACAATAGACAGAATGATAAACTTTTATGAAGTAAGAGACCAAGCGCAAATAAAATACTTGTTATCTTCATTATTAAAACTTGTTGTTTCACAAAGATTGTTAAAAGGAACTAATGGAAAACTAGTATTGGTTCCAGAGGTTATGGTTGTTGATAATATAGTTTCTGGGGTAATTAGAAAAGATAAGTTAAGTGTTTCAGAAATAGAAGATGCAATACAAAGTAACCAAGAAAAAGGAAGCATAGGACTAATAAATTCACTTGCAAAACTATTTGTTGAAGATAAAATTACTTTAGCACAGGCTAAAGAACAAATAGAAGAAAAAAATATAGAAACATTAAATAGGACAATTATGCAATTAAAAATAAAAAGAGACATGCATTAAAAGGAGGTAAAAGATGCCTACATATATGTATAAAGCAGCTACTAAAAGCGGTTTAGTTGTCAGAAATAAGGTTGAAGCATCAAGTAAGCAAAGTTTAATAAAGGCTTTAAAGAGAAATGATTTGCTACCAATAGATGTTGAACAATTAACATATAGAACAAATAAAAAGAAAACTAAAAAGAAAAATATTACAGATATACAAGAAATAATGAAAAATGTTAATACAACCCAATTAGGACAGCCAAAGCAAAAAACGCTTTCTACAAAAGAAAGAATAAATTTATATTTAAAAAAATCTGAAAAAATAACACAAAGGGATTTAGTAATATTTACTCAAAATTTTTATTTGCTAAAAAAGGCAGATTTTAATAATATACATGCTTTAAGAACAATAATAGAAGGAACTGAAAACATATCTTTTAGGGGAGTTTTAGAAGATATTCTAGCAGGAGTTGAAGCTCGGAGAAACAATGTACACAACAATGGAATATTATTCAAATATATTTCCATATATATATACAAATATGATAAAAGTTGGAGAACTTTCAGGTTCACTTACAAATTCTTTGAAACAAGCTGTAGAATACTTAGATGATACAGAAGCATTAAATAAAAAAATAAGAAGTATTTTAATTCCAAATATTGTTCAATTTGTACTATTGCTAGCACTTCTTATTATAGGATCATTAGTTGCTATACCAACAATTCAGGGAATATTTGATGAACTTGGAACAAAAGATTCATTACCAGCAATTACAATATGGTTTTCTAATTTTATAAAAGGTGCAATGGAGGCATGGTATATACCACTTGGAATAATCGCTGCAATAGTTGGATCAATTTTGGCATATATAAATACTCCAAAGGGAAAATATAATTTTCATTATTTTAAATACAAAATGCCAATATTTGGGGGGCTTATATTTGCACTTGATTTTTCAAGGTTAATGAAAGCAATGTTATTAAATCTAAAAAATGGAATGAGAATACAAGAAGCATTAGAAGTAAGTAAAAATGTTGTACAAAATTATGTTATGCTATCTATAATAGAAACATCTATAAATAATATACTTGTTGGTTCATCATGGATAGAGCCATTTGAAAATTCTGGACTTGCGTCACCTATGACGATAGAAATGTTAAAAATAGGAATGCAGACAGACTTACCAGAAATGATGGAAAAACTTGTAGAGTATATGGAAATAGATATTGATAATATATTAACAAAAATTACAAAAGCACTTCCTCAAATTATGTATTTAATTGTTGGAATAGTTTTAATATTTGTTGTTATAGTAGTGCTTGTACCATGTATTCAAGTTTATATGGGAAATTTCTTATTCTCTGCATATGGAGTATAAAAATAAATATAAAACAAGTAAACAAAATATTTTACAAAAGACATCAATTATATTTTTTAATTGATGTCTTTAAAAATAAGGTAAAAAGTATAGAAATTTTAAAATAATATATTATTATAAATTCTTAAATTAATTATATATTCTTTCCAGGGCTCTCCATTATAAGAAAATGTAAATCGTACCTCATACATTTTCTAAAACTGTCCCCACTTGCCCTTCACAGAATATATAATTAATAAAAAAATAAAGCGATAAATTATCATTTAAATAAAAAAATGAATGTGAGAGGAGAAAATTTTATAATGAAAGTTGGAATAGATTTAGGAGGAAGCCATATAGCAATAGGCGTCGTAGATGAAAATGGAAGAATAATAGAAAAGCAAGAAAGACGAATATTAGATAAAGAAAAACAAGAAATAAAAACATTTATAGAAGAATATATAATAAAAAATATAAAGGAAATGTCAAAAAAATATAAAATTACAAATATAGGAATAGCAATTCCAGGTACAGTAAACAAAACATCTGTTATAAAATCAGTTAATTTAAATTTAGAAAATTATAATATAGTTGAAGCATTAAAGAAAAAAATAAACATACCAATAAAAATAAAAAATGATGCAAAATGTGCAGCACTTGCAGAAAATAAATATGGAAGTCTAAAAGATTATAAAAGGTCAATATTTATAGGGCTAGGAACAGGAATAGGTGGAGCAGTAATAGTAGATGATAAATTACTAGATACAGGAGACTTACCAGGTTGTGAAATAGGACATATGATAATACAAAAAGATGGTCTAGAGTGTAAATGCGGAAAAAAAGGATGCTTTGAAAAATATGCTTCTATGAAGGCATTTAAAACAAATTTAAGAAAAGAATTAAATTTAGATGAAAAAACAAGAGGAGAAGAATTATTAAATATATTAAGAAACAACAACGAAAATAACAAAAATTATAAAAAAATAGAAAAAGTTATAAATGATTACATAGAATATTTAAGTATAGGAATATCTAATTTAATTAATATTTTTGAGCCAGAAGCAATAGTAATTGGAGGAAGTTTTGTATACTTTGAAGATGTATTATTAAATAGATTGTATAAAAAGATAATTGAAGGTAATTTATTATTTAATAAAAGAGATAGTCTTATAATAAAGCTTGCAGTATTAGGAAATGATGCTGGAATAATTGGAGCAAGTCTTTTATAAAGAAAAAAATTGCCACCGGTTCCGGGTTTAAATGGCACAAAATTGCCACTGGTTCCGGGTTTGGATGGCAATATATTATTTTTTCGTACCTTGGTGTCGCAACCAATTTTATAAAAATTATATGTTGGTTGCTCCAATTCGCACTCGTGCTATAAGCACTCGTTTGGTCGCTTACGCGGTACATTAAAATAATATATTGCCATCCAAACCCGGAACCAGTGGCAATTTAGTGCCATTTAAATCCGGAACTATTGACATTTTTTCCAATATATGGTAAAATTAATATTACCGTTGTATTGGAAAGGAGGAAAATAATGGAAAAGATTATTCCAAGATCTAAGCCATTTAATCCAGAAGAATTCAAAAAAAGATACAAAGTAAAAAATGAAAAAGAAAATGAAACATTAAAATATATACTAGAAAGAAACAATATAAAATTTATAAGTGAAGAAGAAAAAGTAAATGTACCAAATAATTATCAAATTACATATATATCTCCAAAAGGAAAATTAATTTTGGGAAGTAATGAAGGAAATAATAGTACACATGATGAAATTGCAAGTAAAATTAGACCTAGGATAGATAAGGATTCAAGAAAATCAATGGCGGAGTTATTGGCAAAAGGTTTTATAATTTTTGCAGATATTTCATGTGAAGATGAAAATATGGCTTGTATTTGTTATGTTGAAAATAACACAACTAAAGCACAACATGATAGGTTACAAGAAATAAAGAATAATTGTAATTATGAATATATTCCTGATGCTAATTCTTTAGAGGATGTATTAGAACAATTAAAAGAAAAAGCAATTGATGATAATGATGAGATAGAATTCGTTGCACTTGCATAAATTTATTAAGAAAATTTGTATTTACAATTTTTTTAAAATAAAGTTTAATTAGGAAATTAGATGAAAAAATAAAAAAAACTTAAAAAGTACTTGATTTCAGGTACTTTTTTTGGTATAATAGTTCACGTATTAATCACATAGAGCGAGTTTTAAAGGTAGTGCCTAAAAATTAGGTCCTAAAAAACTATGAACTTTATGGAAGAAAAAAACAAAAAGGGAGGAATTAAAATGGCAGTAGTTGCAATGAAACAATTACTAGAAGCTGGTGTTCATTTCGGACATCAAACAAGAAGATGGGATCCAAAAATGGCTGAATATATATTCCAAGCTAGAAATGGAATCCATATAATCGATTTACAAAAAACATCAAAAAAATTAGACGAGGCATATGCATTCGTTAAAGAACAAGTAGAAGAAGGAAAAACAGTTCTATTTGTTGGTACAAAAAAACAAGCACAAGAATGTATGAAAGAAGCTGCAATCAAGTGTGGTATGTACTATGTTGACCAAAGATGGTTAGGTGGAATGTTAACAAACTTTGGAACAATCCAAAAAAGAATTCAAAGATTAAAAGACTTAGAAACAATGGAACAAGATGGTACATTTGATGTATTACCTAAAAAAGAAGTAATATTATTAAAGAAAGAAATGGAAAAACTAGAAAGAAATCTTGGTGGAATTAAAGATATGGATAAATTACCAGGAGTTATATTCTTAGTAGATCCTAAAAAAGAAAGAATAGCAATATTAGAAGCTAGAAAATTAAACATACCAGTAGTTGGATTAGTAGATACAAACTGTAACCCAGAAGATGTAGACTATGCAATTCCTGGAAATGACGACGCAATTCGTGCTGTAAAATTAATAGCCGATGTAATGGCAAATGCAGTTATTGAAGGAAATCAAGGTGAAAGCTTTGATGCAGAAGATGCAAATGCAGAGCAATCAGTTGAAGAAGAAGTAGAAAGCATTGAACAAGTTGTTGAAAATGAAGAAAAAGTTGAAGAATAATATTCTTTATAATAAAAATAAAGAGTAGAGCTAATATCTGCTCTACTTTTAATTTAATAAAAGGGAGGAAAAATAATGGTAACAGCAAGCTTAGTTAAAGAATTAAGAGAAAAAACAGGAGCAGGAATGATGGACTGCAAGAAAGTTTTAACAGAAACAGATGGTGACTTAGAAAAAGCAACAGAATTATTAAGAGAAAGAGGAATTGCAAAAGCTGCTAAAAAATCTGGAAGAGTTGCAGCAGAAGGAATAGTTGAAGCTTATATTTCAGAAGATGGAAAAGTTGGAGCTATAGTAGAAGTTAACTCAGAAACAGACTTTGTTGGAAAAAATGAAGAATTTAGAACATTTGTTATGAATGTTGCAAAACAAGTTGTAGAAAAAAATCCTGCAGATGTTGAAAGCTTACTTGCACAAGATTCAATTGAAGAACCAGGAAAAACAGTACAAGAAGTTTTAGTTGGAAAAATAGCTACAATTGGTGAAAATTTAAATATTAGAAGATTTGCAAGATTTGCATCAGAAGGTTTAGTTGAAAAATATATACATGGTGATGGAAAAATTGCAGTATTAATCAATATGAAAAAAGGAAGCAAAGAAGTTGCAAAAGATGTATGTATGCAAATTGCAGCAGCAAGACCAGAATATTTAAATGAAGAATCAGTTCCAGCAGAAAGAATTGAAAAAGAAAAAGAAATATTAAAAATTCAAACAATGAATGAAGGAAAACCAGAAGCTATTGCTGAAAAAATAGTAGAAGGAAGAATAGGAAAATTCTTCTCAGAAATATGCTTATTAGATCAACAATTTGTAAAAAATCCAGATATAAAAGTATCTCAATTATTAAAAGAAAAAGATGCAGAAGTTGTTGAATTTGCAAGATTTGAAAAAGGTGAAGGAATAGAGAAAAAAGAAGAAAATTTTGCAGAAGAAGTAATGAAACAATTAAAATAATAAAAGGCTCATCTATAGTAGATGAGCTTTTTTGTGCTTATGACCTGTTAGGAACAATCTGTTGGGCTGAGGCAGGAAGATTTTTTTTCTTCCAATCCTTTTTTAAAACTTTTTCCAAATCTTTTGCCCAAGAAGAACTATTGTAAGGGTGTCCCTTAACTGCCCGTCTTCCGTTGTTAACACGTCTTCCCATTTTTTTGCACAACCTTTCATATAAGATAATATAATTATAACATAATTATGTAAAATTATCAACTATACTGTTCTTTGTGATACTTTAATTTACATTTGTTCTTAATAAATGTTGAAAAATCATTGGAATTTCCAATTAAAAAACCATGTTTATTTAATACAAAAGAATGAGTTTTATCTATATATAAATAAAAGAAATTTTCTGTTTCAAATATTTTATATAGTTTATAATAAGAAATAACATTATAATTTTGATTATCTCTAATTTTTATTTTATCTTCATAAAAAATAAAATTGAAAACTTTTTCATTTTCTATTTTTTTGCTTTTTAATTCTTTTTGGACGGTGGAAAAAGGATGCAAAAATCGCCACAAAAAGAAAATAGATAATGAAAATCCAAATAATATTGCAAGAGTATAATTATGATATTTTATTTGAATTGCTAAGCAAAACAAAAAAAGAATTATAATTAGTGCAGTATATAAATTATATTTTAAATAAAATTTTTTAGAATGAAATTCTAAAAATTTTTTATATACATCTTTATCATATTTTGTTTCATTTTTAAATAATATCTTCAATTAAATCACCAAAAAAATTATATCATATTATAAAAATAAAAACTATAAAAATTAGAAAAAAGCACTGTTGACAATAAAAAATTAATTGGTATAATATTTGTATAAAAGAAAAGGAGAATACAAATGAAGAAAAATAAAGGAATAACATTAATTGCTCTTGTAATAACAATAATTGTTCTTTTAATACTGGCAGGAGTTACAATAAATACGTTATTTGGACAAAATGGAATTATGCAAAAAGCTAATAAAGCAAAAATAGAAAATGAAAAAAAAGAAATAGAAGAAGTTTTAAAATTAGCAGTAACAGATATTAAAATGAAAGTAAATAGTCCAGAAAATGGAAAAGAAAAAAGAGACTTTAGAAGTTATTTTACAACACTTGAAAATTTTAAGACTGAAACAAATTGGAAAAGAGATTTGTATATAATAGATGACGAAGATTATGAATACTTAGATAGTTCTAATGAAGTAAAATTAGCTATATATAAAAAAGATGGAGTAGGTCAAAAGTTTAAATTTAAGGTTGACTTAAGTAGTGGAAATGTTACATATGATGGAAATGAAGAAACTAAAAATGAAGAAAAAGAAAAAGTTATTGATTTAGATAATAAGGAAGAAAGTGCAAATATAGAAGAAAATGTTGATCCAGAATTTTATGCATGTGACAATAATGGAAATAAAATAAATGGATTTGAAAACTGGTTTGATAAAAATATAAATACATATGTTGATAGAAATACAAGGGATACTTTAAAAATAAAGTGGAATGGAGATATAACTGGAAAACAAATATATGTAAGAACAACAGGGGGATATGCAGGGGATTTCTTTGTAAAATATATAAATGATGCAGGAGAAGTGTTAAATACATATACAAACTTTTATACAGAAACGTCAGCTTTAAACTGGAACAGTGGAGATTCTATTACATATGTACCAGAAGGTGCAACAGCTTTATTAGTTCAAGATTGGGAAGCACCAAATATTTGTGAAGTTGAATTATTTGAAAATGGAAATAATAATACAGATTATATATCAAATGTAAAAATTAAAGGATTAACATCAAATAAAGTAGAACTTAAATGGAATCAAAATGCTAAAGTAAAAGAGGTTAAAATATATAAAGATGGTACTTACATAGGAACATCTACCAATAGTGAATATTTAATACAGACAGGTTTGATGAATAATAAAACATATATTTTTTATTTAGAACCTGTGACAGATGAAACAACAGAAATTTACAAAAATAAAAAAGTAAAATTATCAATTAAAACATTAAAAGATACTGCAGGATTTTACATAGAAAATGTTAGTGAAATAAGAAGTAAGTTTTATGACAATTGGTTTGATGGAAATTTAAATACTTATCTGGATATAAATTCAAGAGACACAATAAAAGTTAAATGGACAGAAAATATAAGTGGAAAAATTATGTGTGTAAATACAACTGGTGGATATGCAGGAGACTTTTTTGTTAAATATATAGATGCAGATGGAAATATATTAAATTCAAATACTCCATCTGGAGCTGCAATAGGCTATTTAAATTATAATAGTGGAAGTTCTGTATCATATATACCAGAAGGTGCAACACGGAGTATTAATACAAGATTGGGAATCACAGCAAATTTGTGAGGTGTATGTTTATGATGATGGAATGTATGGGACAAATCATATTACTAATGTTAAAGCAAGTAATATAGATAAACATTCATTAGATTTAAGCTGGGATAAAACAGAAGATGTTTTAAAAACAATAATATATAGAGATGGTGCATATTATGCACAAACAGAGGAAAATAAGTATACAATAGATAGTGGAATGTTAAGTAATACTGAATATATTTTTTCATTAGAACCAGTAACCAAGAATACAACAGAATTTATTAAAAATAAAAAAACATCTATAAAATGTACAACTAAAAGTAATGATGTTGAGTTTTATATAGATGGAACAAATAATACAACTAAAAAAATGTATAAAGAATGGTTTGATGCTGATAAAAATACATATGTTGATAGAAATACAAGAGACACCTTAAAAATAAAATGGACAGGAGACATAAAAGGAAAACAAATATATGTAAAAACAACAGGATGGTATGCAGGAGACTTTTTTGTGAAATTTATAAATGAAAAAGATGAGGTAATTAATTCTTATAATTATTATGGAAACAGTGTAGGCGCTTTAAATTGGAATTCTGGAGAATCAGTTACATATGTCCCAGAAGGTGCAACTGGGTTATTATTGCAGGATTGGGAATCACCGCAAATTTGTGAAATTGGTATGTTTGAGGATGGAAAATATTTAGAAGATAAAATAACCAATGTAAAAGCAAATGATATTTCACAACATAGTTTAAAACTATCATGGAATAAAAATAATGATGTTAAAAAGACAAGGATATATCAAGATGGAGAGTACAAAGGAGAAACAGATGGAAGCGAATATACAATAAATAAAGAGTTAATGTTAAATACTAAGTATATATTTTACTTAGAGCCTATAGTTGAAGAAGAAAGTAGTGCAAGAATAAAAAAAGCAAAAATAGAAGTTAAAACACTAGGTAGTGATGTAGAATTTTATGTAGATGGAACAAATGAAATAAGCAAAAAGATGTATAAACAGTGGTTTGATTCTAATAAAAATACATATATTGATAGAAACACAAGAGATACTTTAAAAATAAAATGGACAGGAGATATAACAGGAAAACAAATATATGTAAAAACAACAGGAGGATATGCAGGGGATTTCTTTGTAAAATATATAAATGATGATGGAAATGTTATAAATACATATACACCAGCAGGATGGAGTACTTCTTATATGAATTATAATAATGGAGAATCGGTTACATATGTTCCAGCTGGAGCAACTAGCTTATTATTACAGGATTGGGAATCACCGCAAATTTGTGAAATAGGGTTATTTGAAAGTGGGAAATATCCAGAAGATAAAATAACCAATGTAAATGTAAGTGATGTTACACAACATAGTTTAAAATTATCATGGAATAAAAATAATGATGTTCAAAAAACAAAAATATATCAAGATGGAGAGTGTATAGGTGAAACTGATGGAAGTGAATATATTGTAAATAATGGATTAATATCAAATACAGAATATATATATTATTTAGAACCTATAGTTGGAGAAGATGATGGATCAAGAATAAAAAAAGGAAAAATAAAAGTTAAAACATTAAGTGATGGCGTCGATTTTCAAGTAGATGGGACAGATGACATTTCTAAAAGATATTACAAATATTGGTTTGATAATGATTATGATACATGTTATAATACAAATTCAAGTAATATTTTGAAGGTCAAATGGACAGGAAACATAACTGGAAAGAAAATACTAGTAAAAACTAATGGAGGATATGCAGGTGATTTCTGGGTTAAATATGTAGATGACAATAATAATGTAATAAATGCTAAAAATATAAATAATGATACTGTTTCATGGCTAAATTATAATTCTAATGAGTCAATAACGTATGTACCAGAAGGTGCAACAAGGTTACTAATTCAAGATTGGGAATCACAAAATATTTATGAAATCAAAATTGTAGAATAAGATAAAAGTGCCAAAAAAATGGCACTTTTTTATACATTAAAACATTGACAAAAAGCTATATAAAATATAATATATTATATAGAAAAATAGAGGTGAAAAATGAAAAATTTTTTTATAATTTTAATAATAAAAATACTATCATTTGGATTAAAAATAATTGGTAAGCATGGTGGAAATTTACCCGGAAAAATTGCATATGACATGAACAAAGAAATATTTAAATACTTTAAAATAAATTGTCCAGTAATAGCAGTAGTTGGAACAAATGGAAAAACAATGACTAATAATGCGATAAACAATATATTAGTAAATGATGGGAAAAACGTAATTAGCAATTTAGAAGGAAACAACATGGAAACAGGAATTTTATCATTATTAATAAAAAGATGCACATTAACTGGAAAAGTGAAAGCAGATTATATAACATTAGAAGTAGATGAAAGTTATTTGCCTGTTGTTTTTAAAGATTTAAAACTAGATACATTAGTTGTATTAGATTTCTTTAGAGATCAATTAGATAGAGTTGGGGAAGTAGAATCTTTAATACTAAAAATAAATGAATTTTTAAAAACATATAACGGAAACCTTGTATTAAACAATGATGACCCTAATGTTGCAAGACTTGGAAAGGCAAATCCTGAAAATAATAATGTATATTATTTTAGTGTTGATAAATATGATTTCGCAACAAAGCAAATGAAAGAAGCGGGAGAAGGAAAATTTTGTCCATTTTGTAGTACAAGATTAGAATATGAATATTATCAATATGCACATATTGGAAAATTTAAATGTCCAAAATGTAATTATGGAGATAATAAAATTTACAAATTAGTTACAGATGTAAATTTAAAAAATCAAACATTTAAAATAGAAGATGAAATTTATAAAATACAATTTAATAGTATATATAGTGTTTATAATTTTGCGGCTGCAATATCTGTTGTAAGCTTATATGATATAGATAAAAAAATTATAAGACAGGTTTTGGAAAAATTTATATTAAATAATGGAAGGCAAGAAAAATTAGTTGTTTCAGAATGTAAGACAACTATAAATTTGGCCAAAAATCCGACAGGTGCTAATGTTAGTATAAGACTTGTAAATGAGGACAATGATGAAAAAGAATTGTTGTTTGTTTTAAATGACAATTTAGCAGATGGTCAAGATGTTTCTTGGATTTGGGACATAGATTTTTCTAATTTAAACAATGTAAAAAGGGTAATAACCAGTGGTACAAGAGCCTATGATATTGCAATTTGTATAAAAACAAGTGGTTATTTGCCCAATAATATAGAAAGTTATTTAAGTCTTGAAGATGCAGTAAATGCGTTATATAAAAATAAAACGAAAAAATATGTCATATCAAACTATACTGCAATTCAAGACACAAGACATGCAATTTTAAAATATAAAAAAGAAAATTAAAGGGGAGGGTTACAAATGAAAAGTAATTCAAAAGGTATAACATTAATTGCTTTAGTAATTACAATTATTGTGCTTTTAATATTAGCAGGAATAACTATAGCAACACTTACAGGAGATAATGGAATAATTGGAAAGGCAATTAATGCAAAAAATGAAACAAATAAAGCAAATGTTAAAGAACAACTTGGACTTGCTGTAACAAACAGTTTTAGTAAAGGAAAATTGGACAAAGATATTTTATTGGAGAATATAGGAAATATAGAAGGGGCAGAAGTTTCATCTGCTGAATTCCCAATAAAGGTAAATTTAAATTCCATAGAAGCGCAAATTGATGAAGACGGAAATATAACAATAATAGGCGAAAGTCATGAAGATGATGAATACAAAGGAAAATATACAATTGCCAATATAGAACAACTAGAAAAATTTAGAACAGAAGTTAATAATGGAACATTTAGTGGTGCAAATAATGATAATACAGCATATTTAACAAAAGATTTAGATTTAAGTACAATAGAAAATTGGGAACCAATTGGTATAAGTGAAGAAAAACAATTTAATGGTACTTTTATAGGAAATAACCATAAAATAAAAAATTTAAAAATAAATGGAGACTCAAGATTCCAAGGATTATTTGGATTTAATGTTGGAACTATAAATGGAATAATTATAGAAAGTGGAACAATAAATAATACAAAAAAGATGGTAGGAGCAATTTGTGGACAAAATAATGGAAATATAATTAACTGTATAAATAAAGCAAATATTTTTGTTGAATTAGATGGAGATACAAGCTGCGTAGGTGGAATATCTGGTTATAATACTGCAAATGCAGTTATAGAAAATTGCAGAAACACTGGGTATATTTATGGTAAAGGCAAGCTTGTAGGAGGAATATGTGGTTATAGTTTTGGAGAAATAAAAAAATGTTATAATAGTGGTGAAATAAAAAGTAATGATATACAAGTAGCTGGAATTGCAGGAGACAGTGAAGGAACTACATCAAAACAGGCCTTAGTTGAATCTTGTTATAATATAGGTGTAATTTATGGAAGCGATAGTGTTGGAGGAATTGTAGGTTGTAATTTTTATTATTCAACCGTAAAAAATAGCTATAATATAGGTGGAATTTCTTATACTTCTGGTTATGGAGGAGCAATTATAGGAGAAAATTGGGCAACTGCAGCAGATTGTTATTATTTAGCAAGTACATGTAACAATGGAATAGGAAGCAGAAATACATCTGGGGCTAATAAAAAAACAGAATCAGAACTAAAGAATGTTAGTTTATTAAATGTAAATACAAATGTGTGGAAAAGTGATACTGGTTCATTAAATTATGGATTCCCTGTTTTAGATGGACAAAATGAAAAAGTTGCAAAAAATAATACAACTGATAAAATGCCAAAAATGTTAGGTGTTAATGCATACTTTGATTCTAATGATTATACAAGTGGAAATGAATGGAAAAATAAAGCAGGAGTAAATAACCTTATTATTAATGGTTCTGCAAATAAAGAAAGTGATGGAAGTGTATCTTTACAAGGAACATCAGAAAGCTATGGTAGTGTAAAGGTAGGAAAAACATATAATAGAACAACTTATTTAATTGCAAAATGTCAAAATTATTATGATGATTATTTAGGAATGTTTACTAGTGGTATTACTTATGACAGATGGTATTATGCATTAGATATATATAATTATAAAGGAAAAATGTATGCTTCTTCTAATGGAGGAGATATTACATGTGATACAAGCAGTATGCAATATAATGTTGCAGCTATGGTGTTAAATTTAGACAATTCAAAATATTCATTTTATCTTAATGGAAAGTTAATTGGAACAGCAGAGGCTCAATGGGGATATAGAAATGATATGATGTATTTAAATGCACAGTATAGAGAAAGATTTAGCTTTTTTGATAGTAGAGTAAATTATAAATTTTTAGCAGTTTCTACTTTAACTCAATCTGAAGAAGATGTATTAGAAAATTCAAGATGGTTAATGAATAAATATAATATAAAATAAGAGGAAAATAAAAGATGAAAGAAATAAAAATATTGTACTTATATCCAGACATATTAGATTTATATGGAGATATAGGAAACATAAAAGTATTAAAATATAGACTAGAACAAAGAGGATATACAGCAACAATAGATAAATATTCTATAAATGATGAAAAACCAGATTTTAAAAGTTATGACATTATATTTGCAGGAGGAGGAGCAGACAATGAGCAAAAAATATTATCAGACGATCTTGCAAAATATAAAGAAGAAATAAAACAGGCAGTAGAAGAAGGAGTATTTTTCTTACTTATATGTGGAGCATATCAACTATTTGGAAAATACTATAAAGGAGTAGAAGGAAATATAATTCCTGGCTTAGAGGTCTTTGATTATTATACAGAAGCAATAGAAGATAGGTCTAAAAGATGTATAGGAAATATTGTAATAGAAGTAAATTTAGAAAATAAGCCAGTAAAAATAATTGGTTTTGGAAATCATGGTGGACAAACCTATGGAATAGAAACACCATTTGGAAAAGTTTTGTATGGAAATGGAAATAAATTTGGGGATGAATATGAAGGATTTATGACACAAAATGTAATTGCAACATATTTACATGGACCATTGCTTTCAAAAAATCCAGAACTTACGGATTACATTATAAAAAAATGTATAAATAGAAAATACAAAGAACAAATAGAATTAGAACCATTAAATGATGAATTAGAAAACAAATGTAGAGAACAATTAATACAAAGATTTTTATAGATATACAACGGGACGGGGTTTTTGTCTTAGGCTTTCAGGGCTGTTTTACGTTAAAGTCA
>OGYD01001097.1_pt1 | contig 21563 bp, 23 predicted proteins | sample 1576441 | NCBI WGS metagenome assembly OGYD01 (sample SAMEA3541537, study PRJEB24748) | human gut metagenome | biome: human gut; feature: human-associated habitat; material: faeces | place: China | collected 2012 | reverse complement strand
GCACTTACTGCATAAAGGTTCGCCGGGTGTTCAACTTATTATTGCAATTCGGGAAAAATTCCCGACCTTATGGCCCATGAAGTCAATCCGCTCTATCAGAAGGAATACACCATCTACGTTACCTGTGAAAACAAGCCCAAAAAGAAGAACATCTACCGGTTCCAGCGGTTTGAAAACTAAGAACATAAAAACTCCCCTTCACCATGGGGAGTTTTTATGTGACTATATTGCAATTTCTGCTCCCAGGCAGCATAAGGCCTCACCAGGCCTTATGCTGCCTGGGAGCCATTATAATACATCTCTTGATGCCAAGCTGGTTACTAAGACCAACAGCTGCACAGTGAAGGTATAATCCATCTTGGTTCTCCATTTAAACAACCATTATCCATTGACAAGTTCATCAGTCGAAATGAATATATTATCCTAAACCAAGAAATTTTTTCAGCCTTTGTTTCTTTTTATTGTCTAGTCCTTTGAGCCATCCATAAAAGGGAATCCTATTTACAAATCTAATGTATTTATTCTCCAACTTGGCATTTTCTTTTCTCATTAGTGAAATTACATCCATCCAATGTGGAGCATATAGTTCCTTATGTTTTTTTAATATATAATCATAGGTACTTATATACCTATCTCTATTTTCTTCAAACCTTGTAGAACGAGAAATGTTTTTTATTCTATATAAAAATAATGTCTCCGGTATACAATACACATCATGCCCCAGCTCAAGAATAGATAACCAGAATTCGTAATCTTCGAGGCCGTATTTCATATTAGAATCATAGCCATGAGCCTTTTCCCAATCATCTTTTCGAAATAGAGCTGAAACAAAAATACAATTGTTAAGAAGCATTTGCTCAATGGAGTATTTCGGCAAATTCCATAAACCACTTCTTGCACCAAAAAATTCAGCCTTACAGTAGACAATCCCACACTGTGTATGACTTTCCATATAGTGCACAGCTTTTTCTATGTATATAGGCCTGATCTTATCATCTGCATCTACAGGAAGGATATATTTTCCCCTTGAATGCGAAATACCCAAATTTCTGGCGGCAGATGGACCTGCATTTTTTTGTCTATACGTTTGAAATCCTATTTTTTTCAAATCATCAAATATACGAATGCTCTCTTTTTCGGTAGAACCATCATCTACCAAAATAATTTCCACATTCTTATATGTTTGATGCTGTATAGATTCTAATGTTTCATGAATATATTTTCCATCATTGTAATATGGAATAACAACACTTACTAAGGGAAGCATAGCCACACAACCATTTCCTTCGCTGAGGAAGAAATGGCTTACTTCAGTCTCAAGGTCACAGCTATCTTCTTCGCCAGCAAATAAACAATAGTTATTATGATAGATTTCCAGTTAGCGTGCATCCTTATGAATTTAGGTGAATAAATCAGCCTCATAACCTCATACAGATTTTTTTCCTGTTTTATGGCCAGCTGCCCAATAACACTGCACCTGAAACCATTCATAGCCTCATCAGATAAACTAGTAGATATTTGAGTGACTGAATTGGAATAATAATCCTCTTGTGAAAAATTATTCACATACCATCCCAAATGTCTAGCTATGTATGGATACCCACTCCTGATACCATTATAAAAATTATTTTTAACAGCTACCCCCCCCGGTCTATATAGGGCAAAAGTAGTATCTATGGGTGCATCATAAATCGGAAATTGATATTGCATTCTCTTCTCCCAATAAAACGACTCGAACCGTATAATATCGTACTTATATTTATAATTCTCAGGCAAATCATCAAGTTTTAATGCAAACCCAACCTTTGTCTTTTCCGGATGTTGCTCCAATATACGATAAAACTGTTCCACATAATCAGATGGACACTCTTCTATGGGAAGAACATCTGGATCAGTTAAAACATAATATTCACTTTTGATAATATCATCAAAAAGTCCGCAATCCCACAGAACATGATGTCCATAATTCTTTTTAAAAAAGACCACTTTATATGATAAATCTTTTAAATACGCTAATGTTGCTTCGTCAGTAGACGCATTATCCAATATAATCAGGTTTTTGTATCCATCTTTTTGGAATCTTTCAATACATAGTTTCAGGGTTTCTTTTCGATTATAAGAAATGATGAAAATAGGAATATTATAAAAATCCATGTTTCCCATAAAGCCTACTCCATAGAAATTAACACAACTGTACTCTTTTAAACTTAGAACATCCAGGCTAATATTTTCTTTTGAAAATCAAAAAAGAAAAATCTATCATGTAAAACCTAACGGCATTACTACGATTTTTTCATTAATGTTAATATTTTAAAATTTCCTTCAGAACTTAAACGTATCCTTCAGCCCCAGCCATTTCTGGTCCTTATCGCTGAGATTCAACGGCGTGCCATCTTCCAGGGTATATCCTTCTGCCGACGGTGTTCCTTTATATTCGCCCACCAGTTTCGGCCACCGGATGCCGATTTCCGGATCATTCCAGGCCATACCGCCTTCGTCATTGGGATGCCAGAAGTCGTTCACCTTGTAGCAGAATTCTGCCACATCGGAAAGAACCAGAAAGCCATGGGCAAAGCCTTCGGGAATCAGAAATTGTTTCTTATTCTCTGCAGTCAATTCCACACCGTACCATTTTCCATAAGTAGATGAATTTGCCCGAAGATCCACCGCCACATCAAAGACGCTGCCCCGCACGGCTCTCACCAGCTTGCACTGGGGATAGTGCTTCTGGAAATGGAGACCGCGAAGCACGCCTTTTGTACTCATGCTTTGGTTGTCCTGTACAAAGTTGATGTGGAATCCTGCTTCCTCCATATCCCTCTGGTTATAGGTTTCCATGAAATAGCCCCGCTCATCTCCATGAACTGCCGGTTCAATGATGCAGAGTCCTTCAATGCCGCCTACGTTTTTAGTCACCTTGATTTGTCCCATAATTGTTCTCCTTATGTCTTGATTGAGTAATCATATCATCGTTAAATGTTGAGTTGCAAGCTGTTGGTAATCGGCTGTCGGCCTCCGGCTGCTGGCTCCCGGCTGTCGGCTTCCAGCAGCCGGCTTCCAGCTGAAATCCCTACTTTCGGCGTATGCTCGGGTGTCGGGACTCGGGACTCGGAACTGGGGACCCGGGAGTCGGGAATCTAGATTCGGGACTGGGGATTCAGGACTCGGGGCTCGGGACTCGGGACTGGAGAATAGAGAGCCGACAGCCCACAGCCGGAAGCCATAAATCAACCGCCAAGAGCTCCGATTTCCTTCAGATACCTTCTCAGCGCATCCTTCCAATCCGGCAGCCTTCTGAATCCTGCTTTATCCAGTGAGCTCTTATCCAGACGGCTGTTTAAAGGCCGGACAGCCCTGGTAGGATAATCCGAAGACGGGATAGGACGCACCTTGCAGGAAAGATGGGCCTGTTCCATAATATATGCCGCAAATTCGGCCCAATTCGTAATGCCTTCATTCGTGGCATGATAAATCCCATACGCATCCATGCTAATCATATCACAGAGAAGAGGTGCCAGGTCAGCAGTATAGGTAGGCGACCCCCACTGATCAGAAACCACTGTCAACTCCTCATGGGTCTGTCCCAGGCGAAGCATGGTTTTGATAAAGTTATTTCCATTTTTACCAAAGACCCAGGAAATGCGGACGATGAAATATTTTGAAAGTTCCAACTGTACGGCCTCTTCACCAAAAAGCTTGGTAAGTCCATACACATTCAGCGGTGCTGTAGCGGCATCCACTGTAAAAGGCTCTGTCCCCTGTCCGTTAAATACATAATCGGTGGATATGTAAAGCATTTTTGCATCGATTTCTTTGGCCGCTTTAGCAATCGCCAGCGTTCCTTTTGCATTAACGTCCATGGCCCTGCCATAATCATCTTCCGCTTTGTCTACTGCCGTATAGGCCGCACAATGAATGATGGCATCCGGATGATACTCTGTAATTACGCGTTTAACAGCTTCAGCATCAGAAATATCCATCTCCCTGGAACCCGTGCCTTTATATTCAATGTGCCGCTTTTCCAGCTCCCGGGCTACATCATACCCCAGCTGCCCGGTCACTCCTGTTACAAGAACTTTCATCGTACGTACACTCCTTTATAAGTTTACCGCTATCGGCTATCCGCTGTCGGCTATCAGTTTTCCGCCGGAAGCCGAAAGCCAAAAGCCAGCAGCCGTCAGCCAGGAGCCGGAAGCTGTCCGCCCGCGGACAGCGGTCAGCCGATGGCGGACAGCTGGTAGTGGTCACTGTCTCACTTTCCCACTGTCTCACTTATCCCCATACATCTTCTTATAATAATTCTGATACTCTCCGCTTACGATTTCCTGCCACCAGGGCTTATTGTCCAGGTACCAGCGGATGGTCTTCTTAATCCCATCTGCAAATTTCGTCTCCGGCAGCCAGCCCAGTTCTTGATGAATCTTTGCGGGATCGATAGCATATCTCCGGTCATGTCCTTTTCTATCCTTCACATAGGTAATGAGGCTTTCCGGTTTTCCCAGTTCTTTGAGGATAAGTTTGACAATGTCGATATTTGCCATTTCGTTATGGCCGCCGATATTGTAAACTTCCCCTACGGTGCCTTTATGGATGACCAGGTCAATGGCCTTGCAGTGATCCTCCACATAGAGCCAGTCCCTTACGTTTTTCCCATCCCCATACACTGGAAGGGGCTTATCTTCCAGAGCGTTCATCATCATGAGAGGTATCAGCTTTTCCGGGAACTGGTAAGGTCCGTAGTTATTGCTGCAGCGGGAAATGGTAGCCGGCAGGCCGTAGGTACGATGGTAGGCGCCCACCAGAAGATCGGCTCCTGCCTTGGAGCTGCTGTAGGGAGAGCTGGTATGAAGGGGCGTCTTTTCCGTGAAGAAAAGATCCGGTCTATCCAAGGGCAGATCCCCATATACCTCGTCGGTGGATACCTGATGGTACCGGCCGATGCCATACTTCCTGCAGGCATCCATAAGGACAGAAGTACCGATAATATTCGTCTCCAGGAAAATCTCCGGATTCAGAATGGACCGGTCCACATGGGATTCCGCCGCGAAATTCACCACCACATCCGGATGCTCCTCTTCAAAGAGGCCATATACGGCATCCCTGTCGCAGATATCCATCTTCACAAAGCGGAAATTCGGCTTATCCATGACCGGTGCCAGGGTAGACAGATTTCCTGCGTAGGTCAGCTTATCCAGACAGATGATGCGATAGTCCGGATACTTCTTCATCATATAGAAAATGAAATTAGAACCAATAAATCCGGCGCCGCCGGTGATGATGATAGTCATAATTACACTTTACCTTTCCTCTCATACGGTGTGAAGTACAGCTATCCGCTGTCCGCTTACCGCTTTCCGATTTTTGATTACCGTTTTCCTCAAATTATGTGAACAGCTAACCGGTTTTTGTTATGCCGCCCCATCTCATGCCATAGCGCTACAGGTATCGATGGGATTTATATTCCATTGTCTTCCTTTTCTGCTCATACGGTGTGAGGCGCAGCTATCCGCTGTCCGCTTACCGCTTTCCGATTTTGCTTACCGTTTTTCTCTAATTATGTGAACAAGTAACCGATGTTTATAGTCTGATTTCTACTGTGTCGAGCCAACCCGCTCTATAAAGCGATAAAGCATTCCCTTCACATTATCACACAGCTGTAAGGCAGAAGCAGCATCCTGCTCTGAAAAGAAGCCCAATTCTATACAAATCAGCAGCTGGGCCTCCACTTCAGCTGTGGAACCGCGGGCTACCGTGAGAAAATAACGTAATTCCTTATCCGAATTTCGTCCGGTTCCCTCCGCAATATTAAGCACAATAGATGTGACAGCCCTGCGTATTTGATTGCCTAATGCATATTTTTCTTCCTGCGGCAGCCTTTCGATCAGCGGGTATACCGTTTTCACCAGCAGCATGGATTTCTTCCATACCTCAAGTCGTCGATAATCCATAGCCATAATAATCAACCTCCATACGGTCAGCGGATAGCGGAAAGCCGATAGCCGGAAGCCGACAGCCGGGAGCCCGTAGCCGACAGCCGACAGCCGGGAGCCCGTAGCCGACAGCCGACAGCCGACAGCCGATAGCGGACAGCTGTCAGTCTCTCAAAATCTTTCCCTCCACCACCTTCATCAAATACTGCCCATACGGACTCTTTCCGTACTGCTTGGCGCTTTCGGCAAGGGCTTCTTTATCTATCCAACCGTTGACGTAGGCGATTTCTTCGGGCATGGAAATGTGAATACCTGCCCTGGTTTCGATGGAACGTACGAAGACGGAGGCATCATACAGGGAATCCATGGTTCCCGTATCCAGCCAGGCATAACCGCGGCCCAGGGTAATGACATTGAGTTTTCCCTTTTCGAGATAGATTTTATTCAAATCCGTGATTTCCAGCTCACCCCGGGCGGAGGGCCGGATGGTCTTTGCGTATTCGCACACGTGGCCGTCATAGAAATAAAGTCCCGTGACTGCATAGTTCGACTTCGGATGTGCCGGCTTTTCCTCGATGGACTTCGCCCTTCCATGCTCATCGAAATCAATGACGCCGAAACGTTCCGGATCATCCACATAGTAACCGAAGACCGTGGCTCCCTCTTTATTTGCCGCAGCTTCCTTCAGATACTTTGTCAGTCCCGCACCGTAGAAAATGTTATCGCCCAGAATCATAGCGCAGGGTTCACCATCTATGAAGTCCTCTCCCAAGATAAATGCCTGGGCCAGACCGTCCGGAGAAGACTGCTCTTTATAGGAGAGATGAATCCCATACCGGCTGCCATCCCCCAGAAGTCTCTTGAAATTTGGCAGATCCTTGGGCGTAGAAATAATCAGGATATCCCGTATTCCCGCCAGCATCAGCGTGGAAAGAGGATAAAAAATCATGGGCTTGTCATAAATAGGAAGCAGCTGCTTCGATGTCACCATGGTTAACGGATAAAGCCTTGTGCCGGAACCTCCGGCGAGAATAATACCTTTCATAAGAATTTCTCCATATTCCCTAATTTCTATTTATATAATGTGTTTCGGCGCAACAGAAACAGATTCTTCTAATTTGTTGCGTTCCTCATTATAAATCTGATCTGCAAATTCACGCACTTTATTAGTAATCCACATATATGCAGTAGTTCCCTCAGTATAATCAGCCTCTGCATACATATTAATTCTTCCATCTTCTCGTAATTTTTCTACCTGCTTAAACGCTCTTTCATCACCTTTCGGATATACCGCAAAAGTAGCTCCGCCAAATTTATTAATCACTGAAAATGCTGGCACGTCACTAGGTCCGTCAGCTATATAAATCATATGTTTAAATTTAACGCGGCGAGACTGCTCACTCATTTTAGCATTTACGTCTATATCTGGATTCTGTGAAATTCCTTTATTAATCTCAAAAAGGGCTCTTGTCTTTGTTGTATTATCTATTGTATATCCAACTTCAGAGATTTCATCGTTACCATCTACTTTTGCATCGATCAACTCACATCCCCATATCCCTGCAACATATGAGCTCAGCTCCGTCCCTTCAATTACTTTCTTAATTCCTGTGCTTACAATATAATTTTCTACCCTTATATTGTACTCACTATAATTTTTCCCTTCCGCAGAATCCTCCAAATGCTTCTGCATATTGCGAATCAGCTCTACAACACCAGGATAAAAATCCTGTTCATGGCCAAATTCTTTTAGGGACTTATTACTGAGTCCCTTCAGTTTCCCATCTTTAACATATTTGATTAAATGGTTCAAATAAACTGTATCTTTGTTCACTTGAACGCCCTGCTCTTGTTTATAATGATCAGGCAAGCTGTTAACCTCTTTCCAAAAAGCCGACTCATCTATTTTATACTTCTTGAAAATTGGTGTCTGCATATATCCTCGGATTAAGGTTTTGTCAAAATCCCATATCACTGCAATGACATTAGCCATATAACTAACACACCTTCCCTTTAAGTTAAGAAATGAAATTGTATAAAATTTTACGGGCAGCCAAGCCGTAGTAGATAAGCACTTTCATTAGAAATCTCTGCATGAAGTTTATTCGCTCATAATTAGCATAAAAATAATACCTGGACTTAAATAATTGTGCTGTTTTCCCATATCGCTTGATAGATTTATCAATGAAAACTGAGTGATTATGGAAGTATGAAATATCAGTATCTATAATCATTCTGTAGCCTGATTTCAAAAACTTTTTTTCTAAAATCTGCTCTTCGTAATATAAAAAAACACGGTCATCTAAGCCATGAATATTTTTATACACTGCTGCATCAATAGCGAATAATGAGCCCGGTATCCATTCCACCTGAAGTCAGCAAACCCCATTTCAAATGGGGGTTTGCTAATACCCCCTCCGGGGTATTGTACTGGCTCCTACCCTTGGCAAGTCTAGCAAATGCCACGATACTAACTTGCCCCCATTGGGGGCTTTCATTCTTCCTTACTTATCATTGTCGAACTTATCGCTATTTTCCTGTTCTTTGATGTAGTTTTTGATTGTCTCTTCATTGACATTCCCAACTGTATCAACGTAATAACCACGTGCCCACATATGCCTTTCCCCCGCCTTCCGCGGAAATCTAGATGATTGTCTTCCTCATGCTCAGTCAATAATCTCTATACCTTTTTAATGCATTATTCTGATCCACATATACATAGGCATATTCCAACCAGCCGAACAGAGTGATGGATTTTTTCTGATCAAAATCTGTATGATGATTACGTATGAAATTACATTTTACCTTTTCGAAGAGCAACTTTGCCTACCAGTACAATTCCTTCAACGGATATCCATGCCTAGCAGACACGCGACCATTTAGTATCTTGACGGAACCAAATTGTGCAGTGCCGCGCCTCCGCCTATTTTATGCTTTTTTAATTATAGTGAATATACTCTTAATGTTTTTTAAAGCTATATAAAAGAAGTGAAAGTTAAGTTTGCAAAGCAAGATTAGAGCTAACGGAGCCCTTTTATACTCGCGACAATAATAACAAGCCGATTCAAAAAAGAGTTTATCCTGACTAATAGATGACACCTTCTTCTGAACCGTCCCACCGCCTTCATGAATAATTTGTAAAAAGCTATCATAATAGTAATATAAATGATATGCTTTGGCGCGTTCGCTTAATATATTCTCTTCAAAGTACAAAAAAGTATTTTCATCAAACATTCCAACTTTGATAAATTGTTCAATGTCAGTTAGCATAAAACATCCAACTACATGATGCACTCTCCCATATTGAAAATCCGAAGGTGGTCTTGTAACTGAAGGCTGCTTAAATATCTTGACAATTGAATATGATCGAAATATCAAATCAAATATCGTATCATCATACAGTACAGGGCCTTGCCTCTTACCATCCAATCCTAAAACCTCCGGTCCAATCATAAAGCAGTCTGTATGTAACTCGAAATTTTTAGATAATGTTTTTAACGAAAATCTTTTTGGAAATTTAATATCATTATTAGAGAACAAGACATATTTGGAGTGTATAATATCGTTACTGAACAGCGCCCCAATGTTGTTAGCTTTGGCATATCCCAAATTGTGTTCAGTTGCAATTAAAAAGGTATTCTCTCTTATATTATAAACAGGGAGCTCATTGCCATGCCACCCTGAATAAAGCGAAGACTTTTCTGTACATCCAATTGAATTTCTTCTCTGAACTCTGTCATTTTTATTATAATTATCAATAATAACAAATGAAGCCTTGTCAGCATCATCACATTTGTTGACAAAATCTTGAATGTACTGAAGAGTGCGCGGCAAAGTACCATAATCAACAATAACCACAGTATATAAACTCATACTTTTTGTCCTTCAGCTCACAACGTATTTAAATAATTATTTAACTGATCTGTAATAAATTGATATTCAAAATGCGTATCCACATATTTTTTTGCTTCCTGACCTAGCTTAATTGTACCAGCAAAGTCTTCCATCGCATTTGCTAAAGCTTCGGCAAATAGTTTTTTGTCCTCATTAGGGATGACCCGTCCATAACTATTATAATTCAATATATCTTCAAATGCATCACAGCAATCTGTTACAATAGGAAAATCACCATGATGTATAGCTTCTAAAAGTGCTATCCCGAAGCTCTCCCAACGTGATGAAAGGGCGTAAATGGCCGCCCTTGCATAATAACCATTTAACACTGTCTTATTATCAATGTTACCGGTCAAAATAATAGATTCATATAATGAGGAGTCCTGGATTATCACTTTATTTATAACTTCTTTGATATGGTCATCATAGCTGCCAATCAAAATCAGTTTCCAGCCATTTCTAACTTCTTTTGGAACTTTAGCAAAGGATTCAATCAAAAGAGGTATATTTTTCTGTATACTCCCCAGCCTCCCAACATTCAAGATGACTTTTTCTTTATTTATCTTTGCTATATTATCTGACTCTCCCAAGCTTTTCCAAATCCCATTCGGTAAATATCTTATTCTGTCAAAAGTAAGCTTTTTCAATTTAGTTACGTAGCTGTACGTTTCTACAGTAAACAAATCTGGAAACAGGCCTATTTTTTGCAAAGCATTTGAAATCGTATTATACAGCGATAAACTTTCCCTTCTCAAATATTTATCTAAGGAATTGCGACCAGCATCGAGTTTAACATAGACACAAATATCTGGATTACGTAACTTTGCAACTATACAATAAAGCATAGTCTTTTTACCAAAATGATATAAGTTCAATACGTCATATTCTTTGCTATGGCTCCACAAAAAACGAATCATGGAATAAAAAGGATTTATCCCTTTGCTTATTGAAATAAGATGAACATATTTCTCGTAATATGAATCATGTATTTGTCCATTAAAATTTACATAAGCCAAAGTTGAGTCCCAATTTTGATACTTTGCTAGACCTAAAGGGATACTCCCTACATCCTTGTATAAATGTTGAAGTCCAATGTCATCATAAAAAAATATAGTTAAGAACTTTTTCACGACTTATAATCCTCATACCCGATTGAATAATATACTTATCTTGAATAGTAAAGTACTTAATAAAGAAGATCTTCTTAATTTTAGATTTTTTAAGAGGCGAAACTTTGCTTGAAAACAATGTCTATATATCACAAAATCATTACATATCTGTAAATCATGTGCTCCCAGCAGATTTGTATATCCCCTAAGTAAATCAGCGCCAAGATTATCATATACAGTAGACGATCCACTAATAAAAGTTTTTATTCTTTTAATTCTTCCATGTAATCTGTTACCAACCGTTGACGCATTACCTATGTGCCTTATATAATAAAATTTTTTTTGCGGATTATCGTATACCTTACCTAGCAAATAACAAACAACGCCACACCAACGATCATGGCCAAAACTTCCCATAGGGTAGTATTGCTGGAATAATTTCATTGCTAAGTAATTCCATGTCATCGAACAGCCAAGAAAAAAATCATCTGCGTAAATCTCATCATGGTATTTAATATCAACTGCTCTAGTTGGCACTGGATAAATGGCTTTTAAATGCTCATCCGCATAAATCATATTTATCTGAACCAATTTGGGAATCATCATATAAGAGTCAGCTTCCAAAGTCTTAATTGAACATATTTCTTTATCTGGAAACCAGTAGTCATCTTGATCTGCAAAAGCATAATAATCAAAATTTCCTGCCATCCGTAATAGCTGAATAAAACTTTTTTTCCAGCCTATATTTTTCCCAATAACAATCTGTATCCGATCAGGATATTGTTCTACATACTCCTGGATAATTGAGACCGTACTATCTTCAGAGCCATCATCACGAATCAAGAGGTAGACTTCCACGCCAGTCTGCGCCATTATGCTATCTATCTGCCGCCGAATGTACCTTTCTCCATTATAAGTAGACATTAAAACTTGAACCGTATGCATGAGAAGTCCTTTCTTTATTTCAACGCTAATATAACTGTTTTAAATACGTCCTCCGTCGTAATAGATTCAAGGCATTTACGTCTATAAGGACACTCAACATAGTATTTACTTCCATAACAGAACTGTAAATCGCATATCTTTCTATTGACTAAAAACTTGGAATTCGCACTATATGGGCCATGTGTATTTGGATTCGTCGGTCCGAACATTGAGATTGTCTTTGTTCCCACAGCTGATGCAATATGCTGCATACCGGTATCTACTCCAACCACGACATCACATAGTGAAGCCAGTGCAATAGACTCTTTAATAGACGTCTGTCCAACCAGATTACAGATACCGTTGCCCAATGCCTGATGCTCGCGCAAATAAGGCAGCAGTCCTGTTTCAGCCTTTCCTCCTATCAAAACGATAGTAAAAGGATCATTCATATGACTTTGCAGCTGCTTAATCAGATTTGACATATTAGCAATTCCCCATGAACGGGTATAAACCTTCCTCGTTCGAAGGAACCTATTTTTCAGGCTATAATCCGCATCACCGATACAAATGCCAATAATCGGGTGCTTCAGGTTATCTTTACCGATTTTCGCTTTTACGGCAGAAAGGCTTTCCCTATCGGGATACAGCTTCGGATATATCTTCTGTTTTGGCAAGGGACAAATGGCTGATATTCCCTGTAGATTGGCATCTACAAAATGATATTTATCTTTTAATGAATCAAAGAATACTCCCTGCGTTTGTAATCCGATATGCTTCTTTGGTGCAATCATTTTCATAAAGATATTAGCTTTTCTTACAGGTGTAACAGCAGAGCTTATTCCATAGTCAAAGTGCATCATGTGTAATTGACGAATAACTTGAAAAGACCGCTTGAGATTTTTATAAATATCAAGGCAGATAATCTGATTTACCGGAATTTCCGACCGTTCTATAATATCAGCCGCTGCAACAAATTTTACCAGAACAGTAATATAGGCTTCCGGATAGGTCTTACGGATCAGCTCTATTGTTGGAAGCATGCAGACTATATCCCCCAGCCCGTGAAGTGATTCTATCAGTATCTTCATAGCTCAAGTCTTTCCAAAATAAATTTATGAAATAGTAAAATTCTAAAAGCGACAAATAAAGTCCAACTAATTAGATTTTGTCATCAAGCAAATAGTCTCCTCAACCATCCGCTCCATTTTGTAATTGCTCTGAAAATCTTCTTCTGCTTTCTTTCCCATTTCCACAAGTGTCTTACTGTCTATCTGCTCCAAAAGAGCGACCAGCGTCTCCGGCTTTTCAAATTGAAAAACATAACCATTTTCTCCATTTTTTACAATCTCCGGCAAGGCACCGCAATTGCTGGCAATAACAGGTTTGCCATATTTCATAGCTTCCACCGCAACAAGGCCAAATGCTTCCCATCGGGAGGGCATAATGACAGCATCACAAGCAACATAATAATTTCCAACTTCTTCATGAGGCACCCAGCCCAGAAAAGTCAGGCGGCCGGTATCTTTCTTTTCAATGTGAGCACCGCCAATCACGTTATCACCGATAAGGTACAGATGAATGTCCCTGCGCCTGCACTTTGCGAAGGCCTGCAGCAGGTAGTCCACCCCTTTCTGTGGATCAAATCGACCAACGAAAAGGAGGTTAATGGTATCCTTTGAAAAATGAACAGGACATTTTACTTTTGCCTTCTCTTCTGAAATACCGCTGTAGATAATATGCTGTTTTCTGGAGGGAAGTCCATATCTTATGGCGGCCTCATATTCATACTTGGAAACATCTACCACTGCATCCGTTTTCAGGAGCAGAATCCGCTCAATGTATGCAAAGATTTTTCGTTTCCATTCTGCCGTATTTCTAAGGAAAGCCCATCCATGAGCATTATATAGGACGCGGCAAGGTTTTCCAAGAAATAACATAGGAAATCGTACAAACAGTCCAGCCCAGGTACTGTGGCAGTAAATCACATCCGGCTTCAGCCGTCTGATTTCTTTCCAGACTGCCATCATTGCCGGCAAAATCTGAAAAATGCTCCGATGATAGGTATAATAATGTACATGTCCTTCCGGTAAGGCCCATTTATGCTCGGAATTTTTATCAGAGCATATAATGTAGTCCTTGAGTTCAGTATGGCGTGGATGATTCAGGAGCATTGATATATAGGTTGCCACGCCTCCCTGTACATATTCTCCCACATGCAGTACTTTCATGCAATTTCCGCCATTTCCATCAATTGCATGTAAGATCCTAACATATACTGCTCCGAAATAAATTCAGGCTTAAGCCATAGATGTTTTACATCTTCATGTCCCCCCCAGTTGACAATTTGGTATAGAAGTTTGCCAAATTTCTCGCCTCTTTATTTATCTCAAAACCAGCCTGTCTCAATTCTTCTCCTACTTCTTCATTTCTTTTATATTTCATAGATACAATCCTTTCTGCCCACTTAGAAGCACCTGTAGATAAATCCAAGAACTGTGCCGAATGGGTAAGATGTGTCTCTTTGGTCACTTTCGTGGAGAAAAGGCAAGGAAGTCCATTTGCCTGGGCTTCCACCCCTACCACTGGCAAGCCTTCATAATGGGAAGGCAGCACGAAAATATCCATTACATTATAGAGGTTCTGCACATCATTTCTAAGTCCGAGAAAGTTCACATGGTCTGTAAGTCCCAGTTTCTTTACCTTTTCTTCCATGGCCGACCGTAAAGGACCATCTCCAATCAAAAGTAATACCATATGAGGATTTTTCTTATAGGCTTTTACAAATACATCTATAAGAAATTCATGGTTTTTCTGAAACATGAATCGCCCAACGTGCCCAATAACAAATTCATCAGTAAAGCCCAATTCCTTCCTCAGCATTTCTCTCTTTCGAGAATTGAATGCATATTTTTTTAGGTCTAAAGCATTATTAACAATCTTTACTTTTCCGCTATCCATCATTTTTCTACCATACATCCACTCGCCTGCCAGTCGACTGCAGGCGAAATAATGAGTAGCAAATAGTCTGGCAAAAGGACGCAGCATGAATTTCATGATGTTCCGCTTGGTTTCCCCCGGAGATGAAGTACTATGGTTATGAAGAATACGCACAGGTGCTCCAGCCGCCCATGCCGCAAAAAGTGAAAAAGCAGATAGTGTGTTCATATTGGAGTGAACGATGCGATAGTGATGCCTTTTGATAACTTTATAAATATCCCACATAAAAACAATAGGATTTTTATAGTAGGGCGTCACTTTATACACCTTACCCCCCATGGCCTCAACTTTCTGAGTAATGTCGATTTTGTTATCATTATGAACAATGAAATCAAACTGCACTTTCGTACGGTCGATATGCTCATAATAATTCATGATCACAGCCTCTACGCCGCCTCCGGCTACAATCCCGATAATCTGCAATACCCGAATCGGCTCTTTCATTTACAAACTCCTTTGATCAGACAATTTTTGTAAGGCGAATTGCAATAAATAACGCAACACTTGTCACAAATTAGAAATTTCCTGTGTAAGCACCTCTGATGCAAGACATTTTCGTGGTCTTTCATTAATCAATGACACGCTTCTATCCAGCTCTTCCTGATTGATGGCAGAGAATAATGTCCCCTTAGGATAAAATTCTCTGAGCAGACCATTGGAATTTTCATTGGCTCCGCGCTGCCATGAGGAATATACCTCTGCAAAATAGAAGGGAATGCCCATGGCCTCTATCTCCCGAAAACAGGCAAATTCCTTCCCTCTGTCTGATGTCATGCTTCGGAAACAGTTCTTTTCATATCGTGTTATCAGCTGTATTACATAGATGTGGCAGAACAACCCGGCATACGAATCGTCACATAGAAACGTGTTTTGAGCTCCAGAAAAGGGACTACACAGGCCTTATCTTTTCCACGAGGAGATACTACGGTATCAATCTCCCAATGCCCAAAGGTCTTTCGTGTCTCTACTTCGGGAGGCCTGTCAGAGATGGGAGTTCCAATCAAGAACTTTCCTCTGGTTTCCATGGTTCTGAAAGGTTTTCCCTTACGACGAAGAACCTTTTTATCGACGGAAAGTTGTTTATTATGAATCCAGTTATAGATGGTTTTAAAGTAGGGAACTTTTCCTTTAAGGGATTGAGCAATCTGCTTTGGGAACCAAGTTTTCTTTAACCGGTCTTCAATGGTTTTAGCTAGAGAAGCAGTAAAGATGGTGCGTCTCCCCTTGGTAGAGCGGCATAAGGAGGCATGGGCTTCTGCACGTTCAGCGAAATACTGTCCCGGTGAACGCTTGAACTCACGAGAAATGGTAGAAGGATGTACCTTCATAAGGGACGCAATTTTACGAACAGAATGGCCTTCAAGCACATATGCTTCTATCTGATAACGTTCTTTTATGGTAAGATGGGAGTAACTCATATTGGTAGTCCTTTCTATAATGTATTTGTCGCTATTTACATTTTACAGGAAACTGCCAATATGAGTTTTTTACTGTTGCATTATATTTTACAATCTACGGTTAAAAACTATTTTTAGCCCTTGTTGCTTCATACAAATATCGAAAGCAAAAAACACTCCAATTATCTCATAAACATATTAGTTTCTCCTCTTTCTATATACATATATTAGCGATATTATTTCTTATATCCTTCTGGATTCTTAGCCTGCCAGTTCCATGTATCCCTGCACATGTCTTCCAGTGTTCGTTCCGCATGCCAGCCAAGTACATTCTGTGCCTTGGTTGAATCGGCCCAGAATTTGGGAAGATCTCCTGCTCTACGAGGTCCGATTTCGTACTTCACTTTAACCTCGGTAGCTTTTTCAAATGCATGAATGATATCAAGAACGCTGTAAGGTGTGCCTGTCCCCAGATTAAATACTTCAACGCTCTTGTGCTTAGCTGCATATTCCACCGCTTTCACATGGCCATTTGCCAGATCCATCACATGAATGTAGTCGCGAAGACAGGTTCCATCCGGTGTGGGATAATCTCCTCCGAATACGGTGAGGTAGTCTCTTCTTCCCACTGCCACCTGGGCAATATAGGGCATCAGATTGTTAGGAATCCCCTGTGGATCTTCCCCAATCAGACCACTTTCATGGGCCCCAATTGGATTGAAATAACGGAGCAAAATGACGGATAATTTTGGATTCGCTTTTGCCGCATCTTCCAGAATCTGTTCCATCATCACCTTAGTCCACCCATACGGGTTGGAACAGCGTCCTCGATGCATGGTTTCCACATAAGGCGGCTCATTTTCTTCTCCATACACCGTGGCTGAAGAGGAGAATACAAACTGATTAACTCCCGCTTCTTCCATGCATTCCAGCAGAGTCAGTGTAGTATCTATGTTATTGCGGTAATACTTCAACGGAAGACGGACCGATTCCCCTACCGCCTTAAGACCTGCAAAATGAATGACACAGTCAATGTGATTTTTTGAAAAGATATGACGCATCTTTTCCTTATCCTTGACATCCGCTTCATAGGAGACTACTGACTTTCCTGTAATCTTTTCTATTCTGCGGACAGCTTCCGGACTGCTGTTACTGTAATCATCCACAATTACCACCTGGTGACCAGCATTGAGCAATTCCACTGCGGTATGTGAACCAATATATCCGGCACCGCCGGCAAGTAATACATTCATTATGTTCATGCTCCTTTATCACTAAAGAACATACTATCTATTTTTACCCATATCGGATTTATCAGGACAGACCTTTTACCATGTTGGACAGATACTCCTTAAATGCCGGGCCCAGATCATTCCTGCGGAGTGCATATTCTACGGTAGCTTTAAGGAACCCCAGCTTATTACCTGTATCATAACGCTTGCCCTTGAAATTGTAAGCATATACATTGCCGTTGTGAGCCATAACTTTGAGTGCATCGGTAAGCTGGATTTCTCCCCCTTTCCCCGGTTTCGTATGTTTCAGTATTTCAAATATATCCGGGGTAATAACATATCTGCCCAGAGCTGCCAACCGGCTCGGTGCCTCTTCTATTTTAGGCTTTTCCACCATATCTTCTACAAGAACAAGGTCAGAGTTTTCCGTAAGATTCCCTTTTATGATTCCGTAGGAGGAAACCTGTTCTCTTTCAACCAGCTGACAACCCACAATAGTGCCTCCGGTTTTTTCATATTGTTCAAGCAGCTGTCCCAGGGCCGGTGTATCATCTCCGTTATACACCAGGTCATCCCCCAGAATAACTCCAAAAGGTTCCCCATCAGTAAAATCTTTAGCACAGAGTATAGCATCTCCCAATCCTCTCATGTGCTGCTGCCGAATATAATGTACTTTAATATTCGCTACTTTACGCACTTCGTCCAGTAATTCCATCTTGTTGTGCTCAAATAAATGCTGTTCAAGTTCCGGTGATGAATCAAAGTGATCTTCAATGGCACGTTTTGCATGTCCGCTGATTATCAGTATATCTTCAATTCCACTGTCTAATATTTCTTCCACTATATATTGAATTGTCGGTTTATCTACAATAGGAAGCATTTCCTTTGGCATGGCTTTTGTTTCTGGCAAAAAACGAGTTCCAAATCCTGCCGCTGGAATGACTGCTTTACGAATTTTCAATTTTTATCCATCCTTATATCTGATTAATAAGCACCACGACTGTGAATTACTGCGAACAATGTGCGCCAGATGAGAATGATATCAAGCCATACACTCCAGTTATGAACATACCAACGATCCATGGCCACCCGTTCCGGATAATCAATATCACTTCGACCACTAGCTTGCCAGAGGCCCGTGATTCCTGGAAGTACCATGTAATATTCTTTAATATACTGTTCATACCTAGGCACTTCTTTCTGCACAATGGGCCGAGGACCTACCAGGGACATTTCCCCCTTCAGTACGTTGAGAAGCTGTGGAAGTTCATCAAGACTGGTCTTTCGAAGAAAAGCACCACTTTTCGTAATACGTGGATCGTTTTTCAGTTTAAAATCCCGTTCCCATTCTTCTTTTGCCTTTGGATCTGTGGCCAGAAGTTTTTCCAGTCGTTCTTTCGAATCTACTACCATGGAACGGAATTTGTAGCAGTTGAATTCCTTTCCATCCTTGCCCACCCGACGATGTTTAAAGAACGCCGGTCCAGGAGAGTCCAGCTTAACCCATACAAAAACAGCCAGCAGGAGTGGTGAGATTAGAATTCCTCCACATACAGTACACACAATATCAAATATTCTCTTTATGATTTGATTTGTCCGAAACGCCAGATTATTTTTAATATTTAATAGCATAATCCGGGTATCAAAGAAAGATTCAACTTCGACATTTGACATGGGTACGCCTACCAGATTTGGAACTACGCTTACATAGGGAACCAGTGTCTGCGCACGATAGAGGAGATGATTCAGCTGGTCCTGTGGCAGTCCTGGTGCCGCGATGATTACATCCTGAATTCCGGTTTCAGCAATTACCTTTTCCAGATCATTAAAACTTCCAAAGATTGGATATGTTCTAGCATAGCGGGAAGATGGTTCAAAATCCTCAAGGAAACCGCCTACCCGATAGTTAATGAATACGTTGTTTTTTCCTTCATCAATCGCTGCATCGGCTGTCTTTCCGGCACCTACTACCAGAACAGGAATCTGAAGTCCTGGCATCTTACGGATACATAAGGCGGTAATATATTTTTCAACTACCAGGAACAGGTAGACGATGACCGCAAAAAGCCCTACATACAGACGGGATACCTGTCCAGACACCTGGGTAAGGAACATGAGGATGATGGAAAATGCAATAGCCCCCAGGCAGGCTTTAAACAGTTTTTCCAACATCTGTGCACTGGTATAATGTTTGGAATATATTCCGGCAAATGCCAGCGCCAGAAGGAATACGGCAGGTGTCACTATATAGATGTATATGGCGTTTACCTGAAATATATTGCCCATCAGGAAATTTCTGATATGAAAGGCTATCCATTCAGCCAATAAAATTCCCACATAATCTCCGCAAAGATATATGGCTTTGCTTATAAGACGAATCAGAGAAGCACTGCGAGACTTCTTTTTCTGTTTTCTTCCTGCATGGTTAATCCACTGCTGCATTCTTTTCTCCATTGTTAGCTAGATATACAAATTTCGATATTCTCGTTATAGTCAAATAGGTATCCCCTTTCTTTAAATTGGAGATACCTATTTCAGTTCGTATTGCTTTCCAGCATATGGTCGAGTATCTGGACGATTTCGAGTGCGCTGTCCTTTTTATCATTGCCACAGGCAAGTGCCATTTGCTTGAGCTTATCTTCATTTTTTAGCAGACCGTCGACTGTATCGGCTAATTTATTTTTCCGAATCCAGACCGCACATCCTTGTTCTTCCAGGTGCTGTGCATTGGCCCGTTCCTGTCCGGGAAGTGCGTTCACAAGAACCATGGGCAGGTTCATGGTCAGCGCTTCTGTACAGGTGAGCGCACCAGGTTTGGTGACGATGAGTTCACTCTTACTCATCATTTCTGCCACTTTATTGGTATAGCTGTGCAGATCCACCGGATGCCGGAGGCTTGACCGGATGGATGCCACTTCTTCATACAGATTGATGTTCTGACCAGTGGCAATAATAAACTGGCTCACGGAATCAATTTTGTCCAGGCGGAGAAGAGTGTCAGTAATATTCCCCAACCCCAGACCCCCACCCATAATGAGAACTGTTCCTTTTTCCTTTGGACTTGGATTTTTCAGTTCTTCATAGAAGGATTTGCGAACTGGGATTCCCGTGGTGTGAATAATATTTCTCGGCACATTATGGGCTTCCAGTTTACGCGCCAAATCCTCGGAAGGGACGCAGTACACATCCAGATGTTTGTACACCCAGAGCTGATGAATATCAAAGTCGGTAATAACTCCGAGAAGAGGGGTATTAATGTCCCCTTCCTTCTTCAGCAAATTGGCTGCACAGGCCGGAAATGGATGGGTAAACAACAGGGCATCCGGTTTCAAGACGGTAATCAGCCTCTTCATCCGCTTTCGGAAACTCCAGGAAAGAAGACTCTGAAACGTTGCTCCTAAATGCCTGTTCTGTGAATTGCTATATAGACTATCGTACATTTCAGGGAATATACGAATCATTTTTAGGTAAGATTCTTTTAAGACGTGATCAATGGAAAGAACATCCCTGGACAAAAAATCCAGCACGCGAACCGCATCATCGGGATGAACCTGTTTGATGGTCTCCGCAATAGCCCGAGCCGCCTGAGAATGCCCCTCTCCAATAGAAGCCGTCATGATGAAAAATTCACGTTTCTTCTGCATTTTCTCCTCATATACATTTATATATTTTAGCATAAAAGTAAGACTCTGTGCAGGAGAAGATGAGCGGAGTTCAAGGTCGGTGCAAATTCTTAAAAAATTTGCAGGTCGGCAAGAATCTATACTCTAAAAATTGTCGTGCTGCCATTTATCAAGCTTTTTAGCAGACCGGGCTTCCTTTTGTAAAAATCAAAGATTTGAAGCCAGAAATGGCGAACCATTGTCATTTCTCTGCAAGCCTTCGGCTCGGGACAGCAAAATCTTCCATTGGAAGATTTCGAGGGAAAAATTCTGCGAATAGCTTTTTATAAATTCCCCTCATCATCTCCCAAAACATTTCATTTTGTTCAATTCCTGAATAAGATTGATCTTAGCATTTATTTGGTTCTTCACGCTTTTTTGTGGGATAAAAATAATAACATATAAAATTGGCATT